>Ga0102589_1000045_pt1 | contig 349179 bp, 312 predicted proteins | sample AraplaMF_Col_mLB_FD_76858 | JGI IMG/M metagenome (GOLD analysis project Ga0102589, IMG submission 76858) | Arabidopsis root microbial communities from the University of North Carolina, USA - plate scrape MF_Col_mLB | ecosystem: Host-associated > Plants > Roots > Endosphere | place: USA... | reverse complement strand
CCACAGCGCCGATGGTACTGCACCCGGGAGGGTGTGGGAGAGTAGGACACCGCCGGACAACCATTCAGGTCGAGGCCCCCGAGGGAACCCCCAACAAGGGAACCCCCGGGGGCCTCCCGCATTTAACCACCACACCCACGCAACACACCCCAACCACGCAACACACCCAGACACGAAAACGCCCCGGCCCACACGACCGGGGCGCAACCGTTTAACCGCCTAGCCGGCGAAGAATGCAGCCAGCTCCGAGATCAGCTTGTCCGGCGCCCTGTTGGCGCCGTCGTGCCCGAAACCGGGAAGGATCGTGTAGCTGGATCCGGACAGGACATCGTGGATCTGTCCGCAGGCCACCCCGAAGTAGGCGGGGCTCTTTTCGCCAACCACGATCAGGGTTTCAAGCGGAAGTTCGAGGAACGGCTCAGCCGGCATGTCCGCGGCGATGACGGCCTTGATCTCACGGACCCCGGCCTGCATCAGCTCCCGCATCTGCTTGCCCATCGGCGTCCCGGCGGTCAGTTTGTTCGCGAGCGTAAGCATGGACAGCGGCATCCGCGAAAAGGCGCCCTCGGTCTCCACGCCCTTCACCAGGACGGCAAGCCCGCGGTCGAAGTCTCCGGCCGCCGTCGCGCGTTCGTATTCGGCCGTCCAGCCGGCCTTGACGCTGTGGTTGACCGATACGGCGGGGTCGTACACCGCCAGGCGCTCCACCGGAAGCGTCCGCGCCGCGTGCAGCGCAACGGCGCCGCCGAAGCTGTGACCGAAGACGTCGGTGCTGCCCGTGTGCTTCATGACGGCCGCGAGGTCGCGGATGTCGACGTCGAGGGTGTAATCCTGCGGCTGCGGCGAGGAGCCGCCCCGGCCGCGGCGGTTGAACGTGTGCACGGGCCGGCCGAGCGCCGCACTGAGTTTCTGTGCGAACTTCGTGTAGTCCGCGGCGGTCACCATCGAAGCCGGCACGACGACGACGCCGTTGCCTTTGGAGCCTGCTTCGCCGCCCGTGGTGAAGACCTCGAGGGTCGCGCCGTCAGGGGTGGTGATCTTCTCGCTCGTCATGGTTTGAGCCTAACGGAGCTAACTGAACGCCAACAGTACGCAACGCATCCGCCGCGCTTGCCGCTACGCCTTGAAATAACCGGCGATGTCCGTGACGAGTTCCTTGACGGCGGCCGGCACGGAACCATGCACGCATTTCGGCGAGAGTTTGAGCTCGCTGCCGGGAACTGCCGCGTGCAGGCGCGCAGCGGTGACCTTGTAGTAGTCGGGGCTCTTGGCGCCCACCAGGAAGCAGGTTCCGCGAGGCAGATCCGCGAAATCGGCGGCACTGAGCGGCTCCTCCATGGCGGCTTTCAGTTCGCCGACGGCGGTGGGCATGAGTTCACGGAACAGCCGGTTAACCCCGGTCCGGGACACCACGGCCATGAGCGCTGCAAGCACCGGTTCCGGGATGCGCGCGAGGGTGCTGCCCGGGGCCAGGCCCTTCTTCGCGCGGGCCATGGCCAGGTCCGGGCGGCCGGCATTGAGGGCCTCCTCGAAGCCGGACAGCCAGGACGCATCGATGCTTCCCTCGATATTGACGGCGGCGTCGTACACGGCGAGTTTCGCGGCCTGGTGCTCTGTGCCGGCGAACTCGGCGGCGGCGTTGAGCACCACCGATCCGCCAAGGCTGTGCCCGAAAATGCTCCGGCCCCCGGTGGTGTCCAGTACGGTGCGGACGTCCGCGATTTCCGTGGCCATCGAGTACCCGGGCGGCTGTTCGCTTGATTGGCCCCGGCCGCGCCGGTCATAGACGTCGACGGCCCATCCGTTGCCCAGCCCGGCTGCCAGCGCCATCGCGAAGGGGCGGTAGATCAGGGCTGTCAGGAAGGCGCCGCCGACCACCAGGACCCGCCGCTGCGGAGGCGCCCCGGCGGTGCCGTAGCTATAGAGAGCCAGCCGTCCGCCGTCGTCGGTCTCCAGGGTGCGTTCGTCCATCGGTGACAGTCTAGGCGTCGGCCGCCTCCGCAGCGGACGTCCCGCGGACCGGGCTCCCCGGCTCCGCTAGAATTAAGCCTTGTGACTTCAGAAAACACCCCCTCCACAGAGCCCGCAGACGCAAGCGAACAGATGCGCATCCGCATGGAGAAGCGGAACAAGCTGATCGAGCGCGGCGGCGAAGCCTACCCGGTGGGTGTTGAGCGGACCCATTCGCTCGCGGAGGTCCGCGAAAAGTACGGGCATCTCGAAGCCGACGAAACCACCGGCGACACCGTGGGGATCACCGGCCGTGTGGTGTTCATCCGCAACACCGGCAAGCTCTGCTTTGCCACGCTCCAGGAAGGCGGCGTGGACGGCAAGGGCGTCCGTCTCCAGGCAATGCTCAGCCTGGCGAACATCGGCGAAGAAGGCCTGGCCGACTGGAAGGCCCTGGTTGACCTGGGCGACCACGTCTTCATCAAGGGCGAAGTCATCTCCTCCCGCCGCGGCGAACTTTCCGTCATGGCCGACTCCTGGTCCATGGCGTCCAAGGCCCTGCGCCCCCTGCCGGTGCTGCACGCCGGGCTGAACGAGGAGACCCGGGTCCGCCAGCGCTACGTGGACCTCATGGTCCGCGACGAAGCCCGCGAGATGGTCTACACCCGCGCTGCGATCACCCGTTCCGTCCGGGACACCCTCGACCGCTATGGCTACGTCGAGGTGGAAACCCCGATCCTTCAGCTGGTCCACGGCGGCGCCACCGCGCGTCCGTTCGAGACCCACATGAACGCCTTCGACCAGAAGATGACCCTGCGCATCGCCACGGAGCTCTTCCTCAAGCGCGCCGTGGTGGGCGGCATCGACCGCGTCTACGACATGGGCCGCGTATTCCGCAACGAGGGCGTCGACTCCACGCACAGCCCGGAGTTCACCACCCTGGAATGCTATGAGGCCTGGGCGGACCAGTTCGTCATGGCTGAGCGCATGAAGGAAATCGTCCTCAACGTGGCCGACGTGGTGGGCACCCGCACCATCCAGACCGACGCAGGCGAGATCGACCTCGACGGCGAATGGGCCTGGCTTGCCGTCTACCCGGGCCTGTCCGAAGCCGTGGGCGTGGAGATCACCCCGGACACCACCGTTGACGAACTCCTCGAGCTGGCAGCCAAGCACGAGATCAAGGTGGACCCCAAGTGGGACGCAGAGAAGCTCGTGGTTGAACTGTTCGGCGAGATTGTCGAGCCGACGCTGCTGAACCCGACCTTCGTCTACAACTACCCGCCGTCGGCCCAGCCGCTCGCCCGCCCGCACCGCGAGGACGGCCGGCTGATCGAAGCGTGGGACCTGATCATCGGCGGCATGGAGCGCGGAACCGCGTTCTCCGAGCTGATCGACCCCGTCATCCAGCGCGACCGCCTCACCGAACAGTCGCGCCGCTCCGCCGCGGGCGACGTGGAGGCCATGCAGCTCGACGAGGACTTCCTGCGGGCACTCGAATACGGCGCACCGCCGATGGGCGGAATCGGCCTCGGCATCGACCGCCTGGTGATGCTCTTCACCGGCGCCGGAATCCGCGAGACCATTCTGTTCCCCCTCCTCAAGCCCGAAGGCCACTGACCATGGAATATATTGCCGTACTTGCCCCCTCCGTTGTGGTGGGGTTGCTTTTCTGGTTTGCCATGAAGTCCATCTTCAACGCAGACAAAGCAGAACGGCAGGCCGAAGCCCGCGCCCAGCGGGAAGCGGGTGCCGGTAATTCGGCAGCTCCCGACGGCGGCACGGCCCCCGCTAAATAGCCTCTTTCCGGCGGGACCTGCAGAAAATTGTTTATGTCTTTGACGCCCCGTGGCGCGCTGCACGCTAATCTGTAATTAGCAGGACATAAATCTGCATCCCCCATCCCGCGAAGAGAGTCTTTTCAATGGCACAGAAAGTCAAAATCATCCTCGTTGACGACCTGGACGAGGGCGAAGCCGACGAAACCGTCCGGTTTGCCCTGGACGGAGTCAGCTACGAGATGGATCTGTCCACGGTAAACGCGTCAAAGCTGCGCGATGCCTTGGAGCCTTTTGTTGCGAAAGCCCGTAAAACTTCCACCGGGCGCGCAGTCCGCAGCCGGGCTTCCGCTGGCCGGAACCAGGATTCGGCACAGATCCGTCAATGGGCCCGCGATAACGGCTACACGGTAAACAGCCGTGGACGCATCCAGGCCGAAATTCAGGAAGCCTACCAGAAGGCAAATTCCTAGGTAATCCACAGGAATCCGGTTTCTCCGCGGTTCCAAAACAGGATGAATTGCCGGTTTTATCCGCCGCCTCGAAAACCATGGGGGAATTCGTAATGCGGCGGCGCGGCCGGCAGGCGGGCGGTCCCGGCAGGGACGTGCCGCCACGGCGGGGCCGGGATTCGATCCGATGTGCAGCGCGGGGCGCAGGGAAAGTATTCCCTGCGCCCTACCTGTTTCCCCTGTGGCGAACACGCCCCAAAATCCTTGCCGCGCCACGTAGCATCAAAGTACGTCGTAGCTAGGAGTGTGGCGAAATGTTTGAGAGATTTACGGACCGTGCCCGTCGCGTTGTTGTGCTTGCCCAGGAAGAGGCACGCATGCTCAACCACAACTACATCGGTACCGAGCACATCCTCTTGGGTCTGATCCACGAGGGTGAAGGCGTTGCTGCCAAGGCGCTTGAGTCCCTGAGCATTTCGCTCGACGGTGTCCGGGAACAGGTCCAGGAGATCATCGGCCAGGGCCAGCAGGCGCCCTCCGGCCACATCCCCTTCACCCCGCGTGCCAAGAAGGTGCTGGAGCTGTCCCTGCGCGAAGCACTGCAGCTCGGGCACAACTACATCGGCACCGAGCACATCCTCCTCGGCCTGATCCGCGAAGGCGAGGGCGTGGCAGCCCAGGTGCTGGTCAAGCTCGGCGCGGACCTGAATCGTGTCCGCCAGCAGGTCATCCAGCTGCTTTCGGGCTACCAGGGCAAGGAAGCGGCCGGTACTGGCGCAGGCCCCGGCCAGCAGGAAGGCACCCCGGCCGGCTCGGTGGTGCTCGACCAGTTCGGCCGCAACCTGACCCAAGCTGCCCGCGAGAACAAGCTCGATCCGGTGATCGGCCGCGAGCAGGAGATGGAACGCGTCATGCAGGTCCTCTCCCGCCGCACCAAGAACAACCCGGTGCTGATCGGTGAGCCCGGCGTCGGCAAGACCGCCGTCGTCGAGGGACTGGCCCAGGCGATCGTCCGCGGCGATGTCCCGGAGACCATCAAGGACAAGCAGCTCTACACCCTGGACCTCGGCTCCCTCGTGGCCGGCTCCCGCTACCGCGGTGACTTCGAAGAGCGCCTGAAGAAGGTCCTCAAGGAGATCCGCACCCGCGGCGACATCATCCTGTTCATCGACGAAATCCATACGCTCGTCGGTGCAGGTGCTGCCGAAGGTGCCATCGACGCCGCCTCCATCCTTAAGCCGATGCTGGCCCGCGGTGAACTCCAGACCATCGGTGCCACGACGCTGGACGAGTACCGCAAGCACATCGAAAAGGACGCCGCCCTGGAGCGCCGCTTCCAGCCGATCCAGGTCAAGGAGCCCTCGGTTGCGCACGCGATCGAGATCCTCAAGGGCCTGCGCGACCGCTACGAGGCGCACCACCGCGTGACCATCACCGACGGCGCCCTCGCCTCGGCCGCCCAGCTTGCCGAACGCTACATCTCGGACCGCTTCCTGCCGGACAAGGCGATCGACCTGATCGATGAGGCCGGCGCCCGGCTGCGCATCCGCCGCATGACCGCTCCGCCGGAGCTGAAGGCCATGGACGAGCGCATCGCCGCGGTGAAGCTCGAGAAGGAATCGGCCATCGACGCCCAGGACTTCGAAGGTGCCGCCTCGCTGCGCGATAAGGAGCAGAAGCTCATCGCGGAGCGCGCCGAGAAGGAACGCAACTGGAAGTCCGGCGGCATGGACGACGTCTCGGAAGTGGACGAGGACCTGATCGCTGAAGTCCTGGCGAATTCCACGGGCATCCCCGTGTTCAAGCTCACCGAGGAAGAGTCCAGCCGTCTGCTGAAGATGGAAGAGGAACTGCACAAGCGTGTTGTCGGCCAGGACGAGGCCATCAAGGCTCTCTCCCAGGCGATCCGGCGCACCCGTGCCGGACTGAAGGATCCCAAGCGTCCGGGCGGTTCGTTCATCTTCGCTGGCCCCACCGGCGTCGGCAAGACCGAACTGGCCAAGGCGCTGGCGGAGTTCCTCTTCGGTGAAGAGGACGCCCTGATCACGCTCGACATGTCCGAATACTCCGAGAAGCACACGGTGTCGCGGCTCTTCGGTGCCCCTCCGGGCTACGTGGGCTACGAAGAGGGCGGGCAGCTGACCGAGAAGGTCCGCCGTCGTCCGTTCTCGGTGGTCTTGTTCGACGAAGTGGAAAAGGCCCACGCGGACCTGTTCAACTCGCTGCTGCAGATCCTGGAAGACGGCCGCCTGACCGACTCCCAGGGCCGCGTGGTGGACTTCAAGAACACCGTGATCATCATGACCACGAACCTGGGCACCCGGGACATCTCCAAGAGCGTGGCCACGGGCTTCCAGTCCGGCACGGACACTCAGACCGGCTACATCCGGATGCGGGCCCGGGTCACCGAAGAGCTCAAGCAGCACTTCCGCCCCGAGTTCCTGAACCGTGTGGACGATGTGGTGGTGTTCCCGCAGCTGACCCAGGAAGAGATCATCGAGATCGTGGACATGTTCGTGACGCGCCTCGAGAAGCGCCTCAAGGACAAGGACATGGGCATCGAGCTCACCACTGCCGCCAAGATCCTGCTGGCCACCCGCGGCTACGATCCCGCCATGGGCGCCCGGCCGCTGCGCCGGACCATCCAGCGCGAGATCGAGGACCAGCTCTCCGAGAAGATCCTCTTCGGCGAACTGCACCAGGGCGACATCGTGGTGGTGGACGTGGAAGGCGAAGGCGAAGAGGCGAAGTTCACGTTCGCCGGCAACGCCAAGCCGCGCATCCCTGAGATCGCACCGAGCGCCTAGCCGCAGGACAACCCAGGCTCAGGCCTAGCGAACCGACGCAAAAGGACCCTCGTTCGAGCGAACGGGGGTCCTTTTGCGCGCATAGGCTGGGGCTCTGCCGCCGGATGAGCCGGCGCGGCCCGGCCAGCGGGACCCACCTGCGCGCCAGGCCCGTTCCCCTTTTTCTGAAAGTACTGTTTCACTCTTAGAGAACTCCCCTGTGATCGGCGGCACATTCCGTGTTGAATCAGACCATGCACGCGAATCCCACGGAGACCCCGGACGAACAGCCTGAAGCGGCACAGCCTGAAACCCCGTTCCACGACCTGGACCACTACCTGGCCATCCCGCGCGTGAGCGGCCTGGCGCTCAGCCCCGACGGCAGCCGCCTGGTCACCACCGTGGCCACCCTCAACGGCAAGGGCACCGAATACGTGACCGCCTTGTGGGAGCTGGACCCCGCCGGCGTCAAGCACGCCCGGCGCATCACCCGCAGCGCCAAGGGCGAGGCAGGCGCAGCCTTCGCCGCCAATGGCGACCTCTACTTCACTTCCGCCCGGCCCGACCCGGAGAGCCCCGACGCGGATCCGGTCGACGCCCTGTGGCTGCTGCCGGCCGACGGCGGCGAAGCCCGGGTGGCGCACTCCCGGGCCGGCGGGATCAGCGCCGTCCTGACCGCCAAGGACGCGGACGCCACCTTCGTGAAGGCCACCGTCCTCGCCGGCTCCAGCGACGAAAAGAACGACGAGGAACGGCGCAAGAGCCGCAAGGACAACAAGGTTTCGGCGATCCTGCACAGCGGCTACCCGGTCCGGTACTGGGACGCCGACCTCGGCCCCTCGCAACCGCGGATCTTCGCCGTCGAAACCGGCGAGGACGAAGGCCCCGGCAAGCCCGCAACCGTCGACGCCATGCCCGCCCTGAAGCTGCGCAACCTCACCCCGGACGCGGGAGGCCGCCTGCGGGAGACCGAGGCGGTTGTCAGCCCGGACGGCACCACCATCTACACGAGCCTCCAGAAGCCGCTCGCGAAGGCGGATTCGCGCTATGTCCTGGCCGCCGTCGACGTTGCGACTGGCAACCTCAAGGTCATCCTGGACCGCGAGGGTATGAGCTACTTCCCCGGGCCGGTGAGCCCGGACGGCCGCACGCTCGCCGTCGTCAGCGAAAGCGACAGCACCCCGCTGCAGGCGCCCGAGGTCAGGCTGCACCTGCTCGACGTCGGAAACGGCGCGGGAGGCGGGCTCGAGCCGCTGGCGCCCGAGTGGGACCGCTGGGCGACGCCGGCGGCCTGGCTGCCCGACGGAAAGACCCTCCTGGTGACCGCCGACGAGGACGGCGCGACGCCGGTCTTCAGTGTCGACACCGCGAGTGGCACCGTCTCGAGGGTGACGCACGACGCCGCGGCGTACACCGACGTCGTCGTCTCGCCCGACGGGGCTGCCGCCTATGCGCTGCGCAGCTCCTACGGTTTCCCCGCCGAAGCCGTTCGGATCGAGCTGGCGGACGGCGGCGTCGTACGGCTTCCCGCGCCGGCCGAAAGGCCCGCCGTCAAGGGCTCGGTCGAGCGGATCGAAACGACGGCGACCGACGGCTCCCGGGTGCCCGCCTACCTCGCGCTGCCGGAGGGCGCATCGGCGGAGAACCCGGCCCCGCTGCTGCTGTGGATCCACGGCGGCCCGCTGGGCTCCTGGAACGCGTGGACCTGGCGCTGGAACCCTTGGCTGCTGGTCGCGAGGGGCTACGCCGTGCTGCTGCCGGATCCGGCCCTCTCCACCGGCTACGGGCAGGAATACATACAGCGCGGCTGGGGCAACTGGGGCAAGGCACCCTTCGAGGACCTGATGGCCATCACTGATGCGACAGTGGCCCGCCCTGACATCGATGAAACGCGCACTGCGGCCATGGGTGGCTCTTTCGGCGGCTACATGGCGAACTGGGTGGCAGGTCACACGGACCGGTTCAAGGCGATTGTGACGCACGCAAGCCTCTGGGCGCTGGACCAGTTCGGCCCCACCACTGACGCGTCGCAGTACTGGCTGAAGGAAATGACCCCGGAGATGGCGCTGCAGAATTCCCCGCACCTGCACCTTGGGAACATTTCCACCCCGATGCTCGTGATCCATGGTGACAAGGACTACCGGGTGCCGATCGGCGAGGGGCTGCGGCTCTGGTACGAGCTGCTGTCCGGCTCGAAGTTGCCGGCCGGCGAGGACGGGGAGACGCAGCACCGCTTCCTGTACTTCCCGGACGAAAACCACTGGGTGCTCCAGCCGCAGCACGCCAAGCTCTGGTACGGCGTGGTGGAGCACTTCCTGGCGCGGCAGGTCCTCGGCGAGGACGTTGCCTTGCCGGAGGACCTGGGTTTGTAAGCCTGTCCTGGCGGCCGTGGGGACGGCTGCCGGGACGTGGCCGGGCGGGGAGGCCCGGCCGACCTGGGGAGGTCTGGCCGGCACTGTGAACGTGCCGGCCAGGCCGGGGTGTGGCTGGACATAGGATGGGGCTGTGACTCCAACGTTCAGCCTCCGCCCAGCCCGCACCGGGGACGTCGCCGCGATCAAGAAGCTGGTGGCGCCGCTGGCGGAGCGACGGATCCTGATGGCCAAGGAAACCGTGGCCTACTACGAGAGCCTGCAGGAGTTCCGGATTGCGGAGTCGTCCGACGGCGACATCATCGGCTGCGGAGCCCTGCACGTCATGTGGGAAGACCTGGCCGAAGTCCGCACCCTCGCCGCGGCCGCCGACTGGCGCGGCAAGGGAGTGGGCCACGTGCTGGTGCAGCAGCTCCTCGAAGACGCGAAGGCCCTGGGGGTTTCCCGCGTGTTCTGCCTGACCTTCGAGGTGGACTTCTTCAAGCGCCATGGTTTCGAGGTCATGGCGGACCAGTCCGCGGTGGACCCGGAGGTCTACTCCGAACTCCTGCGCTCGCACGACGAAGGAGTGGCCGAGTTCCTGGACCTGGCCCGGGTGAAGCCCAACACTTTGGGGAACACCCGCATGATCAAGTTCCTCTAGCCGCGTCCGGTGGCCTGGCCGCCACCCTTCACATATATCTACTTGATGGATAAACTAGGCGGGGCCCGCCACCCCAGGGCCACCCTTCTGTGGAGGCGAACCATGACTTACCAGGTTGTGTTCCCCGATTTCTCGGGATTCCAAGTGGAGATCCCGGGAGCCGCTCCGTCCGCGGAGCCCCGCAGGCGGGGGTGCGGCAGCTGCACCAAGAAGGAGTGCATGGACTTCTGGCCGGATGCGCCGGGCAAGGATCGTGCCTGGCCGGATGAGGAAAACGGATGACGAAGGGCCTGGCCGGAGGCGCGTGAGCCGCCGCCCGCGGGTCCTCTTTGAAGGCCTACCGCGGCTTCCGGGCGGGTAGTAGGGTCAAAGCAAAATACCCGATTCGTCCCAGGAGCAAGCCTTGAAGAAGCTCATCAATGATCCGCGCGCGGTGGTGGACGAGTCCCTCGAAGGCTTCGGCCTGGCCCACGCCGACATCCTGGACGTACATGCCAATCCCGCATTCGTGGTCCGCAAGGGTGCACCCGTGGCCGGGAAAGTGGGGCTTTTATCCGGGGGCGGAAGCGGGCACGAACCCCTGCATGCCGGTTTCGTCGGGCACGGCATGCTCGACGCCGCGGTGCCCGGAGCCGTGTTCACCTCGCCCACCCCCGAGCAGATCATCCCGGCGACCGAAGCGGTGGACTCGGGTGCCGGCGTCGTGCACATCGTGAAGAACTACACCGGCGACGTCCTGAACTTCGAAACCGCCGCCGAGCTTTCGCAAGCCGAAGGCATCAGCGTCCGCACCGTCCTGGTGGACGACGACGTCGCCGTGGAGGACTCGCTCTACACGGCCGGACGGCGCGGCGTGGGCGGAACCGTGCTCGTGGAAAAAATCGCAGGTGCTGCCGCGGTCCGCGGTGACACGCTCGAAGCCGTCACGGGAGTCGCGGAATCGGTGGCCCGCAACGTGCGCACCATGGGGGTGGCCCTCTCCGGCTGCACCGTGCCGCACGCCGGCGTGCCGAGCTTTGAACTCGCCGACGACGAAATCGAAATCGGGATCGGCATCCATGGCGAACCCGGCCGCCACCGGATCCCCATGGAGGGCGCGGACGGCATCACCTCCCGGCTGCTGGAGCCCGTGGTGGGGGACCTCGCTATCGGCAAGGGCGAGCGGGCGCTGCTGTTCGTCAACGGCATGGGCGGCACCCCGCTCAGCGAGCTGTACATCGTGTACCGTCGGGCAGCCCAGCTGCTGGAGGAGAAGGGAATCACCGTGGAAAGGTCCCTGGTGGGCAACTACGTCACCTCCTTGGAAATGCAGGGCTGCTCCATCTCGATCCTGCGCGTCGACGACGAACTTGTGGAGCTCTGGGACGCCCCCGTGCACACCGCGGCACTGCGCTGGGGGATGTGACCGTGGGGCTGGGAGTCGAATGGGCCATTGACTGGCTGCAGCTGTCCGCGCGGAAGATGTCCGAGCACCGGATGGAACTCATCGAACTTGACCGGGCAATCGGCGATTCGGACCACGGGGAGAACATGGACCGCGGCTTCCAGGCCGTGCTCGAGAAGATCGCCGAGGCCGCCCCGGACACGCCCGGTGCTGCCCTGAAGCTCGCCGCCATGGCCCTGATGTCCAAGGTGGGCGGTGCTGCCGGCCCCCTCTACGGCACCGCGTACTTGCGGGCGTCCACGGCACTGGGGACGCTGGAGGACATCGACGCCGGCGCGCTCGCCGCCGCCCTCGAAGCCGCCCGGGACGGGATCGTGGCACGGGGCAAGGCCGAACCGGGCGACAAGACCATGGTGGACGCCTGGACCCCTGCAGTGGAGGCAGCCAACGAAGCCGCCACCCTTGGTGCGGACGCCGTCGCCGTACTCGCCGCCGCAGCCGAAGCCGCGGAGGTGGGTGCGGTGACCACTGATCCGCTCGTGGCCAGGAAGGGCCGCGCCAGCTACCTGGGCGAACGCAGCGCCGGGCACCGCGACCCAGGGGCCGTTTCCACGGCGCTGCTGCTTCGTGCCGCGGCAACCGCAGCGGGTTTCCCTGACGGGGAGCAGGCGTGAACGTAGCCCTGGTGGTGGTTTCGCACAGTGCCAGGATCGCCGAAGGGGCCGTTGAACTCGCAGGGCAGATGGCTCCGGCTGTCCGCATCTTCGCCGCGGGCGGCACCGAAGACGGCAGGATCGGCACCAGCTTTGAGTTGGTCCTGGCCGCGTTCGAAGCGGCACTGGAAACGGCGGCGGGCGACGGCGTCGTTGTGCTCACGGACCTCGGCTCGGCGGTGATGACGGCGGAATCCGGCCTGGAATTCTGCAGCGCGCCGCACGATGTGCTGCTGGCCGACGCTCCCTTGGTGGAGGGCCTCGTTGCCGCGGCAGTGGCCGCTCAGGGCGGAGCTGACGCGGCGGCAGTGAAGGCAGCTGCCGCGGCGGTGCGCTTCAGCAGTGACGGCGGCAGCACCGGCGTCGGCGGCGAGCCCGGCGGCCTGCCCCCGGTGCCGGCGGAAAGCGGTGAGTTCGTGCTAGTGAACGAGGCGGGGATCCATGCCCGGCCTGCGGCCCGGATCGCCGGCGGGCTGGCCGGGCTGGACGCCGAGGTGACAGTCAACGGCGTCGACGGGACCTCGGTAATGGAACTGATGGCCCTGGCGGTCAAGCAGGGCGGCACGCTCACCGTGGCGGCCCGAGGCAAGGATGCGGCGAAGGCGGTGGCATATGTGCGGCGCCTCGTGGAGGACGGCTTCGGGGAGAAGTAGGGACGTCAGGGCGCTTGTTTGAGCCCCGCGGCGTCCAGCACCAGGTTGGCTGTGATGACAGTTCCGCATTTCTCACCGAAGGGCTTGAGGATCTTCGGCGTGAAGTCGAGGGTGCGGACCGGGAGCGGCCTGCCGGTGGACGCCGTGCCGGTGACCTTCACGCTGATCGGGGAGGCCGTGAGCACGCCCATGTCCAGGAGGCCGTACATGGTGCCGTCCGGGGCCATCGTTGCCGAACAGGTGCCGTCCGGGCCGGTGCTGCACGCCTGCGGGATGGACCGGCTGCCGGGAAGCAGCTTCAGGTCGTCCTCCTTGCATTTGCCGTTCTGGCAGGCCCGCAGATGCACGCCCTGGACGGTCGGCGCGTAGTCCTGGGCGATGGTCAGGCCCACCACGGGTGCCATGGCGATCGCCGGGCAGGGCGCCGACTCGGGCTGGCAGCCGGAGCCGAGCAACGCCGTCGTGCATAAAGCCGCAGCCGCCCATAACTTGCGCATACCTCAGGGTAGGACCGGCGAGCACGGGCCGGAACGGGCCCGCCGGAAGCTTGCCGACATCGTTATGGTGCCGCGCAGCGCGGTAACGCTCAGCCCATCGGGAAGATGCCGATGAACCAGAACGAGGCCACCGCGAAGACGGCGAAGAACGCGATGGCGCAGCCGATGCCCACCTTTTCCTTGGTGGACTGGTGGAACGATTCGTGCGGGTTGGCCGGGTTCACCGCCACCTCGATGTAGGAGCCGGGGGCCGGGACCTCGGCGGACGGGACGTCGGAGGTGCCGTTGAAGACCTGTCCGCCCGGACCCGTGAACTGGTAGGTGGGGAAGAAACGGCGGGACGGATCGGAGCCGCCGGCCCTGCCGGACCAGCCCGCCGTGCTCCCGGTGACCATCGCCTGGACCCTGGGCCAGCCCGCGGTGCGCGTTTCCTGCCGCTTCGCCTTCCGGGCCGTGTGCACCAGGGCGGCGATCGCTGCGATCTGGAACAGCGCCCAGACAATGTAGATCACGGTCTTCAAAGGTTGTCTCTTCCCTGTGAGTGGTGGTCAGGCGGGCAGCCGGTAGTCGCCGTCGTGCAGTTCCGCCAGGCCGTCGCGCACCAGCCCGTCCAGCGCCCGCTCGAGCTGTTCGGGCGCGGAGTTGAGGCGGTGCAGCGCCGCGAGCGGAACTGCGGTTCCTTCGGTGGCGAAGCCCAGGTCGGCCGGCGCCTGTTCGAACATTCCGCGCGCCACCGGTGCCTCGGCCACGCGGAGCACCGCCATCACGGCGCCGCGGAGCTGCCGGTCGGTGCCGTGCCAGGCCTGGCCCTTGGGAACGTACGACGGCGGCGGCTCGCCCGCCGCGAGCCAGGCGCAGTCGGCGCGGACCGGGCAGTCGGAACACTTGGGGGAGCGGGCCGTGCACACCAGGGCACCCAGTTCCATGACCGAGGCGTTCCAGCGCACGGACAAAGCTGTGTCCTCGGGCATCAGGGCCTCGGCCAGGCGCATTTCCGCCGCGGTGAGGGTGGGTGCGGGAAGGGCGGTTCCGGACACCAGCCGGGCGTGGACGCGGCGGATGTTGGTGTCCACCACCGTTTCGCGCTCGCCGAAGGCGAAGGCGGCGACTGCGGCGGCGGTGTAGTAGCCGACGCCGGGAAGGCCCAGCAGGTCTTCATGGCTTCCAGGTACTTTGCCGCCGTGCTCCTCGACGATCGCAGTGGCGGCCGCGTGCAGCCGCAGGGCCCGCCGGGGGTAGCCCAGGCGGCCCCAATGGCGCACGGCTTCCCCCGAGGCTTCACGGGCAAGGTCCGCCGGCTCGGGCCAGCGTTCCATCCAGTCCAGCCATACCGGAAGCACCCGCACCACCGGGGTCTGCTGCAGCATGACTTCGCTGACCAGCACACCCCAGGGGCTGCAATCGGCTTCGCGCCACGGCAGGTCCCGGGCGTTGGCGGCGAACCAGTGGTCCAGTTCGTTGTGCAGGGCGTCGAGTTCGCCGGCTTCGAGCTGGTGCGGCGGGGTTTGCCGGGCGGTGGCAGGGCGTGCGGCGGCGGCGGTGGCTGTGGCTGGGCGTGACTGGGTGCGCCGGGTGGCCTTGGGCTTGGCGGGGCTACGGGGCGGCGGTGCGCTCGTCCGTTCCGCGGCTGTTGGCGATGACATGGGACCCTTTGGTGCGGCTGCGTTTTCGCGGCCGCTCGGCCGCCGATTCCTGCCCTCCACTGTAGCCGAGCCCGTACTCAGCGGGGCCTCGGCGCAGTTGGCTGAGCCAGGCCCGGGATCCATCCTGCAGATCAGGCGGGCTGCGGCTCCGCAACCCCGCCGGGGCTGCAGGATGTACTGCGGAGGCAGCGGAAGGGGCCGCATGAGGCGCAACATGAGGCAGCTCATAGTGCCCGACGCCGGGCTGGCGGCGTGGTGCCGCGGCATCCGGGGCGGGCGTTGCCTAGCCTAGTCATATGGTCACCAAGGGCAATCCACCATCAGGCGCGCGCGGAACGCGCTCGCCAGGCAACGGTGCCCGGACCCAGGCCACGACCCGCCCCACGTCCGGGGGCGGAACGTCCCAGCGCTCCGGTTCCCAGCGCCCGGGAACCCAGCGCTCCGGAACCCAGCGCTCCGGTTCCCCGCGCCGAGGAACCCAACGGACCCCTTCCCAAGGCCCCGTCCGCCGCAGGCCGAGCCCGGCGGTGTACCGCCGTCGCCGTCTGGTGGTTTTCATCGGCCTGCTGGTGGTGCTGGGGCTGCTGACCGCGGGAGTGGTGGCAATCGCGTCGTCATTTGGCGGGAAGACCGAGCCCGTGGCACAGCCGAGCGACAGCCCGCAGCCGCAGGACAGCACCCCGGCCCCCGGGGCCTCGGGCACGGCGAGTCCTTCCGCGAAGGCGACCCCCGTATGTGACCTGAACCTGGTGACTGTTGCCGCCAGCACCGACGCCGGGTCCTATGCCGCGGGCAAGAATCCTGTGCTGGGCATGAAGGTGACCAACGGCGGCGCCACTCCGTGCCAGGTCAACGTGGGAACCTCGCAGATGGATTTCCAAGTCACCAGTGGCGCGGACCGGATCTTCTCGTCCCGCGACTGCCAGTCCGCCAGCGAGGATCTGGTGAAGACGATCCTGCCGGGCAAGAGCGAGACCGCGAACTTCGTGTGGCAGCGCAACCGAACCACGGAAGGCTGCAACGTGGTGAACGCCAAACCCGGTGCCGGCACCTACGTGTTCACGGCGTCGCTGGGCAACAAGGTCAGCCCGAAGGCCGTCTTCCAGCTGCGCTAGAGGGGCGGACGACCCGCCAAGGCACCCTCTGGCCGCCCGTCCAAGGCAGCCAGGGGGATCAGAGGAAGCGGTCCAGCAGGCTTGCCTCGGCCATGCGGCTGAGGCCTTCGCGGACCGTGCGGGCGCGTTGGTCTCCGATGCCGTCCACGGTCATGAGGTCGTCGATGGTGGCGGCCATGAGGTTCTGGAGTCCGCCGAAGTGGTCCACCAGCCGGTCGGCCACGGCCTTCGGAACCGACTTGAGTCCCGCGAGGAGACGGTACCCCTGAGGCTGCACGCCGGCGTCGAGCACGTCCATCCCGCCGGCAAAACCGATGATGCTGGAGATCCGGCCCAAGTCGATCAGCTCGGTGGGGCCGAGGTCCATGAGGGCCTGCACGGCGGCGTCGATGTCCTCGGGGGAGGCGGCGTCGCCGGCATAGTCGCGGATGATGACGTCGCTGCCCGGGCCGCGGCCCATGGTGAGCTCCTCCAGTTGGAGGGACAAGAGGCGTCCGTCCTCGCCGAGTTCGAGCACGTACTGGGCGATTTCCTCGGCGATCCGGCGCACCATTTCCTGGCGCTGGAGGGTCACGGCGACGTCGCGGACCGTGACCATGGCTTCGATTTCCAGTGCCGAGAGGGAACTGGTGACCTGGTCGAGGCGTGCACTGTAGCGTTCCAGGGTGGCGAGGGCCTGGTTGGCGCGGGCCAGCACCTTCTCCGAGCCTTCCAGCACATGCCGCAGCCCGTTCACGTACAGGGCAATGATCTGCATGGACTGGCTGACGGAGATGACGGGCACGCCGGTCTGGATGGCGACGCGCTCCGCGGTGCGGTGCCTGGTGCCGGATTCCTGGGTTTCGATGCTGGAATCGGGCACCAGTTGCACGGCGGCGCGGACGATGTTGCTGGCGTCCTTGTCGCAGACGATGGCGCCGTCCATTTTGGCGAGTTCGCGGAGCCGGGTGGGGGAGAATTCGATGCCGATTTCGAAGCCGCCGGAACAGATGGAATCGATGGTGCGGTCTGAACCGAGGACGATCAGGGCGCCGGTGCGTCCGCGCAGGATGCGCTCAAGTCCGTCCCGCAGCGCGGTGCCGGGTGCGACTCTTGCCAGGGTCGCCTTGAGCGATTCCTCTGGACTTCGGGCCATGCGTGTTCCCTTCGAACGTTGCAGGACCCGTAACCGGGCCGGCATCAGTGCCGGCGATGTTCAGGAAAAGTGCCCCGGCAGTGGCTAGCACCATGATAGATCCTCAGGGACGCCTTAACCGCACAGGCAAGCCTCAAAGTGGCCCATTCGTTCCCCGTCGGGAGGGGACGGAAACGGCCCTCCGGGCATCGCTGCGGAGGGCCATTTGGGCGGGTCGGAGGAATGCTCGGTGGATCAGGAAGCTTCGGCCAGGACGGCGTCGATCCGGGAAACGACGCCGGGCCAGCCTGCGCCCATTCCATCGAAGCCTTGTTTGCCCATCGGGGTGTCCAGCTTGAAGCCGGCATGTTCAAGGTGGAGGACGGTTCCGCCTTCCACCACCTTCAGGGTCCAGGTGATGGTGGTGTCCAGACCGCCCTCGGAAAAGAGGAAGCCTATTGCGGTGCCGGCTTCGGCGCTGAGAACCTCGCATTGCTGCTGGCCCCAGGGTCCCATGTCGAGAGTGAAGCGGTGGCCGGCAACGGGCGCGATGTCTCCGGGTGCCCACCAGCGCGCCAGCAGTTCCGGCGTCGTAAGAGCTGCCCAGACGGCGGCGGGTGGGTGCGGAAAGTGCCGCTCGACCCGGATGGTGTTTTCGGTCATCGTTGCTTCTTCCAAAGGTTCCGGCATTTCAGGCTTCAGTCAGTAGTCCGCCTGGCGCTCGAGCTTATTGCCGAGGCGGAGCATTGCGAAACTGACCAGCAGGAAGCCGACGGCGATGCCCACCGCGAAGAGGGCGACGCCGCCCCAGCCCCCGGCCCGCGCCGGGTCGATGAACCAGTACGGATACCAGTCCACGAAGGCTCCGCGGACGAGGCTGTAGGCCAGGTACGCGACAGGGTAGACGAGCCAGTACCAGAGGTGCCGGACGGTCATGGTGGTGCGCGGTGGCTGGAACAGCCAGTCGGCCACCATCACCACCGGGATCAGGTAATGCACCACGAAGTTCACCCACGGAACCATCGAGCCGAGGTCCTGGCCGGTGAGCAGCGCACCGAAGACGATTCCCACGATGGCCATCGCGATGGTGGCCGTGCCGCGGGTGGTTTCGTCCAGTTCGGTGGGCTGTTTGCGGACCAGCAGCCGGTACCCGCTGACCAGCAGCACCACGGCCGCAAAGAGATTGGACAGGTTGGTGAAGTAGCTGAAGAAGTTCCACACGTCGTAGCGCAGGCTGATGTGCACCGCCAGCTGCGTCCCGACGGCAACAAGGGTCAAGAGGCCGAAGAAGAAGCGTCCCCCGATAAGCACTGTTCTTTTGGCCGAAGCTGTTCTGCTGGCCAGTGCCGTTCTTTTCGTCATGGGAACACTCTTGCGCACCTGGCGCACAGCCCCCGCGCGACACCCCGCGCCGTGAAAGCGCACGGTATCCGGCACCGCAGCGCCAGCACGAATCAGCTGATCAGCAGCTCCAGCGCCTCGGCCACATGCGCCACCTCCCGCACGGAGAACCCGTCCGGGACCGGGCCCGGCCCGTTGGGGCTGGCGGGAACAACCGCGTGCGTGAAGCCCAGCCGCTGGGCCTCGTGGATGCGCTGGTTGATGCCGGGAACCGGGCGGACTTCGCCGGCCAGTCCGACTTCGCCGAAGGCAATGAGCCGCTGCGGCAGGGCCTTGCGGGACTTCGCCGAGGCAACGGCCAGGGCCACGGCAAGGTCCGTGGCCGGTTCGCTGAGCTTCACCCCGCCCACGGTGGCCACGTAGGAATCGTCCTTGTGCAGCACGCAGCCGGCCCGCTGCTGCAGCACCGCCAGCAGCATGGAGACCCGTGAACTGTCCAGGCCGCTGGTGGCCCTGCGCGGCTGGGAGTTGGCGCTTTCGGCCAGCAGGGACTGCACCTCGGCCAGCAACGGCCGCCGCCCTTCCATGGTCACGGTGATGCACGTGCCGGACACCGGTTCGCGGGTGCGTGAGACGAAAAGCCCGCTGGGATCGGCGAGGCCTTCGATGCCGGCTTCGTTGAGGTCGAAGCAGCCGACGTCGTCCGTGGCGCCGTAACGGTTCTTGACGGCGCGCAGCAGCCGGAGCCGGGAATGGCGCTCGCCTTCGAACTGGCACACCACGTCCACCAGGTGCTCCAGAAGGCGCGGACCGGCGATGGAACCGTCCTTGGTCACGTGGCCCACCAGCAGGGTGGTCATGTTGCGGCGCTTGGCGGCGCCGATGATCGAAGCCGCAACCTCACGGACCTGGGACACGCCGCCGGCGCTGCCCTCCACTTCGGCGCTGCTGAGGGTCTGCACGGAGTCCACGATGAGCAGCTTGGGTTCGAGCTTCTCCACCTGCCCCAGCGCCTGTCCGAGGTCCGTTTCCGCGGAAAGGTAGAGGGTGTCGGCGAGGGCGCTGATCCGTTCCGCCCGCAGCTTGACCTGCGCGGCGGATTCCTCACCCGTGACGTACAGGACGTCCTGGCCCGTGCGGGCGAATTTCGCCGCGACATCCAGCAGCAGCGTGGACTTCCCGACGCCGGGCTCCCCGGCCAGCAGGATGACCGCGCCGGGAACCAGGCCTCCGCCGAGCACCCGGTCCAGTTCGTCGACGCCGGTAGGCAGGAACGCCGCCGTCGTCCCGTCCACCTCGGCAATCCGGCGGGCGGGCTCCAGGACGGTAGCGGCCGCCGTCGTACGCGCTACCGTGGCGCCGGACTCCTCAACGGTTCCCCACGCCTGGCACTCGCCGCAGCGGCCCACCCACTTGACGGTGGTCCAGCCGCATTCGGCGCATTTGAACGCGGGGGCCTTGGAGGCGCGGGAGGTCTTGGTAGCCATGCGTACAAGGCTAGACGAGGGCTGTGACAATCAGAGGGGCGGCAGGGCGTCCCGGGCTTCGGCGGCTTCCATGCCGGCGGCCTCGAGCAGGTCCACCATGAGGGGCCGGAAAAGCATCACCACGGTTTCGCCCTCGAGCTTCTGGACGGCGAGCAGCCGCGGGTGCAGCCGGGCGGCGATGTCCGAGAGGTCCTGCCGGGCGACGCGCATGTGGGCCCGGCGTGCGCCGTCGTGCACTTCCGCCAGGCCCAGCGACAGCTCGTCCACCGCGGCGGCGGTGTCCCGCAGCACCTCGGAAATGTTGTCCGTGGCCTCGTCCGTGAGCGCGGTGTGGTTGATGGCGCTGGTGAGCCGCCGGGCGAACACGCGGCTGTTGCGCAGGGCGAGGTCGATCGAGTCCAGCGAGGCCTCCATCGCGTTCAGTTCCTCGCGGTGCTTGCGGTACGCGGGCGCAAGGGTGGCCACCTCGCCGGCGGCGCGCAGGGACTGGCGCATCCGGTCCACCAGCGGCTGGCAGTTGCGGCCGCGGACCAGGGCGTGCCAGGCGAGCGTGGAGTTGCTGTCGATCATGGCGTCCGCGCATTCGCGCAGCACCTCCGCCAGTTCGCCCAGCAGCTTCCGCACGTCCTGCCGCGGCTCCAGCCGCGGATCCTTCGGCACCAGCACCGTGACCAGCAGCGCGAAGACGCCCCCGACGACGGCGTCCAGGCTGCGGGTGAACGGACCTCCCGGCGGGGCCGGCAGAAGCACGACCAGGAGGGACTGCAGCCCGAGTTGCGTTGTGAAGATGGTGCCGCTGTCCAGGAAGCGGGCCAGCAGGATCGAGAACAGGAGCACAAGGGCGGCCTGCCAGACCCCGGAGCCCAGCCAGTGCACCAGCAGGTCGCCCACCACGATGCCCAGGGTGCAGCCGAGGCCCACCTCCATCACCCGGCGCAGGCGCGGGTCGCGGGAGAAGCCGAGGGCGATCAGGGAGGACGTGGCCGCGAAGAGCGGGCCGGTGTGGCCGAGGACGTATTCGGCGAAGGCATAGGCGCCGACCGCGCAGACCGTCATCTGGACAGCGGGCAGCACCGATTTCCGGGTCCGGGTGACGCCCGTGCGCAGCCGTTTCCGAAGGAACTTCGAGGTGGCCGAGAGTCCGGGCGGGGCATCCATGCCCTCAAGTCTATTCAGGGTCAAAGGCGCAAGAGCGGCGCTGCATATGTAAGGGAATGGTCCGCTTCCGTTCACCGTCCGTTCACCTTGGACCGCCGATCCCGTTACCTGAGGCTCTTACCGTCGATCAAGGTACAAAACGAGTACGAATCTCCCAACAGCCGACCCTCCTCGGCACGCATCTGAGAATCCCTGGAAGGGGTACATCAAAGTGAAGGCAACTCGCTTCGGCCGCAATGCGGCAATCGCGCTCATCGCAGCTGGCGCCCTGGCACTCACCGCTTGTGGTTCTGACAACGCAACCGGCGCAACGGCAAGCAGCCCGGCCGCCTCTGGCCCCAAGGTCACCGGCACCCTGACCGGCATCGGCTCCTCCGCGCAGGGCGCAGCCATGGACGCATGGAAGACCGGCTTCGCCGCCGCCAACCAGGGCGCAACCGTGCAGTACTCCCCGGACGGCTCCGGCGCCGGCCGCAAGGCGATCCTCGACGGCTCGGCCCAGTTCGCCGGTTCCGACGCCTACCTCAAGGATGAAGAGCTCGCCTCCTCCAAGGCCAAGTGCGGCACCGACGGCGCCATCGACATCCCGGTCTACATCTCCCCGATCGCCGTGGCCTTCAACCTGCCCGGCATCACCGAGCTGAAGCTGGACGCCACCACCGTCGCCAAGATCTTCCGCGGCCAGATCGCGAAGTGGAACGACCCGGCAATCGCCGCCCTGAACCCGGACGCCAAGCTCCCGGACCTCAAGGTCACCCCGGTGAACCGCTCGGACGACTCCGGCACCACCAAGAACTTCACCGACTACCTCGCCTCCGCTGCCGCTGACGTCTGGACCGACAAGGCCGACGGCGTGTGGCCGGCTTCCCTGAAGGGCGAGAACGCCAAGGGCACCTCCGGCGTCGTCAAGACCGTCACCGACACCCCCGGTGCCGTGACCTACGCCGACGACTCCGCCGTCTCCGGCAAGCTGGGCACCGCCCAGATCAAGGTCGGCAGCGAGTTCGTGAAGATCTCCGCCGAAGCCGCCGCCAAGGCCGTCGAGGTCAGCAAGCCGGCCGAAGGCCGTCCCGCCAATGACTTCGCCATCAAGCTGGACCGCAAGACCACCGAAGCCGGCGCCTACCCGGTTGTCCTGGTCTCCTACCACGTCGTCTGCACCACCTACGACAAGAAGGAAACCGCCGACCTCGTCAAGGCCTTCGAGAACTACGTGGTCTCCGACGAAGGCCAGCAGGCTGCTGCCGACGCCGCCAAGTCCGCACCGCTGACCAAGGCGCTGCAGGAGAAGGCAAAGGCTGCGATCGAAGCCATCAAGGCCAAGTCCTAAGGACCCCTCCGGCCGGCGGCACCACGGTGCCGCCGGCTTGGAACACCGAAGTTCCCTGTCCTGCCGCCGATGGAACACCATCGCCGGCAGGGCGGGGAACTTGGCCATTTTCCATACCGATGTTGAAGGTAGACGTGACCACCAACTCCCTGACCACTTCCCAGGGCGCCGGGCGCGCCGGGGACAAGGTCTTCTCCGGAGCCGCCATGACCGCGGGATGCCTCATCCTCGCCGTCCTGTTCGGCGTCGCACTTTTCCTGGTTGTCCAGGCGCTCCCGGCCTTCGTGGCCCCGGCAGCCGACATCCAGGGCGGCCAGGGCTTCGCGGCCTACATCTGGCCGATCGTCCTGGGCACGCTCATCGCAGCCCTAATCGCACTTGTGATCGCCACCCCCGTGGCCATCGGCGTGGCGCTGTTCATCTCGCACTACGCCCCGCGCCGCCTCGCTTCCGGCCTGGGCTACGTGATTGACCTCCTCGCCGCCATCCCCTCCGTGGTGTACGGCGCCTGGGGTGCCGCATTCCTGTCCAAGGAAATCGCCCCCGGCTACGACTGGCTGGCCAACAACCTGGGCTGGCTGCCGATCTTCCAGGGACCTGCATCCGCAACCGGCAAGACCATCCTGACCGCCGGCATCGTGCTGTCCGTCATGGTGCTGCCGATCATCACCTCCCTGAGCCGCGAAATCTTCCTGCAGACCCCCAAGCTGCACGAAGAAGCCGCGCTCGCCCTCGGCGCCACCCGCTGGGAAATGATCAAGATGGCCGTGCTGCCGTTCGGCCGCCCGGGCATCATCAGCGCCGTCATGCTGGGCCTGGGCCGCGCCCTCGGCGAAACCATGGCCGTGGCTCTGGTGCTCTCCTCCGGCGTCCTGACCGCCAGCCTCATCCAGAGCGGCAACCAGACCATCGCCGCGGAGATCGCCCTGAACTTCCCCGAAGCCAGCGGCCTGAAGGTCAACACCCTGATCGCTGCCGGCCTGGTGCTGTTCGTCATCACCCTGGCCGTGAACATGGTGGCGCGCTGGATCATCACCAAGCACAAAGAATTCTCGGGAGCGAACTAAATGACACTCACAGCCCCCGTCACCCGCAAGCGTTCCGCCCTGACCAAGGGCCAGTTGCCGAAGTTCGCACCCTACGTGGTCCTCGCCGTCGCCCTCGTGCTCGGCGCGGCCATCCTCGCCCTGATCGGCTTCAACGCCTTCGGCTGGGGCGTGGTCTCGGCGATCCTCTTCACCCTGGGCCTCGTGGCTTGGAGCGGCGTTGTTGAAGGCGCCCGGAAGGCCAAGGACAAGCTGGCCACCTGCCTGGTGGTCGGCGCGTTCCTGGTTGCGCTCCTGCCGCTTGTCTCGGTGATCTGGACCGTGCTGGTCAACGGCATCCCCGGAATCATCACCCCCGGCTTCCTCGGGACGTCCATGAACGGCGTCACCGGTTCGCTCGACAACAAGGCCGTGGAGCAGGGCACCAAGGTGCTCGGCGGCGTCTACCACGCCCTGGTCGGCACCGTGCAGATCACCCTGCTGGCCACGGTCATCTCGGTGCCCGTGGGCCTGCTCACCGCGATCTACCTCGTGGAATACGGCAACGGCCGCCCCCTGGCCCGTGCCATCACCTTCTTCGTGGACGTCATGACCGGCATCCCCTCGATCGTGGCCGGCCTCTTCGCTGCCGCCTTCTTCTTCGCCGTCGTCGGGCCGGGCACCAAGACCGGTGCAGTCGCCGCCGTCGCCCTTTCGGTGCTGATGATCCCGGTGGTGGTCCGCTCCAGCGAGGAAATGCTCAAGATCGTCCCGAACGAACTGCGCGAGGCCGCCTACGCGCTGGGCGTGCGGAAGTGGCGGACCATCCTGAAGGTGGTCATCCCGACGGCGATCTCCGGCATCGCGTCGGGCGTCACCCTCGCGATCGCCCGCGTGATCGGCGAAACCGCGCCGATCCTGGTCACCGCCGGTTTCGCCACCACGATCAACAACAACGTGTTCGGCGGCTGGATGGCCTCGCTGCCCACGTTCATTTACACGCAGATCCTCAACCCGACCTCGCCGTCCAACCCCGGTCCCTCGGACCAGCGGGCCTGGGGCGCGGCGCTGGTGCTGATCATCCTGGTGATGCTGCTGAACCTCGCAGCCCGCTTGATCGCACGGATCTTCGCCCCCAAGGCCGGCCGCTGACCGCCCGGCCCAGCCCCGCATTCTTCCCACACACAGCATTGAAGGAACACCATGTCTAAGCGGATCGACGTCAAAGACCTGAACGTCTACTACGGCAATTTCCTGGCCGTCGAAGGCGTCAACATCAACATCGAGGCCAAGTCGGTCACCGCGTTCATCGGCCCGTCCGGTTGCGGCAAGTCCACCTTCCTGCGCACCCTGAACCGCATGCACGAGGTCCTCCCGGGCGCGCGCGTGGAGGGCGAGGTGCTGCTCGACGGCGACAACCTTTACGGCCCCGGCGTGGACCCGGTGACCGTGCGCACCCAGGTGGGCATGGTCTTCCAGAGGCCCAACCCGTTCCCCACGATGTCCATCCGCGACAACGTTCTGGCCGGCGTAAAGCTGAACAACAAGAAGATCTCCAAGGGCGAGGCCGATGCCCTGGTGGAGAAGTCCCTGCGCGGCGCCAACCTCTGGAACGAGGTCAAGGACCGCCTCGAGAAGCCCGGCTCCGGCCTGTCCGGCGGCCAGCAGCAGCGCCTCTGCATCGCCCGCGCCATCGCCGTGGAGCCGCAGGTCATCCTCATGGACGAGCCCTGCTCCGCCCTGGACCCCATCTCCACCCTGGCCGTCGAGGACCTCATCAATGAGCTCAAGGACCAGTACACCGTGGTGATCGTGACCCACAACATGCAGCAGGCCGCCCGCGTTTCGGACAAGACGGCGTTCTTCAACATCGCCGGCACCGGCAAGCCCGGCAAGCTGATCGAGTTCGCGGACACCACCACGATCTTCAACAACCCGGCCCAGAAGGCTACCGAAGACTACGTCTCCGGCCGCTTCGGATAGTCCCCAGCCGCACCATCCTCCCATCGATTGCTGCGTAGACGTCGTTCTGGTCCCTGATAACGACATCTGCGCAGCAGCCGATGGCTTAATGCCCGACGGCGGGCGGCACCTTGGGGGTGCCGCCCGCCGTCGTTTTTCGTGTTCTGTTGGGCTAGTCCGGCAGGGAGGTGCGCGCAAGACGCGGCACTTCCTGTCCCGACGCCGGGCCGGAGATGGTCATGAGCCGCGGTTCGGCCGCAGAACCGCGCACTGCCAGCGTCACAGGGGCGTCCGTGAGGGGGAGCGGGACGGCCAGGATGCCCTCCGCGCCGGAGACCTCGACGATGCCGGCGTCAACGATGAGGCGCAGTTCGGACCCTTCCGGAAGAGGGCAGGCGACGTCGGTGAAATCGGCGTTCCCGGGTACGGTCACCCGGGCGTTGTTCCCGCCGAGTTTGATGCTGAGCAGCGTCCTTTCGAGGGTGTCGAGCCGGATTTCGATCCCGGAGGCGGCCGTGCAGCGCAGATCCGCTCCCGCTGCGAGTACGGCTTCGAAAAGCGAATCGCCTGCGTGCTCAAACCGGGCCGGCGTCGAGTAGATGCTGAGGTCAGCGTGTGGAACGGCCACGAGGGTATCGCCGCTGAGCGAGAGCGTGTGCGGGACACTGAGGGCGCTGGCCCATTCTTCGCCGTCCGGCCCGGTTGAGGGGCTGTGGACCCCGCGCACCCAGAAAATCAGTGACGGCGCCCCGTCCTTGTCACGGAAGAACGACGGTGCGTAGTAGCTCTTGCCGTAGCTGAGCCTGCCCCAGGAGCGGGCCTTGAACTTGCCGTCGGCGTAGCTTCCGACGCCGTAGGCCACGTAGTGCAGCACGTCGTCTTCCCAAACCGAGGTGACCAGCACATGGGACCCGTCGATCTCGAACAGCTGGGGGCATTCCCACATTGTTCCGGTCCAGACGCGCTCCGTTTCGCTGCCGGGACGCTGGGCCGCTATGCCGTCGGGCGTCCATTCGGCCAGATCCGCGGAACTGTAGGAGAGGGCCGCGGCGGTTCCGCCGTCGAGCCCTGCGCCGACAAACATCCGCCACCGCCCGCCGTCGCGGAAGACGAAGGGATCCCGGTAGGCGATGACGTCCGGGCCCGGGGCTGTCATGAGCTTGCTGCCTTTGGTCCAGCTGTCCCAGCTGTCGTCGTCGGGGGTTGCCGTCCGGACCGTGCCGATGCCGATATCCGGCTCGGTCACCGAGGTGTAGAACATGATGGCCCTGCCATCGGAATCGGTGACGATCGATCCTGACCAGACGCCGTCGTCGCCGTCGCCGGGCGGCACGGCGATTCCGTGCTCGGTCCAGGCAATAAGGTCCGGTGAGGTGGCGTGGCCCCAGTGGCAGTTGGAGGCCCAGCTGGTCCGCCCGGGAACGTATTGGTAGAAGAGGTGGTACGTGCCGTCCTTCCACGTGAGGCCGAGGGGGTCGTTGATCCAGCCGCTGCTTGCCGTGAAATGGAAGGCCGGGCGGGAAGTGGGAGAAATCATGCTGATCCGTTCGTCTGTTGCGGGTAAGTGGATTAGGACGCCGGGACGCTCCGGGAGGCAAGGTAGCGCCCGCGGATGTCCCGGGCCTGGTTGACGTTCCCCTGCTCCCATTGGTCGATTTCCGCCCGGCGTTCGGCACGCACGGCATCGCGGATATCCGTGAACTGCTTCATGCGTTCGGCCGCCGCGTCCCGGGCGGCCTGCTGGGCCGGCGTCAGGACCGGGAGGGGCAACTCCACCACCTGCTCCCGCGGACGAAGCGGAAGCCTGTCTTCCACCGCGGCGATGTCCAGTACGGGCGACGGCAGGGTCTGGTACCAGTAAGCGGTGGAGGACCAATCATCCGAAAGGTGGTTGGCGTGTCCGTGCTCGAAGCTGACCTTGATGCGCTGTTGGAAGCGGATGGGATCGGTCATGTGGAAGCGGTAGCTGTGGTGGAAGCCGGGGACGTTTTCCTCGTGGACCATGGTGCCGTTCATCATGAACGCGTTGTGCTGCATGCCCCAGGCATGGCCGAAGTAGTCTTCCATGCCGGTGCCGTGCAGGCTGGGCGGCCAGGTGTCGTCGTCGATAAAGATCATGTCGTCGCCTTCGCCCCACCATGAACCCTGGAAGTGCCGGACGGCGAGATTGCAGCCCACGTAGTGGCCCTGCCCTTCGGTTTCCAGCACCACGTAGTTGTCATCCCCGGTGAGGTTGGGAATGGTGACCTCGATGCTGTTGGTCTGCAGGTCCGGGCCCCAGCCGGCGTTGGGCTTTTGCCGGCGCCAGTGGGCGTGGAAGTAGGCCGTGTCTTCCGGGAGCGGCTCGGTGTAGAGCTCGTAGTCGATGTAGAAGTACTGCAGGTAGGGGATGTCGTTCTGGTTTTCGACGACGATCCGGGCCCGGGAGTTGAATGGCATCTCGAAATAGCTGTTGAACGCCGCGCTGCCGCCGAACGTGTTCAGCTCCGGCTCCTTGGCGGAGACGGAAAGCGGCAGGGAATCGTACGAGCCCGAGAGTGAGTTGAGCAGCCCGAAGAAGTCGCCCAAAGGCGCGATGACACTCGGCGTCTCCTGGTTGTCCCAGTACATTTTCAGGACTATCTTGCGGTAGTAGTCCGGGTCCACGACTTCCCAGCTGACCCCCAGGGCGTTGTGGATTTCAAGCATCGGCACGCCCACCAGTTCGGGGGAGATCTGGCCGGGCCCGGGCTGGATGCGGCAGGACTGGGTCATCCAGATGTGGGTGATGGCGCCGGGGCCCTCGAGGTCCGCGAGGACGCGTTCTTCGCCGGGCATGATGATCCAGTTGTCCCGGTTGCGGCCGGTCTGGTCCCAGCTGGATGCCCGTGCGGTGCGCGCGGTGGAAAGTTTGGTGAGGCTGGAGAGCAGGCCGGAGCGGGTGTTTGAAGACATGGTGGTTTCGTGTCCTTTCGGGAGTGTCAGCCCTTGACGGCGGATTGGGTGAGGCTTGCGATGATCCATCGCTGCGCTACGAGGAAGACCACGAGGGCCGGGGCGATGGCAATGGTGGTTGCCGCCATGACCTGGGCGACGTTGCCGGCTCCATAGGGGCCGAGCATGAAAACCAGGCCGAGCGGGAGCGTGGCGGTCTCGGTGCTGTTGAGGAAGATCGACGGTGCAAAGTACGCGTTCCAGCTGCCAAGGAAGGTGATCACGCCCAGGGTGCTGACCGCGTTCTTAGCCAGCGGCAGGGCAATCAGGCGGTACGTCTGCCAGGCGCCGGCGCCATCCATGCGGGCAGCGTCGATGATTTCCTGCGGCAGCCCCAGGAAGAACTGGCGCAGCAGGAAAACGCCCAGCGCGCCCGTGATGCCGGGGAGGATCAGGCTCAGGGGGTTGTCCAGCAGGCCGAAGGTGCGCATCAGCAGGAACAGGGGGATGATCGTCACCTGCGCCGGAACCATGAGCGAGGACAGCAGGCCCACGAAGACCGGGTTCTTCCCGGGGAACTCGAGCTTGGCGAAGGCATACCCCGCCATGGGGGCCGTGATGATCATTCCGATGCTGACCGCGATGGCGATCACGGCGCTGTTGAGCATGTTCTTCAGGATGGGCACGGGGCCGGTGACCGCGTCGGCGTAGTTGGACCACTGCCACTCCGCAGGTAGCCATTGCGGCGGCAGGTCGTAGGCGTGGCCGGCGTCCCTGAGTGAAGTTGTGAACATCCACAGGAACGGGGCGATCATTCCCACGGCTCCGATCACCAGCAAGGCGACCGAGACTGCCTTCCCCAAGCCCCGACGGCGGTGCGGCCTTGTGCTGTACGCCCGGCCTGCGACGTCTGTCCGGCGGCCGGGTGCGCCGGAGACGCTCAGCTTACTCATTGTTCACCCACGACTTCCTGAGGCGGAACTGCACCATCGTCACCAGCATGATGATGAGGAACAGGGTTACCGCGATGGCTGAGGCGTAGCCCATGTCGAACTTGTTGAAGGCGACTTCTGCGATGTACATGACCACACTGCGGCTGGCGTCGCCGGGGCCGCCGCGGGTCAGGACAATGATGGATTCGTAGATCTGGAAGGCGCCGATGATGGTGATGGTGATGTTGAAGAAGGTTGCCTGGCTGATCATCGGGATGATGATGCGGCGGAAGACCTGCCACTCGTTGGCGCCGTCCATCCGGGCCGCTTCCACCATGTCCTTCGGGACTTCCTGGAGGGCCGCGACGAATATCAGCATCGAGAAACCGACATTCCGCCAGGTGTCGACGATGATCACCGAGACCTTGGAGAACTCCGGGCTGTTGAGCCAGTCGATTTTCTCCCCGCCCAGGCCTGCCACGTAGTAGTTCAGGATGCCTGTGTCCTTCTGGAAGAGGGCCTGCCAGATGATGGAGACGTACACCAGGGCAACCAGGTAGGGAAAGAAGTAGGCGGAGCGGAAGATGTACGTGAGCGCCCTGGGGAGGCGCTGGTTGATGAGGACGGCAAATACCAGGGCGAATCCGTTGATCAGCACCACAGCGGCCCCGACGTAGAGAACGGTGTTCCCGTAGGTGGTGGCCAGGCGCTCATCCCGGAACATGCGGATGTAGTTGTCCAGGCCCACGAATCTGGGTGCCGTGAGGATGTTGTATTTGGTGAGGCTGAGGTAGAAGGCGGCCAGCAGGGGGCCAAGGACGAACACCAGGAATCCGGTGATGGTTGGGGCCGTAAAGGCGTATCCGGTCAGGGCGTCCTTGCGTTTCACGGTGCTGAGCCGTTCCGTGAGCCCGGGACCCGGGGGCCGGCCCGCGCCTCCCGAGGGGAGCGCGGCCGATGAGTGCTTGTGTGCGGTGGTTGTCACTTCAGGGCCGCCTCGACATCCTGATTCGCCTTCTTCAGGGCTGCCGCAATGTCCTGGCCGGACATGATCTCGTCCATCGCACGCATGAAGGCCGGGTCAAGGACGTTGTAGGCGCCGGGGGCAGCGACCGGTTTGGCGTAGGACAGCGAGTTGTAGAACTCGCTGGCGTGTTCCGGGCTGGCCAGGAACTCCTTGGAGGAGGCCGCCGTCTTCGTGGACGGTACTGCCGAGCCGGCGTCGGCCCACTTCTTCTGCGTCTGCTGGTCCGTCAGCATCTTGATGAATTCCCAGGACAGTTCCGGGTTCTTGGAGGTCTTGGAGATCGCGAAGGCTCCGGCGCCGAAGACCGTTGCCTTGGTGGAGTTCTTCGGCCAGGGGAGGATGTCGTAGTCCGAGAAGCCTGCCTTCTTGAAGCCACCGGTGACGAAGTGCCCGGCACCGGTCATCGCTGCCTTCCCTGCGGGGAAGAGCTGGTAGGGGTCTGAGCCCTTGGGTTGCGGTGAAACGCCGTGTTTGGTGACCAGGTCGCGGACCCAGGCGATGGTTTCCTGGAATTTGGGGTCGGTCAGCTGTGAGGCCTTCAGGTCATCGCTCATCATGGATGTTCCGTTGGAGTACAGCCACGGGGTGATGCCGAAGGAGTAGTAGGGGAGGGCGAAGCCGTAGACCTTGTCGGCGCCGGAGCCCTTGGTGAGCTTCTTGGCGATCTCCAGGAAGTCGTCCCAGGTCCAGTCGTCACTGGGGCGCGCGATGCCGGCTTCCTTGAACATCTTGGTGTTGTAGTAGATCACCATCGTGTTGAAGGTGTTTGGCATCAGGTAGGTTGAGCCGTCCTTCCGGAATCCGTCGAGAAGCTTCGGGTCGATTTTGTCCTGCAGGGTCTTTGCTTCCGGATCGTTCTTCAGGAATCCGTCCATGGAAGCAAAGAGTTCGTTGTCCAGTCCGAGCTGTACGCCCTCGGTGGCTATGTTGATGACGTCCGGTGCCTGGCCCGCGGCCGCTTGCGTCACCAGCTTGTTGACGTACTCCGTCCACGTGGTGATCGGCGTGAAGTTGTTGTTCACGGTGACGTTGGGATACTTCTCCTTGAAGCGTGCCGCAACGCTGTCGTAGACGGCTTTGTCGCTGGGATCGCCCCAATTGGAAACCGAGATTGTTGCCGTGATGTCTTTTGCGGGCGCCTTGTAGGGGCCGTCTGCGGCCGGGGCGTTGGCGGCCTGCGGACCGCTGCACGCCGTTAGTGCGAGAAGAGCAGATGCTGCCATGGTTGCCACGGCAACGCCTAGGGACCTTTTCATGTGTTGCTCCTTTGCAAGATGCGTTCGGGTGTGTGGTGGGGGAAATCGGGGTGCCTACTCCGTGGACTGCCGGAACTCGATGGAGGATTTCAGCCGGAGAACCCTGGTGGAGCTCGAAGGATTTTCGATGCGCCTCATCAGCAGCCCGACGGCCGCTTCGCCGAGTTGGAAGGCTGGCTGCCGGACAGTGGTGATTTGGGGTGTGAACAGGTCCGAATAGGTGAAACCGTCAAAGGTGGCAAACGCCATCGTTTCGGGAACCGTGAAACCGGCCTGTTGGACGGCCTTCAGCGCCCCCGCCCCCAGGAGGGTGCTGGAGGCAAGTATGGCGCTGGGCCGTTGCGGCGCCGCGTGGAGGAGCTCGCCAACTTTCTCGAAGGTCGCTTCGGTGGTCGATGTTCCTTCGCAGATCGTGCCGGGAGGAGTGGCCAGGCCGCGTGCCTCCATGGCCGCCAGGAAGCCGTCGTAGCGTTCCCTGAGCGAGGAGACCCTCAGGTCCCCTGCCACGAGAATGATGTGCTCATGGCCCTTGTCGGCCAGGTGATCCACCAGCGCGGTCACCGCCCGTTCGTTGTCCACGCCCACTTGGTCGACATCCAGGTCCGCGATCCGGTCGAGGAGGACGAGGGGCTTCTTCTCTTCGCGGATCCTGGCCAGCAGGCCGGCGCCGGAGCCGGCCGCCCTGGCCAGGATCAGGCCGTCGACCCGCCGGTCAAGCAGGGCCTCCACTGCTGTGCGTTCCCGGTCGGGATCTTCCGCCGAGTTCGCAAGCAGCAGGGAGAGTCCGCGCTGTGCGGCCGCCTCCTCGACGCCGTGGACCATGTCCGCGAAGGCCGGCTCGCCGGCATCGGACACCACTAAGCCGATCGAGTCGGTCTTGGCGCGGCGCAGGGACCTGGCCAAAGCATCGCGCCGATAGCCAACGCTTTTCACGGCCGAGAGGACCCGTTCCCGGGTCTCCGGTTCCACGTGGCGGGTTTCGTTCAGCACGTGGGAGACGGTGGACGTCGACACTCCGGCGAGTGATGCGACATCAATGATGGTTGCCACTGTGACTCCCTTGTCGAAACGTTTGCGCGAACGTTTCGATGTTAGGCGCAAACGTTTCGATGCGCAATGGATCGGAGGGAATATCTCAGGAGGAGCGCACGACGGCGAGCGGCCGGGTCAGGAAGCGGGCAGCGGTCCGCTCGACTCGCGGTATTCGATGACGGGCATGAGCCTGATGGTGGAAGGCTCCGCTTCCTTCTCGACGAGCCTCCTGGCAAGCAGCTCAGCGGCCCTCACACCGACGTCGAACGCGGGCTGGCGGACCGTGGTCAGGCGCGGCTCGAACAGGTCGGAGTAGGCGAAGCCGTCAAACGCGGCAAAGGCGATGTCGTCCGGCATCGCAAGACCGCGGCGCTGGATGATGCGCAGGGCGCTGGCGGCCAGGACGGTGCTGCACGCGATCACCGCGGTGGGCGGCACGCCGCCGTCGAGGGCTGCCTCGATTTCGGTTTCCAACACGGCGGCATCCGCCCCGGTGACAGTCACCTGCTCCTCGGGGGAGAGGCCGGCCTCGGGGAGAGCCTGCATGAAGGCTTCATGCCGTTCCCGGAGGGTGGACACGCGGGTGTCTCCTGCGAGCAGCAACAGCCGGCGGTGTCCGAGGGAAGCGAAGTGCTTCACCAGGTCAAGGGTTGGCCCGTGGTTCTCGATGCCCACCTGGTCGAAGGGAAGGTCCGACAAGCGGTCCATCAGGATAAGGGGTGTCTCCGCCTGGGTGACCACGTCCAGCCCGGCCGGGTCGGAGCCGGCCGCCCGCGCGAGGATCATGCCGTCGACGCGGCGCTCAAGGAGGGTCCGCACGGCCCGCGATTCCCGCTCCGGATCCTCGGCCGAATTCGCAAGGAGCAGCGTGACGCCTTGCTGCGCCGCTGCTTGTTCGACGCCCCGTACCATTTCCGCGAAGGCGGGCTCGCCGCCGTCGGAAATGATGAGTCCGATGCTGTCGGTCCGGGAGCGGCGCATGGCGCGGGCAAGCGCGTCCTGGCGGTAGGACGTTTCCTTGATGGCTTTCAGGACCCGCTGCCGGGTATCCTCGTTGACCGGCCGGGTGCCGTTGAGGACATGCGAAACGGTGGAGATGGAGACGCCGGCGAGCTTAGCCACTTTTACCATTGTCGTCATCGTCGGCAGCCCCTATGGAATCTCTGGCGCCTGCATTATTGCGCCCTGTTGGCCAGTCTACAGAGCAGGCGCGCGCAAGGCGGCGGCTCCGTTCCGGGCGGAAGCTTAATGCCCGACGGCGGGCGGCACCTTGGGGGTGCCGCCCGCCGTCGTTATTTGAGCGGTGTGCGCCTACGCGCGGACCTGGTCCTCCAGGTGGAGGGTGCTGGGCTTCTGCGGGCCGTACTTCCGCCACAGGCGGATGAAGACGGGCAGGGCAAGCAGCACGGCCACCAGGATGTACACCACGATGGCCACCGGCTCGTTGAAGAGTCCGGAGAAGTCGCCGCCGCTGAGCTGCAGCGACTTGCGCAGCTGGCCCTCGATCCGCGGGCCGAGGATGAGGCCGATGATCAGGGGCAGGATTGGCAGGCCGTAGCGCCGCATGGCGAAGCCGAGGGCGCCGAGCACCAGCAGCAGCACCAGGTCGAAAGCCTGCATGTTGACTGCGTACGCGCCCAGGGTGGCGAAGAACAGGATCCCGGCGTACAGGTACGGGCGCGGAATCCGCAGCAGCTTGGCCCAGAGCGGCGCCATGGGCAGGTTGATCAGCAGCAGCAGGGTGTTGCCGATGAACAGGCTGGCGATCAGGGCCCAGACCAAGAGCGGCTCGTTCTCGAACAACAGCGGGCCCGGCTGGATGCCGAACTGCATCAGCGCAGCCAGCATGACGCCGGCCGTCGCGTTGGTGGGCAGGCCCAGGGCCAGCAGCGGGGTCAGCGTGCCGGCGGCCGAGGCGTTGTTGGCGGCCTCCGGGCCGGCGACGCCTTCGATGGCGCCGTGCCCGAATTCCTCCGGGTGCTTGCTGAGCTTCTTCTCGGTCACGTACGACAGGAAGGTGGGGACTTCCGCGCCGCCTGCCGGCATGGCGCCGAACGGGAAGCCGAAGGCGGTGCCGCGCAGCCACGGCTTCCAGGAACGCTGCCAGTCCTTCTTGCCCATCCACGGCTGGCCCACCGGGATGGTCTCGGTCTTGTTCCGGCGCAGGTGGGCCGCGATCCAGAGGGCCTCGCCCACCGCGAAGATGGCCACCGCCACCACCACGATGTCGATGCCGTCCGAAAGCAGCGGGATGCCGAACACGAGCCGCTGCTGTCCGCTGACCGGGTCCATGCCGACGAGGCCGATGGCAAGGCCCAGGCCCAGGGAGGCGAAACCGCGCACCTTCGAGGAGCCCAGCACCGCTGTGACGGTGAGCAGGCCGAGGACCATGATCGACAGGTAGCTGGACGGGCCGAGGCTCACCGCGAACTTCACCACGAATGGTGCGAGGGTGGCCAGCAGGGCGGTGCCGATGGTGCCTGCCACGAAGGAGCCGATGGCCGCCGTCGCAAGGGCCTGCGCGGCCCGGCCGGCCTTGGCCATCTTGTGGCCTTCGATCGCGGTGATCACCGTGGAGGATTCACCCGGCGTGTTCAGCAGGATGGAGGTGGTGGAACCGCCGTACATGCCGCCGTAGTAGACGCCGGCGAACATGATCATGGAGCTGGTGGGGCCCAGGTTGTAGGTCACCGGCAGGAGCAGTGCGATCGCCATGGCCGGGCCGATGCCGGGCAGCACGCCCACGGCCGTGCCGAGGAGCACGCCGATGCAGGCATACATCAGGTTCATGGGGGTCAGGGCGGTGGCGAAGCCCTGCATGAGGAGATTGAAAACATCCATGTCAGAGAACTCCTGCCAGGATCCCGGCCGGAAGCTTGATGCCCAGGCCGAAGTAGAAACCGTAGAAGGTGGCCAGTGCCAGGCCCAGCGAGATCAGGCCGTCCCGGATGTAGTGGCGGCTGCCCAGCGCCCAGACACTGCCCCAGAAGAGCAGGGTGCCGGAAATGACCCAGCCGGCGGCGTCGATCAGCAGGATGTTCAGCACAAAGGCGCCCACCAAGGGCAGGACCGTCTTCCAGTCGGCGGGGTGGGTCAGGTCCACGTCCTCGCCTTCCTCTGCCTGGCCGCGGCCGCCGCGCAGCACGTTGATGGCCAGGGCGGCGGCGGAGACCAGCAGCAGGGCGCCGATGATGATCGGCATGGTGCGCGGACCGACGACGTCGGTCTGGGAGTACGGGGCGGCAATGCGTGACGCGTCCACGAGGACGACGGCGCCGGCCGCTCCGAGCAGGGCAGCGATGCCCAGCTCGGAGCGGCCTTTGCTTGCCGGAGTTCCGGCGTCGGTCTTTTGGCTCACGCCAGCCCCAGCTTCGCCAGAACGTCCGAAACTCGGGTGTCCTGGTCCTTCAGGAAGGTCTTGAATTCCTCGCCGGTGATGAAGGCGTCGGTCCAGCCGTGGTCCTTCAGGGCGGCCTTCCATTCCTCGGTGCCGTGCATCTTGGTCAGGGCGGCCACGATGCGGTCGCGGTCGGCGTCGGACACACCCGGAGGGGCCACGATGCCGCGCCAGTTGGTGAATTCGAGGTCGATGCCGGATTCCTTGAAGGTGGGAGCGTCGATGCCTTCGAGGCGTTCGGCGCCGCTCACTGCCAGGACGCGCACGGAGCCGGTCTTGATCTGCTGGATGTACTCGCCGGCACCGGATGCGGCGAAGCCGACCTTGTTGCCGAGGATGGCCGGCAGGAGGTCGCCGCCGCCGTCGAAGGAGACGAAGTTGACCTTCTTGGGGTCGATGCCCACGGCCTGGGCGAGCTGCATCGGGAGCAGGTGGTCCGGGCCGCCCGGGCTGGAGCCGCCGCCGACGGCCAGCTTGGACGGGTCCTTCTTCCAGGCCTCAACGAGTTCGCCGATGGTCTTGTACGGGGAATCCTTGGGCACCATGATCGCGCCAGGTTCCTGGATGAGGCGGGCCAGGGGAGTGGTGGTGGTGAGCTTGGCCTCGGACTTGTTGGTGTAGCTGGCGCCCACCACGCCAAGGCCCATCAGCATGGCGAGGTCCTTGTTGCCCTTTTCGTTGACCAGGCGGGCCAGGCCGACGGTGCCGCCGGCGCCCGCGAGGTTGAAGACCTCCACGTTGGTGGCGGTCTTGGTGTCATTCATGACCTTGGCCGCGGTGCGGGCGGTGGTGTCGTAGCCGCCGCCGGGGGTGTTGGGGACCATGATCCGCAGCCCGGTGAGCGGACCGGAATCCGCCGCATTTCCACTGCTGGCGGCGGAGCCGCCGCCGCTGGTGACGCCGCAGCCGGTGGCCGCGATTGCAAGGCCTGCAGCGACGGCAATGGCGCGCAGTGCGTTCAATCGACGCATCGTGTTTCCTCTTCTCATCATTGGGGGAGTGGTTTCACGCTATGACTTGACGTGACGCCGGTCACGCTTGTGTTCTCAAAGATTGTTTTGTTCATTGTGGTCACGTGCCCTTGGCATCCCGCGCCCGGATAATGAAGGGAAACACCTGCCGAAGGAACCCCGTGCCCGAAGACGTGCCGCTGACGCAGCCCGGCAAATTGCAGCCCGGCGAACTGCAGCCCGGCCATCACCAGCGCCGCCGGCGCCGCCGCCTGTCCCTGGCCGGCCAGTACCTCGGCCTGCAGCTGCTGATCGTGGTGGCGGTCCTGCTCGGGGTGATCGCGATTTCCCAGGTGCAGTCCGCAACGACCTTCGAGCGGGTGGAAGGCCGCCGGGCCCTTTCCGTGGCGGAGTCCCTCGCCGCGAACCCCACTGTCCGTACGCTGATCCCGACGGCGGAGCCCCGGCACGGCGCAGCCCTGCCGTCGGTTGCCGAGTCGGTCCGGACGGTGTCCGGTGCCAGCATCGTCATCCTCGCCAAGGCGGACGGCACCATCCTCACCTCCTCGGAGGACCCGGCCGCCGTCGGAACCCCGCTCCCGCTGGGCAACAGCACGGTGCTGCAGGGGCGCGCCTGGACCGGGGCCATGGACATGGGTGGCAGCGTTTCCTTGGTGGCCCACGTTCCCGTGCTCGACGACGGAGGACGCACGGTGGGCATCGTCGCCGTCGGACGCGAATACCCTTCGGTGCTGGAACGCTTCGGTGAGACGGTGCCGGACCTGCTCGTGTACCTGGGTGTGTCCCTCGCGCTGGGCGCGGCCGGCTCCCTGCTGCTCTCCCGCCGCGTCAAGCGGCAGACCTTCGGCCTGGAACCGGGGGAGATCGCCGGCCTGGTGGAGCACCGCGAGGCGATCCTGCACGGCGTGAAGGAAGGGGTGATCGCCCTGGACCCGCAGGAGCGGATCACCCTGGCCAACGAAGCCGCCCGGGAATTCCTGGAACTGCCGGAGGATTGCGTGGGCCGCAGCCTCGGCGAGCTCGGGGTGCAGCGCCAGCTCCGGGAGGACCTCACCACCGAGCAGCCCGAACCGGACCGGCTGCTCCTGGTGGGTGAGCGGCTGGTGGTCCTGAACCGCAAGCCCATGACGTCCCGGGGCCGGGTGATCGGTTCCGTGACCACCCTGCGCGACCGCACCGAGCTGTCCTCGCTGGAGAAGGAACTGGGCCGCACGCGCAGCACCACGGACACCCTCCGCGCCCAGACCCATGAGTTCGCCAACCAGCTGCACACCATCTCCGGGCTCATCCAGCTGGGCGAATTCGACGAAGTGGTCAGCTTCGTGGACGGCGTGAGCCTCAGCCGCAACAAGCTCTCGGACGACATCACCTCCCGCATCCACGACCCCGCGCTCGCCGCCCTGCTGATCGCCAAGAGCAGCCTCGCCGGGGAAAGGAACGTGGCCCTGCAGCTGGATGCCGCGTCCGGGCTGGAAAAGGTGGACGAGGAATTCTCCCGCGACCTGACCACCGTGGTCGGGAACCTGGTGGACAATGCCATGGACGCCGCCGGCGGCGCAGCCAATGCTGCCGGTTCCGCGGACGGCAGGGTCAGCGTCAGGCTCATCGAGGAGGCAGGCAAGGTGACGGTCACCGTGCGGGACTCCGGTCCCGGCGTCGCGCCCGGGGAACGGGAGGACATCTTCCGGCGCGGCTACAGCACCAAGGCGTCCGACGGCGCCGGCGGCCGCGGCTTCGGGCTGCCCCTCACGCGGCTGGTGTGCCTGCGCCGCGGCGGCGACGTGGAAGTCCACGACGACGGCGGCACGGTCTTCACCGCGACGCTGCACCGCTCGCCCGGGACATCAAGCACGGAAAAGCGTCCGGAGAAGGGAAACCCGCAGGCATGAGCCCCGCCGAAACGATCAGGGTCCTGGTGGTCGACGACGACTTCATGGTGGCCAAAGTGCATTCTGGCTTCGTCCGGCAGCTCCCCGGCTTCGAGGTGGTGGGCGCCGCGCACACCGGCGCGCAGGCGGTGGCCGAGGCCAGGCGGCTGCAGCCGGACCTGGTGCTCCTGGACATCCACCTGCCGGACATCAACGGCCTGGAACTGCTGCAGCAACTGCGCGAGGTGGTGCCCGAACTGGATGTGCTGGTGATCAGCGCCGCCCGCGAAGTGGAGACCGTGCGGCGGGCGCTGCGCGGCGGGATCGTGCACTACCTGATGAAGCCGTTTTCCGCCGATGACCTGCACGAACGGCTGGAGCACTACCGGCAGAGCTACCAGGCCCTCTCGCCGGGCTCGGCGAAGGAAACCGCCGAGCAGGCGGACGTGAACCGGGTGTTCGGCCTGGGCGGGAGCTCGCGTCCGCTGCCCAAGGGCTTCAGCGCCGAGACCTTGCGGCTGGTGGAGGAACTGCTTCGCCGGACCGCGGGCGTTTCCGCCGGTGCGGATTCTGCCGGTGCGGACCTATCCGCCACGGAGGCCGCCGATTCCCTGGGTACCTCGAGGGTCAGCGCCCGCCGGTACCTCGAATACCTCGTGGAGGAAGGCCGGGCCGTGGTGCAGCTGCGGTACGGCGGGATCGGCAGGCCGGAACGCCGCTACAGGTGGCAGGGCTGAATTTTCCGGCAGGGCTGAATTCTTTGTGAGCCGGGTTGTCACAGATCGGGCGTGGCCGGTGTCTTCATGCTGCAAGGCAAGGAAACCGAACCCGCAGGAGGAATCATGACCACCCGGATCCCCGCCGCAGAAATCACCGGCCTGTACGGCGCGCTGGTGAAGAAGTTCAGCGCCAAGATGTTCGGCAAGGTGCCGGAGTCGCTCGGCGTGATGTGGCACAACCCGGCCGTGCTCAAGGCGTCCATGGGCATGGGCCAGAAGCTGCAGAAATGGAACAGCTGCGACGAATCGCTGAAGTCCTACGCGCACATGGCCGTGGCCTCGCTCATCGGCTGCACCTGGTGCCTGGACTTCAACTACTTCATGGCCCACAACCACGGCCTCGACCTGGAGAAGGCGCAGCAGATCCCGCGCTGGCGCGACTCCGACGTCTTCACGCTGCTCGAACGCGACGTGCTGGAATACGCCGAGGCCATGAGCACCACGCCCGTCGAAGTCACGGACGAGCTTTCAGCGCGACTGCTGGACCAGCTCGGTGCCGCAGCCCTGGTGGAGCTCACCAGCGTGATCGGCTACGCCAACCTCACCACCCGCGGCAACGTCGCTCTCGGCATCGAGTCCGAGGGGTTCTCGGACTCGTGCGGGCTGAAGCCCCTCGCGGCGCCAAGCATCTCGCGGTCCGGTCTCTCGCAGTCTCAACCGGGTGCGCGGTAGCGTGACCGGTATGCGCAGCTCCGGCACCACCGATGGCCTGGACCTCTTCGTCACCCACCGCAGCCTGCTCTTCACCGTGGCCTACGAGATGCTCGGTTCTGCAGCCGACGCCGAGGACGTGGTGCAGGAGGCCTGGCTGCGCTGGGCGGGCCTGGACCCCGAAGCCCGTGCCCAGGTGCGCGAGCCGCGCTCCTACTTCGTCCGCATCGTCACCCGCCAGGCCCTCAACCGCCTGCGCACGCTGAGCCGGCGGCGCGAAGAGTACGTGGGGGAATGGCTGCCCGAACCGCTGCTCACAGTGCCGGACGTCGCCGAAGATGTGGAGCTGGCCGAGAGCGTTTCCATCGCCATGCTCACGGTGCTCGAATCGCTCGCCCCGGTGGAGCGCGCGGTCTTCGTCCTGCGCGAGGTGTTCGATGCGCCGTACGAGGAGATCGCCGAGGCGGTGGGGAAGTCGACGGCGGCCGTGCGGCAGATCAGCAGCCGCGCCCGCTCCCACGTGGCGGCCCGGCGCCCCCGCATGCAGGTGGACCGCACCGAGCAGCGGGCCGTCGTCGAACGGTTCCTGACAGCCGTGACCACCGGGGACGTCCAGGGGCTCATGGACGTCCTGGCTCCCGATGTCGTCCTCATCGCAGACGGCGGCGGGGTGGCCCAGGCCGCGCGGGTGCCGGTGTATGGCGCCAAGAAGGTAATCAACCTGCTGCGGCCCTTCCCGGAGTACGCCGTCAACCCGAAGATCGCGCTGCTTTGGCTCAACGGCGGACTCGGCATCCGGATCGACGACGAGGTGGGCGGCCCGTCGCTCATCAGCGTGGTGGTGGTGGACGGGCGGATCGCGCGGATCTTCGCGATGCGCAACCCAGAGAAGCTGGGCTGGCTCGGGGCGGAAACCGAGCTCGCGCGCTAGGACTTGGCGCCCTAGGACCTGGCCAGCGGCGAGAGCGCAAGCTCGAGGACGAACGCCACCGCCCCGGTCACCAGCGGCGTGAGCAGCCAGAAGCCGAGGACCCGCAGCACCATGGGCCGGTGGGTGACCGAGAAGTTCTGGTTTGTTCCTGCGCCCAGCACCGCGGAGGTGAGGGTGTGCGTGGTGGACAGCGGCAGGTGAAGGCCGATCGCGCCGATGAACAGCATCAGCGAGCTCAGGCTCTGCGCCACGAAACCGCGCAGCGGGTCGATCCGGATCAGCTTGTGGCCGAGGGTGTGCGAGATCCGCCAGCCGCCGAACAGGGTGCCGGCGGTCAGTAGCACGGCGGTCAGCAGGACGGGCCACAAAGGCAGCTCTCCGCCGTCGGACAGTCCGGCCGCAACGGCGGCCAGCAGCAGCACCGAGATGGTGCGCTGGCCGTCCTGCAGCCCGTGGCCGAAAGCGACGGCGGCCGCGGAGACGGCTTCGGCGCGCCGGAAGCGGCTGTGCACCACGTCCGGCTGGGTGAAGCGGGCGGCCCAGGTGGCCGGCCAGACCAGCAGGTAGGCCGCGGCGAAAGCGATCGCGGGGGACAGCACCAGGGGCAGGACAACCTGGAACAGGAGCGCGTTGTTCACGCCTTCGATGGCGTGGCCGCCCACCAGGAGGTTGGCTGCGCCGGCGCCCGCGAAGCCGCCCACCAGGGCGTGCGTCGACGACAGCGGAACGCCGCGCCACCACGCGTAGATGCCCCACAACACGGCCGCCGCGATGGCGGAGGCCAGGATCGCGAGGCCGGCAGCGCCGTCGGGCAGGTCCACCAGGTTCTGGCTGGACAGCAGCGCGAAGCCGCCGCTCAGCATGGCACCGGCGAAGTTGAAGACGGCGGCCAGCAGGACCGCCACCGAGGCGGTCAGCGCCCGGGTCCGCACGGACAGCGCGACGGCGGTGGAGACGTCGCGGAAGCCGTTGAGGAAGCCGAAGCCGCAGGCAAGGGCCACCACGAGGACGAAAAGGCCTGTTGCCACGTCAGGCTTCCTTGACGATGATGCTGCCTACCTGGGTGGCCACCCGGCGCATGTCCTTGGTGACATCCACCAGCTGGTTGGCGATGTCCCGGTGGCGCGCGTACTGCGCGGCCTTCATGTCGCGGTACATCTCGGCCACCCAGATCCGGTGGCTGCGCTCGGCCCGCTTGGCCAGGCGCAGGATTTCGATCCAGTAGTCCTCAAGCTCGTCCAGGTCGTCCAGGCGGCCCATGGCTTCGACCGTGAGCTCGGCCTGGCGGCTGATGATTTCCAGCTGGTCCGCCGCGCGCTTGGGCAGCCGGTCCAGCTTGTACAGGGCGACGAGTTCGCCCGCGGCGTCCAGCTTCTCCATGGCCTCGTTGAGGAACCGGGAAAGGGCGTACATGTCTTCGCGGGGGAGCGGGTTGATGAAGCTGGTGCGCATGTGGGTGAGCAGCGCAAAGTGCAGGTCCGTGGACTTCGATTCGTGCCCGTGCAGTTCCTCGACAAGCCGTTCATGCTCCGTGACGGGTGCCCCGAGGATTTCCGAAAGGGTTCCGGCGGCCTCCAGGATCTTGCGGGCCATCTGGGAGAGAAGCTTCAGGCCGGCGGGTTCCTGGGGAAAGAGGCGCAGTTTCACAGTGGTGCCCGTTCTGCGGATCCGGCTGGGTGTGCGGCAACTGGGCTCGCATGACTTGACGCGGGAACGTTCACAGACACCAACTTTACGGCAGTTATACCTGCGTCCCGGACTGGTTGCTTCAGGGCCGGTGCTGAGCCCGTCGATGCCCTGCGGCGCGGATTCGGCGGCGGCCGTGAAGAGGGCATGAAAATGGTGCCGAACCGGATACGCCTCTCGGCGGTAGGCCGCTCGAAGCGGCTATAAGTTGAAGCCCGGGGGTTTCGCGGTTCGACACCAGTTTTAGTTTTATCCCTCGTCCAAGCTAAGTCAACATTGACAGATTCGGCTTAGGGTGCGTCTGCCATTGCCTTGGACGGTTCAGTCCAGTTCGCCCAGCCGCCACGCGTTGGCCGCGTGTTCGAGGTCTTCGGCGGTTTTCACGAGCTGGTGCGAGCTTCGGGTGAGCTTGCTGGCGTGGCTTTCGCTGGCGTGCTCAGCGCTGTCCGCAATGGTCGCCTGGCCGAGCGCGACGACGCGGCAGAACGCGGCGGAACGTTCCAGCGCGACGTCGAAATCGCCATCGAACGCTCCGGACAGGATGGCGTCCGCCATCTGCTTCATTTCATCCGCTCCCGGCGGTTCCGCGGCCCCGGCCACCACGTGCGAAACCTGCGCGGTGTCCCGGCCGGCCTTGAAGTAGACGGAGATCCGTTCGGAGTTCTGCATGGTGGCGGCGCGGAGGGCGTATAGCCGCCACAGGGCGCCGGGGAGGGAGCGGGCCGGGCTCTCGGCCCACATTTCGGCGATGGCGTCCAGGCCCTGTTCGTCCGCGAGCTTGACCAGGCGTTTGGTGACCTTGGGGTCGTCGCTGTCCCGGCCGCGGCGCACCAGGGCCTGGGCCGCCAAATGCGCAGCCTCCGACACCCTCGCCGGATCCGCCCCGCCCGCGAAAGGCTCGAAATCAATGGGCGCGAAGGGCTTGGGCTTGTGGTGCCGGGGTGCTCCGCTGGAACCGTTGGAGGCTGCTGGATCGCTCATGCCCCAACGCTACTCCTGTGCTTTCGCTCGTGCACTCATGGGATGGTTGGTTTCGGGGCGGACGCCCCGGTTTGTTCTGCCCGACGGGTGGAGGAGGCTCCGCCGTCCTGACCTTCTTTGAACCCGCAGGTGCCGTGACACGCCGGCAGGGCCGCGCGCCGCCGTCGTTCCGTCGGTCAATGAGGGTCAGGAAAGGGGTGGCGGTTCGCGTTTCGGACACCCCGACGGCGGGGCAGGTCGCCGTGTCATGGCGTCCTTTGGTGTGCGGTAGAGTATTTATCGTCCAGAAATGGACTGGGCCGGCGGTTGCCGGCAGGGGCCTTTAGCTCAGTTGGTAGAGCATCGGACTTTTAATCCGTGGGTCGTGGGTTCGAGCCCCACAGGGCCCACCCTCAAAACCCCGGAATCTCCGGGGTTTTCGTGTATCCGGGGCGACCAAAAATGTTCGAGCAAGGGGCCCGGGACGGCGCATTCTGCGTCTTGCGTCAGGCGAGATGGGAGCGTGAGAGCATGGAGGGTATGGGCAAAGAAATAACCGGCGTCATCGGCGTTGGGTATGAAGGCGCAGACATTGATTCGTTTGTCGCGTCTTTGGAAACCTGGGGTGTTTCGGTGGTGGTTGACGTTCGTCTGAACCCGATCTCCAGGAAGAAAGGCTTCTCGAAGCGAGCCCTGGCTGCGGCGCTTGAAGGCGCTGACATGACTTACCTGCACCTTCCTGCGTTAGGCAATCCAAAGACTAATCGCGATGGCTTCTGGAACCCTGATACCCCAGCGTGGGTGAGTGCACGCGCTGCATATTCCGGCATCCTAGACGGAGACGATGCCGGGGAAGCTCTCCGGAGGATCGCTGATTTGGCGACCGAGCAATACGTGGCTGTTCTCTGTTTTGAGGCGAGTGAGCGTTGTTGCCACCGGCACCTGGTGCTTGGGAGGGTCAAGGAGAAGCTGGCCGCGCCCGCGGCTGCTTAGCCTTCGGCGGCATAGATTCCAAGGACCCCGAAGGTGTGGTGTCTCTTGGCTTGGTTCCCGAGAAAGAACACGGGACCCCGTGCAGGCGCGCAGAGCTGATCGAGGAAGCGTTTGGTAATCATCTGTCGGGCGTATTCGTCGGTGTCTTGCGAGTGGCGCCGCTGCAACTCGGTGAATTCCCAATCAAGGATTGACTGGGAATGGCCATTGCAGACCTTCTCATAACAGCGGTACTGGTAGTGCCCGATGTATCGCGGCGCAACAAGTGCTGCTTTGGTTATGGGCGGCCCACCGAAAAGAGCACCCTGATTAAGGTCTTTCTCCATCTTTGTAAGTTGTTCGTCGCTCCACCCCGGATGGGGTGTTAACTTGAGGCCGCCAACTTCCTTGGGTACCACGGCGGCCAAAGAGGGGCCGGCGTCGCCGGCTTTCGCTCGCCTGTAGATTTCGCAGGCATTGAAATGCCCGAGTAGGGGTGCGACATGTTCGTTGCGCGCTTTCCACGCCTTGAGGTGATCCAAGATTCTTAGCTTGCCGAGGTCAGGTTTGTAGCTCTCAGGGCGCGGGTCCGCGATGGCGGGCTTTACCGGGAGTTCAAGGAGTTCATACTTCTTGAACCTGTCTCCCGCCTCGAGATTGCGGAACGGGACAGGGTACAGGCGGATCCACTCTGGCCCGTCGTTGGTTATCCGGATTCCGGCGACACATACGGTGTCGCCATGTGTTGCTGAAGGCTGAGGGGCCGCCTTGACCGTAATCAGCACCCGTGCTGTCGACCAGCGTTCACCAGGTTCTTTGTCATACTCGGCGCGCCCGTTTCCGAAAAGGCCCCCTTGCAATTCCATGGTGCATTCCCCCAGGTGCGTCTTGGTAAAAATTTCGGCTTTCGCTCAGGACGCCTGCTCTTTCGCCCTGCCGAACTGCCAATTCACAAAAGACATTCATGCCATATTGTGCCAGTTATTGTCTGGCGGAGCGCGTCCAGCGTCGCACTCCCCCGTGCTTCGCTGTTCTGCAGGTATTTGCTGACCTCAGCCAAGGACCTCCTCGCCAAACGTCGCGACAGCTTCGATCGGACGTAGCTTGACGTGCAGTGTCGACTGCTGGCCCGGTTGGGTCCCGTGATGCGGAGACCGCTGGCAATGGACACTATCCTCGGGGTATGGATACCCGCCCTTTCCTGGACAAAGTCATGCCCGAGGCCTGGGACGCCGCGCAGGCGTACGCCGCCGCAATTACCGAGGCTGCGCAGCGGCGGGGGCTCAGCGCCCAGGAAGTCGAGTTCATCAAGGTCCGGGCCTCCCAGATCAACGGCTGCGCCTTTTGCCTCGACCTGCACTCCAGGCAGGCCCGGCACGCGGGAATCGCCCAGCAGAAGCTCGACCTGCTGCCGGCCTGGCGGGAAACCGATGCCTACGCCGAACGCGAGGCGGCTGTCCTCTCGATCACCGAAGCGGCCACCAAACTGCCGTTGACGGAGGAAAGCACGGCCGAACTGGCGGGCGCCCGCAATGTCCTCGGCGAGGAAACCTTCGTCGCGGCCGAATGGGTGGCAGTCACGATCAACGCCTTCAACCGCATCTCCATCCTCAGCGGGCACCCGGTGCGGCCGCGCGACGCCGACGGCAAGCTCATCCACTGACTACGGCTTCGTCGACCAAGACCTGACCAAGAATCCACTGAAGCAAAGACGAGGAGCACGCACATGTCCCACACCCGTTTCGAAGTGCAGGACCGGCCTGAAGAATCCAGGTACGTGCTCATTGACCGCGGCGCGGACGGATCCATTCAGGACGTGATCGGCGAGGAATCCTATGTGGACGTCGACGCTGACGGAGCCACCCAGCGAGTCCTGTTCCACACCGGCGTCTCCGAAGATTACGCGGGCCAGGGCCTCGCATCGGTGCTGGTGCGCGCCGCCGTCGAGGATGTCATCGGTGCCGGATACGCCGTGGTTCCGGTCTGCCCCTATGTTGCCGCCTGGCTGCCCAAGCACCCCGAGTACGCCGACAGCGTCGTCAAGCCCAAGCCCGCGCACTTCCGCGCCGTGAAGGCCGTGACCGTCCGCTAGGGGTGTTGATCGGCGGCGTCCTGCCGCCGCACCATTTCGTTGATCCAGACCGGCGCGAACGGGGAAGTACAGTTCGGCGGCGTCGGGTAGTCCTTCAGGACTTCCAGGCGCTCGCCGATCGCGATGGCGCGGTCACGGTGGGCGGGGTGTTCGATCCCGATCTGGGCCAGGCAGGTGTTCATGGCCCACTGCAGGCGGTCCGGGGCGGCCTTCATCTGCGCCTCGATGGTGTCCAGCAGCCCGGGGAGATCCAGGCCATCAGGCTTCTTGACGACGCGTTCGCTGGTGAGTGCCCAGCCGGCGCTTGCGACCACCGGATCTGGATCGGCGAACCAGGCCTGCCGAAGTTCTTCGGCGTGCGGGCCCTTCTTCACCACGTAATTCACCAGCCAGTCGTGCACCTTGGGCGTGCGCGCCGCGCGCAGCATGGTGTCCAGCTCATCCCGGTCGAACTCCTTCGGCCGGCAGATGAGCAAGGCAAGCAGTTTTGCGGCGGTGTCGTCCGTGGCCCACAGTTCACGCGCCAGTTCCTGCTGGATTTTCAGGCGCTTCGCGACCGCACGCAGCTTGCCGAGGTTCACGCCGTGGTCGTCGCCGTGGCGTTCGTTCACCTCGCGTGCTTTCGCGTCCTCGAGCGCGGCCAATTCGGCCATCACCCCGGCAAGAATCGTTCCGTTCAGCGTTGCCTCGGCCACATCAGCCTCCTGTCATCCGGGCGTTTTCCAAGCGTACCCGCGACCCGTTTTGGGGCATGAAGTCTGATTTTTTGAAACGAATAACATCGGCGTGTCGGGGGTGCGACGCGCCGATCGAATTCCTAAAGGGTATTGACTTAAAAATCCGCACAGGAATACTCTCCCGCTTGGGTCGATCAAACGGCCCGCATCCGGTCCGGACGGAGCCTCTGGGGGCGTTCCGGAGAGCGTGAAGGTCGTGGTCTCGCTGGGAGGGGCTGCGCGCGCCCAACAGAGCCGGCTTTTGCCTGGCGGTGGGCGCATTCTGGGGGTTTACGTCCGCGAGGATGCACGCAATGACTTGGACTGTGCTGGGGCCGGCCCTGCGGCGGATGGTGTCCGCTGCCGTGGCGCTTTGCATGGTGGTTGCCTTCAACCTTCCCTCGGCCCTACCGGCCCTGGCCGCTTCCGCGGCCGGCGCTTCGCGTGCCCCGGGACTCCAAGGAATCGTGCTGTTCGAGGGCGAACACCAGGACGCGGCGTACACCGCCGGCGCCCAGGCAGGCATCACGATTTCGGCCGCGGACCTCGCCGCAGTGCAAGGTTCCGCTGCGGCCCAGTGGCCAGGCTGGAACGTCGGCGGGGCCACGGTTTTCCTGCAGGACCTGCCCGGCGACGCCCTTGCCATCACGTCCGGGAACAGCATCGCGGTTGACCCGACGGCGGCCGGCTGGGGCTGGTCCGCCACCACTGCTGCGCCGGCTCCCGGAACCATGGACCTGCTGACGGTCCTCGCGCACGAGTACGGCCACGTCGCCGGATTCGCCGACGTCGAGGGCGGGGCCGATCTGATGACCCGCACCCTCAGCCCGGGGGAGCGGCGCTTCAACAGCCCCGAGCGGATGTATCCGGCACCACCCGAATCCGCACCCGCCGCGGAACCTGCACCCGCCGTCGAACCGGCCCCGGCTCCCGTGGCCGAGCCTGCACCCGAAGCCGCACCGGCAACGGAACCCGCGGCAGACCCGGCTCCCGCGACCGAAACCGCAGCGGAACCCGAAGCAGCTCCGGCCGCCGAAAACGGTGCACCCACCGGACCCATCCCCGCACCGGCTTCCGCGGCCGGAGCCTCCGTGACGGCAGAGTCCCTTTCGGGGCCAGAAGCGCCTTCGGAACAGGCTCCGGCCTCGGATCCAGTAACCAGCGATCCCGCCCCGGCGGCAACACCCGCCGCCGAAGCGGCACCCGAGGCAGCCCCCGCACCCACCACCTGGGTCCTGGCGATGACGGGCCCCTCGGCCACCCTGGTCTTCAACGCCGACGGCACGGCCACCTTCGCCGGCCAAACCCGCAGCCTGGCCGGCCTCGACGCCATCAGCGTCACCGGCACCGCGGGCGACGACACCTTCACGGTCGACCGGGGAACGAACAACCCGGCTATCACGGTGACCTTCGACGGCGCGGCCGGCTTCGACACCCTGGTCACCGCTGGCGCCACTGCCAGCAGCCGCTCCATCGCCAGCGACCCGCACTCGGGCACCCTGTGGCTGGACGCCACGGTGATCAACTACCTGAACATCGAACCGATCGCCTCGGGCGACGCCAACAACGCGGTCTACGAACTGACGAGCGGCGACGACGACGCCACCCTCACCCTCAACGGCGGCGGCCTGCTGGAACTGAGCGGCGCCACCTTCGAGACCGTGGCTTTCGCCGCCCCCACCACCTCGCTGACCATCAAGGGCGGCGCCGGCAAGGACAAGATCACCATCTCCGGCACCATCGCCCTGATGGCCGCGTGGCTGCTGGTCCAGATGGAACTCATCGAGGTGGCCGACGACGCCGACATCACCACCACCGGCGACGTCACCCTCGAGGCGGCCGACTCGGTGACCGGCGGACCGGTCCTCGGTTGCCTCGTGGCCTTGGCGACGCACTGCACCGACGTTGCGGTCACCATCAACGGCGGCAACATCAGCGCCAACAACCTCAACCTCACCGCCGCCTCGAGCATCGTCCCGGACGCGAGCCACTTCGCCGCCTACGCCATCAACGTCGATTCCAAGGCCGCGGTGAACGTCACGGGCAACGCGCACCTGGCCGCGGCCGGGGCAGTGGTCATGTCGGCCACCTCCACAGTGGGCCCGGTGACGCTGACCAAGGACTACGGCGACCTCGCCATCATCTCCTCCGACGCCGAGGTGAGCGTGGGCGGCAGCGCCGTGGTCACCGCGGGCTCGAACGTCACCATGACCACCACGTCAACGGTCGACGCCGGAGCCACCCCGGGTTCGGCCGGCAAGGACGAAGGCGAAGCCGACTCATCCGGTACCAGCACCTTCGACGCCGCCGTCGCGATCCTGACCGTGACGGCCAAGACCATCACCAAGGTGGCCGGCGCCGCGCACCTCGAGGTGGTCGGGGACCTCGCCCTCGCAGCCATCAACCACGCGACGCTCACCGCCACGGGCGACGCAAGCGACGCCAACTCCGGTGCCGGCATCGCCGTCGCGCACCTTGACCAGACCACCAACGCCTTCATCGCCTCCACCAGCGCCACCCCGACGACGGCCGCCACCCTCACCATCACCGCCGACTCGGAAGGCGCCAACACCTCCTCCTCGACGGCCGGCGTCGAAGGCTCCACCCAGAACGACAAGGACCCCAACTCGGCAGACCGCGGCGACGGCCAGGCGAACACCGCCGACGGCAACATCGGCATCGCCGGAGCCCTCTCCGTGAACGTCCTCCACAGCAGCACCTCCGCGTTCATCTCCGGCTCCAAGGTCACCACCACCGGGGTGCAGCGGATCCACGCCGGCTCCAGCAACGGCGCCACGGCCACATCGGATGGCAGCACCACCTCCGGCAGCGGACTGGGCGTCGGCGTAGCGGTCGGCATCAACGTGGTCACCCTGTTGACCGAGGCCTACCTGGCCGGCGGCGCCGTCCTGAACGCGGGCGGCATAGTCCTCGAAGCCTTCGGCCCGGCCACCGGGACGAACACCTTCTCCGCGGACGCCACGTCCGGCGCCGGCGGGGACGCCAGCGTGGGAGTCGCCGGATCGCTGGCCCTGAACATCATCACCGCCACCACGCTGGCCAACGTCCGCGGGGCCGGCGCCAACCTCAACGGCGCGGATCTCACCCAGACTGCCAAGGCAAGCCACGAAAACACGGCCAAGGCCAAGGCGAAGCAGGACGGCGGCGGCTCGGTGGGCATGGGCGCCTCGGTGGCCATCAACATCATCAACAACGTCGTCGCGGCCGGGCTGGCCGTCAACGCCATCCTCACCGCCGCCAAGAAACTCACGATGAACGCCACCACCACGGACGCCACCACCACCGAGGCCAGCGGCGGCGCGGCCGGCGGCAGCACGGCAGTCCTCACCGGCGTCGTCGGCATCACCATCTCGAACGTCTCCACCAGCGCATCCGTCCGCCGGGGCGGCGCCCTCACCACCACCGGCAACATCACCGGCAAGGCCGACCAGACTGCCACCGTGGACACCAAGGCCCTTGGCGCCACCACCGCCGGTGCCGGCGCCACGCTCGGTGCCGCGATCTCCTTCGCCCTTACCTCGGCCGAGCACCTGGTGGATTCCTCGCTCAACCGCAACACCACCTCCGGCGGCACCATCAGCATGGAAGCGGACGGCACGTCCACCACGGCCACCACCGCAACGGCCAGCGCGGCCGGCGCCGAGGGCGGCCAGAGCGCGGGCGGCAAGGATTCCTCCAACAAGGACAGCAAGCAAAAGTCCGACGCCCAGCTCGGCTTCGCCGACTCCAAGTCCACCTCCACCAACGCCAACGGCACCAGCACCCCGGCCGCGAAGAACGAGGACGGGACCACCGTGACGGTCGCCGCCGCGATCGCCCTGAACCTGGTGACATCGACGACGACGGCGCTCGCCGCCGCCGCGGCCGGCCAGCCTGCCATCGTGGTCACCGCCGCCGGGGCCGTCACGTTCAAGGCACTCAACAACACCGACGCCAAGGCCGTGGCCGACGGCTCGGCCAGCAACGGCAGTTCGGTGACCATCGGCGCAGGCCTGGCCATCAACAAGGTGATCCTGCGGAACGAGGCAAGCATCGGCGTCGGGACGGCGGTCACGGCGGGCGGACTCAGCCTCACCGCGGGCATGCGGCCGCTGTCCGGTGGAACGGACACGGTGCACGCCTTCGAAGCGGACGCCAAGGCCGGAGCCTCGGGCAGCAGTGGCAATCTGGGCATCGCCGGTGCGTTCGCGCTGAACATCGTGGACCAGGACACCTTCGCAGCGATCCACGCCGACCCCACCCCGGCAGCGCAGTCCCCGGCGGCACCCGGCGTGGCAATCGTGGGCGGCGGGGCCGTGGCCATGAGCGCCGGCTCGGGCTCCACCTCGAACGCCAAGGCCAAGGCCAGCCAGTCCGGCACCGGCACGGTGGGCATCGGCGCCGCCTTCGCACTGAACCTCATCAATGACACGGTGTACGCGGGCATAGACCAGGTGGGCGACCCCACCCGAGGGCCCCCGCTGACCGGAGCCGGAAACGTCACCATCGCAGGAACCACCGCACACACCCTGACCACCACAGCCGAAAGCGGATCAGCGGGCGGAACAGTCAGCATCACCCCGGCAATCGCGATCACCCTCGCCAACATTCTCAGCAGCGCCTCGCTCGGCGCCAGCTCCACGGCCCTCACCGCCAGCGGCGCCGTGGACGCCCAGGCCACCCAGACCGTCAGGGCCACCACCACCGCCAAGGGCGACACCAAGGTCGGCAGCACCGCCGGCATCGGCGTCTCCCTCGCACTGGCCATCATCGACAACGACGTCGACTCAGGCAGTGCCCGCAGCATCACCGCCGGCGGAGCCATCAGCTTCAAGGCCACCGGAACCTCCGAAACCACCAGCACCGCCGAAGCCTCCGCGAAGGGCGCCTCGCCCAGCGAAGGCAGCAACGGCGGCGGCAAGGACGTCAACAAGAAGGCCGACGACAACCTCGGCCAGGCCAAGAGCACCCAGTCCGCCGAAACCGGCAAGACCTCCAGCACCAGCTCCACCCCGAAAGCCGCCAGTAACGAGGACGGCGGAAGCTCCGTCTCGATCGCCGGTGCCATCGCCATCAACGTCGTTTCAACCACCTCCCGGGCCTGGTTCGCTAACGGAATCACCATCAGCTCCGGCGGAATCGTCACCCTCAAGAGCCTGGCCAACACCGATGCCCTGGCCAACGCCAAGGGCGACAGCGCCGCGGACGCCAGCGTGGGCATCGGCGCCGGCGTGGCCGTGAACAAGGTGGACATCGTCAACCGGGCCGTCACGGGCACCGCCGCCATTACCGGCACCGGCCTGGTCCTCACCGCCGCCCTGACCGGCGGCGATACCAACGATGTGGTGCGACGCTGGACCGGCAGCGAATGGAAGACCGTGGAGAGCGGCGCCGAACTTCCCGGCCCGTCCAAGGACGACCTCGCCTACGTCAAGACCAACGGCGGTACCGGCGGCAACGACGGCATCTACAAGTTCACCGGCAGCGACTGGACCATGGACCAGGATGTCACCATCACCAGCGGTGCCGCCTTCCCGGGATCCCCGTCCAGCGGCGACTACTTCCTGCTCACCACCGCCCACGACGGCCACCCGCGCAACAGCGTCTACAAGTTCGATGGAACCGAGTGGGACTTCGTCACGGCGGACACCTACGGGCAGAAGGAAGAACTGCCCAAGAACGACATCGAAGAGAACGACTGGTTCCAGCTCACGGCCCAGGACGGCAGCAACGCCCCGGGCTTCTACAAGCGCAACGGCTCCCAGCAGTGGGTGGCCCAGTCCGTGTCAGTGACCGACGGCGACCATTTCCCGGCCAGCCCCGCCACCGACCAGCTCTTCCGGCTCTGGGAGCACGAGGTCTCCGCCACCGCCCGCGCCGGCGCCAGCAAGGCCTCGAGCGTCGGAGTCGCCGGCGCCCTGGCCCTGAACATCGTCACCAACACCACCGAAGCCGTGCTGCAGGCAGGTGCCTCGGCGACGCTCGGCGGCTCCGCCGTCGTGATCTCCGCGCTCAGCAACGAATACGACTACGCCAAGGCGAGCGGCAAGGCCGAGGTGGGCAGCGCCACCGGCGTCGGCGCCTCCGTTGCCCTGCAGGTCCTGGTGCCCTCCACCGTCCGGGCCGAAGCCGAAAACGGCGCGGCCCTCAGCGGCGGATCGTCGGTGACCGTGGACGCCTTCGGCTTCCGCGACATCGTCACCACGGCCGAGGGCGGCACGGCCGGCGGTACCGCGGTCACCCCGGTGGTGGCGCTGCTCGTCAGCAAGGACGACCACGTGACCGCCCGCCTCGGCACCGGCTCCGCCCTCAGCGCCAGCGGCGCCGTGAAGGTCACCGCCACCCACCTCAACCGGATCCGCACGGAAGGCAACGCCGAAGCGGCCGGCAAGGACACCGCCGTCGGGATCGACATCTCCATCAACGTGGCGGTCGGCTGGCAGACGACGGCGGAAATCGCCCGGAACGTCACCGGCTCCTCCGTGGACGTGGTGGCCTTCAGCGAAATCAAGAGCGAAGCGAAGGCCGTGGCCAGCGCCAAGGGCGGCAGCGAAAGCGATCCCAAGAGCGGCGACCAGAACGCCAACAGCCAGGTCAACGGCGACAACCCGAACACGAAGGACCAGGGCACCGGGACCCTGCCCAGCTCCAGCGGCGGCACCAACGGCAGCAACGGCGCGAACGGCGCCAACGGCAAGGCCAGCAGCGAATCCGGCAGCGGCGGTGGCGGTACCGGGGTGGCGGGAGCCATCGCCGTCAACTGGGTGGTGATGGTCAACACCGCACGGATCACCGCCAGCCGCACCGTCACCGCCACGGCCGGCGCCGTCACCGTCCGCGCCCTCAGCCACGTGGACGCCAACGCCCGCGCCATGGGTTCGGCCATCGACCTGCAGAACGACACCGGCGTGGGCGCCGCGATCGGCCTGAACGTCCAGGACCTCACCAGCACCGCCACGATCGGCGCCGGCGCCGTCGTCAGCGGCAGCACCGGGATCATCGTGGAAGCGATCACCCCGGCCGGGGAGCGCAACGACTTCATTGTCTGGGGGATCGCCGCCGGCGGCGGAAAGAACAGCGCCGGCGTGGCCGCCTCCGCGGGCGTGCAGATTCTCCTCATCACCACGACGGCGTCCGTCGGCAAGGGCGCGCAGCTGACCTCCGCGGGGGGAGGCGTGGCTGTCCGGGCCACCGAGTCCATGGGTCTGCAGCTCATTGCGCTCTCCGGGGGCTTCTCCACGGGCAGCGGCACGGCAGTGGGCGGCGCCGTCGCGGTCAACTACCTCGAGGTCACCACCAAGGCATTCATCGATTCCGGCACCGCCGCCGGCCAGGTCACCTCCGTGGACGCCGCGGGCACCCTGACGATCGCGGCGACGGCAACCCTGGTGCCGCTGGAACCGGAAACCCCGCTGCAGGGCAAGATCACCCTGCCCTCGGTCACCAACGTCGCGGTGGGCGCCGGCGCCAGCAACAGCGGCGCCGCCGTGAGCGGCTCCTTCATCATCGACATCATGTCCTTCGACACCCAGGCCTACCTCGGCAACGGCGCCCAGGTGAACCAGGCAGGTGCCGTGGGCGGGGCCGGCCAGACCGTCTCCGTCACCGCCGAGGACAGCCTGCAGATCGTGAACGTGGCCGGGGCCTTGTCCTTCAGCGCCAGCTCGGCCGCCGTGGGCCTGACCGTGATCGTGGACGTCATCAACTCCAACGTCCGGGCCAGGATCGGCACCGACTCCGCCGTCCGGGCCGGCGGCAGCGTCACGGTCGAGGCCAAGGGCGGCGAGGACTGGTTCGAACTCTCCGTGGCCGGCGGCGTGAGCGGAAGCAGCGCAGCCGTCACCGGTGCCGTGCTGGTGTTCGTGTTCAACCAGGGCGCGTCCAACCCGGCCGTCGTCGCCTCCATCGAAGGCAACGCCGAGGTCCACGCGCTCGGGACCGTCAAGGTCCTGGCCAGCCGGACCGCCAGCGGACCGTTCTCCGCCGGCAACCTTGCAATCGGCGGCGGCTCGGCCGGCGTCGGCGCCTCCGCCGTCGTGATCGTCCGCAGCAGCGTCGTGGAAGCCTACGTCGGCGCCGGGGCGGACATCGAGGCCGGCGGCGCCGGCCTCACGGTCAGCGCCGTCCAGTCCGGCGACTTCAAATTCCTCGCAGTCGGCGGTGCGGGCGGCAACTCCGCCGGCGTGGCCGGCTCCGTGGTGGTCAACGTCAGCAGCGACACCACCAAGGCACACCTCGACGCCGGTGCCTCCTCGGCCGGGACGCACACCACGGTCCTGGCCAAGGACACGACGACGCTGCTCGCGCTTGCGGGCGTGCTCACCGTGGGCGGTTCGGCCGGTGTGGGCGCCGGCGTGGACATCGAGGTCATCACCAAGGACACCCAGGCCTGGATCGCCAAGGACACCTCCGTCACCGGCACCGGCAACCTCACCGTGGACGCACAGTCCGCCGAGAAGATCACCTCCATCTCCGTGGGCGGCAGCTTCGCCGGTTCCGCCGCCGTCAACGTCAACGCCGCGGTGTCCGTCCTGTCCATCACCACCAAGGCCTTCATCGCGGACGGCACCTCCACCTCGGACGCCGCCGTCGCCGCCATGGATGGCAGCGTCCGGGTCAACGCCGACGAATCCCTCACCCTCAACGTGATCGGCGGAAACATCGCCGTGGGCGGCAGCGCCGGCGTCGGCGCCGCAGTGTCCGTACCTGTCACCACCAAGGAAACCCACGCCTGGATCGGCAACTACGCCAAGGTTTCCGCCAAGGGCGCCGGCACCGTGACAGTGGCCACCGGCAGCTACAGCGTCACCACCAAGGACATGCGCTTCGCCCCGGCGGACGTCAACACCGGCAGCAACACCATCACGCTGGCCGGCCACGGCTTCCAGAACGGCCAGCAGGTCCAGTACGACCGCGGCTGCGACACCGGCGGCTGCGGCATCACCGGACTGACCCACCGCGGCACCTACTACATCGTCAACGCCACGGCCAACACCTTCCAGGTCTCCGCCACCAAGGGCGGCGCGGCCGTGGACCTGCTGAGCCAGGGCAGCACCGAAAACCAGCGCTTCTTCGCCACCGACGAAGCCAACGTCCAGGAAGACAACACCCTCCGCTTCAACCCGCAGACGGCGGTGTCCGGCAACCAGATCACCACCCCGTACTCCGTGGGTGCGAACAACGACGACGCCGTGGTCTACAGCTCCGGCGGCGGCGCGGTGATCGGCGGACTGGTTGACGGCGGCACCTACTTCTACAAGAGCCTGGGCGGGAACACTTTCCAGCTGCTGAACAAGAAGAGCACCGACGGCGGCACCGTCGTGGCGCTGTCCCTCACCGGCACCACGGGCAAGGCGCACAGCATCACCAAGTCCGGCACGGCCCCGGGCGGCGACGCCAGCGCCATGGGCCCGCGTGTCATCCAGGCCGGCAGCATCCCGGACTTCCGCGGCGTCGCCGTCACCGCCGACAATTCGGACAACATCGGCGCCTTCGGCGTGGCAGTGGGCATCGGCGGCACCGCCGGCGTCTCCCTTGCCGGCGCCGTGGCCGTCAACACCATCCACACCTCGGCCCACATCGGCTCCAACGCCGCCATCAACTGCGGCGCTACGTGCGCATCGAACGTGACCGGAGCCAACGCCGGGCAGTCCGTCCAGGTCTCCGCCGCGAACCAGTACTACCAGCTGGGCATCGCCGCCGCCGTGGGCATCGGCGGCAGCGCCGGCGTCGCCGTCCCCGTGGACGTCCGGGTGGTCGGCATCGACACGTACGCCTACATCGGCACCGGCACCACGGCCAATGCCCGCAACAATATCGCCGTCACAGCCAACGCCAAGGACGCCGTGGTCTCCGTGGCCGCGGGTGCCGGCGGCGGAACGGTCGGGGTGGCAGGCACCGTTGCCGTCACCGTCCTGAAGCTGAACACCTTCGCCTGCACCGGCACCCCAACGGGCACCCTCGCCTTCGAATGCCTCGGCACCGGGGCCACCCTGAAGGCCGACAACAACGTGCTGGTGTCCGCGAAGGACGACACCCGGCTGCTCCTGCTCACCATCGCCGCCGCCGGCGGCTACGTGGGGGTCGGTGCCGCCGTCGGCGTCGCCGTCCTGGACAAGAAGGTTCAGGCGTACCTCGGCGCAGGCGGCGTGGTGGACGCACTGGCCCTCGGCGGCGCGATCGGCGGAGTGTCCAACGGCGCCGGGCTCAGCGGCTCAGGGACCACCGCGGACTTCGGCCGCCAGTCCTTCTCGGGCGTGATCGTCCGGGCCGACTCGGTGGAGGACATCTTCGGCCTGGTCGCCGCGGTGGGCGGCGGTTTCGTGGGAGTGGCCGGCGGCGTGTCCGTGGCCCTGCTGACCGTGCTGGTGAAGGCCTTCATTGGGGGCAACAGCATGGTCAACGGCCAGGCCGGGGCCAGCGGCTCCCAGGGCGTCAACGTTTCGGCGACGGACAGGTTCAAGTCGCTGACCATCGCCGGCGGCATCGCGGGCGGTTTCGTAGGTGTTTCCGGCGGCGTGGATGTCGGCGTGGCCAACAACTCGGTTCAGGCCATTCTGGGCGCCGGCGCCACCATCCACGCGGCCGGAAACGTTCAGGTCTACGCGGTCTCCGCCAAGGACGTCAGCACTTTCGCCGTCAGTGTCTCCGGCGGATTCGTCGGCGTCGCGGCGGCCGTCTCGGTCTGGACCGTGGGCACCGCGGCAACCGGCGGTTACCACGCTGCGGCCGGCGGCGACTACCGCGGCAACTGGAACCCCGGCACCAGCTACCGGCGCGGCGACGTCGTCACCGACAGCGGCGACGGCAAGCGCTACTCCGCCAAGGAAGACGGCGTGCTGGGCGGCGCCTCGCCGAGGAACAACCCGGCCAAGTGGCTGGGCGAATCCAGCGCCTTCGGCCGCGGCGATTGGTCCGCCGCCGAGTACTACAACAAGGGCGACGAGGTCCGCGACACCGTGGACGGCAAGTACTACACCGCCACGGCCGACGGCGTGCACAGCGCCACCCGCCCGGGCCTGGACGCCGGCAACTGGGACGAAGGCGGTTCGCTCAACAGCATCCAGCAGGGCGGCACGGCAGCCCAGGGCGGCAGCGGCGGCTACAAGGACAACACCCTCACCGGCACCACGGCCGGCGCGGCCACCGCATGGACCAGTGCCCAGGCCTGGGACGAAGGCGCGCTCGCCAGCTATGACGGCCAAACCTGGTCGGCCACCGAGGACATCGCCAACGGCGTGGCCCTGGCTCCGGGAACCGCCGGCGCCAAGTGGCGGCTCGTCTCCGGCTCCGAGACCAAGACGAACCAGCGCCTCTCCGATCAGCTGGGGGTGGCCTCGGGCCGCATCTCCGCGGCGGCCCCGGCCAGCAATATCGGCACCGACGCGCTCGGCACCGTTCCCACGGGCGGCACCACCGCCACCATCAACGCGATCGTCCTGGCCGGTGGCCACGTGCGCGCCTGGGCGAAGGACGGGCTGCGGATCCTCGGCGTCGCCGGTGCCGGCGCGGTGGGGGCTGTCGGCGTCGGCATCTCCGTCCTGGTGCTGAACATCAAGAGCAACACCGACGCCGGCATCGGCTCCACCGCGCAGATCACCGCCGGCTCCGGCGGCACCGGCGAGGTGTCCGTCCAGGCCGGCATGGACGAGGACTCGGTGGGCTTCGGCTTCTCCGGCGCCGTCGGAGCCGTCGGAATCGCCGGGCAGGTGGTGGTCATCAACGACCGCGGCACCCAGCGGGCGCACATCGACGGCGGCGCGCAGATCCTGCGGGCCGGCGGTGGAGTCGCTGTCGGATCCACCGCCGAGCGCCACCTTGAGAACTACTCGATCGGCCTGGCCATCGGGGCAGTCGGGGCGGGCGTGTCCGTGTCCGTCGTCAACGTCTCCGGCGACAACACCGCCGAAACCGGAACGGTCGCCGTCGGCGGCACCGGCACGGTGGCCAGCTTCAAGGCCAGCACCGTGGACAACATCAACGTCTACGGGCTGGGCGTCAGCGTCGCCGGCGGGGCCGGGGCAATTGGCGGCGTGGTCACCCTCGTCAGCCTGGCAGGGACGGCCAAGGCCTCCGCCTCGCCGAGCGGCACCGTGGGCTCCGGCGGGGTCGCCGCCACCGCCACCGGCACCCGCACCCTGCAGGCCACCACCCTCAACGTCACGGTGGGCGGCCTGGCGATCGGCCTCACCGTGGTCCGTGCTGACTCGGCCCGGCACCTCGAATCGATCGTGGGCGGCAGCGCAGCCACCGGCGGAGCGGTCGAGTCCAGCGCCACCGCCACCAACACCGCGACCGTCCGCTCCCCGGGCGTCTCGATCGCCGGCGTCTCCATCGGCATCACGGTGTCCTTCGCCGAACTGTCCGGACACACCCTGGCCAAGGCCACCGGCACCGTCACCGGCGCCTCCTCGATCGACGTCACGGCCACGGCTGCCAACAAGGCCGACACCCAAACCGTCCTCGTCTCGGGCTCCCTGATCGGCCTGAGCGGCGCCTGGGCCAGCTCGCGGATCACCTCGGACGCCTGGATCCGTGCGATCGTGGAAGGCACCGCCAGCCTCGGTACTGGCAGTTCAGGCTCCACCGGAACCATCACCATCAAGGCCGGCACCCAGGGCGACGGCAACCTCGCCAAGGGCATCGTGGACTCCACCAGCGGCGGGCTCGCTGACCTCAAGGCCATGGTGGCCGTGGCCCGGGTGTCCAACGAGGTCCGCGCCACACTTGACGGCGCCGTCACGGCCGCCGGCAAGCTGGACGTCCTCGCGGACGCGCACAACAGCAGCGAGGCACGGGTCAAGACGGCCGCCGTCGCGCTCGTGAGCCTGGCGATCGGCGCGGCGGATTCAAAGATCGACGCCGGAACCCGCGCCACCGGGGCGGGCAGCATCGCCGCGGCCGGTGCCGACATCACCATCAAGGCCACCGGCGTCAACACCGCAACCGCCTACTCCAACGTCATCACCGGCGGTGTGCTGGGCGGCGTGGCAGTCAGTGCCCCCGTCGCGGACATCTCGGCACCCACCGGAGCCCAGTGGGACGGCGCGGTCACCGCCGGGCGCAACATGACCGTCGAAGCCGACGCCACCAACACCGCCAACTCCAGCGCGAAGGTCCTCGCCACCGGCATCGTGGGAGTCACCGGAGCCGCGGCCCCGGCGGACATCACCACCGCCACCATCACCTACGCGATTATCGGCAGCGCCGCGAAGATCAGCGGCCTGACCCAGAAACTCCTCGTCTACGCCCACGCGATCAACCGGGCCACGGCCGTGGCCGGCGGCAAGGGCATCGGCGCCGTCAGTATCGGCGTCATGTTCCCCAGCGCCACGGACAAGGCCATCACCAAGGCCGAGCTCAACGGCGACGTCGGCACCACCCATGTGGATCCCGCCGTCGGCACCGTGGGCGACGCCGGAGCCCTCACCATTGAAGTCAAGGCGATCGCCGACGACGCCACCAACGCCAGCGTCGACAGCCTGAGCATCGGCCTCGTGGCCGTCTCCGCGTCCTCCGCCGAGGCCCGCACAGAACCCGAAGTCCGGGCCCAGCTGGGCGGCGGCAAGGTCACCGCCACCCAGGGCGTCACCCTCCTGGCCCAGTCCCTCACCGACGCCGACTCCTACGCCTACGCAGCATCCGGCGGCGTGATCGACATCCAGGCCGGCTTCACCGCCACGTCCTTCGCCAGCCCCAAGGTCTCCGCGATCGTCACCGGCGGCTTCGTCCAGGCAGGCGGGCTGCTCTCCATCACGGCCCTGCACGGCGCGGCCCAGTCGCCGCTGTCCGACGGCACGGTCTCAGGCATCAACTGCAACGGCGCGGACACCATCTGCTTCACCCTGCCGCACGGCATCGGCACCGGCACCACCGTCACCTACAGCGCCCCCGCCTCCTCGGCACCGGGCGTCGCCGAAGGCACCGTCCCGAACCCCAACGCGATCCCGGGCCTCGGCGACGGACGCACCTACGGGGTCATCAAGGTGGACAACAACACCCTCCGGCTCGGCGTCGAATTCAACGCCGCCGGCGTCGTCAACGCCCAGACCGGTACCCTGCACTTCGCCGGCGGCCACAACTTCCGCACCGGGGACCGGGTGGTCTACAACTGCAACGGCGGCGGCGCCCTCGGCACCCTTCCCGTGGCCGGGCTCGCCTGCAGCAGCTCCTACTACGTCTTCGCCGTGGACGAGTTCGACATCCGGCTCTCCACCACCCCGCTCGGCAACACAGGCAGCAACGTGGTGACTTTCAACCCGAGCACGGCCATGCCGGACGGCTCGACCTTCCAGGTGGCCGACACCACCGGCCTGGACGGCCGCGCCGTGGTCTACCACGCACCGGCCACCATCGACTTCAAGTCCAGCCTGGTGGACGTCAACACCAACGCCAGCGGGCAGCTCCAGGACAACGACAACAACGGCATCGACCACGACAGCTCCTGGAACACCATCTACGCGCCGTCCCACGGCTCCATCGACAACGCCGAATACGTCTACACCGTGACCGACGGCCCGGCCATCGGCGGCCTGTTCAACGGCCAGCACGTCTGGATCGTCCTCGAGGACCTCGACGGACTCGGCAGCATGTTCGCCGCCGGCAACCACATGATCCGGCTCGCCGACTCCGCCTGCCACGCCGGGATCGGACAGTACGACGCCGACCCGGGCGCCAGCGTCGACCTCCACCCCTGCACCGAGGTCATGCAGGTCATCGCCCTGGTGCCGAACACCAGCCCGACGGGGCTGCGCGCCAACCACTCGCTGCGCCGGGTCGGGTACGAATCCATCGGCCTCGTCGAAGGCAACATGTACTTCATCGACGTCGTCAACGGCACCGACTTCCAGCTGCGCAACGCCGCCGGAACCCTGATGACCGGCCTGGACACCAGCAAGCTCGGCACCCACCGCCTGGTCAACGAAGGCATCGCCGCAGTGAGCGGCGGCACCGGCACCCAGCAGCTCTACATCGACCTCGGCGTCGGCGCCCTGGCCGGCACCCCGCACGTGATGATCGGCGTCGGCGGCCCCGGCGCACTCCTGGCCGACCCCGCCGGCTCCACCAACGGCGTGGCCAGCGCAACGTCCACGGGCATCGGCGGCGGGCTCTTCCGCTTCAGCGACGTCTTCTCCGAGGTCACCTCCAAGCCCTCCCTCACCGTGGACGTCCAGGCCGGCACGCTGCGCGGCAACGCCGTCCTGATCGACGGCACCTCCTACATCAACATCGCCGTCAGCTCCGTGGGCAAGGGCGGCGGGTTCCTCGGCTTCGGCGCCTCCAACGCCTTCGCCGACGCCGTCAACACCGTGCTGGTCACGATCGGCAGCACGGCCAACATCTTCGCCTCCACGGACCTGCAGGTCACGGCCTCCGGCATCACCACCGCCAACGGCGAAGCCGTCAACCGCACCGGCGGGCTGATCGCGGGCGCGGACACCGACGTCGACCTTGAACTGGGCTACTCCGTGAAGACCGAGGTGGCCGGCACCCTCTACGCCAACCGTTCCCTGCTGATCGACGCCGCCGCCGGCTTCAACGCCAACGCCCGGGCCTCGTCCGGCTCGGGCGGCCTGGGCACCAACTCGGACGCCAACGACGACGACGGCCAGGGCGTGCAGATCGGCCGCGACTACACCGCCGAAGTGGCCACGAGCCTCGGCGGAACCGCGAAGCTGCGCGGCGCCCAGGTGCAGGTCTCCGCCGGCGTCGGCACCGCCTATGGCATCGACTTCACGGACGGCAGCATCGACGGCCGGGCGCTCGAGGCCCGGGGCGTGGCCCGCTCCGACGCCGACGCCTACGCCCTGGGCGCGGACTCCGACGCCGGCGCCTACGTCAGCGTGACGGACAGCGTCCTGACCAAGCTGGACACCGGCTCCTACATCGAAGGCGAATCGGTCTTCATCCGCGCGGCCCACGAACACTTGAACCTGCAGGCGGACGCGAACGCCAACTGCGGCTGCGGCGGCGGCGACACCGATGCCCGCGCCTACGTTTCCTTCACCGGCAGCTCCGCCGTCCAGGGCCTCGACGAATCCGTGATCCGTACCGCCGAACTGCACGTGGCCGCCCTGCAGTACTTCGACCGGCTGTACTACCACGCACACCGTTCCGGTGGCCTCTTCGACTTCGGCAGCGCGGACGGGAACATCAGCTACCAGCCGAAGCGGGACATCCTGTGGGAATCCACGGTGTACCTGCTGGGCGAACCCAACCCGGTGCTGATTGTGGATGCCAGCGGCAAGATCATTGCCAAGACCTACAATGTGACGGTCCGTTCCAGCCAGTTCGGACCGGCCCTGGGCATCGGCGACACCGTCTCCGGCTCCACCATCTGGATCGACCCGATCATCTACGACGAACTGCCGGCCGCGCTCTTCGAGGCCAACAACGCCGGCGGCGAATGCGACGCCGACTGCAACGGCCTCATCCACGGCAGCCTGGGCATCTTCTACATGCAGGAGACGTGGAACTCGGTGCTGATCCGCAACAGCTCGGACAAGAACATTTTCCTCAAGGGCACCACGGACCCGCAGAGCGTCTCCATCAATACGCTCAACTCGCACCTGACCAGCACGCCCGAGGCGGTCATCAGCGTTTCCGTGGACAACGGCCCGCACGCACCCCCTGCCACGCAATGGTTCTGGCACGTGCACCACATCTTCCCGGCCACCGGCGTGGTGATCGAAAGCCTCCGGCCCACGTCCGCCACCGGCTTCGACCTCACGATCGACGGCGACATCCGCAACCTCATCGGCAGCACCCGCCTCAGCAACCAGCGCGGCTCCATCCTGCGCGGCAGCGACGCCGGCACGGAGACGTTCTACAGCAACACCATCACCCTGGACTCGGAGCTAGGTTCGCTCGGCACCGTGGCGAACCCGCTCATCCTGGTCCTCCTCCAGATCTTCCACACCGGCGAACCCGGCGTCCCCGCGGTCCTCAAGCCCGTAGGCCTGGACGTCGAAGCAGGCCAGGACCTCTACCTGGACCTGACGGTCCTCCGGCGTGATTCCCTCACCGCCAACCCGGCCGCCATCAACCCCGTCATCGGCCCCATCAAGGCCGGGCACGACGCCGTCGTGATCCTGCGCGACAGCGCCGAAGGTATCAACGGCCCCGGCATCGGCGACATCGACGTGGACATCTACACCCCGGACAACAAGCCGGCCCCGTACGGCTCGGGCAGCGTCCTGGAAACGGTCCCCACCACCTGCTACTTCCGGCCCGACGGCGTTGCCTGCACGGGCGGCACGGACACCCCCGTGGTGGTGGGCGGCGCCGTCGTCGCGGTCGCCTTCGGCTCCGACCTGGCACCCATCAACGCCAACTACACCTTCAGCGACATCCGCGCCGGCCACAACATCGCCATCTTCCACCCGTCCGCGGCCACGGCCATGACCATCAAGTCCTTCACCGACGTCGACGCCCAGTGGAGCGACGACGACACCGGCGCTACGCACGGGGTCACCGACGGCTCCGGCAAGACCGACGTGCTGAACAACGGCAACATTTGGGTCATCGAGCAAAGCGGCAAGGGCGACCTGCGTGTAGGCCACATCCACGCCACCGGCCTCTGCACCGGTGCCGCGGCACTCTGCGCCAACCCCATCCCCGCGGACGTCCGGCTCGACTCGCCACGCCGGATCCTCGACGCCGAACTGGACAGCGGCGTGCTGGACACCGACGACGACGGCACCCTGGTGGACGCGTACGACCTCGACGTCTCCGGCGTCAGCAACGGCATCGACGTCACCGGCCGCAACATCACCCTCACCGCAGGCGACAACGGCCTGGGCGAGCCGGGCAGCGTCTCCGGCACCGGCGGCATAGGCCTGCCGGACAACTTCCTGGAGATCCAAGTGGACGCCGTGGGCGGCTTCCCGTTCCTGGCCAAGGGCCTCCTGAACGCCCACGACCTCGCTGCCGACGACGACAAGACCCTGGGCATCTACCTCGACCAGGTGGCCGGGGACCTGCGGATCGGCGTCGTGGAAACCGCGGGCGACACCAGCCTCAGCACCGGCAACGTGTCCCTGCGCAGCCGCGCCGGGTCCATCATCGACGGCGCCGCCAACGGTGCAGGGGACGCGGCCGCCGACGTGCTCGGCCAGGCGATCGACGTCGACGCCCACGGCGGGTCCATCGGATCGGATGGTTCGGGCGGCACCGTCGCCAAGGACCTGGACATCGATTCGCTCCGCGGCTCGCCGTTCGCCTGCACCAACACCAACTGCGCCAACAACACTGGTGGTGCCTCCGGCGGGACCTCCGACGCCGGCCTGGCCGCCGCCGCGGACGACGTCGCCCTGGAAGCCGGCACCGGCATCTACCTCACCGAAACCGACGCCTACCTGCGCCTGGTCCTGGCCCACGCCGTCACCGGCAACATCCGCATCACCGTCCGCGAGAGCGCCGAACTCGACGAGGACCTGTTCCTGATCCGCGACGGCAGCGCCAACTTCGCCGAGGACAACACCACAGTGCCCGGCAACGACGCCGACCACCTGCGCGGCATCCCCGCCGGCACCGTCTTCGCCGAGGCCGGCGGCGTGCAGCTGCGCGTGGGCGACGACGTGACGCTCCACCAGAACAGCCAGATCCTGGCCAAGCTCGGCATCGACATCCGCGGCGACTTCGGCAACGCGGACACCGGCGGCACCCTCGCCGTCCCGGACCCCGAGTACGGCAGCAGCATGATCCTGCGCGGCCGGATCATCGCCGGCTGCACCGTCACCCCGGGCGATCCCACCGGCGACCCGATGGGTGCCTGCGCGCCGAGCACCGCCAACCCCGTGTCCGGCCGCCAGGTGCACATCTGGGGCGGCTCCGACGTCGACGTCATCCAACTCGGCGACCCCTCCGGACTCGATCTCGCCCAGACGTCCAACCCGGCCCTGAACAAGGAACAGCAGGGCGATCCCGGCTACATCTTCCTGGGCTCCAAGACCACGGTCCACGGCAACGCCACCACCGCCTCGAACACCGCCGACGGTGAGGACCGGATCACCGTCTGGTACCTGCAGTCCATGAACGTGCTCACCAGCCCCACCGGCCTCGCCAATCCTGCCCTGACAGGCACCGGCGCCGGCCACACCCTCACCCTCGACGGGCAGGGCGAAAGCGACCACTACGCCATTTACACCAACGGCAGCCACGGCAACATCCGCAACTACGTCATCAACGTCCTGGACACCGGCGCCCCGGATGCCGGCGTGGACGAACTGGCCATCCACGGCTACAACAACACCGCCGGCGCCTACAACGGCTACCTGCCCGGGACCACCCGGAACGCCGCCACCGACGACATCTTCCTGCTGCGGGCCCTCAAGTGCATCGACAACCAAAGCCCCTTCGACCTCGGCACCGGCGTCCCGAGCACCTGCCTGAGCCCGACGGAGACGGCGGACCACCCGGCCTTCGTGGCCCTGCTGGCCGGCAGCCTCGCTGCGGACGGCGGCATCGGCTCCTACCGCGACCGGATCGCCGGCAACGAACCCAGCGCCATGGTCCAGCGGATCAACTACGACACCGCGCTCAACGGCCGCATCACGGTCTTCGGCGAGGGCGGCAACGACGCCTTCTACGTGGACGACACCTCGGCCACCATCACCCTGGACGGCGGCGCCGGCAACGACGTGTTCCAGATCGGCCAGATCTTCGGCACCCGCCGCGGCGCCCAGAACGCTCCCGACGGCGGCGCCCTCCTCCCGGCGGACACCTTCCCGGCGCTGGTCCCCACCACCCGCGGCTGGCTCAGCCCCGGAACGCACGCCCCGCTGCTGGCCACCGGCGGCACCGGCAACGACCAGTTCACCGTGTACTCCAACCAGGCCGAGATCCAGCTCAACGGCGACGACAACAACGACATCTTCATCGTGCGGGCCTTCGCGGTGGCCGCGGTCTGCGACACCGACGCGGACAGCATCACCGGCTGTGGCCTGAGCGACGTGTCCTTCGCACCCGCCGGCGGAAACTTCCCCACCACCGTGGCCTTCGGTTCCTGCGTCATCAACGCCGGCTACACCCGCTACGACCGCAACGGCGACGGCGTCTGCAACAACGCCGACGCGCACACCACCTTCAACCACCTGCCCGGCAGCAACGCCGACCTGGACAACACCATGTGGGAAGACGACATCATCCCGCTGGACGCGAACGGCGTGGCGGTTCCCGTGATCGGTCTGGGCTTCTCCACCTCCCGGCCCTTGGACATCCGGGCCGGCGGCGGCGAGGACGAGGTCCAGTACAACGTCAACGCACCGGTCAACGTGGACGGCGGCACCGGCTTCGACAAGCTGGTGGTGCTGGGCACCGAGTTCGCCGACGACTTCGCCATCACGGACAAGGGCATCTTCGGGGCCGGCCTGAACGTCAAGTACACCACCATCGAAGTGGTGGAAGTGGACGGCCTGGAGGGCGATGACCAGTTCTTCGTCCAGTCCACCGCCTACGGGGTGGCGTACCGGGTGATCGGCGGCCTCGGCTCGGACATGATCAGCGTGACCGGCGACGTCACGGCGGACATCGTCACCCGCGAGCTCGAGGGCCTCAGCGGGGCCGTGGACCACGTCGTCACTTCGCCCACCGATCCCGGCTACGACGGCCTCACGGCCGACGGCGTGCCCTACAACCTGGCCACCCAGGACCGCGGCATCGTGGTTATCCGCGAAGGCACCGGCGGCACCCGGGTCCGCGAAGGAGCCGCCGCCACCGACCCGGTCAGGAGCTACGCCTACTACACGGTGGAACTCGCGGTGGTCCCGACGTCGAACGTGTACGTGACCGTCTCCGCCGGCTTCGCGCCGTCGCAGGAAGCCGACGGCAGCCTCACCAACCCGGCCCCGCTGCCCAACGGCCTGGGCGACACCGTGTGGCTGTGCGTGGGCACCGCCGATTCGCAGTGCGACGAGTTCTCCGAGTTCCAGCGGCACTTCGTGGTCAACGGCGTGGTGGTGGATGAGGCCGGCCGGGCCGTCACCCTGACCTTCACGTCCGGCACCTGGAATGTACCGCAGCGGGTCTACGTCTGGGCCGTTGACGACCCACGGGCCGAAGGCGACCGCACCGTGGTCCTGCAGCACAGCGTGATCAGCCAGGACGCCCGCTTCCACCGGGCCGCCGTCCGGCAGGTCAACGCCCTGGTGTACGACAACGACACTCCCGGCGTGTACGTCACCGAGGTGGAACCCGGAGGCACCGCCGCGGACGGCCGCACCGTGGTCATCGAAGGCAGCGCCCTGACGCAGCGCACCGACGACCTCCTGCTTAGCCTCGCCAAGGCGCCCGCCGCGGGCCACACCATCTGGGTGAAGGTCTGGATGGACGCGGACAGCCAGCGGCTCGTCCAGCTCGACTTCGGCCTGGTCCCGGCCGGCCGTTGGCTCGCCTTCCCCGACGGCCACGGCGGCACCTACTACTCCGTCAGCTTCGACTCCACCAACTGGAGCACCGCGCTGCGGATCGTGGTCAAGGCCCGCAACAACAGCGACGCCGGCGACCCGCTGACCGCCGTCGTCAACTACGAACTCGACACCCTGCTCACCGCACCCGCAGCGGCGGCCGCCTACCCGTTCCCGAACCTTCGCAGCGGCCCGCAGCGCACCGACGTGCTGGTGTACGACGACGAGACCCCCAACGTGGTCAGCCTCCCCACCGGGACGGACACCGTGGTGGTCAAGTGCGGCAACACCGCCTGCACCATCCCCGGCGGCACCGACGGCTACACCATCCGGCTCACCAGGGCCCCCGCAGGCGGCGCCGCGGGCACCGTCCGGATCGTCCTGATCCCGGACGGCCTGGTGGACGTGGTCTCCGTGGGCGGCGTGGCGGTCACCCCGGCCGGCTACGCGGTGGTGGGCGGCGACATCCCGGCCCGCGCCTTCCAGGGCGCTCTGGCGATCGCCGGAGCAACCGTCACCCGGGCCAACGGCAGCGATCTCGGCAGCTTCCGCGACGAAGGCTTCGCCGCGGGCCAGCGGATCACCATCTCCAGCTGCGGCGCCACGGTCTTCACGGTCCTGTCCGTCAGCGCCGACGGCAAGTCCATGGTGCTGTCCTCCGCCCCGGCGTGCGCGGGCGGCGCGGCCATCAGCATCAACCGGATCACGCGCTCCGGCGCGTGGGACGGCACGGCCACCACCGAATTCGTTGGCGGCGCCTGGCGGCTGGTCCGGCCTGTTGTTGGACCGACGGGCGGCAGCTGGCTCGCCGACGGCTTCAGTGAAGGCCAGTGGGTGCAGATCTGCCAGGCCGGCACCTGCATCCGGGCCAAGATCGCCGTCATCCGCGGGGACAACGCCGGGCACGACGAGAAGCTGGAGCTGCGCAACTTCCTGCTCAGCGGTGACTCGCTGGCCGGCTTCGGCGCCGGCGCGTTCACGGTGGTGCGGATTGCCGCCGTCGTGGACTTCAGCGCCGCCAACTGGTTCCAGGAGCAGTTCATCGAACTCCGGGCAGACGTCGCCTACGAACAGCCCCTCCAGCGGCAGGGCGTGAAGATCTTCCCGGCCAGCCAGCACCAGGTGTCCCGGCTGCGCGGACCGCTCGCCGTGGAAGGCGGGGTCACCGGTGCCGACCGCTCCCTCCAGCTGGGCCTGAAGCTCCCGGGTGAACAGGACGGCCCGCTCTTCGCGATCGCAGCCCAGGCGCCGGAATCCAAGCAGATCGACATCCTGAACATCTACAACGACTCCTCGCAGGCGAACGGCCGCGGGGCCATGAACAGCACCTCCCTGCGCGGCTTCAACATGGCCAAGGACCTGGACTTCGGGGCCGGCTACGGCGGGGCGGAGGGCCAGACCTTCGGCGAACCGCAGGTGTTCCCGGGCGGCATCAGCTACGGCACGGTCCAGTTCGTGGATGGGCAGTTTGTCAGCAACAACGCCAAGTCCACCATCGAGGTCTTCAACCTGATGCTCGGCACCGGCAACGACCACCTGGACATCCAGGGCACCCTGCAGCCGGACGACGCCGTCAAGCTCAGCGGCACCGTGGTGCTTGCCCCGTCCAGCGGAGATGTTGGTGCCCCGGCGGGCTCGACGCACCGCATCAGCCGGCCCGCCCCGTTCGACTGGAAGGCGCAGGGCTTCCTGGCCGGCCAACCGGTGACCATCAGCGGCCTCGCCGGAACGTGGAAGGTGCTCGGCTTCGGCGACGACGACCCCATGGACACCACGGACAACACCGTGATGTACCTGCTGCAGCTCACCGGCCCGGCGGCCGGAGCCTCCACCGCCGTGCGCACGCTGGTGGCCGCGGACGTGCCGGTCAGCTTCACCGGCACCGTCACCACCGCGCCCAACGCAGCGAACGACGGCGGAACGGTCACCCGGGCGGGCGGCAGCTGGATCGCCGACGGCTTCGTGGCCGGCCAGCTGGTGATGATCCAGGGCGTCACGGGCGCCTGGCGGCTCACGGCGGTGACGGACCTGGTGCTGACCCTGGGCCGCGGCGACCCGCTGCCCGCCCTGAACGGCAACCGCACCGTGTTCGTCCCCGGACCGCACGGCGGCCTGACCACCGTGCACGGCGGCGGCAACTCCTTCATCCGGAACGCCTTCGACATGGAACGCTCCGCGCCTGGTGTTGGCACGGGCGCAGGCGCAGGTGTTGGTGCTCCGGCGGGTACGGGCCTGGTCCTCACCCGCCTGGACGGGCTGCCGTGGGCACTCACGGACTTCCTGCCGGGCAGCGGCTACTTCGCCCTGGATCCGTACGGCCACGGCCCGCAGCACATCCAACTGGCAGGGGAGTCCTTCACCCGGCTCATCCTCGGCTTCGGCAACGCCGCGTGCCCCTTCGCCGACCCGTTCCCGCACTGCGGCGAAGGCTCCGTCATGTACCTCTCCGGGCCCCTATACACCGGGCCGGCAGCGGTGCTGCCCACTGACGTGCACGCGGCGAAGCCTGTGGCGCTGTCCGCCAGCGGCCCGATGCAACTGCACACGGACTTCCTGGTCCGGACCGACGGCGGCTCCTTCCTGGCCGACGGCTTCAGGGTGGGCATGCAGGTGCGCATCAGCGGCCTCGCCGGGCCCTTCACCATCAAGGCCCTGACGGCCGGCACCATGACGTTCTGGAACGCGGCCCTCCGGCCCACTGTCCACCTGAACGCCGCCGGCGTGGCGGTCTGGGATGCGCCGGTCTTCACGGTCACCGGTTTCGACGCGGCCCGCGACGGCAGCCTGCTGATCGGCGGCGACACCATCACCGTCTGCAACCTTGCAGCACCGCTCATCGACGGCACGGCCGTCCCCTGCGACCGGGACGCGACCGCCGGTCCCGGCTCGCCGCTGGTGGTCTACGGCGACACCAGCCAGGACGGCGTCTGGTACTCGGGCCACCCCTACGACGTCCTCGGCATGGAACTCGGTCCCAAGCCCTTCGATCCCTTCGTCAATATCCCGGACGCGGAGAACGAGGACGACGAATGGATGCTTGGCCTGGCCAACCCGTACGACTACGCCGGCAACGACATCATCGACGCCTCCGGCCTCTTCGCCCACCTCGCGGCGGGCCAGCTGCCCACCGTCGGCTTCACGGCCTACGGCGGACTCGGCGACGACCTGGTCATCGGCAGCCAGGCCGGCGACCATCTGGCCGGCGGCTCGGGCGACGACGAAATCCGCGGCCAGCGCGGCGTCGACCACATCTACGGCGACTCCGGCGTCAACGTCAACCTCTTCACCCGGGCGCTGGACATCGCCGTCGTCGACCGCAGCCCGCTGCCGTCCGTCACAGGAGCCGGCTTCCTCAACAACGGCACCACCCTCCAGCCGTACCCGTCACCGGTCCGAGATGACCTCCTGACGGCGGGCCGGGACCTGCTCTTCGGCGAAGGCACCGGCACCGTGGGCGCCGGAGCTGTGCCTTCTCCTGCGGAGAGTGCCTACGACGACATCGTCTTCGGCGACCACGGTGCCGTGATCCAGGACGTCGCCGACCCGAACGAACCTGATGCCCGCCTGCAGAAGATCCAGACGACGGCACTCGCCTCCGTCCTGGCCGTCGAGTCCCGCAACCTGCAGCGCGGCGCGGACGACATCATCTTCGGCGGACTCGGCCGGGACCTGCTGATCGGCGGCGCCGGGAACGACATGGCCGACGGCGACGAAGCCGACGACATGATCCTCGGCGACAACGCCTACCTGCTGCGGACCGACTTCCTGAGCTTCCACTTCCAGACCCTTTGCGGCACCCTGCTCTACAGCCGCAGCGACCAGCCCAACGCCTGCGGCGGAACGGTCACCGAGGACAACAGCGGCCTGCTCCTGGTGGACGGCACACCGCGCGCCTACCGCGACCCGGACGGCGCTCCCTGGTGGGCCGAATATGACGTCACGAACCTGTTCCACGACTTCGCCTCGGACGAGGGAAGCAAGTGGGCCGGCAGCTTCGGGAACGACTACCTGGCCGGCGGGGCGGGCCATGACGTGATCCTCGGCCAGCTGGGCAACGACGTCATCCAGGGCGACGGCGGCATCGAGCAGGCCTTCGCCCGCATGGTGGACGACCCGACGGCGACCCTGCACGCGGGAGCCTCCCGCACCCCGCTGGGCTGCACCGGCGCCCCCGGCAACGTGGTGTGCGACTTCACCGGCGTGCTCGCCGTCGTCGCCTCCTTCGAGGCGGCCACCGACGGGGAGGACTACATCGAGGGCAACGCCGGCAACGACGTGGTCTTCGGCGGGCTCGGCCAGGACGACATCGTGGGCGGCAGCAGCGACTTCTTCTCCCTGGCCACCCCGGAGCTCCGCCCGGACGGCGTGCCCTTCCCGGCGCTGGCCTACCTGCCGGGCGATGACCGCGGCGCGGACCTGCTGTTCGGCGGTGCCGGAACCCAGATCGCCATGAACAACCAGGTGAGCGGCGTGCCCGGCGCGCCCGGGCTGGCCGGCGGCATCCTGGCCGACAACACGCTCCCGGCCAACATGCACGCCCGCGACGCCGACACCATCGTGGCGGACAACGGCCGGATCATCCGGATCGTCGGCACCAACCACACGGACATCAACCCGGTAGGGGCGGTCGGCACGGCCAACTACGTCACCTTCAACTACGACAACTACGGGACTGGCCCTGTTTCGCAGAAACTAGTGGTCCGAGGCGTCCACCTGCTCGACTACACCCCGGGCGGCCCGGACTTCGTTCCGGCCAACTTCGGCCAGGGCGTTGGTTCGGACTGCAACGGCTCGCCCACCCAGCCCACCTGCTCGGTGGTTTTGGACACCGCCACCGGCACCTGGAAGGGCACGCAGATCGGCGGCCGCGACGAGGTCCACGGCGAATCCGGCGACGACACCGTCTACGCCGGTGCCGACCACGACGCCCTGTACGGCGACGCGCAGGACGACGACCTGATCGGCGGCTGGGGCAACGACTGGATCTCCGGCGGCACCGGCACCGACGGCATCCTCGGCGACGACGGGCGGATCTTCACCAGCCGCAACACCGGCTGCTCCGTCGCCTCCAGCGCCGTGTGCACCCAACTGGGCGAACCGCTGTACGGGGTCTACAAGTTCCGCACCGTGGACCCGGACACCCGCACCAGCCAAGGCGACGTGCTCAACGAGTTCATCTACACGCCGGGCCAGGTGCAGACGGCCACCATCAACGTCGCCGGCCAGTTGGCCAAGGCCGTGGATCTCACCCCGTACAACCTGGGCGACAACGTCAACGCCAGCCAGCACCACGTGGCCAACCAGCCGCTGTTCGATGCGAACAACTCGGACGACATCATCTTCGGCGGCTGGGGCAACGACTTCGTCCACGGCGGCGCCGGCGACGACGCCGTCTCCGGCTCCGAAGCGCTCGGCACCTCCTACGCCCAGCACTTCGACGCCAACGGCAACCCCGTGGGCCTGGAACTGATCGATTTCCTGCACCCGTACAACCCGGGCGACGTGCTGCACTTCGGTGCCGACACCAATGCCTGGCACAGCAACAACCACAACATGGGCCGGCTCGGCGAATTCCTCCTCTACGACGAATACGATCCGCGCCGCGTCATCCTCTTCAACAGCGACGGCAGCGTCTGGAAGGGAACCACCCCGCCGTGGACCCGGCAGTTCTTCCTGAACAACGATGCCGCGTCCGGCAACTGGGTGACCGCCTGCATCGCCGTCGACAACCAGGGCAACTGCACCGGAACCGTCAGCAACCAGCCTTCCGACGGCGACGACGCCATCTTTGGCGACCTCGGCAACGACTGGTCCGTGGGCGGCACCGGCCAGGACACCATCTGGGCCGGCTGGGGCAATGACCTCTCGAACGCGGACGAACTGCTGACCACCAACAGCGGCCTCAACGACGCGCCCGACGGCGTGAACTCCAGCTACCAGGACCGCGTCTACGGCGGCGCCGGCCTGGACATCCTGATCGGCAACACCGGCGGCGACCGCCTCATCGACTGGGTGGGCGAGTTCAACAGCTACCTCGTCCCGTTCGCACCGTTCGGCATCGCCACGGTCAGCCGCCAGGTGGAGCCGCAGCTGCCCCAGTTCCTGTACGCCCTCTCCCGCAGCCAGGGCGCTGACCCCACCCGGGCCACGGACACCGGCAACGACCCCGTCCGCAACGGCGAGCCCGACGGCGAACTGGGCCTCATCACCCAGCACGACCACGGCCAGTGGCAGACGCAGACCGGCGGGCCCACCGACCCGCAGGCCGGCAACATCCCGGGCGGCCGCCGCGACACCCTCCGCGGCGCAGACTTCAACGACGGCACCCTGCAGGGCTTCGCCACCGACTCAGGCGCGTTCACCGTCCAGAACGGCCTGCTCAAGGTGACGGCCGCCGGGCCCTCGCAGGACGCCGTCGCCGTCTGGTACTCGGACGCCTACAAGTCGGTGTACTACGAGATCGCCGCCAGGATCTCCATGGACAAGGCCACCGCTGGCTGGAAGGCCAACGCGTTCACCATCTTCGACTACTTCGGCCCCGAGGACTTCAAGTTCGCCGGCATCGACGACTCGATCAACAAGATGGTCATCGGCCACCGCGACGCCGCCGGCTGGTGGTACGACGCCCAGGCCTCGGTGCCCGGCTCGGTCAGCGCCGGCAAGTTCTACGAGCTCAACGTCGTGGTCAACGGGCTGGTGGTCACCGTGACGATCGACGGCAAGAACGCCTTCAGCTACCAGTTCCCGGTGCGGTACGTCGACGGCGACGCCGTGGCCCTCAACAAGGGCCTGGTGGGCTTCGGTTCGCAGCAGGCCCGCGGCTGGTTCGACAACATTGCCCTCACGGTCATCTCGCCCGAAATCTCCCTGGACCGCACGGAATACTTCGACGACGGCACGGCCGAGGCGTTCACCCCGGTGACCGGGGCGTGGAGCATCGACACCGGCCGCTACCTCGGCACCGCCACCACCGGTGCGGCCTTCCCGGCCGACACCGCGCTCGCCTCCGCGCAGTTCGGCAGCACCGGAATCGACCCCCTGTCCTACGTGGAGCTCGAGGCGACGTTCCGGGCGGCCGGCGTCACCGGCGTCGTCTTCGACTACTACGCCGCCAACGACTACAAGTTTGTGGTCCTGGACGTCCCGGGCCAGCGGGTGTTGGTCGGCCACGTGAGCCCGCGCAGCGGCTGGGTGGTGGATCAGGCCATCGCCCGGACCCTCACGGCCGGCAGCGAACAGACCCTCAACCTGGTGCTCAAGGCCACCGTGGCCACCGTGACGCTCAACGGCCAGGTGGTCACCAGCCGCTCCTTCAACTCAGCGGTCGCGGACGGCCGCACCGGCCTGCTGGGCAGGCCCGCATCGGGCAGCGGGCCCGCGTCGTTCAACAGCTTCCGCTTCCGCACCGACGACGACCAGTTCACCCCGCCAGCCGTCATCCAGCGGGAAGTGCGGATCGGCGACGCCACCGTCGTCGAGGGCAACAGTGGTGCCAGGACCGTCACCCTCACTCTCACGCTCAGCCAGGCCCAGTCCACCCCGCTGACCCTGAGCTGGCGCACGGTGGCAGGAACCGCGACGGCGGGAACGGACTTCCTCGCCGTGGCCTCGGGAACCGTCACCTTCGCCGCCAACAGCGCCACGGCCACCCTCACGGTGACGGTCTACGGGGACACGCTCTACGAGCCCGCCGAGCAGTTCATGGTCCAGCTGCTGGCCGGGCCGGAGTTCAACCTCGCAGACGGCTTCGGCCAGGTGACCATCACCAACGACGACGCCGCCCCGGCGGGCACTGCACCGGCCGGCAACGCGGCCGCCACCACCATGACGGCGCCGGACAGCACGTCGGACACGTCTTCGGGCACGGCGTCGGATACGTCATCGGCGGCCACGCCGGCTCCCGCCGCGGCACCGTCCGACGGCCCGCTCACCGTGAACTACCTGCCCGACGGCGGTGTCAGCTTCACCGTGCAGGGCGCCAACAACCGGGACTACTACACCGTGCGGATCGTCAGCGGAGACTACTCCACCACCCTCACCGTGGTGATCGGCCCTGATGGCACCGGCACCACCCAGGCCGTCTACCCGCCGTCGGGCACTTGCACGGCCACGCTGGAAATCCCCAAGCAGATCAACCGCTCGAGGGTCCTGGCCACGGTCACGTTCACGGTCTGAGAACGCCGTCCCGCGCGGGCGCCGCCGCATCTAGACTTGCCTCAGAAAGGCGGTAGTCCGGATGGTCGATGTCCAGGTGGAAACAGTCATCAACAGGGCGCGCATGGTTGTGGCCGATTTCGCGGGCAACCCGGACAACGCGCCCGAGTGGTACGCCAACATCAAGCGGGTGAGCTGGGAGACCGAACCGCCGTTGAGGAAGGGTTCACGGCTGGCGTTCTCGGCGAGCTTCCTCGGCAGGACGCTGGACTACGTCTACGAATTCATCGAGTTCGTGCCGGGTGAGGTCCTGGTGATGCGGACGTCGCAGGGCCCGTTCCCGATGCAGACTACCTACCGTTGGGAAGACCGCGGCGGCGCAACCCGCATGACGCTGCGGAACACGGGCAAACCGTCGGGCTTCTCCAAGCTCGCGGCCCTGGTCATGGCACCCATGATGAAAAGCGCCATGACCAAGGACCTGAAGCGACTGAAGAAAATCCTCGAGGCTCCTACAGGTACGGGCGCGTGATCATTTCCAGGGCATGGCCGGCGGGATCCTTGAAGTAGACGCCCCGGCCGCCATGCTCCGTGTTGGTCTGCCCCGCCAGCTTCATCTGCGGATCAGCCCAGTGTTCGATGCCGTCGGCTTGCAGCCGGGCATAGGCGCGGTCGAAGAGTTCGTCGTCCACCAGGAACGCGTAGTGCTGCATCTGGATGTCCACAGGCGGTTCGGCGAACTGCAGCAGCACACCGCCCTCCAACTGCACGTTGGTGAACGGGCCCCACGAGGGTGCCTCGGGAAGCTCGAAAATCTCCCGGAAGAACCGCGCGGACTCGTTCCGGTCTTTGGCGGCAATGATGGTGTGGTTGAAAGCAATGGCCATGAGTGACCCCTTTTAGAATACGACGCCTCCATGCCTGGAGCAGCCCGCCATCGGCACGCGACGATGTCACCAGCCTAGGGCAGGAACCCGGAGCACGTTTCCGTTGGCGGGTTGCTTGGAGTCATGAGCAGCCTGTGGCAGGCTCAGGCCACATGATCGAAGAATTCGCGAAAGACACCCTGCACGGCAGGCTGCGGAGGGACCGCAAGGCGCTGCTCTGGAAACTCGACGGCCTGTCCGAGTACGACGCCCGCCGACCTTTGACAGCGACCGGGACCAACCTCCTTGGCCTGGTCAAACACGTTGCCAGCGTCGAGGCCAGGTATTTCGGCGAGGTCTTCGACCGCCCGTCCCCGGAACCACTGCCCCGGTGGCAGGACTCCGACGGCAGCGATTTGTGGGCAAGCGAGCACGAGACCCGCGATGACATCATCGCGTTCTACCGGCGCACGTGGGAACTCTCGGACGCGACGATCAACGAGCTTCCACTCGACGCCTCCGGCCACGTGCCGTGGTGGCCGGAGCCTTATCCCAACACGAACCTGTTCGCCGTCATGGTCCATGTCCTCGGCGAGTCCATACGGCATACAGGGCACGCCGACATCCTGCGCGAGGGCATTGACGGCAGGACCGGGTTGCGCGCCGAACACGAGAGGCCACTCGACGACGAAGCCCGTGCAGCCTACCGCGCGAAGATCGAACAAGCCGCCAGATCGGCGGCACCAAGCAAGCCTTGAAACCTCGCCGAAACGTCCCGCGCCTACTCTTGTCACAAACGGCAAGGACGGTGCCCGGCGGTGAGGAGTAGAGATGCATTTGATGCCCCGTGAGCAGGAAAAGCTCATGATCGTGGTGGCGGCGGACCTGGCCCGGCGGCGGCAGGCCCGCGGGCTCAGGCTGAACCATCCAGAGGCGGTGGCCATCATCAGCTACGAACTCATCGAAGGCGCCCGCGACGGCCGCACCGTGGCCGATCTCATGAGCTGGGGCACCACCATCCTCGGCCGCGAGGACGTCATGGAAGGCGTCCCGGAGATGATCCATGACGTGCAGATCGAGGCCACCTTCCCCGACGGCACCAAGCTCGTCACCGTCCACCACCCCATCCGCTAGGAGGCCGCCATGATCCCGGGCGAATACCGGCTCCGTCCCGAGCCGATCCACTGCAACAGCGGCCGCGAGGCGATCGCCGTCGACGTCGTCAACCGGGGCGACCGGCCCGTGCAGGTCGGCTCCCACTACCACTTCGCCGAGGCGAACCGGGCGCTCGAATTCGACAGGGAGGCCGCCTACGGCCGCCGCCTGGACATCCCCGCCGGCACCGCGGCGCGCTTTGAACCGGGGGACCGGCGCACCGTGCGGCTCGTCGAACTCGCCGGGAACCGGGAGGTGCACGGGTTGAGCAACGCCGTGAACGGCCCGCTCGACGGCGACATCCACTACGGGGAGGCCGCACAGTGAGCTTCGACCTCCCGCGCCGGCAGTATGCCGAGCTGTACGGTCCGACGACGGGCGACGCCGTCCGCCTCGCCGACACCGAACTGTTCCTGGAGATCGAGAAGGACTACACGGTGTACGGCGAAGAGGCCGTGTTCGGCGGCGGCAAGGTGATCCGCGACGGCATGGGCCAGAACGGGCAGGCCATCCGGGATGAAGACATCCCGGACACCGTCATCACCAACGTGATCGTGCTGGACTACACGGGCATCTACAAGGCCGACGTCGCCCTCCGGGACGGCCACATCTTCAAGATCGGCAAGGCCGGGAACCCGGACATCAGCAGCGGCGTGGACATCGTGATCGGCGCAAGCACGGAGATCATCGCCGGCGAGCGGAAGATCCTTACGGCCGGCGGCATCGACACGCACATCCACTTCATCTCCCCGGACCAGGTTCCCACCGCGATCAGCAGCGGCATCACCACCATGGTGGGCGGCGGCACCGGTCCCGCCGAAGGCACCAAGGCCACCACCGTGACCCCCGGCGCCTGGCACATCAAGCGCATGCTGCAGGCGGCCGAGGGGCTGCCGGTGAACATCGGCGTCTTCGGCAAGGGCCACGCTTCGGCCGTTGAACCCCTCGCGGAACAGATCCGGGCCGGCGCGGTCGGGCTGAAGGTCCACGAGGACTGGGGCTCCACCACGGCCTCGATCGACAACTCCTTGAAGGCCGCCGACGAATACGACGTGCAAGTGGCCATCCACACGGACACGCTCAACGAGTGCGGCTTCGTGGAAGACACCATCAAGGCGATCGACGGCCGGGTCATCCACACCTTCCACACCGAGGGCGCCGGCGGCGGGCACGCCCCGGACATCATCAAGATCGCCGGGATGCCCAACGTGCTGCCCGCCTCCACCAACCCCACGCTGCCGTACACGCGCAACACCATCGAAGAGCACCTGGACATGCTCATGGTCTGCCACCACCTGAACCCGGACATCCCGGAGGACGTGGCCTTCGCCGATTCGCGCATCCGCGCCGAAACCATCGCGGCCGAGGACGTGCTGCAGGACCTGGGCATCTTTTCCATCACCTCCTCGGACTCGCAGGCGATGGGCCGGGTGGGCGAGGTCATCACCCGCACCTGGCAGCTGGCGGACAAGATGAAGAAGCAACGCGGCGTGCTGGATGCTCCCAGCCGGGACAGCACAGGAGCCGCCCACGGTTCGGCCGGCAGCGACAACTTCCGGCTCAAGCGCTACGTGGCGAAATACACCATCAACCCCGCCCTCGCGCAGGGCATGGCCGACTCCATCGGCTCCGTGGAGGAGGGGAAGTTCGCTGACCTCGTCCTATGGGACCCGGCGTTCTTCGGCGTGAAGCCGGAACTGGTCCTTAAGGGCGGGCAGATCGCCTACGCCATCATGGGCGACGCCAACGCCTCCATCCCCACGCCCCAGCCGCGCACCATGCGGCCCATGTTCGCCACCTTCGGCAAGGCGCTGCAGAAATCCTCCATCACCTTCCTGTCCAAGGCCGCCATCGAGGCCGGCGTCCCGGAGGAACTCGGCCTGGAAAAGGTGATCCGCCCGGTCTCCGGCATCCGTTCCCTGAGCAAGGCGGACCTGAAGTTCAACGACGCGATGCCGGACATCGCCGTCGACCCCGAAACGTACCGGGTGAGCGTGGACGGTGAGGACGTCACGTGCGAACCGGTGGCCGAGCTGCCCATGGCGCAGCGCTACTTCCTCTTCTAAGCGGAGAACCACATGATCATCGAAAAAATCCTGGGCAACCTGCACGAGCTGCCCGACCCAAGGGCATACGCGGACCGGCACAAGGAGAAGGTGGTGCTGCCCAGCGCCCTGCTGGTCAAGCGAATCCAGCGGGTCACCACGGACCACGGCAAGGAGCTCGGCATCCGCCTGCCGTCCGGCTCCCCGGACCTGCGCGACGGCGACATCCTGGCTGTGGAGGAGAAGAACCTGATCGTCGTGTCGGTGCTGCCCACGGACGTGCTGGTGATCGCCCCGCGGAGCATCCACGAGATGGGCGTCGTGGCGCACTCCCTGGGCAACAGGCACCTGCAGGCGCAGTTCTTCGACGCCGCGTCCGAGTACGCGGCCGAGGTCATGGTCTGCCAGTACGACCACACCGTGGAGGACTACTTGAAGCACGTCGGCGTGCCCTATGACCGCCAGGAACGCGTGATGCCCGTTGCCTTCCGCCATGCCGAACACACCCATTAGCCGGCGCCTCGCCCTGCAGCAGCTCACGGATTCCGCGCTGCCCACCGGGGCGTTCGCGCACTCCTTCGGCTTCGAGTCCTACATGGAGCACGGGCTGGTGCACGACGAGGCAAGCTTCGGCACCTGGCTGGCCGCGTTCCTGGGCCAGCAGCTGACGTACTCGGACGCCTTGGCCATCCGCTTCCTCTACGAAGGCCACCCGGTGGAGGAGCTGGACGGGCTTCTCACCGCGCAGCTGCTTCCCCGGCAGGTCCGCGAAGCGGGCAACAAGATGGGCCGCCGGCTGCTCGAGATCGGAGCCGAGGTGTTCCCGTCGCCGGCGCTGGATGCCTACCAGGCTGCGGTGACCGCCGGCCGGGCGGACGGCCACCAGCCGCTGGCGTTCGCCATCGTCGCTCGCTCCCTGGGCGTCCCGCTCGAGGAGGCGCTCGCCGCGTACCTTTTCGCCGCCGTCACCTCGCTGACGCAGAATGCCGTGCGGGCCATCCCACTCGGCCAGAACGCCGGGCAGCGCGTGTTGCGCGCAGCGCACGACGGCGTTGCTGCCGCCATCGAACGGGCCGGCACCCTCACGCAGGACGACTTCGGGGCCATCAGCCCCGGCTTGGAAATTTCGCAGATGCGGCACGAGAAGCAGCGCGCCCGCATGTTCATGAGCTAGAAGGAGAACACCATGACTGAACCCGTCAAGATCGGCATCGGCGGGCCTGTTGGCGCCGGCAAGACCCAGCTCGTGGAACGCCTCACCCGCCATATGAGCGCGGAAATCTCCATGGCCGCCATCACCAACGACATCTACACGATCGAGGACGCCAAGATCCTCGCCGCCAACGGCATCCTCCCCGAGGACCGGATCATCGGCGTCGAAACCGGCGGCTGCCCGCACACCGCCATCCGCGAAGACACGTCCATGAACACGGCGGCCATCGAGGAACTGAAGAAGCGGCACCCGGACCTGCAGGTCATCTTCGTCGAGTCCGGCGGCGACAACCTCTCCGCCACCTTCAGCCCCGAACTGGTGGACTTCTCGATCTACATCATCGACGTGGCGCAGGGCGAGAAGATCCCGCGCAAGGCCGGCCAGGGCATGATCAAGTCCGACCTCTTCATCATCAACAAGACGGACCTTGCACCCCATGTGGGCGCGGACTTGGCCGTGATGGAACGCGATTCCCGCGAGTTCCGCGGGGCCAAGCCCTTCTGCTTCACCAACCTCAAGACGGACGAAGGCCTGGACGCGGTCATCGAATGGATCCGGCACGACGTCCTGATGCTCGACCTCGCCTCATGAGCGGGGCGCAATGAGCACGACGGCGGCACCCGCTCCCGCTGCTGTTGAGTCGCCGATGGGCCGCCTGGAGCTCCGGGTCGCCTTGCGTGGTCAGCGTTCCGTGGCAGTGCGCCAGTTCCATCAGGGTGCCTTGCGGGTGCTGCGGCCGCACTACCTGGACGACTCGGGGCAGCTCGGCTATGTGATGGTGAACCCGGGCGGTGCGTACCTCGGGGCGGACCTGTACGTGGTCGACGTCGAGGTGGAGGCGGGTGCCTCGCTGCTGCTGACCACGCAGTCGGCCACCAAGATCTACCGGACGCCGGGCTCCTTCGCCGAGCAGCGCATGTCCATCCGCCTCGGCGAGGGCGCCAGGCTGGAACTGGCCCCGGACCAGCTCATCGCCTACCGGGAGGCCAGCTACCGGCAGGGCACGCACATCACTGTCCACCCGACGTCGAGCCTGGTCATGAGCGAAATCGTCACGCCCGGCTGGTCACCGGACGGCACGGCCTTCAAGTACGAGGAACTGCGGCTGCGCACCGAAATCCGGGTTGCCGCCGCCGGGGAAGCCGGCGGCCTGCTGGCACTCGACAACGTGCTCGTCCGGCCCCCCGCCAATGACGTCACTGGCCTCGGCTTCATGGAAGGCCGCAGCCATCTGGGCTCGCTGCTGGTGGTCGACCCCCGCGTGGACCAGGCGCTGGCCGACGAGCTGCACGTGCTGGCCACACAGCATGAGGCCGTGGCCGGGGTCTCGCTGACCGCGACGGTCGGCGGAACCACGGGGCTGGTGCTGCGCGCGCTCTCGGACAGCACTGAAGAGCTGAACCGCCTCCTAGGTGCCTGCACGGCGCACCTGCGCAGGCACTGGTACGGCCAGGAGCCGCTGAACCTGAGGAAGTACTGATGCCCGCGCCCGCAGCTCTGTCGCTCGCAGCCCTGTACCGGCAGCGCGACCGCCTGCCGCTGCGGACCCGGCTGCTGTTCACTTTTGGCGCGGTCGCCGCGCTGCATCTTGCCGCCGTCGGGCTCCTGCTCGTCGGGCTGCTGCGCGCGGGGGAAGGCGGCGGGCAGCCGCTGGCGCTGGGGCTGGTCCTCACCGCGTACCTGGCCGGCGTCAAGCACAGCTACGACTGGGACCACCTCGCGGCGATCGACAACTCCACCAGGAAATTCGTCGCCCAAGGCAGGGAGCCCGTCAGCGTGGGCTTCGCGTTCAGCCTGGGGCACAGCTCCGTGGTGGTCCTGGCCGGGGTGCTGGTGCTTGCGGGCGCCACCATGGTGGGGCAGTTCATGGAGGACGGCAGCGCCGGGAACCTGGTGCTCGGGCTGATCGGCAGCGGCGTGTCGGGCCTGTTCCTCCTGGCGATGGGTATCTTCAACGGCTCCGCATTCCTCCGCACGGCCCGCCTGTACCGGCAGGCGAAGGCGGGCGGAGCGGTGGCCGTCGAGGACCTGGAGGCCAAGGGCTTTGTGGCGCGGCTGCTGGCCCGGCCGCTCGCCCGGGTGCGCCGCCCCCGGAACATCTACGTGATCGGGTTCCTGTTCGGGTTGGGTTTCGATACCGCCACCACCATCGGGCTGCTGGTCATGACGACGGCGGCCTCCCTCGCCGGAGTCTCCCCGCTGGCGCTGCTCGCGCTTCCGCTGGCCTTCGCCGCGGCCATGACCCTCTGCGACTCGGTCAACGGCGTCGCCATGATGCGCATGTACCGCTCCGCACTGGCGGATCCGCGCCGGAAACTGGGCTTCAACGCCGTGATCACCGGCATCTCGGCGGCCTCCGCCTTGTTCATTTCGGTCATTACCCTCGGCGGCTTCTTCAATGCCGCGTTCGGCCTGGACGATCCCGTCACCACGTGGCTCGGGTCGATCGACCTCGGCGAGGCCGGGCTGCTCCTCGTGGCGGTGCTGCTGGCGGCGTGGGGAATCGCCTCGTGGGGAATGCCTGTCCTGCGCCGGCGCCGCACCCCATAGCAACCCCCTTCAATACCAGGCCCGCGTTGCTGGGCGTGCGCCCGTGACGGGTGCCGGGCCGGGTGGCAGGATAGGGCCCATGGAACTGCACATCACAGGGGACCCGGCCGCCGACAAACTGCTCAGCGACGACGCGTTTGCGCTGCTCACCGGCATGCTGCTGGACCAGCAGGTCACGATGGAATCTGCGTTCGCAGGCCCGGAGAAGATCCGCACCCGGATCGGCTCGATCGCGCCCGCCACGGTTGCCGGCTACGATCCCGAGGGCTTCGTGGAGATGTTCAAGGAAAGCCCGGCCGTGCACCGCTTCCCCGGCTCGATGGCGGGCCGGGTGCAGGCACTCGCCGAGACCGTCGAGCACGAGTGGGGCGGGGACGCCACCGCCATCTGGACCCAGGGCGAACCCGACGGCAAGGAAGTGCTGAACCGGCTCAAGGCACTCCCGGGCTTCGGCGAGCAGAAGGCCAAGATTTTCCTGGCGCTCCTCGGCAAGCAGTGCGGGCTCCGGGCAGCAGGGTGGCGTGAGGCCGCCGGAAACTACGGCCAGGCCGAGGTCTTCCTTTCGGTGGCGGACATCGTGGATCCGGAATCGCTGCGCAAGGTCCGCGCCTCCAAGCAGGCAGCGAAGGCCGCAGCCAAGGCTGCCAAGTCTGCGGGGCACTGACATCCGTTCCGCCGAGGAATAAACTGTGGCTATGTCCGCCATCGCAGCGCGCAAGTTGTACAAGCATTCGGGCACGGGACTGCTGTTCCGCGGGGCGTTGGCTTTGCTCTTAGCGTGGGCGGTGGCGGCCCTGCCGGTCGCCACGGTGTTCGCGCTCGCGTATGTGTTCGGCATCTATGCGATGACCGATGGCATCGCAAACCTGGCGCATTACTACTATGATCCCGTGCGCCACTCCCGGTGGAGCATGATCGGCGGGATTGCCTCCATCGCCGTGGGCTTGGTGGCCGTTTCGTGGCCGGGCATCGCGGTCATGTCGCTGGCGCTCCTCATCGCGATATGGGCCCTGGCATTGGGAATCACGCAGATCTTCATCGCGCTTGAAGGCAGGACCACTCTCAGGGCCTGGCGAAGCCCCGCGCTGACAGGACTTGTCCTCCTCGCGTTTGGCATCCTCGTCCTCATCAATCCCGGCACCGGAATCCTTGCCCTTTCCGGCATGTTGGCGGCGTTCACCGCGGTGGCCGGCGTCCTGCTGGTGATCTCCGGATACTCGATGCGCAGGGTTGCTGCCGCACGGAGCTAGCGGAAGCCAATCCACCGCGAAGCTACGCAGGCATCGGCACGGGTTCCGCGGCCAGTTCCTCCGCTGTGGGCGGGTTGGCTCCCGGCCTGCTGACAGTGATGGCGGCGGCCTTCGACGCCGTCCGGCCGAGGATTTCGAGCACTGCGGGGGCCAGTCCGTCGCTGCTGCGGCTGAGCAGACCGTAGATCAGGGCCGCCATGTAGGAATCACCGGCCCCGATGGTATCGGCCACGACCGTCCGTACCGCGGGCACGTGCAGCCGGGTGGCCGGCGTCGCGAGCAGCGAACCCTCGGCCCCGCGCGTGACGACCGCCAGGCCGGCACCGAGTTCCAGGACCCTGCCGGCGGCTTCGTCCAGCCCGAGACCGGGGTAGAGCCAGTCCGCGTCCTCGTCGCTGAGCTTCACCACGTCCGTCAGGGGGACCAGGTCTTCGAAGATGGCGAGGGCCTGGGCATGGGAGCCGAGCAGCGCCGGCCGGATGTTGGGATCGTAGGTGACCAGGGTTTCGCGGTACGACTGTTCCAGCAAGGTCCTCACCGCGCTTGCACCGGGGGAGAGGAAACTGGCGATTGATCCGGTGTGGAGAACCCTTGGAAGATAGGCGGGGGCCACCGGTGCAAGGTCCCAGGTGATGTCGAATTCGTAGCTGGCCGAGCCGTCAGGGGCCAGGGTTGCAGTGGCCGAGGCCGTGCGCGACGCCGAGGTTGAGCCCGGGAGCAGCGTGACTCCGGCCGAAGCAAGGTGCCGGGCGATCGCCGCGCCGCGTTCGTCGTCGCCGATCGAGGTCAGCAGGCCTGTCCGGACGCCCAGCCGCCCCAGCCCGTAGGCCACGTTGGCGGGCGAACCGCCCGGATGCTCCACCGTGGTGGGCGAGGCGGTGCCGTCGGAACTGCTCACGACGTCGATGAGTGCCTCGCCGATCACGACGACGTCGGCGGACTCCCCGGCGGGGTTGGAAGCTGCGTATGGCTGGGTCATTGCAGGCGCCTTTCGCAAAGGCGTCCGCGGACCGGGCGTTGTTGGCTCCGCCAGGTCCGCGGACGGGAGGTGGGATGGAACGCTGCCAGGGGACAGCGGTGAGGCTCAGGCGGTTGCGGCACCTGTCATGATGGCGACGGCGTCCGTCATGGAGTGGGATTGCGGCGTGATCGTGGCGGCGCACTTGCCGAGGCGCTGGATGTGGATGCGGTCGGCGACGTCGAACACGTGCGGCATGTTGTGGCTGATGAGGATGACCGGCAGCCCGCGGTCGCGGAGGTCCCGGACCAGCTGCAGGACCTGGTTCGATTCCCGCACGCCGAGTGCCGCCGTCGGCTCATCCAGCACTACCACCTTGGAACCGAACGCCGCCGCGCGGGCCACGGCCACGGCCTGGCGCTGTCCGCCGGAGAGGTTTTCCACCGGAACGGTGACGTCCTGGAGCGTGGAGATCCCCAGCCGGGTCAGCTCGGCTTTGGCCTTGCGGCGCATGCCCTTGGTGTCCAGGACCCGGAAGATCTTGCCGAGCGGGCCGGGGAGCCGCTCTTCCCGGCCCAGGAACAGGTTGGACGCTACGTCCAGGGCAGGGGAGACCGCCAGGTTCTGGTAGACGGTCTCGATTCCGTGGACCCGAGCGTCCTGCGGCCGCTTGAAATGCACCGGCTGGCCGGAGACCAGCAGCTCGCCGGTATCGGGCACCTCCGCCCCGGTCAGGCACTTGATGAGCGTGGATTTGCCGGCACCGTTGTCGCCGATGATGGCCAGGACTTCGCCGGGGTAGAGGTCCAGGCTGACGCCGTCCAGGCCGACCACCTTGCCGAAGGTCTTGACCAGGTTGCGGGCCTGGAGGATGGGCTGGCGGCTGCCGTTTGCCGGGGTGGGAAGGTCGACGGAGGTCATGACTTAACCTTTCGGATCCACTGGTCCACCGACACAGCGACAATGATGAGCACGCCCACGGCGAGGGTCTGGAAGAGGATGTCCAGGCCGGCCAGCGACAAGCCGTTGCGGAAGACGCCCACGATCAGCGCCCCGAGCAGCGAACCCCAGACTGAGCCGCGGCCGCCGAACAGGCTGGTGCCTCCGATGACGACGGCGGTGATGGAGTCGAGGTTCAGGTCCACGCCCGCGTTGGGGCTGGCTGCGTTGGTGCGGCCGATCTGGATCCACGCCCCGACCGCCAGCACCGCGCCGGCGGCCAGGTAGACGCTCATGAGGACCCTGTTGACGGGGATGCCGGCGAGGCGGGCTGCCTCCTTGTCGTCGCCCACCGCGTAGACGTGACGTCCCCAGGCCGTCTTGCCCAGGATGAAGGCCACCGCGATGTAGAGCAGCAGCATCATCACCACACCGGTGGAGATCCGGACCGGTCCCACCGGGAACGTGCTGCCCATCCACGTCAGGAGGGCCGGCATGTTCGAACCGCGGACTGTGGAACCGCCCGAGTACAGCAGGGTCAGCGCGATGAAGATGTTCAGGGTTCCCAGGGTCACAATGAAGGGCGGAAGCTTGAACCTTGTCACCAGGAAGCCGTTGAGGGCCCCGGCGCCGAGCCCGACGACGAGTCCGGCCGCCAGCGCCAAGGGTGCCGGCACGCCGTTGTTCACGGTTACCTGCGCCACCACCATGGAGGCCAGGATCATCACTGCACCCACGGAGAGGTCGATACCCGCGGTAAGGATGATCAGCGTTTGTGCGATGGCGAGGGTTCCCACCACGGAAACCTGCTGGGTGATGAGGGAGAGGTTCTCCACGCGCAGGAAGCGCTCGTTGAGGATCCCGAACACCACCACGGCTACCAGCAGGACGATTGCCGGGCTCAGTGCGGGGTAGCGGTGCAGCACATTGCGGATGCGGCTGAGGGGCGTGCTCCTGTCGAGGAATTCCTCAGCCGGATCTGTGGATTTTTCGGCCGGCGGTCCGGCGGCTTGCTGCTGCTGGGTCATGTTTGCTCCTGTCACCGGCCGGTTCTACTTGCCCCAGCAGATCTTGGCGGCGTCCGCGGTGCTGATGCTCTTGACGCCGTCGGCCGCCTTGTCGGTGACCAGTTCCACGCCGGTGTTGAAGAAGTCCAGGCCGGCGGAGTTCTCCGGCTTCTTGCCGGTCTTGGCGAGTTCGACGATTGCCTTCACGCCGAGTTCGGCCATCTTGACCGGGTACTGCTGGGCGGTGGCACCGATGATGCCGGCCTTGACGTTGTTCACACCGGTGCAGCCGCCGTCGACGGAGACGACGAGGGTGTCCTTTTCCTTGCTGACGGACTTGAGCGCCTCGTAGGCACCGGCGGCAGCAGGTTCGTTGATGGTGTAGACGACGTTGATGTTGGGGTTCTTGGACAGCAGGGTCTCCATGGCCGTTCGGCCGCCGTCCTCGGCACCCTGGGAGGCCTGGTTGCCCACGATTTCGTAGTCGCCGCCCTTGCCGCCGGTGTACTTGCCGGTCTTGGCCTCGTCGCCGTTCTTCTTCTTGTCCGCGGTGTCGACACCGAGGCCCGTCAGGAAGCCCTGGTCGCGGTTGTAGTCAACGGACACAACCTTGTCATCGAAGAGGTCGATGAGGGCGATGGTGGCCTTCTTTCCGCCCAGCTGCGCGGCGGTCCACTTTCCGATGAGCTCGCCGGCGGCGAAGTTGTCCGTGGCGAACGTGATGTCTGCGGCGTCGGCAGGGTCCGGCGGGGTGTCCAGTGCGATGACGAACAGGCCGGCGTCTTTGGCCTTCTTCAGGGCGTCGACAACGGAGGGACCGTTGGGCGTGATGAGGATTCCCTTGTCGCCCTTGGAGATGGCGTTTTCGATGGCCTGGATCTGGGTGTCCTCGTCGCCGTCGGCCTTGCCCGCTGCGAGTTTGAGGTCGACGCCGTCTGCTTCCGCCGCCTTCTTGGCGCCGTCCTGCATGGAGACGAAGAAGGGGTTCGAGGTGGTCTTCACGATCAGCGAGACGCCGATCTTTTCGGAGGACGTGCTGCCGCTGGAACCGGTGCCGGGGGTGCTGCCTCCGCACCCGGTCAGGCTGAGGGCGCCGAGGGTGAGGACTGCGCCGGCGGCGAGCAGTCGGGCGGCGGTGGAACGGGGGGCGATCGTCATTGAAACTCCTGTTTTCGTGGCACCTCGGTGCCTGACAACGATGTCATCGGCCATGTAACCAAGCTCACAATGTAGAGTCAAGGGGAAATGAGGACGAAAGGGCGAGGTATTGACAACGATGTCAGATCGTTATCGAACAGAGGTCGGAAAGAACCGGCCCACCATGCGCAATGTCGCCGCACTTGCAGGTGTGGGGATCAAGACGGTCTCGCGGGTCATGAACGACGAGCCGGGAGTTTCCGAGGCGACACGGGAGCGGGTCCTGAGTGCGTCCCGGCAACTGAACTACCAACTGGACATGGCCGCCGGCAGCCTGCGCCGGACCGGGCGGCAAACCCTCTCGATAGGCTTGCTGCTGCCCAGCGTGGCCAACCCCTTCAGCAGCGAAATCCACCGCGCCCTCGAAGACGCGCTCTCCGCGCGCGGCATAGCGGTCTTCGCCGCAAGCCTTGACGATGACCCCGCCCGGGAAAAGGCGCTCGTAACCGCCTTCCTTGGGCGGCGGGTGGACGGCATGGTGCTCACCCCGATCGCCAAGAACCAGGCATATGTGATTCCCGAGCATTCACGGGACCTTCCCCTTGTCTTCATCGACCGTGAACCTGTGGGGATCGAAGCCGACGCCGTCGTGACGGACAACGCCGCAGGAGCCGCCCGTGCAGCGTCCCATTTGCTCGCCCACGGGCACAGGCGGCTTGCATATCTGGGCGACACTCCGGAAATCCAGACAGCCCGGGAACGCCGCCGCGGTTTCATCGAAGAACTGGGCCGGGCCGGCATCCCGACCTCCACGGTGCCCGTGCGCGAAGGGTTGCGGGACAAGGAATCAGCCCGGCTTGCGGCGCTTGAGATCCTCACCTCGGACGAGCCGCCCACCGCTATCTTCTCCAGCCAGAACCTGGTGACGTTCGGGGTGATGCGGGCGCTGAAGGAACTGGGCGCAAGCCGCCGCGTGGCCCTGGTGGGCTTCGACGACTTTGCCCTCGCCGACATCCTGGACCCAGGCATCACCGTGATCGCCCAGCATCCGGAACGGATCGGCAAACTCGCGGCCGAACGGCTGCTTGCCCGGATAGACGGCGACGACGGCGCGCCGCGGACTTACGTCGTCCCCTCCGAGCTGATTCCGCGCGGCTCCGGTGAGCTGCCGCCGTCGTCCTGACGTTCCTCCCCCGAAGAAGCCCGTAACCAAAGCAAGGAGCCTCGCATGGCCAAGACACTGTATGCCGAATTCACCGTCAAGCCCGGCAGTGAGGAACGGGTCGCCGAAATGATGCGCGAGCTGACCGAACGCGTGCGCAACGAACCCGGCAACCAGCTGTTCCTGCCGTACACGCGTGAGTCCAGGCCGCGGGAGTATTTCGTGTTCGAGGTCTATCGGGACGACGAAGCCTTCCGCGAGCACATCACCGCGGATTACGGGGCGGTGTTCAATGCCGAACTCGCAGCGCACATCGAGGAAGACGGCTCGGTGCTCACCTGGCTCGATCCGGTGGCCTGAACCTGCCGCCCGCCGGCCCAACTAGCTCGCAGTTAAGGCCGTTGTGGGCGCCCAAAACGGCCTTAACTGCGAGTCAGTTGGGTATGCGGTGCTACTTGGATGAGTGCTTGTTGCGCCTGCTCTGTTTAAATGCACACTGAATAGGCGAATCTCTGGCCAAACGCCCATTGGTGTGAGCTGCGCGACTTTCTAGGCTTGAGGGAGTCCTGATCACAGCCAAGCATGAGGTTCAACGATGAAGCGCATCGCACTCCTGGGCAACCGCGTTGCCCCCGTCAGCCCCACCGGTTCACACGTCCCCGCCTCCGGGCCGTGGAGCCCCGACGCCGAGCCGCAGGCCGTGCAGACCTTCGCCGAGGGCCACGTCTTCCCGGCGCACAATGGCACCCCAACGATGTGGCGCCCGCGGCCGGCGATGGCGGTTTCGGCATGATCCCCGTGGTGGTCGCTCCTAGCAAGCCCGCACCCGAGGCCAGGCTCGTCCCGCCCGCCGACTGGTCCACGTTCAACCGCGGCGACGCCGTCTGGGTCCACGAAGACGGCTGGGGCTATGACAACGGCATCGTCGATGAAGTGGCCGGCGAGCACCGCATGCTCTGGATCGTCCTCGAGCAGAGCGGCCGCCGCCTGATCTGCGGTAACGATCCCCTTGAGGTCTGGGCAGGCTGACTTCCGGCTCCCGGACGACGGCGGTCAAGCCGTCCGGCGTCCACGCAGGCGGTCGAGGAACGATGCCCCGCAAGAGACCAGCGTAGCCGTGACGGCCATGACCAAGGGGGCGTGAAGCGCCGCGGCGATCGTGGCCCCGGCGAACGCGGTGCCGGCAGAGCCCGCAGCGATCTTCAGAGCACCCACCCAGACGAACACCTGGCCGCGTGCCGTGGCGGGCGCGTATTCGCTGCGCGCGGCCAGGGTCGCGGCGAAGAAGAGCGAGTTCGCCGCACCGGCAACCGCGTAGGCGCCGACGGCTGCCCAGAAGACGCCGGTGAGGGCGACGAGGCCAAGCGCTGCCGCGACGATCGCCGCCAGAGCGGTCATGGAGCGGTCGGCGTCGCCGGGCAGTGGTTTGATCATCAGCACACCGGAACCTGCCATACCGCCCAGCCCGTAGGCCGCCGTCAGGATCCCGGCAGCGGCCGGGGGGACGCCAAGGTAGCCTGTAGCGCCGACGGCGGTGATCGGGAGCGCCGCGACGGAGAACGCCACGGTCACGGTCAGGTACAGGGTGCGGCGCAGCGGGCCGGTAGTGAGCATCAGCCCGAGGGTTTGTGCCGGGTGCGGGACCTCGCCCGCTTCGGCCGGTGGTCCGGCATAGGGAAGCAGCCGGATGAGTCCGGCGGCGGCGAAGGTTCCGGCGGCGAGGACGAGTGCCGCCACGGTTGGACTGGACCAGGCGGAGATCGCTGCCACGAGCGAGGGGCCGATGGTTCCGCCGATGCCGTAGGTGGCCACATCCCAGCCCTGTGCGCGGCGCTGGCTCGAGCGGTCGGGTCCGGCAATCGCCGGGAGGCGGCTGCTGATACCACCCGTGAGCAGGGGGCCGACCAGTCCGGAAACCAGCAGCAGGACTACAGTTACGCCCGTCCACACGTACGGGTAGGCGAGGACGGCGGCGGCCAGCGTCGCGCCATGGAAAAGGCATGCCCAGGCGATGACGGTGCGCCCGTCCTTCGCGGTGTCGAGCACGCGGGCGATGAACGGACCCGTCAGGTGCGGGGCCGTGATGGCCGCCCCCAGCAGGCCAGCAAGCCAGCCCGGTGCCCCGCCGGCGCTCGCGAGCAGGACGATGGCGACCACCGCGCCGCCGTCGGCCGTGCGGGCCAGGGTTGCGGCGGCGACGTACCGGGGCAGGGCGCCGGGCGTAGTGCCGGGTCTGTCAGGCAGCCGCGGCTGCCGGCTGTCGACGGCGGCGCTCGCGCTCTTCGCGAAGCTTTTCACCGCGGACTGATCCCCGCGCTGAGGTCCAGCAGCTCGCAGACGCGCTCGACGTCGTCGCGCCGGCTGCCGTCGAGCCCGCGGATCGGCAGGGGGAGGCAGTGCGCCGGAGCCAGGCCGAGGTGTTCGGCGATCGCCGCCGTCACGCGCAGGCTGCCGTGGCGGCCAAAGAGGTCCCACAAGGGCTGCAGGCCCTCGGAAATCTCCCGTGCGCCGTCGGCGTCTCCGGATTGGGCGGCGCGTGTCAGGGCCAGGGCTATTGCCGGCAAGGTCCCGCCGATCACCGAATACCAGGCGTCGCATCCGGCGTTCAGGCCGGCGGCCGCGAACGCGTCCCCGGAGACGCCGATGGTGACGTGGGCCGGGAGGATGCTGCGCAGTTGGGCGAGGCGCGCGGACGCCGCAGCGGGGTCGGCTGGAACGCCGGGGATCTTGATGGACGCAACGTGCGGAAGCGCAGCGATGGCCTGGTAGAGCTCGTCGGTGAAGGTGAAACGGGTGGTGCCGGGGTTGTCGTAGACCGCCAGCGGCACGGACAGTTCGCGGGTCACGTCCTCGAACAGGCCGAGAACGTCCTCCGGGGAGAGCGCCTGGTAGGACACCGGCGCCAGCAGCACGCCCGAAGCGCCGGCGTTCTGTGCGTCTTCCACGTGTTCGAGGACGTGCGTGGTGCGCAGGGCGCCCACCCCGACCACGACAGGCACGTCGCCCGCGCACCCGACGGCCAGGCGTGCCACGCGGGCGCGCTCTTCCCGGGTGAAATAGGCGTAGGAACCGGTCGATCCCAGCGCTGTGATCCCGTCGACGCGGGCCGCCACGAGGCGCTCCACCAGACCGGCGAAGGCGGCTTCGTCGATGCGCTGTTCAGCCAAGGGGGTCAGCGGGAAGGCGTTGAGGCCGGTGAACATGGTGGTGGCTCCTCGGGTGCGTTCGAATGGTTCATACCCATGCTCACAGCCGCCTTGGTTCTAACATAGGTCCAAGAATCAAAGGAAGCAGAGGACCAACATGGAGGTGGAGCTCCCCATCGTCCTGGACCGGGCCAGCCCTGTTCCCCTGGCCGCCCAGCTCGCGGGACGGCTCCGGGAGGCGATCCTTGAAGGAACGCTCCGGCCCGAGCACACCCTGCCGGCCTCGCGGCGCCTTGCCGAGGAGCTGGGTGTTTCCCGCGGCGTCGTGGTGCGGGCCTACGAGCAGATCTCCGGCGAGGGGTACCTGGAAAGCCGCGGATCGGCCGGCACACGCGTGGCAGTGCGGCTGGACGGCCGGGGCGTCCCTGCACCGAAAACAGCTCCCAAGCCCGCGGCGGCGCCGAAGACCATGATCGACCTGACGCCGGGCAGGCCGTCGGGCGAGCCGTTCCGGGACCGCGAATGGCGGGCAGCGTGGAAGAAAGCCATCGCGGAGCCGGTGCAGGTCGAACTCCCGCCGGCGCTGGGCATGCCCGCCCTGCGTGCAGCCTTGGCCCGCCACCTGGGCGCGTCCCGAGGACTTACCGTGGATGCGGCCGACATAGTCATCACCGCCGGCACCAGCGATGCGCTGCAGCTGATCGCCACGGCACTGCGGCGCAAGGCCGGCGCGCCCAGGATCCTTGTCGAAGACCCCGGATATCCGACCGCCCGCCGGGTTCTCACGGCCGCGGGCGCTCTCGTTGATGCTGTTCCGGTGGGGGAAGACGGGGCCGAAGCGGGCCGGCTCAACGCCTTGCATTCCAGCCCCGATGCCATCCTGCTGACCCCCAGCCACCAATATCCGCTCGGTGGGCGGATGCCTGTCCAGGAACGGCTCGCCGTGCTCGACTGGGCCGAACGGAACAACGTAACGGTGCTTGAGGACGACTACGACAGCGAATTCCGGCACACGAGAATGCCCTTGCCGGCGCTCGCCTCGCTGCCGTCCAACGCCGAGGTGATTCTGATCGGCACCTTCTCGAAGACCCTGAGTCCGTGGTTGCGCTGCGGCTACCTCGTGGTCCGCGGAAGCGCGGGGGAGCGCATCAAACGGGCCAGGGAAGAGCTGGACTCTCCGGTCTCGGGTATTTTGCAGTCCGCGCTTGCGAACTACGTCGACGGCGGCGGGCTGGCACGGCACATTGCCCGAGCCCGGCGGCAGTACGCCCACCGGCGGGCGCTGATGATCGACCGCCTGGGAGCGCGGGACGACCTTGAGCTGGCGGCGCTCGACGGCGGCCTGCATGCCATCATCCGCATCGACCCGAGGGTGGACGCCCGCGGCGTCGTCGAAGACGCGCTGAAGCAGGGCGTGTGCGTGGTGGCCCTGGAGGGGTACTTTGCCAAAGCCCCAGTGGAAAACGGCCTGGTGATCGGTTACGGCGCGCCGTCGGACCTGCAGCTCGCCCGTGCCTTGGACATCATCACGGCCATCATTGACCGGAAGTCGAAGGGCTCCGGCGCCGGCCCGGCGTGACGCCCGGGCCGCGGGCGTCCCGCACGGCCCGCGTCCCGCACGGCCCGCGGGCCGACGGAACCGCCGGCCCGTAGACGACGAAAAACGGGGAGGACCGGACGCCCCAAAGGGCGCCGGCCCTCCCCTCGATCCTCCCGGGTTTCCGGGTGCAGTGGTTCGGTGCTGTCGGAGTGAGCGGGGTCAGCGTTCCAGGCGGAAGCCGAGCTTGATGGTGACCTGCCAGTCGGCCACGTCGCCCTCGTTGAGGTGGCCGCGGATTTCCTTCACCTCGAACCAGTCGAGGTGCCTGAGGGTCTGTTTTGCGGTGGCGATGCCGTTCTTGATGGCGGCGTCGATGCTTTCGGAAGAAGTCCCAACAATCTCGGAAATGCTGTAAGTGTGGTCAGCCATTTTGTGCTCCTCGCGATCGTCCTTGATGCCTGCGGGCAGGCGCGGCCTGACAAGCAGGCGTTGAGAGCAGACTAACCCAGGCCGGGACTTGCGGCTAGGGGTAGGTGCTCGACAGTTTCATCCGTTGTTTCGGCGCGCTGTGGCTTCTATTTCCGCGGAAGTTCCCGCCGGTAATAGGGTGTTTCCGCCGTATTCATCCGATGTCTTTAGGCTGCGGGAGTAGAAACATCCACACCTAAGCTGAAAGGCAAAACTCCCATGACTTCCCCCAGTCGCCGCACGGCGATTGCCGCGTCCCTCGCCGGCCTGGCCGCCGTCGGCGCCTCCGCAACCCCCGCTCGAGCTGCCAGCGCAAGCACCACGACGTTCGGCAGCACCCGTCCGTCCGGGGCGCCCACCATCTTCACCGTGATCAGCGACGTCCAGGGCGACTTGGGCGACTTCGACCTGGCCCTCAAGGATATCGAGAAGACCAACCCGGCCAGCCGCAGTGCCGGCATGGTAGTCAACGGCGACATCACCCCGCGGGGCTACGACTTTGAGTACGACGCCGTGCGCAAAGTCCTGGACGCCAACCCGCACCCCGCCAACGTCCACTGGGCCATCGGCAACCACGAGTTCTACGTCCCCAAGTACTCCAACCCGTCCACCCTCGCTCAGGCGAGCTGGCCGAACGGCACCACCGAGGCCTCCCTTTTCGAGAGCTTCTACACGTTCACCGGCCGGAACAAGGTGTACACCGAGATCGACCTGGGCGGAGTTCCCGGCCTGATCCTCGGCACCGAGAAGTACATGCACTACCACGACGCCAAGCTCTGGGATGAGGTGTGGCTCAGCGACGAGCAGATCGCCTGGTTCGAGGAACGGCTGGCGTACTGGACCGACCGCCGGAAGCCCGTCATGGTCTTCACCCACCACCCGCTGCCGGACACGGTCTCCGGCACCCGGAACAAGCTCTACCTCAGCGACTACCTCCAAGCCGACCGCCTGCTGGGCATCCTCGGCAAGTACCCGAATGCCTTCGTCTTTACCTCCCATACCCACTGGGCCCTCCAGCTGGCCGACTGGGAAGTGCGCCGCACCGTGCCGGGGACGGACAATCTGCAGGGTTTCCAGGTCATCAACACCGGCGCCATCCAGACGCTCTGGGAGGACAACGGCACCGGCGGCGAACGCGCCCTGGACGCCCGCGAGGCCAGCGGCCTGCAGGTGGAGGTCTACCGGGACTGCGTCATCATCAAGGCCCGCGACTACCGCCGCGGCCAGTGGATCAAGGAAGTCCAGGTCCCGCTGTTCTAAGACCTTCAAAGCGAGGCCCGCTCTGCGTCCTTTGGGGAATCCATTGGACGCAGAGCGGGCCCTGCGACGAGGGGAGGGCTTCAGGCCTCCAGCACGTAGTTCTTCAGGTCGTCCAAGGTCTGCTGCATGTGGGCGTCCATGGCCTGGCGGGCCTTGTCCGGGCTGCCTGCGGCCAGCGCTTCGAGGATGCTGCGGTGGTGCCCGATCGCGTGTTCCTGGATCGCGGGAACCTTGGAGGTCTGGGTGCGCCGGGTTTCCAGGACGCGGTGCAGCGGCTCGAAGAGTACGGCGACGAACACGTTCCCGGAGGCGTGCAGGATCACGTCATGGAAGGCCAGGTCCGCGTCCACGAACGCGGAGACGTCGTTCGCCTCGTGGGCCGCCTGCATGGCGTCGACGTGGCCGCGGAGCTTGGCGAGATCTTCCTCGGAGACCTTCGACGCTGCCAGTTCGCAGGCTCCCGTTTCGAGCATCCGGCGCAGTTCGATGAGCTGGACGGCCGCGGCGGCGTCGTTCTCCCCTTCCGAGGCGGCGCGCAGCACGGCCTCGAGGGAGGCCCAGCGGCTGAGCGGGTTCACGAAGGTGCCGCGGCCGCGTTCCACGCTGAGGATCTGCTGCGCCTGGAGGGTCTTCATGGCTTCGCGGACAGTCATCCGGCTGACTTCGTGCTTCGCGCTGAGTTCGAGTTCCCCCGGGACCACCGTTCCGGGCGGGAATTCGCCCGCCACGATGCGGTCCAGCAACTCATCAGCGACGACGCCGACCAGCGACTTGCGTGCCATGGTGCTCCGTTCTCTTGCGCCGGCCGGGCCGGCTTTCCGGTGCTGCCTGCGGGCAGGCGACACCATAGATGTCTGACATTTTACGCTGCACTCCAGCGCTCCGCCTGTCACCCGGTGAAACGCAGGCCCGCGTTGCGAACAATCGACGCAACGCGGGCCCGTGTTTTACGAGTCTATCGGGGTGGAGGGGGTCAGCCGGCCGTGATGAGGTGGCTTGCGGGGTCGTAGCGGAACGTCACCGGACCGCCGGGGTGGTTGAGCAGGATGTTGCTGCCGTTGGCGGCTCCGCCCAGCCCGTAGTTCTCCGCCCAGGACTTGTTGATGGCGGCTTTGAACTCGTAGCTGCCCGCCGGAAGGTCGGCCACGGAAAGCTTCCACGCGCCGTCGGCCGGATCGTAGGCGAGCTGGGCCTGGGTGCAGTCCGGCATCCAGTCCCCGGAGCAGCCGAGCTCCGAGTCCAGGCTGCCCGGCACGGAAACCGCAGCGGGCTGCTGGCCGGCGTAGGCGGCACGGATGAGATTGGTGCTGTGGTCGTAGATGAAGGTGACAGGGCCGCCCGGGTGGTCCAGGGCGATGTTGGCTCCGTTGGCCGTGCCGCCGGCGCCGTAGTTCTCGTCCCAGCTGCCGTTCAGTGCTGCCTTGAACTCGTAGTGCCCGGCCGGAAGCTCCGGGACCCGCAGCAGCCACAGCCGGTGCGTGGGGTCGTAGCTCATGCCGGCCTGGGTGCAGCCGGGCTGCCAGTCCGCGGAGCAGCCCAGTTCGCTGTCGAGGCTGCCGGCCACGGTGACCGTATCCGGCTGGGTGGGTTCGCCGACCGTCCCGCTGCGGGTATCGCTGGTGGCGGTGTGGCCGGCGTTGTCCAGCACCACAGCCCGGTACTCCACGTTGGTTCCCGCGGCGAGGCCGGACACGTCGTGGAATACCTGGTACGGGGCGTTGTCGTCGACGCCGATGCGCTGCCAGTCGCCGCCCGGTACGCGGGCTTCGAAGCTGACTTCGTTGAACGATGTGCTGTCGACGGCGGCACTCACCTTCATGCGGCTGCTGTCCGCCGCGGCGGTGACGGGCTTGCCGAGCGTGACGGCGGGAGCCGCCGTCGACGTCGGGAGCTTGTCGACCGCACGGTAGACGACTGCCGAGAGCGGCGGCACCGTGACCGTCAGGGTGGAGTCCGCAGCCGTGGTGAGGTCCTTCGCCGCGTCTCCGTAGATCCGCTTGAACCCGGCGTTGGCCCGGTACGTGGGCACGGCCGCGGTCTGCGTGGTTTCGCTGTTGTTCAGTGCCACGAGGTATTCGCGCTGCTCGGCGGCGTCGGTGCGGGAGAAGGCATAAATGCCCGCACCGTCCGCGGCATAGCGGTGCTGCTGGGCGCCGTCGCGCAGGGCCGGGTGCTCCTTGGTGAGCGCGGCGAGTTCCTTGATCTTGCGGTACAGCGGATGCCCGGTGTTGAAGTTGGCGGTGGCGTGCGTGGCCGAGGTGCCCAGCAGGTCGTCGTCGAGGTACTCCTGGACCTGGCTGGCGAACATCGGCTGGCGGGAATCCTGGTCTCCGCCGGCTCCGGTGAAGCCTTGTTCGTCGCCGTAGTAGACCACGGGGTTGCCGCGCGAGAAGTACATGAGCTCGTGCGCCAGGCTGTCCCGCTTCACGAGTTCGGCGTCGGAGGCGCCGGCATTGTCCTGGGAGATGAACATGCCGATCCGGCCCATGTCGTGGTTACCCAGGAAGGTGGGCAGCTGGTAGACGTTGGAGTCGGCATCGGTGTACCAGTCGTCCCCGCTGAAGAAGTCCTGCAGGCCTGCGGCCTTGCTACTTTGCGAGGCGAAGCTGCGGGCCGCGCCCTGGAAGCCGAAGTCCAGCACGGCCTGCATGCGGTTCCGGGTGGTGTATTTCGAGGTGATGGTCTTGGAGGTGTCGAAGACCTCGCCGAACATGAAGAATTCTTCCTTGCCGTGCGCTTTCGCGTAGTCGAGGACCCTTGGGCCGAACTGCTGCCAGAACTCGTCGTTGACGTGCTTCATGGTGTCGATCCGGAAGCCGTCGATCCCGAAGTCCCGGATCCAGCCCGTGTAGATGTCCACCATGCCGTTGACCACGCGCGGCTGTTCCGTGAAGAGGTCGTCCAGGCCGAAGAAGTCTCCGTAGGTGGAGTCCTCGCCGGCGAAGTTCGTGTTGCCGCGGTTGTGGTAGAGCGTGGGGTCGTTGAGCCAGGCCGGAACCTTGACGTCCTTCTCCGCGTCGGGAACGAACGGGGTGTAAGGGAAGGACGTTGCGGCGTCGAGGGCAGGGAAGCTCTGCGTTCCGGCGTAGGCGTGGTCGTCGAAGGCCTCGCCGCTTGCCGAGCGGTAGGGTGACGTCGCCTTTGAAATGTAGGGCGCGGAGGAGGTCTCGCGGTACTGGATGACGTCCGCGGTGTGGTTGGCGATGATGTCGAAATAGACCTTCATCCCGCGGGAGTGTGCGGCGTCGATCAGCGACTTCAGCTCGGCGTTCGTGCCCAGGTGGGGATCGATCTGGGTGAAGTCCGTGACCCAGTAGCCGTGGTAGCCGGCCGAACTGTTGTCCAGTTGCCCGCCGCCTTGGACGGCCTTGTTCTTGAAGCTCGGAGTCAGCCAGAGGGCGTTGGTGCCCAGGCCCTGGATGTAGTCGAGCCGGTCCTGCAGGCCCTTGAGGTCGCCGCCGTTGTAGTAGCCCTTGCGGGTGGGTTCGAAGCCGGACACCAAGGGGTCCGGGCCGAGGCCGCCGGTGTCGTTGGCGGTGCTGCCGTTGTTAAAACGGTCGGCCATGACGAAGTAGAAATTCTGTTCGCTGACGCCGCCCCGGACCGAATGCCCGGCGTCGGGCGAGGGTTTCCGGGCCGTTTCTGCGGCGCTCGCCGGTGCGGTTGCGGAACAGGCCAGTGCTGCAGCCAGGACGACGGCGGCGGCCCGGCCGAGCGGCCGACGGTGGCCGCCCAGGCGCGCGGCTCCGCGCGTGGAGGTTCTGGGGAATGACAAGTGATTGAGCCTTTCACGATACGAGGATGCTGTGTGGCAAGTCACAACTGTAAGCGTTTGCGGGCTGTTAATCTACGAGTTTTCCGGGATTCTTCCGCCCCTTGGTGATCTGCTGGGTAAAATCTTGGAAACGCTTCCAATACGCACATTCTGCTGGATCACCGGCAGAAGCTAGGCGTCCCCTCCGAGGATCAGCGCCGTGGGCGAGCCGGTTTCCAGCCGCCCCGCCGGGCCGGCAGGCAGTCCGCTTTCCGGGTCGAGGCGGAACGTCACGACGTCGTTGGAGCGCTCGTGCGCCACATGCAGCCAGCCGTCGCGCAGCAGGTGGTGGCGCGGCCAGTTGCCGCCGCTGGGGGTGTCGGCTACGGGCTCGAGGAGGGTGCCGTCGTTGCCGATCCGCAGTGTGCAGATCCGGTTGGAGCCGCGGACGCCTACATAGGCGTGGCGCCCGTCGGGTGACAGGGCAATCTCCGCCGCCGCGTCGCCGTCGGACGCTTCCTCCACGCCCGCCGGGCCGATGGCGGCGAGGGCGAAGCGGCCGTCCGCCCCGGCCCGCACCGCGGCGGCCTCGATGGAATATTCGGTGACCACGAAGACCGTTCCGCCCGGGTGCTGCACCAAGTGCCGCGGCCCGGAGTCCTTCGGCAGTATCACCTGCTGGACCGCCCGCAGGCCCTCGCCCGGCACGTAATCCCACAGCCGCAGCACGTCGTGCCCAAGGTCAGTGGTCATGATCCGGCCGTCCTGCAGCATGAGGGTGGCGTGCGCCCGGCTTGGCCTGCCGGCGCCGTACGGGTCCTGTGACCGATCGGCTGCGGTGCGGGAGGTGATGTCGCCGTCGTGATCAAGTTCGTACAGGAGCACCTGGCCGTCACTCCAGCAGGCAACCACCAGGAAGTGGCCCCGCGGGTCGATGGCCACGTGGCAGGCCGCGGCGCCGGCGCTCCAAGGCCGGCCGAAGGGCTCGAGCCCGGCGGCGCCAGTGCGCCGATAGGCCCGCACCGTTCGTGCGTGTTCGTGGACCGCGTACACCACGGGGAGGGTCGGATGCACGGCGAGGAACGACGGCGACTCGCAGGCGACCGCGAGTCCCAGGGATTCCAATGCGCCGTCCGGCCTTGCCCGCAGGGCGCCGATTCCCTCGCCGTTGCCGCCGGCGTCGGCGGTGTAGGAGCCGGTCCAGATCAAGGTGTCAGCCATCCGCCCAGCTTAGCGACGCAGGTCACTTGCGAGGCGGCGGCGAGCTGTGTCACACTGGAGCAAATGCAAGATGTCTGACATCTTACATTCCGAATCAGACAGCAGCCTTCCCACACAATGGAGTGCCCCGTGGCCCTTGAAGCCGACGTCCTGGCCGCCTTCCCGGCCGAAGTCCAGGTTCCCGCCCAGCTCGTGGCCGACGCCGTCGCCGCGTCCGCCGCCTCCTCGCCACGCATCCTCGTGGTGCTGGACGACGACCCCACCGGAACCCAGTCCGTGGCCAAGCTGCCGGTCCTGACCGTCTGGGACGTCGAGGACTTCGCCTGGGCCTTCACCCACGTGGTGGAAAACAGCCTGGAGCCCGCCGTCTACGTCCTCACCAACACCCGCAGCCTCGACCCCGCCGAGGCCGCCGCCCGCAACGAGGAAATCGTCCGCAACGCCCTCGCCGCAGCCCCCGCCGCCGGCGTGCGCGTGGGCTTCGTCAGCCGCTCCGATTCGACCCTGCGCGGCCACTACCCGCTGGAGACGGACGTCATCGCCGCCACGGTCGCCGCCTGCACCGGCGAGGCGACGGACGGCGTGGTGATCGTTCCGGCGTTCCCCGACGCCGGCCGCGTCACCATCGGCGGCGTGCACTACATGCGCGGCGACGCCGGGACCCTCACCCCGGTGTCCGAGACCGAGTTCGCCAAGGACGCCACCTTCGGCTTCACCAACTCCGAGGTGGCCAAGTATGTGGAGGAGAAGTCCGAAGGCCGCTTCGCCGCCGCAGACGTGATCGTGCTGGACCTGAACATCATCCGCGCCGGTGCAGTTGCGGCCGACCCCGCGATCTCCGCCAAGGCCATCGCCGACGCCATCGAGTCCGCCACCGACTCCACCCCGATCGTGGCCGACATCGTCACCGAAAACGACTTCCGCCTGCTCGCCCTCGGCCTCGAAGAAGCCGAGCGCCGCGGCAAGAAGCTGCTCTACCGTGTGGGCCCGCCGTTCGTCCGCGGCCGCATCGGCCAGGAAATCCGCGCCGCCCTTACCGGCGAGGAAGCTTTCGAAGGCAACACCCCCTCCACGGCCGGCGGCCTGATCGTGGTCGGCTCGCACGTTGGCCTCACCACCCGCCAGCTCAACGTCCTCACCGCGGAGCACGGCTCCGCGCGCATCATCGAGATCGACGTCGAGAAGCTCCTCGCGGACGAAGCGCAAGGCGAGGCGTACATCGGCGCCGTCGTGGCCGCCGTCGTCGACGCCCTGCACGAAGGTGACGTGATCGTCCACACCAGCCGCCTGCTCATCAAGAGCGACGACGCCGCCGCGAGCCTGCAGATCGCCCGCACGGTTTCCGCCGCCGTCGTTTCCGTGGTGAACCGGACGCTGAAGACCTTCCCGCCGCGCTTCGTCATCGCCAAGGGCGGCATCACCTCCTCCGACGTTGCCGCGCACGGCCTGGAAATCCGCCACGCGATCGTCCGCGGCCCCATGCTGCCGGGCATCGTCTCGCTCTGGGAGCCGGTGGACGGTCCTGCCAAGGGCATCCCGTACATCGTCTTCGCAGGCAACGTGGGCAACGACGACTCCCTCGCCCAGGTCACCCGCAAGCTCAGCACCTCCTTCTAAAACCCCATGCATTCAACGGAGAACACCATGACCAGCAATTACACCGTCACCGTCCTGGGCCTCGGCGCCATGGGCCTGCCCATGGCCACCCGCATGGCCTCCCGGCTGACCGTCCACGGCTTCGACATCGCCGAGCCGCGCCTGCAGCTCGCTGCCGACGCCGGCATCCGCACCTTCTCCTCCGCCCGCGAAGCGTCCAAGGGCGCCGACGCCCTGCTGCTGGCAGTGCGCAACGGCGAACAGCTCAACGACGTCCTCTTCGGCGAGAACGGCGTTGCCTCCGTACTTGAGCCTGGCGCCGTCGTCATCCTCGGCAGCACCGTCGGCACCGAAGCGATCCCGGCAACGGTCGCACGTTTGGCGGAGTACGGCGTCGACCTCGTTGACGCACCGCTCTCCGGCGGGCCCAAGCGTGCCGGCGAAGGCGACCTGCTGATCGTGGTGGGCGCCGCCCCGGCCGCCCTCGAAAAGGCCCGCCCGGCCCTGGAGCTGCTGGCCTCCACCCTCAGCATCGTGGGCGACAAGCCCGGCGACGGCCAGGCCCTCAAGACCGTCAACCAGCTGCTGTGCGGCGTGCACATCGCCGCCGCCGCCGAAGCACTGGCCCTCGCCGACGCCCTCGGCCTGGACCAGGAAAAAACCCTGGCCGCCCTCGAAGCAGGCGCTGCCGGCTCCTTCATGCTCTCCAACCGCGGCCCGCGCATCCTCGAGGCCTACAGCGAAGACGGCGCCGAGGTGCTGTCCCGCCTGGACATCTTCGTCAAGGACATGGGCATCGTGGGCAAGGCAACCCGCGCCGCCGGGCTGGCCGCGCCGGTCGCCGCCGCCGCCGAACAGCTCTATCTGCTCGGCCAAGCCCAGGGCCTCGCCGCCGCCGACGACTCCGCCGTCATCAAGGTCGTCGCGCCCAGCAAGCGCAACAAGTAGCAGTACATCCCCAAAGCCGCTTGACGGCGGTCCCCCCTCCGTCGTCAAGCACCCCCGCTAGCCTTTAACTAGCACGTCAAAGGAGACAACCCCCGATGAATCCCCTCATCAATTCCTTGGCGGTGCGGGCCGCAGACGCCCCTCCCGTCATCAAGCCGGCCGTCGAACTCGGCACCCCACTGCTGCTGACCATCGCCGCCCTCGGCGTGGCCGTGCTGCTGGTCATGATCATCCGCTTCAAGGTCCAGGCCTTCGTCGCCCTGCTCACGGTGAGCATCGGCGTCGCGCTCGCGGCCCAGATCCCGCTCAAGGACATCTTCACCGTCGTCGCGAACGGCGTCGGCACCACCATGGGCAAGGTGGCGCTGCTCATCTCCCTCGGCGCCATCCTCGGCCGCATGATCGAGGTTTCCGGCGGAGTGCAGTCCCTCGCTGACCACTTCGTGGGCCGCTTCGGCCGCACCCGCGTGGGCATCGCGCTGACCACCGTCGGCTTCCTCGTCGCCATTCCGGTCTTCTTCGAAGTCGGCGTGATCGTGCTCGTCCCGATCGTCTACGCCTTCTCCAAGCTGCTGAACCTGCACCCGATCAAGTTCGGCCTGCCCATGGCCGGCATCATGCTCGCCATCCACGTGGCTGTCCCGCCGCACCCGGGCATCGTTGCGGGCGCGGGCGTCCTGGGCGCCGACGTCGGACTCATCACCATGATCTCCCTGGCCATCTGCGTGCCGCTCGGCTTCCTCTCCTACTTCGTGGGCACACTGATGAACCGCCGCGAAATGGAACTCCTGCCCTCCGTCAAGGCCCAGCTCGCTGAATACGGCAACCCGGACACCGTCCACGAAGGCCACAAGCACCAACCGGCCGCAAACTCCGGCCCCGGCGCCACCGCGATCAACTCCGCCGTCATGGCACCGCCGTCGGCCGGCCTCATCATGGCACTCATCGCGACCCCCATCGTGCAGATCATGGTCGGTACGGTCGGTACGCTCGTTCTCCCGAAGACCCACGAGCTCTACGGCGTGTTCGCCTTCATCGGCACCCCGGCGTTCGCGCTGCTCATTGCCGTCATCCTGGCCTTCTTCCTGCTCGCGGTGCGCCGCGGCTGGTCGCTGTCCGAAACCGGCGAAATCTTCGAGCAGTCCCTGCCCCCGATCGCCTCGATCCTCATGATCGTCGCCGCCGGCGGCGTGTTCGGCGAGGTCCTGAAGATCAGCGGCATCGGCGCGGCCCTTTCCTCCACCCTCTCCGGCATGGGCCTGCCGATCATCCTGCTCGGCTTCATCATCTCGCTGGCCCTCCGCGCAGCCCAGGGCTCCGCCACCGTGGCCATCGTGACCACCACCGGCCTGCTCACCGCGGCAGTGCAGGGCGGCGGCTACACCCCGGTGCAGATTGCCCTCATCGTCATCGCGATCGGCTTCGGCGCCCTCGGCCTGAGCCACGTCACCGATGCCGGCTTCTGGGTGGTGGTCCGCTACTACGGCATCACCGTGGCCGACGGCCTCAAGACCTGGACCGTGCTCACCACCATCCTGGGCCTGGCCGGCTTCGCGCTGACCTTCCTGGTCTGGATCCTGGTCGGAGGCCTGGCCCACTGATGCGAGCCAAACTCGACGAACTGGTAACGGCCGCCCTGCAGCGCGGGGCGGCCGTTCCGGCGTTCACCTGCTATGACTTCACCACCGCCACGGCCGTCGTGGAGGCCGCCGAGGAGACCGGGCTGCCCGTGATCCTCAACGTCGCCCCCAAGACTGCCGCCTCGCGCGCGGGGCAGCGGCTCATCGCCGCCCTCCGCGGCCTCGCCGACGGCGCCTCCGTCCCGGTCTGCGTGCAGCTCGACCACGCCTCGGACCTCGCCGTCATCCGGAAGTCGGTCCGTTCCGGCGCCGACTGCGTGCTCGCGGACGGTTCCTCGCTCGGCTTCGAAGAGAACATCGCGCTGGTGCGCGAGGTGCGTGCGGCCCTGGACGCCGACCGCGCCGACGGCGGACCCGCCGGTTCCTTGGACGCCGACGGCGGACCCGCCGTCGTGCTCGAAGCGGAACTCGGCGGGCTGGCGGGCGACGAGGACAAAGCCTTCGGCGTGGACGCCCAGGCCACCGGCCTCACCGACCCCGCCCAAGTGCGCGACTTCGTGGAGCGCTCCGGCGCGCAGCTTCTGGCCGTGGCCATCGGCAACGTGCACGGCAAGTACAAGGGCGCCCCACAGATCCGCTGGGACGTGCTCGAACGGATCTCCGCGGTCGCTGACGTGCCGCTCGTGCTGCACGGCGCTTCCGGCATCCCAGCCGACGAGCTGCTGAAGGCCCGCACCCTGGGCGTGGGCAAGGTCAACTTCAACACCGAGCTGCGCAGCGGCATCCTGGCCACTCTCGAGGCCGAAACCGCCGCGCACCGGGCCGACGGCGAGAACCTCCAAGGCCTGCTGGGCCGCTGGAGCGCCTCCGCCAGGGAGTTCGCCGCGGCCACGCTGCGGACGCTTGGGGAGTAGCGCCGGCTATGTCTGTGCCAGGCGCCCGGCGTTTAGGCGCCCGGCGTTACGGCACCCGGCGTCAGTCCGTTTGGGGGCAGCTGCAGTAGAAGCACTCCTCGTCGCCGCCGCAATCGGCAAGGTCGGCAGAGGTTTCGGGCAGTGGCGCATGGGCCGGGAATGAAAGCATGGTCGTCTTTCTGTGGGGTGTCGGTAAGGTCCGGGCGCCGCTTAGCCGGTCAGCACCCGGAAACCCAGCTCCGCGTTGAAGCCGTGGATTTCCCGGGTGTCGAGGGCGGACATGAAGGCCAGGGTTTCGGCCGTGATCACCTGACCCGGCACCAGCACCGGGAAGCCGGGCGGGTATGGGGTGACGAACGACGCCGATACGAGCTCCTCGCCCGCCGCCACCCGACGCTCCAGCTCGGCAACGGAGAGGTATTCGGTGGCTCCCGGCTTGTAGGTCTCGAAGTACGCGTCGCGCATGTTCCCGTCGGGCGTCTGCTTCTCCGGGTCGTGCGCATCCACCCGGAAACGGTCGGCGAAGCGGCTGAAGTCCGGCAGCGGAGGCGGCGAGCTGGTCAGTGCCGCCACGCGTGCTTCGTGCGCCCGCTTGCCCAGGCCGCTCATGGCCGCCTGCTCGTCTTCGAAGGACTCGGCAAGCTTCACCAGCACCTCCACCAGGTATGCCACCGAACTGCGCGAGGTGCCGATGTTGGTCATGAACAGCACGCTGTTGCGCGAGGTCTTGTTGACCTGGATGCCGTACTTGTCCATCAGGTATTCGTGCTTGAACGTGTCGCCGTCCACGCCCGAGAGCCCGATGTGCAGGGTCAGCCGGCTGGGGTCCACCACGAATTCATCGCGCTGCCAGGACTCGGCCATCGCCGCGAGCCCGTCGCGCAGGGGCATCTGCCGCTGCGTTTCGCGGTACTTCGCCGGGATGAGGTCCCGGGTGCCCAGGATCCGGAAGTACTTCTTCAGCAGGGGGTGCCGCGCCACGGCCTGGGCGATGCTCACGGCGAGGTCCGCCTGCCGCTGCACCAGCTCGTAGCCTTCGAACTCCACCTGCCGGCGCCCCATGTCCAGCGACGCCAGGATCTGGTAGTTCGGCGAGGTGGAGGTGTGCGTCATGTACGCCTCGTGGAAGCTCTCCGCGTTCAGCTGCCCGAAGTCCTGGTCATGGATGTGGATCATCGAACCCTGCCGCAGCGAGGTGAGCGTCTTGTGCGTGGACTGGGTGGCGTAGACCCGCAGCCGCGCCGTCGCCGGGTCCGGGATGAGCCGGGTCTGCAGGAGTTGCTCGTCGCTGACTGAGTCCACGCTCCCGACGACGGCGCTGGTCACCCCTGAGCCGACGACGGCGCCAAGCCGCCGCTGCTGTTCGGTGTACCGCCGGGCGTAGCCCGGATCCCTGAACTGCTTTTCGAGCTTCTGCGCGGATGCCATCGCCGTGCGGCGCCGGTAGATGTGGTGGAAGCCGGCGAAGGCGAACCATGCCTCGTCCCAGAGGAACACCAGGTCAGGCTTGATGGCCAGGCACTCCTCCATGACGCGTTCCACGTCGTAGACGATCCCGTCGAAAGTGCAGTTGGTCAGTGCCAGCATCTTGACCTCATGCAGGCGCCCGGCCCGCCGGTAGTCCAGGAGCATGCGCTTAATGCTCTCCAGCGGCACCGCGCCGTAGAAGGAGAACTCGTCCAGCGGGTAGGCGTCAAGGTAGGCCACCTGCGCACCCGCCAGCATGAGCGCGTAGTGGTGGGACTTGTGGCAGTTGCGGTCCACCAGCACCACGTCCCCTGGCGCCACGATGGACTGGTGCACGATCTTGTTGGCCGTGGACGTTCCATTGGTGACGAACAGCGACTTCTGCGCACCGTAGGCCCGGGCTGCCAGGGACTGGGCTTTCTTCAGGGAGCCGTGCGGGTCAAGGAGAGAGTCCAGCCCGCCGGAGGTCGCCGAGGTTTCGGCCAGCAGCAGGTTCAGCCCGTAGAACTCGCCGAGGTCGTCGATCCATTTGGAGTTGACCACGGAGCCGCCGCGCGAAACCGGCAGCGCGTGGAACACCCCGGCCGGCTTGCGGCTGTACTGCTGCACCGCGTGGAAGAACGGCGCCTCGTAGCGCGCTGCCGCGCCGCCCAGCAGCGACAGGTGCAGTTCCAGGCTGTCCTGGCGGCGGAACAGGCGGCGGAAACGCCGGGTCAGGGAACCGGCCAGTTCCTCGATGGACACCCCGGCCACGAGGTAGAGATCCAGCTCAGGGCGCAGTTCGCCGAGCTTTTCCGCGAGCATCAGGATCCGGTCGATCGGCCGGGCGGGGACATCGCCGCCGATGAACCCTTCCAGAAAACCGCGCAGATCCCGGCTCAGCCGCTGCCGGCTGCGGGCCATGAAACCTGGCCGCAGCACGCAGGCCTGGATGTCCGGGTTGAGGAGCACGGCCACCAGGGCATCCTCGAAGCTGGGCACGAACACCGGCTCGTAGACGAACTCGTCGGCCGGGCGGCGCTGGGCCAGGAGGTCGGCCCGCATGCTTTCGCGCTCGGCTGCGGACATGTCGTCGATCACCAGCACCTCGAAGCGCCGCCGGGTTTCGCTATGGCTCTCGGCTTGCTCGGCTTCCCGCTCCTGGTCCGCCGCCGTTTCCGGGGAGGCCAGACCGTGCCGGGACAGCCGCCGCGTCACCGGCTCAATCAGTGCCAGCGCTGCGGTGTAATCGCCCTGGTCCAGGCTGGTCCGCAGCTCCGCCACGTACTCTTGGCCCGGCGCGGCCCAGTACATTTCCAGGGCCTCCAGCGTGGGCAGCAGCCGCGCGGCTTCGGCGGACAGCCGCCCGTTCCCGGAGTCTGGTCCTGATCCGTGCCCGACGGCGGCCGCCTGCTTGACCGCGTAACCCAGGTATTCCCACGCATCCACGCGCAGCCGCCAGGCGCTGCTGGGCACCTCGCTACCGGGAGTCCCGGTTCCGGTGAGGTGGCCCGGAAGGCGGGTGCCGGCGTCGGGCGTTGTGTCGGAAAGGTGCGGTCCGTGCTGGGAGGCGGCTGCGGGACGGGGCTGGCGGAGGGGCGCTGCGGGAAGCATGGGGATCCTGGGTCTCGTTCTGCTGGTGCCGGCGGCGTCGTTGCAGCCGGGCTGTTCCAACTAAACGACGAATGCCTTGTGGCGCGGGCCGCATTACTCCCGGTTTTGTCTGGAACCCCGGAATGCTCCAGTTACCGCTCCTCCCGCCACAGCGGAAGCGGCACCACGCCGGTGCTGCGCCCGTTTTCGTCCAGGACGTGCCCCAGCCGCTTGTAGGTGCGCACCACCGCCTGCCGGGAGATCACCGTGCTGCCGGGCGCGCGGACCGCGAGTTCGCGTTCGTGGGCCTGGACTTCGAGGTAGTCGCGCACCCAGAAGGTGACCACCAGATTCTGGGCGCCCAGAACCTGGGCGCTGAGCCGGCAGCTGGGCAGGGCGGCGAAGTAGCGGCCGACGTCGTCCACTTGGCTGGCCGGCACGTTGAGTGCCAGGCTCACTTCGCGCAGGTTCTGCTGCACGGCGGCCGCGGTGTCGCAGCGCATGGTGATGTAGCCGGCGGCGAGGAAGCGCTCCACCCGCCGGCGAGCGGTCTGGGCGGACACTCCGCAGGCGGCGCCGAGCTCGGCCCAGCCGGCGCGGCCGTCCCGGGCGAGGGCTTCCAGGAGGGCGGCGTCGAGCTTGTCGGGGGAGTAGGCCGGGGGAGCGGGCGTGGATTCCTTGGCCATGAGCCGCGCCCGCGCCGGTTCGAGAGTGCCGCTGCGCCAGTCCGAAGCCTGCCGGTACAGCTGGGTCACGAACACCACCTCGCGCCGGGTCACGCCGGGAAGGTCCGCGAAGGAGCCGGTGACGATTGCCATCAGCTCCTCGTGGCTGGAGGCGAAGCAGTCCACGAACAGGTCGTGCGGCCCGGACACCAGGGACACTGTGCCGAACGCGGGCTCGGCGCACAGACGCTCGATCAGCGCCCCGTGCTGCTCCGGCACCGAGGACAGGTTGATGAACGCCGACCAGCCGGCGCTGAGGTAGCGCGGGCCGGGAGACGGCGTGATCCAGGCCAGGCCCTGCTCCGCAAGCGCGCTCCAGCGCCGCGCAACTGTAGGGCCGGACAGCTCGAGGACGTCCGCCACCCGGGACCACCCGGCCCGCGGATTGATCTGGAGGGCGTTGACGATTTCAAGATCCAGCTCGGAGATCATGGGAGATTCTTTCAAATTTGCAGCCGCGATGGAGGTTTCCATCAAAAATCCTCCGGTGCGTGAAGCGCTGAATAACGTTGTGACTCGCGCCACTCCGGGCGCCCCGAACCCCAACTCCGAACCCCAAGGAAGCATATGGCAAGCAAGACGGTGCCAGTCACCTCAGAGCCGGCGGCAGCACTCACCCGCAGGACGATTCTGGGAATGATCCTGGCCATGGCCCTGGTCGAATCCCTCAGCGGTGTCACACAGGGTTACCTGAATCCGATCCTCCCCGCGCTGGGTCCGGTCTTCGCCATCGATGACCCCACCATCAACGGCATCTTCCTCATCTCCAACGTCAGCTTCGCCGTTCTCACCCCCATCATTTCCCGCCTCGGCGACAGCTACGGCTACCGTCTGGTGCTGCGCTGCTCCGCCGCGGTGGTGGCGCTCGGCGCGTTCATGATGGCGTTCTGGCCCTCGCTGTGGACGGTGACCGCCGGCGTCGTCCTGCTCACCTGCGTGGTGGGCTTCATCCCGCTGATGATGGGCATCCTGCGCGTCAGCAGCCCCGCCCACACCCGCACCGGCGTCAGCGTGATGATCGGCGTCCTCATGATCACCTTCGGTGCCGGCGGCCTGCTGGCCGGAATCATCGGCGCTGCCCAGCCGACCCTGGGCCTCTGGGTGGCCGTGCCGTTCGCCGCCGCTGCGTTGCTGGCCTCCTTCCTCCTGCCCGACGCCGGAACCCCCACCCGCGAAGGCCTCGCAATTGTGCCGCTCATCTCGTGTTCGCTCGGCCTGATCGGTTTCGTGGTGGCGCTATCCATGGGGCCGGAATGGGGCTGGCTGGACGCCCGCACGCTGCTCGCCGGACTGCTCGGACTCGGCCTGCTCGCAGTGTGGGCCAGGATCGACTCCCGGGAGCCTGCCGCCGGTGCAACGCGGCGCTTCATGGACCTGCGCATGCTCGCCAAGCCCCGCATCCGCACGGTTTCCCTGGCGACATTCTTCTTCGGTTTTGCCTCCATCAGCTACTTCGGCACCAACGGCATCTTTCTGCACGCCCACCCGGAGAAGGCCGGCTACGGTTTCGCGCTCAGTTCCTTCAACATCGCGATCATCCTGGCCCTGGGCTCGGTGCTGTCCTTCGTGTCCTCGCTGCTGACCGCCCGGGTACTGCGCAGCTTCGGGGAACGGGCAACGCTGGTGTCCGCCGGCGTGCTGCTGGCCGGCGGCTTCGCCGTCATGGCATTCGCCCACGGTTCGCTGGCCGGATACTGCGCCGGCTTCGCCCTGTTCAACCTCAGCCTGGGCATGTACCAGGCTGGCACCCGCGCCCTGTCCGTCGAGGGCGTCCCGCTGGAGGAAACCTCCACGGCGGCGGGCCTGAACGAACTGGCACTGTCGGTCGGGATCGCGGTGGGCGCCGCCGTCGTGAAGCTTATTTCCTCGAGCACGGCCGACGGCGGGCGGATCAGCGAAGGCGGCCTCTTCGCTATCTGGGGTGCGCTCGCGGTGGCCGCGCTCATCGCCTCGGCGGCCTCAGCCCGTTACCCGAAGGTGAAGGTGACGGCATGAGCAACGCAGCACTCGCGGCTCCTGCAGCCGTGCAGCAGCACCTGGAATCCGCGCTGGAACGCTGGGAGGCCGACATCCTCGGGCTGAGCCACGCCATCCACGCGGACCCCGAGCTGAGCGGGGAGGAGTACCGGGCGGCCAAGCGCGTCCGTGCCCTGCTGGGCGCGGCGGGTTTCGCCTTCGACTCCGCCCAGCCCTCGCTGCCCACCGCGTTCAGTGCGCGGTCCGGCAGCGGGAACCTGGTGGTGGGACTCTGCGTGGAGTACGACGCCCTGCCGGATATCGGCCACGCCTGCGGGCACAACGTGAACGCAGCCAGCGCCGTGGGCGCCGCACTGGCGCTCGCCGCCGTCGCCGACCAGCTCGGTATCACCGTGAAGGTGCTCGGCACTCCGGCGGAGGAAAGCGTGGGCGGCAAGGTGGAGATGATCGGGGAAGGTTTCTTCGACGACGTCTCGCTGGCCATGATGGCCCACGCCGCCGCCTCGGATGTGGTGGGCGGGACCTCCCTGGCGATGGGCATGTGGGAGGTGCTCTACGAAGGCCGGCCCGCCCACGCGGCCGCGGCCCCGGAGGAGGGCATCAACGCCTTGGATGCGCTGGTGGTGGCGCAGACTGCGCTCGCCCTGGCCCGGCAGCAGCTGCCCGCCGGAGCGATCGTTTCGCTGATCGTCACCGAGGGCGGAAGCGCCGTCAACGTGATTCCGGAGCGGGCCCGGGCGAGCGTCGAGATGCGGGCGCCTGACATCGCCACGCTGCGCGGTATCGAGGACCGGGTGCGCCGTTGCCTCGACGCCGGTGCGCTGGCCAGCCGCGCCTCGGTGACCGTGACGCGGTCGGGCAATCCCTATGCGGAACTGCGGCAGGACCGCTACCTGTCGGAGGCCTACCGGGAGGCCATGGCGCTCCGGGGCCGCAATGTCACCTTCGATCCCGCGCCGGTGGCGTCCACGGACATGGGCAACGTTTCGCTGCTCGTGCCGAGCATCCACCCGCTGGTGGGTTACGACGTGGGAGGTGCGGCGCACCATACCGCGGAGTTCGCAGCGCACGGCGCCACCGCCTCGGCGGACCGCGCGGTGCTCGACGCCGCATTTGGCCTGGCGATGGCGGCCGCGGCTGCCGCTGCGGATCCCCGGGAACGGGAGCGGCTGGTGGGGTGAGTGTTGTCGCTGAGTCCTGCGGGCGGGCGGCTAGGATCGGTCCATGACCATAGTTTCCCTGGTATTCGCGCTGCTCGCCGGCCTCCTGCACGTGTACATCTTCAGCATGGAATCGATCACGTGGACCCGCCCGGCCACCTGGAAGCGTTTCGGCGTCGCATCCCAGGCCGACGCCGAAACCACCAGGCCCATGGCCTTCAACCAGGGCTTCTACAACCTGTTCCTCGCCGTGGGCGCGCTCGCCGGGATCGGCTTCGTGGCCGGCGGGCGTCCCGAGATCGGCTGGACCCTGGTCTTCACGGCCTGCGGTTCCATGCTGCTCGCCTCCCTGGTCCTGGCGGCCAGCGGCCGGAAGTACCTCCGCCCTGCGGTGCTCCAGGGCACGACGCCGCTGCTCGCCGTCGTGCTCGGTGTTCTGGCGGTTGCGCTGGGGTGAGGCGTGCGTGGCGCCCCTAGCTGCGGCTCACTGAGAGGCGCCGGCAAAAGGTGTCCATGGCGTGTCCGCGTGCGAGAGCCAGACCTTTTCGGGGTTCAAGGAACGGATCAGTTGCTGGCCTTGGGTGTGCGGGTTATCCAGTTCGTCGAACCATACCGCCGTGTCTCCGGCGATGATCGTCGGGCCGGCCTCTCCGTCGATGACAACGATCTGTGAGCCGCGGGTGTGGCCCGGCGCCGGGAGGAGGCGCAGCCCGGGAAGCAGGTCGAATTCGCCGTCGACGGGAACGTAATGCATCCCGGGCGGGTCCACCCAGTCGGGGATGGTGTGGTCATTCTGGTTCCGGGCGTCGTCGAGTTCCTGGCGCTGGACGTAGGTGGGCTTGCCTGGGAAGAGGTGGTTGCCTCCGCAGTGGTCGAAGTGGAGGTGCGTGTTGACGATGATGTCGACGCTTTCGATGTCGAAGTCCTGTTCGCTCAGCGGGTAGAGGCGTGGATCCATGTCGGCGATCGCCGGGTGGAGTTGAGTGAGGCCTGTGTCGACCAGGACCCGCGCGTCCGGGTGCTCGATGAGGTGCACGTTGACCGGCATGGTGTGGCCTTCGGGAATCAGTTCGGCGACGCGAATGGCAGTAACAGTGATCGCACGGTCGGAGTTCACTTCGTACCTCAATTCCTGGTGTTGGCCTTTGATGGGTAGTTACACGAAGTACGCGATGAGGGCTTGGCTGAGTATTTCGTCGGAGACGGCGTGGCCCTGGCCGGCGAGGCTGCGCGATTCCGCGGCGGGTGCAGCGGCGGCGATTTCGCTGACGACGTCGAGGGCCCAGGGGCTGTTGCTGCCGGCCATGGCCAACAGGGGAGTTTGGATCCGGGCCAGTTGTTCTTCCGGGACGCGCCCGTCGTTGCAGAGCCTGACATCGATGGGGAGCGTGTGGGCCAGGGCTTCGAGATGGCTCCAGTATGGTCCTTGCTTCATTCCCTGAATAGCCTGCGCCGGCGTCCCCATGAGTTCCAGGAAGAGTTCCACTGCGCGTGAGTGGTCGCCGGCGGCTACGAGGGTTGAAAGTTCGTCGGCGAACGCAGTAGTGGGTCCAGCGGTGAAAGGCGGTTCGTAGACCGCAATCTTGCGGAAGCCGATACCCGCAGACGCGGTGGCGATGGCAATCGCACCCCCGGAGGAGTCCCCGAAAACGAACGGCACCTCGCCGGTCTGTGCGACGACGGCCGCCAGGTCTTCGACTTCGCGTTCGGCGGAGATCTCGCCGAGGGGGCCGCTGTCGCCGCGGCCCCTGCGGTCGTATTCATGGACGGTGAAACGCTCGGTGAGCAGGGCCGTCAGGCCTTTTTTGGACTGCCGGTCGCAGAACGCCCCTGCCACCACAACAAGGGCCGGACCGGTCCCTGAGGTATCGATTGCCAAGGTGGTGCCGTCAGCGGACGTGGTTGTTTTCATTGCTGCGCTCCTTGTACCAACTGATGGAGATATGTTGCGAGCTTGTCGAGTGTTGTCTTGAACCCAGACTGGTTCCGGGGGAGCCTGACAATGTCCGGCACGTTTGTCTGGTGCAGGTGGAACAGTGTCTTGCCTGCGGGGAGGGCCGTCAGGGTGATACGGACGGTCATGCCTGTGTGCTCTTCGTACCAGACGAGGCTGGACGGGGCTTGGACTTCCAGGAAGACCGAACGCGTTGCGTATGTTGCGCCCGAGCCGTCATTGACGATGAGGGTTTCAAAACGCCCTCCCGCTCGGGGATCGATGCGGATTTCTTCCGCGGGTGCGCTTGCCCCCAGCGGTGCCCAGAAATGGGTGAGGTGCTCGGGCTGTGTAAGGCACGCGAAGACGACCTCCGGCGGGGCGTCGAAGACTCTCGAAAACTGCAGCCCTGCTTCTTCGTCCATGCTGCTAGTTCCCATCCTGGCGCTCCTCGTCGCGGCGAAGCTTTTGGAGGTGCTGATCGAGTTTGTCGAGGCGCTCATCCCACACCCTTCGGTGTTCATCGATCCAGTCCCCAACACCATCGAGGGCAGCCCTTTCCAGATGGCACGGCCTGAACTGCGCGTTGCGGGTCCGGGAAATCAGGCCGCTGGCCTCGAGAACCTTCAGATGCTTGGAAACCGCCGGCAACGACATGGAAAAAGGTGCCGCCAGTTCGGACACCGTGGCGTCCCCCTCGGCGAGGATCGAAAGGATCGCCCGCCTTGTCGGATCCGCCAGCGCCGCAAAAGCAGCATCCAGAACACCAGCTGCCGGGTTCATCGGAGAGACTCCATGCACGTACCTTACTCCGTGGTTAATTAACCTTCCAGTTAAATATCTTCTTTTGCGGTGGTTGCCGGGTTCGCCCGGGCAGCCCGTGTCCCCAGGGCGAAACAGAGGGGCAGTGTCAGTCAGATGTTGCTGACAGACACTGCCCCTCCTATGAGCCGCTCCCTACTTCACTGCTGTGGTGGCGGTGTAGCCGGTGTTGCGTCCGGAAATCGCGTCCTGGATCTCTTTCGACTTACCTTCGGTAGTGTCGCGCGCCGGTGAAGCCGGCGTCGAGGTCCCGCATGAGCGCATCCCAGGCTTCCGGGGTGTTGGCCCGGACCAGCGCCGGCGCCGGCCACTGGCGGAGGGCTGCCTGGGGGCGTATCCCTCCGAGCGGCAACGGGGTGGTGAAGGGTCCGGGATTGCGGCGTTTCACGGCAGTTCGCCACCCTGGAAAACCAGGCCGCCCACACCTTGGCGTGGGGCCGCGCCGGATGCATGCTCAAACCTCGGCTCCCGGGCCTGGGGGTCATCACTCGGGCCGAGTCCTTCGCGGGCCAGGTCGTAGAGCAACTGGTGGTAGCCGGACAGCGCCAGGGGAGGCACCTGGTGGAAGGAAGGAAGGGTCGCGTAGGGATGGTCAACCCGGAACAAGGCGAGGAGCGCCTTGTCTTCCTGCGCATCGTTCAGTGTCCGGTAGGCGCCGACCGGACAAGCCGCCGTCAGCGCCCGCGCATAGAGGCTGAGGCGGTCCACCGGGGTGGTGTTGCCTGCTTTCCGCCATACGTGGACGACATCCGTGCTGTCCAACATGACCGTGACTCCTTGCTGACGATCGAGGTTGTACGGGCCCCCGCCCCCGCCTTTCTGATACACTTAACCTTAGACCTCTAAGGTTAGATGTCAATAGACATCTAGGATTAGATGTCAAAGTTTTTGACGCCGGGTGCATTGTTTCAAGAGGGGTGGCCATGTCCAGTTGGAGAGAGCGGCTCGCATTCGCACCGTTGGATACCGCCGAGCGCGGTGAGGAGATCGCACTTAGGCTCCGTCATTCGATCGAGCTGGGTGTGCTCGAAGACGGCGACCAGCTTCCCAGCGAAAGCGAACTCGCAGCAAGGATGCGGGTCTCCACGATGACCTTGCGAACCGCCCTCGCAGAACTTCGTCACCTTGGACTTGTGGAAACGCGACGCGGCAAGGGCGGCGGAAGCTTCGTGCGGGCGAACACCGGAGACATCGCCAAGGCTCAGCGGGACACTCTTGCCGCCTACTCCCTCGAGGATCTACGCGACATCCGCGAATACCGGGCCGTCCTGGCAGGCTCAGCCGCGGCGGTGGCGGCCGGCCGATCGCAGCAGGTCCCTATCGGGCGACTCGCTTCGATGGCGGCGATGATCGAGACGGCGCAGACGCCCGCTGAAATGATGCGGGCGGATAGTCAGTTCCACGTGGAGCTTGCGGCAACGTCAGGATCCGTCCTGTTCACCCGCCAGGAGATGGCAATGCAGGCCGAGGTCGGGGCGTTGGTATGGGCTGGGGCTTCGGACCGCCGACGCGCGGCGGCCAAAGAGCACGCGATGATCGTGGACGCAATAGGAATCGGGGACGCCGCTCGTGCACGGGTCCTCGCCGAGGATCACGTTCGCTGGGACATGAACCGCCTCATCGACCTGCGATTGTCCATGGACTCTCCGCCGCCGGGCTCGCTGCCCGTCACTGAAGGCATCGACAACGCCATTTCCGCCGTGGAATCGTTCGCGACGAGGCTCGAAGGGGCCGTGGCTGCATCGATTGCCGCCGTTGAGGAAGCCGCCTTGGAGGGCCTTGACCAAGCAAAGAGAGGCAGTTTGGATGAGCTGGAGAACGTTTACGACGTCGCGCGCGGGAATCTGAAAGCCGTGCCGGCACTGTATGGGACTGGGTTCATTGCCGACCAAGCCTACTTCGGCGAACCAGGCTCCATCTGGTGCTACCTTCCGTCCGGCCCGGAGTCACCGCAGCGATTCGAAATGGATCCGCAGTTCTACGACTACTCGACGGCGCCATGGTGGCCGGCGTCCGACGCTGACGACACGGTTCACGCCAGCTACGCCTACATCGACGCCCTCGGAACCAACCAGCACGTCATCACCTTCACCAAACGTGTTAACAGGGCGGGCAAAATGGCAGGCGTCGCGGCCGGAGACGTCCTCGTCAGCCGACTCCAGACCGAATTTGACCCGTTGCTCCGGGCCTTGCCGCCAAACGCGTGCATCGTGGACCAAAACGAGGTCGTTATCGCAACCAACACCGCCAGCCTTGTCGGTGGAATCCTCTCCTCTCAATATCAGGCTGAACGGAGAATCGCTCTTCCCTCGGTTCCCTGGAGCCTGTGCCTTGGTGTGAGCGCCGGCGGGAATGGGATTGCTTCGGCCCCTTGAACCGCGCCGACGGATCTCGGGGTGCGGGCAGCACGAAGCCGCGGCGACCGTTTCAGGGCGGCGAATACCGCCCCCTCCAAGCCCTCTGCCGTTATCGGCAAACTCGGCGGACAATGGAGCCAGCACGGAACATCACCCGCAGGGGGCGCGATGGGATTCTTGGGCGAAAAGAAGGCAGTTGCCGGGCAAGCCGCCACCGGAGTGCGGCGCGACCCGGTCATCGATATCGCCCGCTTCTTTTGCCTCACCCTGGTGGTCCTTTCGCACTGCATGATGGTCAGCCCGGTGCTGCATGCGGACGGCACCGTGACCACGGAAAACACCCTCATGGAGCAGCGCTGGTTCGAACCCGTGCTTTGGGTCCTGCAGGTCATGCCGCTGTTCTTCGTGCTGGGCGGGATCACCGGGCTTGAGTCCTGGCGGCGGCTGCGGGACCGCGGCGGAACCGGCGTCGACTACGCCCAATTGCGGCTCCTGCGGCTCATCCGGCCCGCCACCGCGCTCCTCGCCGCGATGTTCGCCGGGCTGATCGCCGCACAGTTGCTGGGCGTCGACCCGCAGGTGGTGCAGCTCATGACCACCGGCGCCGGCATGCCCCTCTGGTTCCTCGCCGCCTACCTCGCCGCACAGCTGAGCGTCCCGTTGCTCGCCAAGTTGCACGAGCGCGCGCCGTGGTTGACCCTATCCGCCCTCGTCGCCGCAGTGATCGCCGTCGACTGCCTGCACGGCGCGTTCCCCATCCTGGAATCCCTCAACATGGTGTTCGTCTGGTGCGCAGTGCAGCAGTTCGGCCTCTTCATCGCCGACGGTTTCCTCGCCGGGCGAAGCAGCGGATGGCTGGTGGGCCTGATCGCGGGCAGCAACCTGCTCCTCGGACTCATCACCGGCGCCGGCGTCTATTCGGGAAACATGATTGTGAACCTGAACCCGCCGAACCTGTGCATGCTGCTGCTCGGCCTTTCGCAGGCGGCCACCCTGCAGCTGATCCGCCCGGGCGTCGCCTGGCTGGCCCGCGCCCGCTGGGTGCTCTGGGTGGTCGCCGTGGCAGGCCGTCGCTCCATGACCATCTACCTCTGGCACCTGCCACTGCTCGTGGCGATGTCCGGGCTGCTGCTGCTCACCCCCTTCCCCAAGCCTGCCGCCGGCACCGCCGAATGGTGGTGGGCCCGCCCGCTGGTGCTGCTCGCCGTCGTCGTGCTGCTGCTGCCGGTCCTGCTGCTGTGCGGCAGGCTTGAAGAACGCCCGACGGCGGCCGTCCACGCGCGGGGCCGCGCGCCTGCCGCCGTGGTGACGGCCGGCGTCGTGGTTTTCATCCCCATGGTCGACGCCGCGCTGAACGGGCTTACGGTCGGCCTGCTGGGCGGGGGAGCGGCCTGCTTCATGCTCGCGGTGCTACTGCTGGGGCGCGTGGTGGAGCCGTCGCAATCAGCACCTTCCGGGCCCTCAGCGGAGGCGGGCCAGGGGCGTCGGCTGCCATTGCCAGAGGCCGGATTACGTGCCAATGTCGAGTCATGACCGAGTTCACGGATTCCTTGGCAGAGTCTTTCCACGGTGACGTCACCACCGTCCGGAACGACAGATTCCACCGTTATGAGCTCATGGTGAACGGTGAACTTGCGGTGATTTCGCAGTTCATGGACCGGCCCGGCCATATCGATTTCATGCACACGGAAACCAAGGAAAAGTTCAAGGGCCGCGGCCTGGCGAAGGTCCTCGCCCGCTTTGCCCTGGACGACGTGGTGGCCTCCGGAAAACGCATCATCCCGCACTGCCCTTACATCGCCGCCTTCCTGCGCAAGCATGAGGGCTACGAACTCGACGTCGACTGGCCGGCCGAACCGCCCGTGGGGGAGCCGGGCAACGAGTAGGGGCCGGCTCATGGGAGGTGCGCGAGGCAGCCGCCCAGACCACGGCATAGCTCAGAGCGGTCATGCCTCTGTGTTTCCCTTCAGAACCTGCCCGCCGGCTGGTGGTTCCCCCTGATATCCATTGCCGTCACGGTAGCTCCATTCGGGCTTCCCACCCGCCGCGTTCGAGGTGACGGCCGGTCCGACGATGAGGAACCGGGCCTCCTCCGTGGCGATCGGGGCGTGTTCGACGCCTCGTGGCACGGTGAACAAGTCCCCGGGGCGTAGGTCGACATCCCGGTCGCGCAACTGGACGGTGAGGTTCCCTTCGAGCAGCAGGAATGTCTCGTCCTGGTCGTCGTGGCTGTGCCAGTTCACTGCCCCGATGCCCTTGGCAACTTTGAACAGGTTCCCGTTGGCCTGGCCGAGGACCTTCTGTGACCAGTATTCCTGCAGCTCGGCTGCCTCGTCGAAGACATTGTGCTTAGTCATGGTTCCAGTCTTCTGGGTCACCTTCACCCCTGTGAGTGCTATGAATAGCATGTGCCGAAAGAATCCTCTCAGCCGCGTTCGGTCGCGATCCTGGTGGACCAGGGATCCAGCCCCTTTGAGTTCGCCTGTGCCTGCGAAGTGTTCGGCACCCGTCGCCGGGAACAGTTCGGCTTCGAACTCTATGAAACCCAGGTGGTGAGCGCTCAGCCGTCGACCCTGATGCGGGACGGTCTATTCACCCTCACCGGGGCTGCCGATCTCCCGGCCCTGGAGGCGGCGGACACTATCGTGGTTCCCAACCGCCCCTACCCCGACACGCCCAGCCACACGGAGGTCCTGGCCGCCCTCCGACGTGCCCACCGACGGGGAGCCCGGCTCGTCGGCCTCTGCACTGGAGCATTCACCCTTGCCGAAGCAGGGCTGCTGCACGGACGCCCCGCTGCCGTTCATTGGCAGCTCGCTGAGCAATTCCGGCAACTGCACCCCGACGTCGAGCTCCGGCTGAACGAACTGTACGTCGATGACGGCGACATCCTCACCTCCGCCGGCAGCGCGGCAGCGCTGGACCTCTCCCTGCACATCGTGCGAATCGATCACGGGGCAGAGATCGCCAACAGCGTCAGCCGGCGCCTTGTCTTCGCCGGTTTTCGGGACGGCGGTCAGCAGCAGTTCATCGACAAGGCGCTCCCTGAATCGCGGTACGTGCCGCTCTCCTCAACCCTGGAGTGGGCCAGACACCGCCTGGAGCTCACCACCGGCGTCGCCGACCTCGCCCGCCACGCCAACGTCAGCCCCGCCACCCTGCACCGGCGTTTCCGAGACGAACTCGGCACAACGCCCCTGGCCTGGCTCACCACAGAACGCGTCCAGCTGGCCCTCCGCATCCTCGAACGCACCCCGGCAACCATGGACGAGGTAGCCCACCGTTCAGGCCTCGGAACCGCAGTAAACCTGCGCACCCTCATCAAACGGCACACCGGACTGTCTCCCAGCGCCTACAGGATGCGATTCAGCGAATTGGGCAGCCAATGATTTCAGGTGTAAGAAGGGTGGTCTGGGATGACAAAGGCGACAGACTCCCGGACTGAAGGGTCATTTCAATGCGCTGTTCCTGCTCGTTGTACAGTGACCGCGAAGGCACTCTAACTGGGGCCCGATGCCGGTGTGCGATTACAGCTGAACCCAAGCGGTCCCGGTTTCTTCTGATGAAGCCACGGATCAAGTTCGACTGTGATGACACTTCTCTTGCCCTCTGGGAAGACCGCGGAACAAGCTGACCAACTCTCGGGACCGACCACACCTTTCCTCGGTGCCGTCGTTGGCGCCTGAAGCTGGTATGCCCGGGGTTCAGTTTTGAATTTGCCGCCGATGTCGATCGCTTCGAACGGTTCGTGGTCGCTTACATTCTGCTGGATCACCTCCGCGAGCCTGCCCGCGTGCCGCGAGTTTCCAGGGCTGGGCCGTTCTTCTCTTCGGGTGATCGAGCAGAATGTCGCGCAGGCGCCGCCGTCTGGCCCACGCCGCCCAGCCAAAGCCGGGCAAACTACAGCACGCCGCGCCGCCCAATCCAGTCAATGCCTTCCGCCCCGTCACACCTCGTGAATTAGGGCACAAAAGTTTGACGAAAAGGTAAGCCTAAGTAAGGCTTGCCTTGCCTAACAGCGCGCCAAGCGTTGCGAGGGCATTTGTTCGAACCCAGCGGAAGGAGGCCGACGTGACGTCGTCCAGCATGGAAGTCCGGCCCGGTGAAACCGAGCCCAGCGAAGAGCCGAGTGCCGAAGACGGGATAACCGCGGAGGCGGACTTCGCGTCCCGCGTGGAGCTTGCCCTCGCGGCCACCAACCAGCTTTTCAATGCGAGGAATTCGCCTAGTTACGTCGCGCAGGTGCTGCAGGGCGTCAACGCCGTGGCCACCAAAGTCCAGCGGACCGCCCGGCCTTTTACCGGCGTCGGGCATGCAGGGCTCAAGGCGAAAGTGGACGCCGTCGACCTCAGCCGTCCGCTCCGCGACACCGCCGCCGCCCTCGAGGAGCTCGACGAGCTCTACCTCAAGGACGCCATCTATTTCCACGACTCCCGCTACGCCGCGCATCTGAACTGCCCCGTGGTGATCCCTGCGCTGGTAGGCGAGGCCGTGCTCTCCGCAGTCAATTCCTCCATGGACACCTGGGACCAGAGCGCCGGCGCCACCATGATCGAACGCCGCCTCATCGACTGGACCGCGGAACGGCTCGGCTTCGGCAGCGACGCCGACGGCGTGTTCACCTCCGGTGGCAGCCAGTCGAACTTCCAGGCGCTCCTGATCGCCCGCAACCACGCCGTCGCCAAGTTGCGTGCCGCCATGGATGCAAGCAGCGACGACGCCGACGCCCGCCTCCCGCGCCTGCTGGACCGGCTGCGGATCTTCACCTCCCAGGACAGCCACTTCAGCATCCAGAAGTCGGCCTCCATGCTGGGCCTCGGTTTCGACGCCGTCGTGACCGTTCCCGCCGCCGCCGACCACCGCATGGACCCGGCAGCGCTGGCCGCCGCCCTTGCCGAAACGCGCGACGCCGGCCTGGTGCCGATGGCGGTCGTGGCCACCGCCGGGACCACGGACTTCGGGGCGGTGGACCCGCTCGCGGAGCTCGCCGCATTGGCCCGCGCCTATGATTCCTGGCTGCACGTCGATGCCGCCTACGGTGGCGGCCTGCTGGTTTCCAATCGCTACCGCCACTTGATCGAAGGCACCCACCTGGCCGACTCGGTCACCGTCGACTACCACAAGACCTATTTCCAGCCCGTGAGTTCCAGTGCTGTGCTCCTGCGCAACGGCGCCATGCTGCGCCACGTCACCTACTACGCGGACTACCTCAACCCCGAGAGCGCGGCGAAAGCCCAGGTCCCCAACCAGGTGGACAAGAGCATCCAGACCACCCGCCGCTTCGACGCCCTCAAGCTGTGGCTGACCCTGCGCACCATGGGCGCTGAAGCCATCGGCGCGCTGTTCGACGAAGCCATCGACCTCGCCGGGCGCGTCGGGGCGCTCCTGGCCGGGGATCCAGACTTCGAGCTCGCCGCCCCGCCGCAACTGAGCACGATCGTCTTCCGCTACCGACCCTTTGCCGGGGGAGCCGGGGTGGACGGTGCCCGCCTGGACGAAACCACGGCCGACTGGCTCAACCCCGCCATCCGCGCCGCCGTCTTCGCCTCCGGGGAGGCCGTAGTGGCCGGCACCAAGGTGGACGGCCGCCACTACCTGAAGTTCACCCTCCTCAACGCCGAGGCGAGCCGGAACGACATCCGCGAAATCATCGAGCTCCTGCGCCGCACCGGCGCCGGCCTGCTCGCCACCTCCAGCGCCAACAGCGCCAACACCGTCACCACCAGCAAGGACAACGCAGCATGAGCACCACCGCCCCCAAGGAATCCCAGGACACCGCCCCGGATTCCGGCCGCATCTACGACCTCGCGGGCATCGGCCTGGGCCCCTTCAACCTGGGCCTGGCCGCCCTGGCCGAACCGGTCGACGGCCTGGACGCCGTCTTCCTGGAACGCCGCGAGTCCTTCGACTGGCACCCCGGGATGATGCTGGAACCGGCCCATCTCCAGGTCCCCTTCATGGCGGACCTGGTCACCCTGGCCGATCCGACGTCGAAGTTCTCCTTCCTGAACTTCCTCAAACAGACCGGGCGCCTCTACCGCTTCTACATCCGGGAAAACTTCTGCCCGCTGCGCGCCGAGTTCAACCAGTACTGCCAGTGGGTTGCCGGCCAGCTGGATTCCGTGCGTTTTAGCACGGATGTGCTGGATGTGTCGTACGACGACGGCGTGTACACCTTGTCCCTGCAGGGCCCGGGCGGCGCCGAGGTGCTGAGGACGCGGCGGCTCGTGCTCGGGACCGGGACCAACCCCTACATTCCGGCGGCCTGTGCAGGAATAGTGTCCGGCGACGGGGCCGGTGGACTTGCCCTCCACAACGCCGAATACCTGTCGAGGAAGAGTGAGCTGCAGGCCAGGCGCAGCATCACCATCGTGGGCAGCGGCCAGAGCGCCGCGGAGCTCTACTACGAGCTGCTCCAGGAAATCGACGTTCACGGCTACCAACTGAACTGGGTCACCCGATCGGGCCGCTTCTTCCCGCTGGAGTACACCAAGCTCACCCTGGAGATGACGTCCCCCGAGTACGTGGACTACTTCCACTCCCTCCCGGCGGAGCAGCGGGACTCGCTGATCGACAGCCAGAAGAACCTGTACAAAGGCATCAACTCGGAGCTGATCGATGGCATCTACGATCTCCTCTACACCAAGAGCCTCTCCGGCATCGTGGACACGCAGCTCTTCACCCACTCCTCCGTCAACGCCGCCAGCTGGGACGCCGGCAGCGGCGCCCACACCCTGAAGCTGCGGCACGAAGAGCACGGCCGCGACTACAGCTTGGAGTCCGAAGCGGTCGTCTTTGCCACCGGCTACAAGTACCAGGAACCCGGCTTCCTGGCCGGCATCGAGGACCGCATCCGGCGCGACTACCGCGGGCGCTTCGACGTCGAACGCAACTACAGCGCCGGCGTCGAACCTGGGGAAATCTTCGTCCAGAACGCCGAACTGCACACCCACGGCTTCGTCACCCCGGACCTTGGGATGGCCGCCTACCGCAATTCCTGGATCCTGCGCGAAATCACCGGCCGCGAGGTCTACCCGATCGAGCGCAGCATCGCCTTCCAGCAGTTCGGCGCACCCGTGACGACCGGCGCAACCGTGGCGGTGAACGCATGAGCTTCACCTTCCGTCCCGTCGACCCTGTGGCTGACGCACTCCTCCTCCACAGCTGGGTGAGCCGGCCGTACGCCCGCTTCTGGGGCATGTTGTCCTCCACAGTCCAGGAGGTAGTGGAGGAATACTCGAGGATCGCCGAGAGCGGGCATCACCAGGCGTTCCTGGGGCTCGACGGCGGCGTTCCCGCCTTCCTGATGGAGCGGTACCAGCCGGGCGAATCACCCCTGGCCGTCGTGTACGAGGTGCAGTCCGGCGACGTCGGCATGCATTTGCTCGTCGCCCCGCCGGACGGTGACCCGCAGCCTGGGTTCACCACCGCCGTCATGCAGGCCGTGATGGCGACGCTGTTCGAGGACCCGCAGGTCGAGCGGGTGGTGGTGGAGCCGGATGCCCGGAACCACAAGATCCACGTGCTGAACGAGCGAGTGGGGTTCCGCCCGGGCCGGGTGGTGACGCTCCCCGCCCTGCCTGCACCGGAAAACAGCCCTGCCGAAACCCACAAGGAAGCGCTCCTCAGCTTCTGCACGCGCGCCGACTTCCTCGCCACCCTGACCCCTGTTCTTGCCGCAGACCGCCCCGACTCCAAAACCGCAGGAGAGAGCCGATGACCACCATTCCCGAAGCAACCACCCGGACCGCCGGCCCGGTGGACCACCTGACTCCCGAACGTTGGGCAGCCGCCAACCGGCACCTGGTCCGCAAAGCCATCGCGGAGTTCTCGCACGAGCGCATCCTTGTCCCGGAACTGCTGCAGCAGGCGGGCAGCGAGGCGGGTGCCGGCGTCGGGCTGTATCGCGTGGTGAGCGACGACGCCGCTGTGGAGTACCGCTTCCAGGCGAGCGTGCTGGAACTCGAGCACTGGAGTATCCCCGCCGAGTCGATCACCAGGACGTGGTTGGAAGAGACCGGAAGCCGCGAACTGCCGCTGGACGCGCTGGACTTCATCGCCGAATTCCGCGACACCCTGGCGATCCGTGAGGAGCAGCTGCCGGTCTACCTCGAGGAAATCAGCAGCACGCTGTCCGGCCACGCCTACAAGCAGGGAAACCCGCTCAGCTCGGCCGAACTGGCGGCGGGCATTACCGGCGGGGCGGATGTTGCTGCCGACTTCCAGGCTATCGAACGCACCATGAGCGAAGGGCATCCGTGCTTCGTGGCCAACAACGGCCGGCTCGGTTTCGGGATCACGGACTACCACGCCTTTGCCCCGGAAAGCGGTGCCGCCGTGCAGCTGGAGTGGATCGCGGTCCACCAGAGCAAGGCAGTGTTCACCTCCAGCGCCGGCCTGGGCTACCGCGCCCATTTCGAGGCCGAACTCGGCGCAGACCTCCTGGCCTGCTTCGACGCGGAGTTGTCCGCCCGCGGTCTGGACCCCCGCGACTACCTGCTCATGCCGGTGCACCCGTGGCAGTGGGAGAACAAGCTCACCGTGACCTTCGCGGCCGAAATCGCCCAGCAACACATCGTCCATTTGGGCACGTCGCCCGACGCCTACCAGGCGCAGCAGTCCATCCGCACGCTTTTTAACAAAAGTGCGCCAAATAAGTGCTACGTCAAGACGGCCATGTCCGTGCTGAACATGGGCTTCATGCGCGGCCTTTCGCCGCACTACATGAAGGCCACCCCGGCCATCAACGACTGGCTGCACGGGCTGATTTCCCGGGACCCGGAGCTGCAGGAGCGCGGCCTGGCGATGATCCGCGAGTCCGCCGCGATCGGCTACCACAACCATTACTACGAGGCGGCTTCGGCCAAGGGCTCGGCGTACCGCAAGATGCTCTCGGCCCTGTGGAGGGAAAGTCCGTTGCCGTTGCTGGACGGCGGAAAAGACAAGGGGCAGCAGCTGGCCACCATGGCGTCGTTGCTCCATGTGGATGCCGACGGCGCCTCCATGGCTTCGGCACTCATCAAGCGCTCCGGCCTCGAACCGGCCGAGTGGCTGCGCCGCTACCTTGAGGCCTACCTGGTCCCGCTGATCCACTGCCTCTTCGAGTACGAACTGGCCTTCATGCCGCACGGCGAGAACGTCATCCTGGTGCTGGAAAACGGCGTGCCGGTCCGCGCCATCATGAAGGACATCGCCGAGGAAATCGTGGTGATGGGGGAGCGGCTCGAGCTGCCGGAGGAAGTCTCCCGGATCAAGGCCGATATCCCTGCCGAGGAAATGGTGCTCGCCATCTTCACGGACGTCTTCGACTGCATCTTCCGCTTCCTGTCCGCAATCCTCGCGGAGGACGGAACGCTCGCCGAGGACGAATTCTGGAAGGTGACTGCCGCCGTCGTACGCGAATACCAGCAGCGGCACCCGGAACTGGCGGAGCAGTTCGCCATGCACGATCTCTTCGCGCCGGACTTCGAGCTGTCCTGCCTGAACCGCCTGCAGCTGCGCAACAACCAGCAGATGCTGGACCTGACGGAGCCTTCGGGCGGGCTGCAGATGGCCGGCCGCCTGAAGAACCCGCTGGCGCGGTTCGCGTAGCTCACCACCACGACGTCCGCCTCGCCGAGGTCGATGAGGCGTGCCGCAGCCGTAACCGCCTCCATGCCGGAAAGGCACACGGCGCTGTTCGGCCGGGTCGGCCTGGTCCTCCGGACCGTTACCGGAGCCATGCCCCGTGGCATCGGTACAAGTGAGGTGGCCCGCGCCACCGGCTTGGCGCGGCCCACAGCCCACCGCTTGCTCTCGTCCCTGGCGGCCGAGGGCTTTCTGGACCATGACCCGAAGGCTGGCAGGTGGCATCTGGGTCCAGAGCTCTACCTCATGGTCCCGGAGGTGCATCCTGGGTAGCTGTGACGCGGTCGGCAGCGCTGGGTTGCCCTACCCAAGAGAGGCGCTTCGTGCTTTTCTGATGGGTATCAGGGCAATCACGCGCAAAGGGGCCGGGAATGGTTGAGCGGCATGATCATTGGAGGCTGATCGGGCGTGAGGAACTGCGCGGCACCCTCACGGGGATCTGCGCTTTCGTGGCTGTTCTCAGCTGGTGGATCGGGCTGACGGGCTACCTGAATGCGGGCGGATTCGCCACCGGATTCGGCGGGGTCCTCGCTTTCCTGGTCCTGCCGGCGTGGATTACGGCCCTGGCCGTCCTGCTCATATGGGTCAGGATCCGCCATGCCCCAAAGCGGAGCGCGGGACGCCGTCCACCCGAACAGTGACCGCCTAGCCTTCGTCCGTCGTCGCCGGCTTCTCCAGCAGGGCGCGGGCGTAGTTCTTCATCGAGCGCTGGTACCGCGGAAGGTGCGGTGCCAGCGCCGTGAGCGCGAGCGACAGGCCCTCGCGCTCCCGGCCGGTGTCGGCAAGAGCCAAGGCCAGCACGGCGTCCACCGCGTCGGAAAGGTGGTCCTCGCCCTGGCCGCGCTCGTCGGTGAGCATCGCAACGCTGATGTCCGGGCGGCCCAGGTTCCGCAACGAGCTCGCCAGCTGGATGACTGCCCGACGCCGGCGCTCGCCTTCCAGCCCCGTGTCCAGCGCCTTGCCGTAAAGGGGGACGGCGCGTTCCGGATAGCCCGTGGAATCGTAGGCCGAGGCGAGCTCGAAGTCGGCGTCGGCGGTGCCGTCGGGAAGTTCCGCACACAGCTTTTTCATCGCCGAATGGAAGTCGTCGCGTCCGTGCTCGTCTAGCGAAGCCCACAGGGCGGCGACGCGTTCTTCCCACTCACGGTTCTGCATACGGACAAGAGTAGCGGGCGCCGGATGACCCCCGGGCGTGCCGCCATGGCGTTCGCGGCAGGGCGGCATCCTGCATCAATTATTCAGATTTTCTTGGCCGGATTTATTCGCTATGCAGATGCAGATTGCGGCGTGATGATGGGTAAAACCCGTCACGCAGGGCGCGAGCTATGAAGTCGTGCGCGTCAACTTACAGAGGAGTATTGATGGCTAGCCAAGAGGTTGAAGTCCTCGTTGTCGGCGCAGGTCAGGCCGGGATTGCGATGAGCGAGCATTTGGGTGCGCGCGGAATCACGCACCTGGTCCTGGAACGTGACCGCATCGCCGAGCGGTGGCGCACCATGCGCTGGGACTCCCTGGTGGCGAACGGACCGGCCTGGCATGACCGCTTTCCGGGCCTGGCGTTCACCGGCCTTGAACCCGGCGACTTCGCCTCGAAGGAACAGGTGGCCGACTACTTCGAGGCCTACGCGGCAAAGATTGATGCGCCGGTGCGCTGCGGCGTCGAGGTGACGTCCGTGCGAAGGAAGAGCGGCGCTCCCGGCTTCCACGTCAAGACCAGCGACGGCGACGTCGACGCCCGCTACGTCGTGGCAGCCACCGGGCCGTTCCAGAAACCGGTGATCCCCGCCGTCGTACCCGAAACCGCGGGCCTGGTGCAGATGCACTCCAGCCGGTACCGCAACCCGGAACAACTGCCCGACGGCGGCGTCCTGGTGGTAGGGGCCGGTTCCTCCGGCGTGCAGATCGCCGCGGAGATACAGCGTTCCCGTCGGCAGGTGTACCTTTCGGTGGGTCCGCACGACCGTCCGCCGCGGAGCTACCGCGGACGCGACTTCTGCTGGTGGCTCGGCGTCCTCGGGATGTGGGAAGCGTCCACGCCGCCCCAGGGGGCCGAGCACGTCACCATCGCCGTGAGCGGAGCCGACGGCGGCCACACGATTGACTTCCGCGAAATCGCCGAGGACGGCATCACCCTGCTTGGCCGGACTGAGGCGTTCGAGAACGGCACCTTGCGCTTCGCGGGGGACCTGCAGAAGAACATCGCCAACGGCGATGCCCATTACCTGAAGCTGCTCGACGAGGCCGACGCTTACGTGGCGCGCAACGGCCTGGACCTCCCCGAGGAGCCCGAGGCCCGGCTCCTCCGTCCGGACCCGGAGTGCCTCACCGCCCCGATTCGCGAACTCGACCTGGCCGCAGCAGGTATCACGTCCATCATCTGGGCCACCGGCTTCGTCCAGGACTACAGCTGGCTCCAGGTGGACGCCTTCGACGAAAAGGGCAAACCCCGGCAGCAGCGCGGCGTTTCCACCGAGCCTGGCGTTTACTTCCTCGGCCTGCCCTGGCAGTCCCGCCGCGGTTCAAGCTTCATCTGGGGCGTATGGCACGACGCCAAGTACGTTGCCGACCAGATTTCGATCCAGCGCAGCTACCAGGAGCACAACGAGAAGGACGCGCTGGTGCCGTTCGGGGTAGCGGTTGGGGCGGCCGGAGCGTCGGCCGGAATGGCCAGCAGGGTCTGATCGCGCGACCTTCCGGGACATGACAAAGGCAGGGCAGCCGGAATGCTGCCCTGCCTTTGCTGCGTACGGGTTGGTCCTGCGCCCGTCTTTCGGGTCTCCTGTTGCGCCGGAGGGCAGGTTCCCGCGCGCTGGCCGGACACTGGTCCGGCGGTCTGTGCCGGCTACATGATGCCGGTCGGCACGAGCAGAGCCCAGGCCAGCGCCGGGGCGACGAGGACTACGCCGCCTGCGTACGCCATGAGCTGCCGGTAGACCCGCTGCCGGTCGGCGTCGCGCGCATTGGCGACGACGAGCGCTCCGTCCGTGGAGAACGGCGAAACGTCCACTACGGTGGCGGCCACGGACAGTGCCGCGACCGTCCCCGAGGCGCTCAGCGAACTGGTTGCCAGCAGCGGGCCGGCGAGGGGAATGAACGCGGTCAGCAGGGCGGTGGAGGACGCGAACGCGGATCCGACGCCGATGACGTAGCAGAGGACGAGCGCGATCAGCAGCGGCGCGCCGAGTGCCAGGGCCTGCTCGGCGAGGGTATCGATGACGCCGACGTGCTGCAGCAGGGAGACGTAGGTGATCATGCCGGCTACCAGGAGCACGGTGGACCAGGAGATGCCGCCGATGAAGGTCTTGTGTTCCTTGATGTTCACGAAGGCCAGGAGCAGGCCGGCAGACAGCGCAACGAATCCGATGGGCATGTGGAAGCCGAGCGTGCACACGAGGATTGCGAAGATCAGGGCCAGGGTGAGCAGCTGCTGTCCGTTGGGGCGCCCGATGCGGGGTGTTTCCGGGCCGGTGTACTCGTTTGAGTGCTTGTCACGCAGCTTCCCCATGAGGGCAAACACCACAATGGTCAGTACCGAGAGGATGAGGTTGAGGGCGAAGCTGGCCAGGAACAGCGCCCCGGGGTCGATCGGAAATTCATTCTTGTGGGCGATGTCGTGGACCAGCACTCCGGCCACGGAGAGCGGCGAGAAGCCGCCGGCGTGGGCGCCGTTGATGACGAACGCGCCCATGAGGACGGGGTGGATCCGCGACTCGTAGGCAAGCCCGAGGGCCGCCGGTGCCAGCAGGGCCACCGCTGCTGGGCTGAAGGTGCCGAGCGATGTCAGGGCAGCAGCCATGAGGAAGAACACCCAAGGCAGCAGCATGGTCCGTCCCCTGACCATGCGGACGCAGCTCTGCACAATGATGTCGATCGAGCCATTCCGCTGGGCCATGCTGAAGAAGTAGGTGACGCCGATGATCGTCAGGACGATGCTGGCCGGGAACTCCTCCAGGATCTGCTTGTCGCTCATGCCGAGGACGAAGTAGCCTACGCCGAAGGAGGCAACGAGGCCCATCACGCCGATGTTCAAAGGCCACTTCGTGGCAACGACGAACATCACCACGAGGATGACGAGCGGGATGATCTGGGTGACGGTCATGGTCGGCTCCGATTCCGAGGCAGCCGTTGGGTTGCCTAGGAGACCGCCGAACAGGAGAGCCAGCAAGCCCAGGACAGTGATGGCGGCTGCCGTCACCAGCAGGATACGACGGCGGCGCCTGGACCGCCGGGCACGGTCGTCGAGGTCAATGATGGGTGCAGTTTGTTCTGCTGTCTTGGTCATGGTGCTCTCTCTTCGTTGAGTAGCGTTGCTCAGTTGGTAGGCCAGCTCAGTTGCTGGCGGCGGCGAGGGAGGCGCCGACGGTGCTGTCGACATCCTCGGGAAGGTAGATGGTGGTGGAAGCGATGGTGCGGGCTGTCCGGTCCACGCCGACGAACTGGGATCCGTCCCGTTCCTCGCTCCAGGTTTCAATCACCCCGGCTGGCGTGCGCAAGCGCAGTGTGGAGCGGGCGCTTCCGCCCATGAAGTCGTTCATGACGGTACCCGGGGTCCGGGCAGCAAGGGTCAGCGCAATGCTGCCGGTGATGGCCAGGGCCGGGTGCGGCTTGCCCATGGAGAGCATCATGACGCTGGCATCGCTTTCCTGGTCGGAGCGGGCGGGGGAAGCGACGATCGCGACCTTGGGTACGGCGCGGGCCGCCTCGCCGGTGGTTATTGCGAGGCCCATGCGCACGGCTGCCTGGCGGCGGATGTGTTCCAGGGGCTCCAGTTGCAGTTCCACCCCGGCGAACCAGGTGTCGTAGCGTTCAGGGTCAAGGCCCAGCTCTTCGGCGCGGAGGATGACGACGGGCGCCCCGGCGTCCACCATGGAGACGGTCCAGCGGGTTCCGCCGGCCGTGATCGTGTCCGAGGCCGATCCGGTGGGAAGCAACTTGCCGGTGGTTTTGCCGGCCGGGTCCTGGAAGCCGAGGCCCACCCGGTAACCGGGGAACGGCACGCCCGGCATCGCCGTCTGCGGGACGATCGGCAGGGCACCGGACGGGGTGGACACCCGCTGGATGATGATCTGGCCGGTGTTCGTGTTGCGTGTAACGATCCGGGTGACATCGTCGGTGGGCGCCACCCAGCCTTTTTCAATGGCGTAAAGGCCGACCACTGCCGAGCAGTTGCCGCAGTTGCTGCCCCAGTCCACCGCTGCTTCTTCGATGCCCACTTGTGCGAAGGTGAACTCGACGTCGACCTCCCCGCCAAACGGCCGGTTGAGGATCATGGCTTTGCTGGTTGTTGAGGTTGCCCCGCCAACGCCGTCGATCTGCCGGTGGTCGGGACTGCCAAAGAGCCGCGGAAGCAATACATCCGGGCTCGTTTGGGTCTGTTCCAGATGCGCTGTTTCGAACACCCAGCATTTGCTGGTGCCGCCGCGCATCCATTCCGCTTCGATCTTCATGATCCTGTCCTTGCTCTCGATGCCCCAGTGGTGAAGGGGATAATTCGAGATTGAGCCAGATCACAAATGAAGACAATGTTGGATATCTTGACGGGGATGTAGCATCACTTCATTCATTGTGACGAAGCGGCGAAGCGATGGCCTTTGCAAGTGGATTCTTGCGAATGCCGCCCTTGGAGGACCGACAATGTGGGTGCGAATGCGTAGAATGAACCATTCCTACCGAAGGGTGAAGGGTTGCTAAACGAAGACAACGCAAGTCTTTTCGATATCCGGCGCCTGGCGCTGCTGGTTGAAGTCGTGGAGCAAGGATCCATCACCGCTGCCGCCGAATTGATGCTGTACACACCTTCTGCCGTGTCGCAGCAGCTCAGGAAACTTGAACAGGAAGTCGGACAACCGCTGCTGAACCGGCGCTCCCGCGGCGTGGTGCCTACGGAGGCAGGCCAAGTGCTGGCTGGCCACGCGCGAAAGATCGTCGGGCAAATGAAGGCTGCCCAGGCCGACCTCGAGCAAATCGCGGGACTCAAGCGCGGCTCGCTGGCCGTCGGCACCTTTCCCACCCTTGCGGGCTCGTTCCTCCCGCTGGTGATCCGGGCCTTCAAGAAGCGGTACCCCGCGATTGGCTTGTCCTTGCGGAGCGCACGCTTCGACGAGCTCGTCAGCGATCTTCAGTCCGGACGTACCGGCCTGTGCTTGCTCTGGGACTATCCGTGGAATCGCTTCCACGATGACACCATCCGCCTGACCGAGGTTTTTCAGGAAAGCACCGTGCTGCTTGTGTCCCGCAATCACCCTCTCGCCGACCGGGAAGCTATCCGGATGGAGGAACTCCGCAAGGAATCATGGATCGTCCGCGCCGAGGCACACCCCGTGGTGGAAGTACTGCAACGCTCCGCGCATGCGGCAGGCTTTGACCCCACCATCGGCTTCCTGGCCAATGACTACCAGGAGGCCCAAGCCATGGTCAGCGTCGGTATGGGCGTGGCCATGGTGCCTAAGACCGCCGTCGCCCTCCAACACCCCGATGTGCGGGTCGTCAGCCTTGGCCCCGATGCGCCCCTGCGGCGCGTGCTTCTGGCCCAACGCCAGGACAAGGTCTACGCCCCGGCAGAGGTTGCCTTCCAGTCCACCCTGCTGGAGATCGCCCGCGAACACGCCGAAGACTATCTGTAACGGTGGCTCCCGTTCCCCTACCCCAGCCCCGCCAGTGACCTCGCCGACAACGCGTCGGCGGTCTTCTGCGCATCCAGCAGTCCACGCTCGATCACAAGTTCCGCGATGCTGCGGTCCGTGGCGAGGGCTTCCTTGGCCAGCCACGTGATCGATGCAGCTCGGCGTAATCGCCCTTGGCCTTGCCCATCAGCTCCAGGGCCCGGTTCGCGATGACCTCAATGGCGTTCATGTTGGTGCTGGTTCCGGCGCCGCCCTGGATGGCATCGACCACGAACTGGCGGCCCAGGAGTCCCTCCATTACCTCCAGTGATGCCTGCTGGATGGCCCGGGACTTGGCCGGATCAAGGAGGCCGAGCCCTTCGTTGGCGCGGGCGGCCGCGTGTTTCACGGCACCGATTCCCCACACCAGGGAGCGCATGCTGCCGATGGTCCGCCCGCTGACGGGGAAGTTCCCGACGGCGCGCAGGGTGCTGATACCCCAATAGGCGTCCGCCGGGACGTCGCGGTCCCCGAGGCTGTCGTGCTCCACGCGGGTTCCCGGTTCCCGGGAAGAGGTTCGATCTGTCATGGTCCTGTCCTGGAAATGTCCTGTCCTGGAAATGTCCTGTCCTAAGCGATCTGGGCGTGGCCGGCGGGCTCAGTCCGCCAGGAAGTCCAGCGCCGTCAGCGCAAGGGCGGCGGCGCCGTCGTGAATTGCTTGATTGGCGGCGTCGCCGACGCAGTGCGCGGCGAACTCGGGCTGGTGGTTGGCCGCCGGGAAGCAGCCCAGCCCGATGTACGGATGGATGGCCGGCACCACCTGTGACACGTTGCCCATGTCGGTGGAGGCCCGGTTCATGGTGGCCTGCCCGGGAGGCGCGTTGAAGCTCCTGCCCAGGGACTCGGCGTGCTTGATGTACAGTTCCAAGGCGCTCTGCTCGGTGCGGAATTCCGAATAGGGTTCGGATTCCGGGGTGACCGAGAGCTCGCAGCCGGACGCGATGGCCCCGGCTTCGAAGCAGCGGTGAACGCGCTCCTCCAGCTCCCCGAGTTGGGCAAGGGACTCGGCGCGGACGTACCAGCGGCCCTCGGTCTTCTCCGGGATGGCGTTGGGCGCCTCGCCGCCGCGGGTCTGGATGCCGTGGACGCGGGTCCCGGACGGCAGCTGCTGGCGGAGCAGGCCCAGGGCCACCTGTGCCACCACGAAGGCATCGTTGGCGTTGACTCCCTGCTCTGGATACGCCGCGGCGTGGGCGGATTTGCCCCGGTACTCCACGTGGTTGTGGGCCACGGCGTAGGGCCGGGCCTCGGCGGAGTCCACCGGGCTGGGGTGGGCCATCATCGCCAGGTCCAGGCCGACGAAGGCGCCCTTCTTGAGCAGCTCGATCTTACCGCCGCCGCCCTCCTCCGCAGGGGTTCCATAGACCTCCACCGTCAGGTCCCGCTCGGCGGCGAACTCCGCCAGGGCCACGGCGGCGCCGCAGGAGATGGCGGTGATGATGTTGTGCCCGCAGGCGTGCCCCAGGCCGGGAAGCGCGTCGTACTCCGCCATCAGCCCCACGCGCCGGGAGCCGTTCCCGACGACGGCGCGGATCGCCGTCGGGAAGCCCAGGTACCCTTCTTCGACCTCGAAGCCGCGGCCGGCCAGGTAGGCGGCGGTCCAGCCGGCGGCGCGGTGTTCCTGCCAGCCGAGTTCGGGATGGGCGTGCAGCGTCCCAGAAAGGTTGACCAGCGCAGCTTGCTGCGCGGCGACCGATTCGAGGACCCGCGCGCGGGTCCGTGTGCCAGCCGCCAAGGCCTCAGCGCTCATCGCCGGGCACCCCGTAACCGACGGAGGCCGCGGGGTCTAGGCCGCGCACCACATAGTCGTTGCGCTGCGGAAGCCAGACCTCCAGCAAGCGTCCGAGCTCCGCTATCGGATCCTCGTGCCAGTCGACCCGCAGGTCCGTGTCCCGCCAGCCGTGGCCGGACACCACCGACATGCCGGCCGAACGCACCGGTCCAGCTTCCCCGCCGGCCGCCTCAGCCGCGCGCAGGGCGGCCAGGAGGCGGACCTCGAGTTCCCCGGACGTGGCCTCGAAACCGTCGCAGAGGGCCTGCACCACCTCCGGGCCGGCGAGCATGTTGCCCGCGGCCACGCTGTTGGCGCCGCGGCCCTCGCCGATCACGCCGAGCGAGTGCCCGCCGCTGAACACCGCGGAACCGCCGCGCGCGTCCAGGACCACCAGTTGCCGGTAGGCGGCCGCAGGTGATTCATGCACGACGGCGTCAATCGCCTCCTGTGCGGAATAGCCCGCCTGGAGGCGGTCCAGCAGGGCGGTGCCGAGCCGGGGGTCGGTGATGTTCTGCGAGCTGACGGCCCCGACGCCGTCGCGCAGGTGCGCGCAGCGGGCGGCGACCGCCGGCGAGGAGGAGGACACGGCGAGGCCGAACCTGCCGTTTCCGTCGGTGGCTGCGATGCTGAAGGTCACGCTGCGTCCTCCGCGGAGGTGTTCGGGGAGGACAACACGGCGGTGGCGTCTATTTCCACGAGCCATTCGGGCCGGGCCAGCGCGGAGACGACAATGCCGGTGGACACCGGGAACACGCCCTTGAGCCAGCGGCCCATGGTGCGGTAGACGGGTTCGCGGTAGCGCGGATCGATGATGTAGACGGTCACCTTGACGATGTCTTCGAGGCTGCTGCCGGCTTCCTTGAGCAGCATGTCGATGTTGGCCATGGCCTTTTCTGCCTGGGCTTCGACGTCGCCGATTCCCACGGATTCCCGGGTTTCCAGGTCCTGTCCGATCTGGCCCCGGAGGTACACCACGCCGTTGGCCACCACGGCCTGGCAGAGATCGTTGTCCAGGTTCTGCTCCGGGTAGGTGTCCTTGGTGTTGAACGTACGGATGCGCTGATGTTTCACGTGGCCGCTGCCTCTTCGAAATCGGTGGGTGGATGCTTGTGGTTCAGCTTCCCGCCCGCAATGGAATCTGTCCAACAGTCCTTTTAGAACGGTTGTATCGTAAAAACAGATGAAGCGGCTATGCTCGTGGAATGGATGTCACGCTCACCCAGCTGCGGTATTTCGTCGAGGCTGCGGCCCAGCTGTCCATGACAGGGGCCTCGGTCCGGCTGAATGTAGCCCAGTCCGCGGTGTCGGCCGCGATCGCCCAGCTGGAGCGCCACGTGGGCACTCAGTTCTTCATCCGGCAGCGCTCCAAGGGCCTGGTCCTCACGCCCGCGGGCGAGTTGTTCCTGCGCGACGCGCAATCCATCCTGGCCCACGTCGAGGAAAGCCTGGACCACGCCCGCGGTGAAACCCAAAGCGTCGCCGGGCGGATCCGCATGGCCTGCTTCAGCACGCTCGCGCCGTTCCTGCTCCCGGGCATCCTGAGCAAGCTGCGCGAAGACCACCCGGCCCTCGACGTGGACGTCATCGAATCCGACACCTCCGGGTGCGTCGCGGCGCTGCTCAGCGGCCAGGCCGACCTCGCCCTCTGCTACGACCTGGACCTCCCCGAGGCGATCACCACCTCCGTGGTGGATACCGCCAGGCCCTACCTGGCCGTGCCGCCGGACCACAAGCTCGCCGGTGCCGGCAGCGTGAAACTGTCCGCATTGAAGGACGAACCCTTCGTGTTACTGGACCTGCCGCACAGCCGCGACCTCATGCTGTCCATCGCCCGCCTGGGTGGCCGCGAGCCGGATGTCAGGTTCCGTTCGGCCAGCTACGAAACCGTGCGCACCTTCGTGGCGCGCGGCCTGGGCTATTCGATCCTGCACCAGCGCCCGCAGCACGGATTGACGTACGACGGCGGCAAGCTGGCAATGCTGGAAATCGAGGACGACGTGCCGGAGCTGAAGACGGTGCTCGCCTACCTGCGGACGCAGCGGCCCACTGCGCGGGTGCGCGCGGTGGCTCAGGCGGTGCGGCACCAGATCGCGGCCGCGAAGGCGGCGCGCTAGGTCCCTCTAGGGGTGGAGTTTGTCCGGGGCGAGGACGCAGAACTCGTTGCCCTCCACGTCCGCAAGGACCCGCCAGGACACCTCAGCACCCTGGCCGACGTCGGCGTCGCTGGCCCCGAGGTCCCGCAGCCGGGCCACTTCTGCCTCCAGCTCGTCGCCCGCATACGGCTTCACATCCAGATGGACGCGGTTCCATACGGTTTCCGGGCCTTCGACGCGCAGGAACTCCAGGTAGGGCCCCACGCCGCTGGCCGAGCGCAGCCGTGCGTGAGCGTCGTCCACTTCATCGAGGGTCCAGTCCGTGGCCTCGCTCCAGAACCGGGCCATCGCCCGCGGATCGGCGCAGTTGACCACCACGGTGGCAATCGGACCGGTGTCCCGGTAGATCTCCCGCGGCTCCAGGACGCAGAACACATTGCCCTCGGGGTCAGCCAAGACCGTCCAGGGGACGTCGCCTTGGCCGATGTCGGCGTATGTGGCGCCAAGCTCCAGCAGGCGCGCCACCAGTTCCTCCTTGTGTGCCGCGGAGGTGGTGGCAAGGTCGAGGTGGGCGCGGTACTTCACGGTTTCGGGGTCCGGAACGGCGACCACATCAATGCAGACGGCACTGGGGTCCGGCCAGTCGAAACCCGCGGGCTCAACATTGGTCACCCCGGGTCCTTCGCTGGAAACGCCCCAGCCGAGCGCCTCGGCCCAGAAGCGGCCGAGCGCCGCGTCGTCGCGGGCCTTGAAGTTCACCTGGACAAGTCGCAGAGCCATAGTGCCCGAGCCTACAACCTGGGCACGGGCGGGTACAGACGGCGCGCTCCTAGCCGGAAGCCTGCGCCGTTTCGAGGGCAAGCCGGGCCAGCGCCCGTTCCATGAGGTGCCGCTGCCGGGAGCCCGTGACGGTGTCCGGGTCCAGCATGGAGGTCACGTGAAGGCCCATCATGATGTTCAGCAGCTCATCGGCCACCGCATCCGGGTCCGTCAAAGGCGCGCATTCGCCGTCGTGCTCGGCTTGGGCGAGGAAGTCCATCACCAGGCCGCGCCATTGCAGCAGCGCCTGCCGGCCGACCGCGCGCAGCGCATCCTCCGCCTGGGCCCGCTGCCAGAAGGACACGGCGACGCGCGCCTCGACGACGGTCAGCGGGTCCGCCGGGATGATCTCGAGGCACATGCTCCGCAGGGCCGCGAGGCCGCGGCGGCCCTTCGTGCCCGCGGTGATCCGTTCGTTGGTGCGCTCGCAGATCAGCTCGTAGGAGGCCAGGAGCAGCGCGTCCTTGTTGGGGAAGTAGTGGGCCAGCACGCCGGGCGCGGCGTATCCGCATTCCCGGGCGATGTCGCGCATGCTGGCGTTCTCAATGCCCTGCCCGGCGATCAGCCGCCACGTGGTCTCGATGATCGCGCGGCGCCGTTCCTGGTGGTCGACCAAGCGGGGCATGCTGCTCCTTTCGGGACGGGGACGGACGGGGTTCAGGACTTATGTGTGGCGACGGCCGGGCCGTCGCCACACTATCAGTGGCAGTGTTTCGTGTCCGCTGTTGGTGCCGCGGCAGCTCCAGCAGCGCAGTGGCCCGCTGACGACGGCGGCACGTTGAGCGTGGGATTCGCGTCGAAAAAGCCGTGCGGTTTCAGCGTGAAGCCGGTGGTGTCCACGGGCATCACCGGCCAGTCTTCCGGGCGCGGGAAGTGGGTCAGGCCGAAGGAGTGCCACACCACCAGGTCCTGGCCGTCGAGGTCCCGGTCCTGCGCAATGTAGGCCGGCAGCCCGGCGCCGCCCGGGTGCTGGTTGACGAAGTCGCCCGCGGCGTAGAGCTCGTCTTCGGCGTGCCGGGTGACCCAGAGGTGGTGCCGGGCGAACGCCGCGCGGGAGGCAATCGACGAATCGTCCGCCATGGCCAGGGTGGGCTGCCCCTCGGGGTAAAGGGTGTAGCCCACGGGCTGGCCGAGCTGGTTCAGCGACTCCGGGTTGCTGATGTGCCAGGTGCGTCCCTTGCTGCCGTCGGCGTCGCGGACGGCTTCCGATTCGCGGGCCAGCAGGGTGCGCTTCTGGGTGAACGCATTGCCGTGCGGGTTGCCCGGTCCCTTCGGGAGGCGGACCAGGTCCAGTTCCTCCACCCGGTTCGTGCCGCCGTCGACCATCATGTCCAGGCGCGCACTGAACAGGTGCTGGTGGAAGGGCGCGCCCAGGCCGGGGGCGATCTCGGAGGCGTAGGCGTAGGAGTTGTCGGGCAGGGCTGCGGTGAACACGATGCCGGTGGCCTTGGCTTCGAATTCGATGGTGCCGTCCAGGTAGAGGTACCAGTAGAAGCCGTAGTCGTAGTTGCCCACCGTGGTGAAGAAGGACACCACCAGGCGGCGGTTGCGGCGCACCTCGTTGGAACCGGCCCATTCGTCCGTGTGCTTCCACAGGATGCCGGCGTCCTCTTCGTGGATGCAGATGCCGTTCTCGATAGTACGCGGGTTGCCGAAGTCGTCAGCGACGACGGGGGACATGTAGGTGATCTCGCCCAGGCAGTCGCAGCCGAGCTTGAGCGAGTTCGCGTCCCGGCCCACGAGGTATTCGCCGGAGTCGAAGTAGTTCTGCCAGCTCCGGTACGGGGACGGGTCGCCGTACGGGACCACCATCTCGGAGATCGACGCGCGGTGCACCACCGGGCGGCGCCGGCCGCCGTGCGTGTGGTGGAGCTGGTGTAGCTGGTGTAGCACCAGGCCTTCGCGGGCGTCGAAGCCCACCCGCAGGTCCCAGCCTGCCCAGGAAAGAAGGTTGCCTTCCAGGGTGAAGCTGGGGCCCTCGGGCTGGGTGATCTCGATCGGTTTCAGGTCCGTGCGGAGTTCCCCGTGGATGGCGGGCTCGGTGTAGTTGCCGTTGATTTCCGGGACCGGCACGGGGCCGTCGTCGATGAGGTGGTCCACGCGGCCCTTTTCGACGTCGACGAAGGCCACCAGGCCGTCGATCGGGTGCGCCCAGGCGTGGTCGCCCGGGTGGTCCTGGCGGAAGCCGAGGCCGCGCAGCAGGCGCTTGCCCTCCTCGTTTTCGTACTCGAAGACCCCGGCGGAGAGCGGCGCGACACGGACCTGCTCCGGCGTCAGGCCCCTCGATGCGAGGGCGGCCTTCCACTGCGGGTCCGCGGCCAAGATCTCCTCGATGATCCCGAACTCTTCGATCAGCACGGGCAGTTGGCCGTCGACGGCGGGATCCAGCTCGCGCTGCTCAAGGACGGTTCCGCTCGTGAGGGAAAGCCGGACGTCGAGGGAGCGGGACAGCGCGGCGTCCCACAGCATCGCCCGGACAGTGCGGTCCGGGGTTGTGGGGTCCGGGGCGCTCGCGTCTACGTCGGTGTAGAGGGCGGATTTCGGCGGCTCAACCAGGCCGATATAGGCGAAGCGGGTGGTATCGGCCACGAGGCCTGCGTCCGCGAGGATCCGCCGGGCCTGGTGGATTTCCGGGCCCGAGAGCTGCTCCAGCGGGTGTTGGGCCACGGTGGCCAAGGGGGGCGTCTGAAGGGTCATGGCACTTCCTGAAGTCTGATTTTGATGGTACAACTGTTCAACCAACGCTTTGATGTTAGCCACCTCACAGCCCCGGCGTAAAGTCCCCGTTTGACCGGCGCCGGTGCGGGCAGGAAATCCATGGACCACACAGCAGTACCGCACGCCCGGCGCTTCATCCGCGCCCGGATTCCGGCGGGCCTCGTCGGCGTCTCCATCGGCGCGGGAAGTGCGGCCCACGTGGCGGCCGCGCTGGCCGCACCCGCGGGAGCCATGGCTTGGCTAATGGCGGCGATGGGTGCGGCGTGCCTGGCCTGCGCTTCGCCGATGGCCACCCGGCCGCTCTGCGCGGGGCGGGTTGCAAGGCACCTGCTCGCGATGAGCGCCGCCATGATCCTCATCCACCTGGTGCTGCTGGTGTCGTCCGGCGCCGGTGGCCACCACGGCGCGGCCGGATCCGGCGCGGCCGGATCCGGCGCGGCCGGATCCTTTGGCGCAGACGGAACGCTGCCAGGCCACGCCGGCTCCATGCTCGTCCTCATCGGCGTCGAACTGGCCTGCCTGATGGGCGCCTCCTTGGCGCTCCGCCTCCACCGCCGCCCCGAGCGATCAGTCCCAAAACAAACCCTGAAACCCGAAGCACCCCTAACCTCGGATCACCCCTGACAAAGGAGCACCCATGAACACCACTTCCTCCGTACTTTCCCTTGACTGGCAGGGCCGTGCGGACGCCCTGGCGATCGACGGCCGCGCCTTCGTTGACGGGCGGCGGATCTCCGGCGACCTTTCGCGCCGGACCGTCAGCCCGGTCGACGGCCGGATCCTCGCCGAGCTCACCGCGTGCACAGGCGCCGACGTCGACCGTGCCGTGGCCGCCGCCCGGCGCGCCTTTCCGGCCTGGTCGCGGGTGGGGGCCGAGGCCCGGAAGGGTGTGCTGCTGGAACTCGCCGCCCTCATGGAGCGTCACGCCGACGAACTCGCGTTGCTCGAAACCCTGGACAGCGGCAAGCCGATCCTGCAGACCACCACCGTGGACGTTCCGGGCGCCGTCTCCACCCTGCGCTGGTATGCGGAAGCCGCCGACAAGCAGTCCGGCGAGCTGCCGGCAGTCCCCCCGGGCGCCGCGGCGCTCGTCACCCGCGAACCGCTGGGCGTCGTCGCCGCGATTGTGCCGTGGAACTTCCCGCTGGAGATCGCCGTCTGGAAGCTCGCCCCCGCGCTGGCTGCCGGGAACACCCTCGTCCTCAAGCCCGCCGAACAGACTTCCCTCAGTGTGCTGCGGCTGGCAGAACTCGCCGCCGACGCCGGGCTTCCTGACGGCGTGCTGAACGTCATCACCGGCTCGGGCCGCGACGTGGGCGCCGCCCTGGCGCACCACATGGACGTCGACGCGCTCGCGTTCACCGGTTCCACCGCCGTCTCCCGGACCCTGCTCGAGGCGTCCGGGCGCAGCAACCTCAAGCGGCTGAGCCTCGAGGCCGGCGGCAAGAGCTCCAACCTCGTCTTTGCCGACACGGAGGACCTGGCCGCCGCGGCCGCCAAGGCAGCCTTCGGGGCGTACTACAACCAGGGCCAGGTGTGCTCGGCCAACTCCCGGATCCTGGTCCAGCGGGAAGTCCACGACGAGTTCGCGGCCTTGCTCGCAGCTGCCGCCTCCGCTTACGCCCCGGCGGACCCGCTCGCCGGGCTGGACGGCAACGGTGCGCTGATCAGCAGCACGCACGCCGACGACGTCGAACGCTGGATCGTGCGCGGCCGCACCGAAGGCGAGGTGCTTTTCGGCGGTGAACGCCGCGAGATCCGCGGTTCCGACGCATACTTGGAGCCCACCCTGCTGGGCGGTCTGCCCGCGGACCACGATGTCCACCGCGAAGAGATCTTCGGGCCCGTGGCCGTGCTGCAGGCCTTCGACACCGAAGAGGAAGGCGTGCGGCTTGCCAACGCCACCGACTATGGCCTGGCCGCCTCCGTGTGGACCTCGAACCTTTCGCGCGCCCATCGCGTGGCGGGAGATCTACTCGCCGGCACGGTCTCCGTGAACACAGTGGACGCACTGGGCAACACCACGCCGTTCGGCGGCTTCAAGCAGTCCGGCTTCGGGCGCGACCTGTCCCTGCACGCGTTCGACAACTACACGGCGCCCAAGACGACGTGGATCCAGTTCGGCTGAGTGCATCGAAATTGGCGATGATCCACATCGACTTTCCCTTGTTTACGTGATTCACCTCACGCTCCTACGCTGGCACCATCCCTCCCCAACCCACCTTGCGCAGCAGCAAACTTAAGCAGTAGCAAAGGACCGATCATGGATCAGCCACTCTCCGCAACAAGCCCTGGTCAGACAAACCTTGCCCAGACAAGCCTTGCCCAGGAGCAAAGCAAGCATCTGCAGAAATCCCTCGGCCGCTTCGACATCCTGTTACTGGTGGTCGCGGCCGTCATTTCCGTGGAAGTCCTGGGCCAGGTCTCGGGCTTCGGCGGCGAAACCTTCACGTGGACCCTCATCCTGGCGGTGACCTTCATGGTCCCGTACGGGCTGATCTTCGCCGAGACGGGCGGAGCATTCACCGAAGAAGGTGGCGTGTACGTCTGGACCAAGATGGCGTACGGCCGCGTGGTCGCTGCCATCACTTCCCTGTTCACCTGGGTCACCCAGCCCGTCTGGGTGGGCGGCGCCATGTCCTTCGTGGCGGTGGAAACCTGGTCCGAGTACGTGGGCCACGTGGAAGCCGGCGGCGTGGGGGACTACCTCTTCAAACTGGCGTTCATCTGGATCACGGTGAGCTCGGCCATCATCAGCCTGAAGCACGGTAAATGGCTGCCCTCCCTCGGCGCGATCTTGAAGGTCGTGTTCCTGACGTTCTTCATCATCGTCACCCTGGTCTACGGCCTGCAGCACGGCTTCAACGGACTGGACCTGGGCTTCTTTTCGCCCACCCTCGCCGGCTTCCTCGGCGTCACCCCGCTGCTGCTGTTCTCCTTCCTCGGTTTCGAATCCGGCAACAGCGCCGCCGGCGAAATGAAGAACCCGGCCAAGGATGTTCCGATCTCCGTGGCGCGCTCCTCGATGATTGCAGCCGCGAGCTACCTCCTGCCGATCCTTGCCATCCTGCTGGTGGTCCCGCTGGACCAGATCACCGGCATCGGCGGCCTGTTCGGCGCCGTGGCCACTGTCTACAGCGTGTTCGGCCCGGCAGCGCAGGCCATGCTGGCGGTCTCGGCCATCGTCTTCTGCTTCGTGCTGGTCTCCCAGGGCGCGGCGTGGATGATCATCAGCGACCGCATGCAGGCCATGGCCGCCGCGGACGGCTCCTTCTTCGGCGGGTTCTTCGGCCGCTTCCACCCCAAGCTGGGCACGCCGATCCGGGTCAACACCCTTTCCGGCGTCGTGGCCACCCTGTTCATGCTCGCGGCCATGCAACTGAGCGGCACCAGCAGCGCATTGTTCGGCGTGGTGCTGACCATCGCCATCTCCACCTTCCTGCTCAGCTACCTCCTGGCCATTCCAGCCGCGGTCCGGTTGCGGAGCAAGTACCCGGACGCCGAACGGCCCTTCAGGGTCCCTGTCTCCGACACCGTGTTCCGGATCCTGGGCGCCATCTGCTTCGCTTGGATCCTCGTCGGCTCCTGGGTGGCGGTCTTCCCGGGAAGCCTTGAGGTCCTCTTCGGACTGTCCTACGACTTCGAATCGGTCTGGGGCGTCTCCCAGTCGACCTTCGAAGCCTTCGCCCTGGGCACGCTCGGCAGCATCCTCGCGCTGGGAATCGTGGGCTACATCCGCGGAAAGAAGGTCCGCAACGCCGCGGGCCAGGACGCCGTTTCTCCCGCCGAAGGCAGGACTACGCTTGGCGTATGACAGCCATTGCGAACGCCCTCACCGCACTCGTCACCGGGGCTACCGCCGGGCTGGGCGCGGAGTTCGCCCGGCAGCTCGCCGAGGAGGGCCACCACCTCGTCCTCGTGGCGCGTGACGAGGGCCGGCTCCGGGCTGAGGCGGAGGTCCTGGAGCGCGATTACAGCATCACGGCGGAGGTGCTTGCCGCGGACCTGGCCGACGACGCCGGAGTGGCCGCCGTCGTCGGGCGCCTCCTGGACGCGGGGCGTCCGGTGGACGTGCTGGTCAACAACGCCGGCATCGGCCTGCTGCACTCCTTCGAGAAGAACAGCATCGACGACGAAAAGCGGCACCTGCGCCTGCACGTCCAGACCCCCATGGAACTCTGCCACGCCGCGCTGCAGGGCATGCTGGAGCGCGGCTCGGGCAGGATCATCAACGTGGCCAGCGTGGCGGCCTTCGCCAACCGGGGCAGCTACTCGGCGGCCAAGGCCTGGCAGGTGAGTTTCAGCCGCTGGGCGAACCTGGCATACGCGGCCCGCGGGGTCAAGGTGACTGCGCTCTGCCCGGGTTTCGTCCACACCGAATTCCACCAGCGTATGGGCATGGACAAGTCGGTGGCCCCGCGGTGGATGTGGCTGAAGGCGGACCGGGTGGTGAGCGAGGCGCTCGCCGACAACGAGGCTGGCAAGGGCATCTCGATCCCCACCAAGCGCTACAAGGTGGTGACCGCCGTCGCGCGCGTGCTTCCTGCCCGGCTCACGGCAGGTCCGCCGAAGAGGCCGGCGCCGGGTTCCCAGGAGTCGTCCTCGGGCGGCGCTTCCGCGAGCGGATAAAGACCACCACTGCGATCCCCGTGAGTGCGCCCACCAGGGTCTCCGCGGCGCGCTCCGCCAGCAGCCTTCCGGGGTCCACTGGCGACGCCAGTTCGGTCATCAGCAGGATCACGGGCGTGAAGAACACCATGGCCCAGCCGTAGTGCCGGGTCATGAACAGCTCGGTGCAGAACTGGCAGATGATCACCAGGGCTACCAGCACCAGCGTTGCCGGGAGGTACCGGACGGGGGAGAGCGGGCCGGGGAAGAGCACCACGGCCACCACGCCCAGGCCCAGGAACGTCCCCACAATGCGGTGGATGCCGCGGTTGACGGCGCTGGGCATGTCCGCGCCGGCCAGCGGGACCGCCGCGGCGGCCATCGCCCAGTGCGGATAGCCGCTGCCGCTCAGCACGCCGACCGCTCCGGCGGCACCCACCGCGGTCACGTACCGGGCGGCATGCACGACGGCGGCCTGCCGGAGCCTCGGGGTCAGCGCCGGGGCGTAACGAACCGCGCCGGATTTCCAGGCGCGGACCCGGATCCAGCCCGAGAAGCCGACCAGCAGCGAGAACGACGCCGAGGCCGCCGCGATGAGCACCGCCACGCCGAACGGGACGGCCACGGGGACCGAGGCGCAGGCGCCGAGCGCGAGGACGCCGAAGAACGGCCCGTTGGGCTTGAGCCGCACCCGGTCGGAATAGACCGAACCGACACCGGCAAGCACCGCCTCCACCGCCACGAGCCCCCAGGAATGGATGTGGTTCACCGCGAGGAACGTGCCCACGGTGACGCCGAACAGCAGCACCACGGCCGCCTGCAGCTGGTGCCTGAGCCGAAGCTGGTGGCTTTCGTTCCTGCCATACATTGCGGTGAGGCCGCCGAAGACCGCGTACAAGGTGAGTTCGGGCCGGCCGATCGCCAGCAGGAACAGCGTGGGTATCGCGACACTGAGTGCGACGCGCACAGCGGAAAGGCGGTCGTTGTTCGCGGGGCCGATCGAATGGAGGTCCCGGGCGAGGGAGAGAAGCTTGCGCACCGGGGAATACCGCCATTCTTCGTGTGACCGTGACTTTCCGAAAAGTACCAAACCGCGCGGATCTCCGCTATCGGCCCGGTCACACGGTGCCCGATGTCAGGGCGCGGCGGCATGGCGCGGCGCCATGGGAGGATCGGGACATGACGGTCTCGTTTACCTGCCGGACCCTGCTGGCCATGTCCCCGGAGCGGGCCGTCGATCTTTCCCGCCGCGTGGACGTCCACCTGGGCTCCATGGCCAAGTCTGGCGAACGGGCGGTGGCCGGGGTGACCGCCGGGCTGATGTCCCTGGGCGACACCGTCACCTGGCGGGCCCGGCACTTCGGCCTGCCGATGCAGATGACCAGCCGGATCACGCAGTTCAGCTTCCCGGATTCCTTCACCGACGAGCAGCAGCGCGGGCCGTTCCGTGCCTTCCGGCACGTGCATGAGTTCCTGCCGGATTCTTCCGGACCGGACGCATCCCTGCCCGACGGCGGCCGGACCCTCATGCTCGACCACGTGGAGTTCACTGCCCCGTTCGGAGTGCTGGGCCGCCTGGTGGAGAAGGCCTTCCTGGGGCGCTACCTGAAGCACCTGATCGAGGAGCGGAACAGGTACCTGCAGGGTGTAGACCGCTGAGCCGTTGGCGACGCGACGGTGCTTTTGAAAAATATATAGACTGGTCTATTATATTTTCATGGCATCCAAAGGAAACCTCACCAAAGCACGGCTCGCAGAGTCCATGCTCGAACTCATCCAGACCAGCGGCTACAGCGGCACGGGCCTGAACGCTGTGATCGAACACGCAGCAGCGCCGAAGGGGTCGATCTACTTCCACTTCCCGGATGGGAAGGAGGGCCTGGGTGTCGCCGCGGTGGAACTCGCCGCGCAGCAGTTCGGGACGCTGCTCGCGGAGGCCGCACACTCCGCGGGAGGTCCGGCGGAGGCTGCCCGCGCCGCGATCGAGGCCCTGACGGCCATCGTCAGCGATAGCGACTTCCGGCTGGGGTGCCCGGTCTCCGTGGTCACCCTGGAGATGGGCGCGGAGAGCGAGCGGCTGCGGCAGGCGTGCGCCACCGCCTTCGAATCGTGGATCGCACCGACGACGGCGCTCCTCGAAGCCGCCGGAATCGACGCCGGGGAGGCCCGGTCGCTGGCCACCGTGGTCGTCTCGACGATCGAGGGAGCGGTCATCGTCTCTCGTGCGCTGAAGAGCACCCAGCCCCTGGAGTCGGCCGCCGACGTCGTGGCCGAGCTCATCGATCAGCGCTGCCAGGCCGTGGGAGGAACGCGATGACTCAGCACGGAGATTCCCGCCACGCCCTGGTGTTCGGGGCCTCGGGACTGATCGGCCGGCACCTGGTCCTCACCTTGGCGAAGGCCGGCGCGCACGTCACGGCGGCGGTCCGGAGCACCGGCTCGGGAGAGCGGGTCCAGCAGTGGCTCAGGGAGCGTGGCCTGGCGCAGCACGTCAGCACGGTGATCGTCGACTTCGACGCCCCGGACATTGTCGAAGGCGGCGCGGCGGCCTTCGTGGACGTGACCGAGATCCACAACTGTGCCGGGTCCTTCCGCTTCGGGATGCCCGCCGAGGAAGCGCGCAGCGCGAACGTCGGCATCGTCGAAAAGCTCATCGACTTCGCCGCGGACCTTCCGAAGCTGCAGCGCGTGGTCCACATCTCGGGTTACCGCGTCGGGGGACAGGACCCCGCCATGGTTCCGTGGTCGGAGGAACACCGCGCGGCGGTCTACAAGGAACTGGGCGGCTACGAAGCCTCGAAGGTCGAATCCGACGCCATCTTCCAGGCCCGGGCCCTGGAGAGAGGAGTCCCATGGACGATCGTCAATCCGGCCACCGTGATCGGCGACAGCGTGACCGGGGAGTCGGACCAGAACATCGGGCTGGCCAGCACCATCGAGCAGATCTGGGACGGCACCGCCGCCGCGCTGCCCGCCGATAAGTCCACGTTCGTCCCGGTGCTCACGGTCGACTACATGGCGGCCTTCATGGCGGCGTCCGCGGTCGATCCGGATGCCGCAGGCAAGGCCTTCTGGATCCTGGATGACGCCACCCCGCCGTTGGCGGATCTGCTCACCCACGCGGGCAGGCATCTCGGGGCGAAGGTCCCGCGGCTGAAGATTCCGGTGGGCGTCATCAAGCGGTTGCCGCAGTGGGTCACCAAGGCGGATCCCGAAACACTCGGCTTCCTGTCCGCCGACCGCTATCCGACGGCGCCCGCCGTCGAACTGGCGGCACGGCACGGGCTCCGCACCCCCGACGTCCTCCAGTCCCTGGACCGATGGACCGACTACCTGGCCGCGCATCGTTTCGGTGCGGCAAAGGCAGGCAACCGCCGATTCATCGACGCCGGAGGCGTGAGGACGTTCATGCTCGGCGATCCCGCAGCCTCCCGGGTGATCCTTCCCGGCCTGCCGGTCAATGCGGACACCTGGGCCGAGGTAGCCTCGGGCATCGGTGCGCGCGCCGTCGACCTGCCCGGACTCGGCCTCAGCGGCGGAACCGGCGTCCAGGACTGGGAACAGTGGCTCCCCTCGGTGCTGGATGAGGGACCTGCCGACCTCATCGGCCATTCCATCGGCGCGGCTGCTGCGGTGCTCGCCGCCGCGCGATTCCCGGAGCGGGTCCGATCCCTCACCCTGGTCGCGCCCTTCTTCCTCCAGGCGTCGAGCGGCATCCCGGTCATGCAGAAGCCGTTCGTCAGCGCCTACCTGCGGCGCTCCGACGCGGCAGGGCTATCCCGTCGCCTGACCGGATCGGACGCGAGTGCCGCCGCGCTCGAGTCCAGCGTCAGCGACCTCAAACGGGGCACAGCTCCGAGGGTGGCCGGGCAGCTCGCCCGTGCGGGATCGAAGCAGTGGCGTGCCGAACTCCGGGAAGCGCTGGGGAGGTTCAGCGGCCCGGTCCGCATCATCACGGGAAGCGACGATCCTCTCGACCCGGAGCTGGCGGAGCAGTTCGCGTCACGTCCGAACGTTGAGCTGATCTCCGTGCCGGGTGCCGGGCACCATCCACAACTGACCCACGGCGATGCCCTCGTCGATCTGCTCGCCGGAGACCTGGTCAAGGGGTCGGTCGCGTGAACAGGACGCCCATGGTTTCAGCTACTCCGCCACCAGTTCCACCTCGTAGCCGTCCGAGTTGATCAGGAAGGCTGCGTAGTGCTCCGGGCCGCCGGCGTGCGGGTATTTGTCCGCGTAAAGCTCGAACCAGTCCGAATCCACGGCGAGGTCCCGCAGCCGGTCCACGTTGTCCCGGCTGCCGCCGTGGAAGGCCACATGGTTCATGCCGGCGTCCGTGCGCCGGTGGATGGTGCTGGTGAGATCGGGGGACTGCTCCACCACCACGTAGGCGGAGCCGAGTTTCCAGCTGCAGCCGTTGGGCCATTGCCGGTAGGGGGTGTAGCCGAGCTCGGTGAGCAGCCAGCCCCATTCTGCGGCCGCTCGGTCAAAATGCGGTACCCAGATTTCCAGATGGTGCAGCGAACCCACAGAAGCATCGGCCATCTGCCGAGTCTAAGGCGATGGCCGATGCTTCTGGTAGGAGGCGCCGGTGGCGGGGCGAACCCGGACTCCTAGGAAACTGCTACGGGTTCCTTCGGGGCTCCCGGCTGTGTGCCGTTGCCCGTGGCTGCCGCGTCGAGCAGGTCCTCGAAGGGCAGCTCGTCCAGGTCGATCAGCGGGTTCTCGTCCTGGGTGGCCACGAGTTCGCGGGCTTCTGCCGGGGTGTCCACGCTCGGCATGGAGCCGGGCAGCGGCCGCTGGGCCGATTCCTTCAGGAAGTAGATGGTGACTGCGCCGACCACGGATGTGCCCATGAGGTAGTAGGCGGGCATCATGTCGTTGCCCGTGCCTTGGATGAGGGCGTCGACGATGAGCGGCGTGGTGCCGCCGAAGATCGCCACCGAGAAGTTGTAGGCGATGCCCATGCCGCCGTAGCGGCTGGACGTCGGGAACAGGGCCGGGAGCGCCGAGGCCAGGTTTGCGATGTAGAAGGTCACCGGGAACGCGATGAGTGCCAGGCCTGCCAGGGTGGACCAGATCTCTCCGATGCCGATCAGCAGGAACGCGGGAACTGAGAACACGATGGTGCTGCCGGCACCGATCCACAGCACGGGGCGGCGGCCGATCCGGTCCGAGAGCTTGCCTGTGAGCGGAATACAGAGGGCCATGATGACCAGCACGGGGATAGTCAGCAGTGTGCCGTGGACGGGATCGTAGCCCTTGGCGGTGGTGAGGTACGTGGGCATGTACGAGGTGAGGGCGTAGCCCACGGTGTTGGCGGCGGCAGCGAGGATCATGGCGATCAGGATCTGGCGCCAGTAGGCCTTGATGATCCCGACCGGGCCCTTGGCCACGGCGGCGTCGCCAGCAGCAGCCTCTGCGGCGTGGGCTTCCTGGGCGTCGAGGGTGGCCTGGAACTGCGGGGATTCCTCGATCTTGTTCCGGAAGTAGATCGCAATCGCGCCGAGTGGTCCGGCGATCAGGAACGGCAGGCGCCAGCCCCATTCCTCCATGGCCGTTTGGCCCAGCGTCAGCTGCAGGATCGACACCAGCGCGGCGCCGAGGGCGAAGCCGATGTAGGAACCCATGTCCAGGAAGCTCGCGAAGAAGCCGCGGCGCTTGTCCGGCGCGTACTCGCTCACGAAGGTGGTGGCGCCGGCGTATTCGCCGCCGGTGGAGAAGCCCTGGATGAGCTTCAGGATGACCAGCAGCGCAGCGGCCCAGATGCCGATCTGCGCGTAGCCGGGAAGGAGGCCGACGGCGAAGGTGCTTGCCGCCATCAGCAGCAGGGTTGCGGCGAGCACCTTCTGGCGGCCCACCTTGTCGCCCAGCCAGCCGAACACCACGCCGCCGAGCGGGCGGGCGATGAAGGTGGCGGCGAACGTTCCCAGGAGGAACAGCGTCTGCACCGAGGGGTCCGCTTCGGGAAGGAAGACCGGACCCATGGTGGTGATCAAGTAGCCAAAGACACCGACGTCGTACCATTCCATGGTGTTGCCGACGATGGTTCCGCCAAGGGCCTTCTTGAGCATCGGTTGGTCCACGACATTCACGTCGGAAACCTTCAGCCGGCGGCGGACGGGGAACTTCAATTTTGCGGTGCCCGTTTTTTGGCTACCTGCGGGTGTGGGTGCGGTGGAGCCGGTGGCGTTCCTGGCGCCTACCGGAGAGTCGGTGATGCTTTGGTCTGTGGGCATTTGGGCCCCTCCTAAGGAGGTCATTTGCTTGCGACGTACAGCTGCCCCGCTCCGGGCAGGGTTTCAATTTTACGCGGGTTCGGGTCACACCAAGGGCTGCCGCAGTGCTGGGCGGACGGTTCCAGGGTCGATCTGTTGCGCATTGCGGAACAGGTTTCGCCCCGGAAACCCGCGGAAATCCGCGGATTTCCGGCACCCCCATGCCGTCGTTATCTAATCGTGACCTTTGGGGGTCGATTCTGGCCGGAATCCGAGGACAACGGTCGCATCGAGGTCCTCCGACCGGAACACCTCCGAACACAGCCCGGCGGTGTCGAACAAGGCCGCCGTGCGGGGTGCCTGCCGGACGCTTGTTTCGATCAGCAGGCGGCCGCCCGGTGCCAGCCACAACGGAGCCTCCGCGACGGTCCGCCGCTGCACCGCCAAGCCGTCCGATCCGCCGTCGAGCGCTACCAGCGGCTCATGCAGGCGCGCTTCCTGGGGCATGGTGGCGATGTCCGTCGTCGGCACATACGGGGCGTTGACCAGCAGCAAATCCACCCGGCCCCGCAGAGACCGCGGCAGTGCCGAATACAGGTCACCCTCGTGGACCCGCCCGCCGGCCGCCTCGACGTTGCGGCGCGCGCAACGGACCGGCGCAGGATCGATGTCCGCCGCGTGCAGCTCGATGCCCGGAACCTCCGCAGCGAGGGCGGCACCCACCGCGCCGGTGCCGCAGCAGAGGTCGACGACGGCGTAGCCCGGCCGGGCGAACCGCGCACCCAGCTCGACGAGGTACTCCGTGCGGCGGCGCGGGACGAAGACTCCGGGATCGACGGCGATGCGCAGGCCGCGGAACCCGGCCCAGCCGAGGACCTGTTCGAGGGGGAAGCCGGCGATGCGCTGTTGTGCCATCCGCTCCAGTTCCTGTGGCGAGGCGGCCTCGGCGAGAAGCAGTTCGGCCTCCTCCTCGGCGAAGACGCAGCCGGCGGAACGAAGGCGCAGGGTGAGTTCGGAGCGGGTGTGGTGCGCGGGGAGGGTGGTCATGGGAGAGCCTTTCGGGAAACCGAGGGGTGCTCTCCGGCCCGCTACGCCAGGGTGGGAAGCGGCTGCGGAGGGAGCACCCGTGCTGCCATTGCGTTGATGGGTCTCACCTCCTGATCCGGGACCCTGTGCGGGTCTTCTGGGTTGCAATGCTAGCCCACGCGGTGAAAATTCGGGGGTTCCCAAGGGCGGGTGAGTCTGCCTAGGGTAGTGGGCATGGGAACACTGATTTTTGAGTAGCCCGGCCGTTCCGGGGCCACCCCGGCCGCCGTGTTTGAACCGCACAAAAATCCACGCCTGGTGAGGCCATGCCTCCGCGTCGTTCCCTTTTACGCATCGGAGCGGTTTTCCTCTAAGTTCCGCAGCAAAAGGCACCCTGGACGTCGCATCTCCGGCACCTCTGACGGCATTGACGCTAAGGAGAGCATTGTATGACTGCGGAATCCCCGAACAAGGCCGCCGCGGAGGGCGGCATCAAATCCAAGCTGAGTGAGGCCCAGCGGGAAATGCTGGAGCGTAAGTCCCGCGGCGGTTCGGACCCCGGCTGGCAAAGCACCGGCCGCGGACACAAGCCCACGCACGCCAGCGGAAAACTCGCCAAGACCGAAAAGAAGGTCCGCTGGTAACGCATCCTTCGATTCACCTGCGCAGCCCGGAAATCCTGCGTAGCCCGGACATCCAGCGCAGCCCAGAAATACCGCGGAAAGGAAGAACAATGGCCGACAAGCAAGCACAGAAGATCAATCCGGAACTCGCCGAGCACCTGGCCGGAGCAATGGACATGGCACCGATGCCAGAGCCCGCTGCTGTAGCCACCACCTTCGCTTCGGCCCAAGGAATGGCTTGGCCGGACGGGAACGGCAAGCGCCGGCACCCGAAGGAGCGGGGCACCAGCCACGGCCGTTCGGGCCAGGGCGCCGCCGTGACGTCGGTGCACCGCACCAGCCGCCCCCAGATGCCGCACTCCTCCTAAGACGGTAGCTGTCTTCACCGCCGGCCCAACTGACTCGCACTTAAGGTCGTTTTGAGCCCTCAAAACGACCACAACTGCCAGTCAGTTGGGCCGGGTCGCGTCTGTGAAGGGGAGGTTGAACCTGCTACGGGGTTTGGCTCCCGCGACTGACTTCCAGGATCGATTCCCGGAGGCGGGACTGGGCCAGGGCCAGTCCCGCGTACGCCGCTCCGCGGGCCACCGATAGTCCGACCACCTGCGGCGCGACCCTGATCTCCGGGACGGCGGGAAGGGTTTGCGCCAGGCGCTTGCGCGCCTCGGGCAGAACTTCGTCCACGAGCGGACTCAAGCGGCCCACAAAGTAGACCGATTCCGGATCCAAGGTGACGGCAACGGCGCCGACGGCGGTGACGATCGCCGTCGTAAACGCCTCCATCACTCTCGCGCGGGCCGCCGTTTCCAGCGGCTCGGACCAGAGCGCCTCGATGCCTTCCAGCTCCAGTCCCTGCCGCTTGGAAAATTGGAGGAGTCCCTTGGTGCTCAACACGCCGTCGAGGGGCTCGTTGTCCACGCCGGAGAAAAGGACACCACCGAGAGCACCGAACGTCGGGGTCCGTCCCTGGGCGATCTCATGATCCGTGCAACTGGCGAATGTCAGCACGGTACTGAGCATGAACAAAGCAGCATTCCCGATGCTCGCATCGTCTTTCAGGATCCCGCGGAGAGACACGCTTGCATCGCCCTCAAGGGCCACGGGAGCGTTTAGCCGATCCTCAAGCCAATTCTGGAGAGGGGAACCCAGGAAATTCTTCCGTGATTCTGATTTCCCAGGATCCTTGGTGCCGTTGACGCGGCCAGGCAATGCCGCGACGACTTGGCGCAACGGCCCCACTGTGGAATCACCGGTCTTCGCAATCAACTCCACCAGCCACTCGCCAGTGGTTTCGACGTCTCCGCCCTCGAGGCTGGGCACAATTGTGTGTCCAAGCTCCCGACCCCTGAGGTCCGTTACCAGGACACAAGTGGTTCTCGCGCCGAGGGAGATACCGACAATGTGCCCCGCCGTGCCGGGTATGTCGAGATACGTGGAGGGTCGGCCGCGGCGCACAACGGAATCGACTCCCTGTTCGATGACGAAGCCGTCAAAAAGGAGTTCATCCACCTTCCGGGACACGGTCGCCTGGCTCAAACGGGTCAATTCGATCAGCCTGCTGCGCGTCAAAGGCGCCTCCGAAAGGACCGCATCAAGGACCGAGGCCTTGTTGTAGTCACCTGTCGTGGCGGTGTTGTTCATGGCACAACCTTAATGCGATGTCAGAGCAAAGCCGGACGAGACGGAGCTGTCCGGCTTTGCTCTGACAGGGGTTGATGGACTAGCGGATTGCGGCTTCAGTGATGGCTGATTCTCCAAGGCCCCAGTAGTCCAGCGATTTCTTGTATTCGGGGCTGTCGAGGACGGACTGGATGGCCTTCTGCAGGGCCGGCGTCAGAGGCGATCCCTTCTTCAGTCCCATGGCGACGTTGGTGTTGGTGCGGGTGTCCATCCTCGGCGTCAGGACGGTGAAGTGGCCGGGCTGCTGCGCCTGCGCCCAGGCCAAGCCGCTGGCGTCGTAGAAAACACCGTCGACCCGCTTGGAATCCAGCTGGGTCAGGGCCTCCTGGACGTTGGGCAGCGTTACGGCGTTGATGGCCGGCTTGCCTTGGGAAGTGCAGGTCCACTCCGAAATGTTCGGCAAGTGCTTCAGCTGCTGGGTGGAGCCCTTGGTGACGGCGATGTTCTTGCCGCACAGGGAGTCGTTGCTCAGGTTCTGCGGGTTGCCGTCGGGTACTGCCACGGCCGAGCCGCCCTTGAGGTAGTTGATCATGTCCAAGACCTTGAGCCGCTCTTCCGTGGCGGACATGGTGGTGGCGGTGAAGTCGTAGCGGCCGCCGTCGATGCCGGGGATGATCGTGTCGAACGCCGTGTTGACGAATTTCAGCTTCATTCCCAGCTTTTTGGCAACCAGGCGGGCGAGGTCCGGATTCACGCCGATCGGCGTCACGTTATCCTCGGCGAGGAAGGTCATCGGCGGGGAGCTCAGATCCATCGCTACGGTTAGTTCACCCTTGGCCTTGTAGGATTCGGGCAGCAGCGCCACTGCGGCCGGATCCGCCTGGACCCCCTCCGAGATGTCACGGGTGTTCTGCGTCTTGGGGATTTCCGTCTGCTGGCTGCCAGTGACCGCGCCGCCACAGGCCGTCACGGCCAGCAGGACAGCAAGCCCTGCAGCGGCAGCATGGATCTTGGTGATGCTCTTCATGGTGTTCCCTTCAATTGGTCACCGCCGAGTAATTCATAGGGGAGGTCGGCTGGTTCAGTACATGGGGATTGGTAGCCTTTGCGCCCACTAGGCGAGCGATACTGGCCCCTCGAGCTTGACTTCGTGTCTCTGTGACGGGCGTCTCACTGATTAATTTTCATCATGAATGTAAATGGCGACATTGTCAACAATTTTCTGGGACTTCCTGCTGCGAGACCTTGGAAATGGGCCTCGATATAGCCCAAGGGCCCGGGCGCGGTGCGATACCGTGCCCAGGCCCTTGCGGTGCGGAGCGTCGACGTAAGGTGCAGATGCTTGTGTCGGGTTAGCGCAGTTCGTGGAATACGCGGTCCATGGCCTCGATGAGACGGTCGGCGTCGGTCATTGAGAAGGGCAGCGGCGGGCGGAGTTTCAGGACGTTGCCCTGGGCTCCGCAGGCAGAGATCAGGATCCGCTCTTCGCGGAGCCTGTTCACGATCGAACTGGCGAGGTTCCCGTCCGGGGTCAAGCTGGAGCGGTCGGTGACGAGGTCGACTCCAATGAACAGTCCGCTCCCGCGAACCTCCGCGACCTGGTCCAGGTCCTGGGTGATGCGTCGAAGTTCTTTTTGGATCTTCGAACCGACCTTGAGGGAATTTTCCATGAGGGATTCCTCGCGGATAACGTCCAGGACGGCCTGTGCTGCAGCGATGGCCACGGTGTTCCCGCCGAAGGTGTTGAAGTAACGGATGTTCTTCCCGAATTCCACGAGCAGTTCGGGCTTGAACACTGCCGCGGAGATAGGGATGCCGTTGCCCATGGGCTTGCCCATGGTGACAATGTCCGGGACGATTCCGTGGCGCTGGAAGCCCCACCATTCCTCGCCGGTCCGGCCGAATCCCGGCTGGACTTCATCGGCGATGTACAGGCCGCCTGCGGCATGGATTTCCTCGACGATCGGGCGGAGGAAGCCGGCCGGGCCGTCGAAGACGCCGTCGGAGGAGAAGATGCTGTCAGCAATGAAGGCCGCTACGCCGACGCCGTGGCGGTGCAGGTCGGCGATTGCCGCACGCACCTGGTCCCGCAGGTGCTCCGCCAGCGGCTTTTCATCCGAGGAGTAACGCAGGGCATCAGGTGCGTCGATGACCCGCACGTTGGCGCCCAGCGGAACCCCGACCCCCAGGGACGGCGAGAAGGATGCTACTTCTGCCGTCAACCCGTGATACGCACCAGAGGTGACGATGATGCCCTGGTTTCCCGTGACGTACTTTGCCACCCGCATAGCAAGATCGTTGGCCTCCGAACCGCTGCAGGTGAACATGACGTGCCCAAGCTCTGAGGGAAAAGTCGAGAGGAGTTGTTCCGAGTAGTCGAGAATCGATTCCTGCACGTAGCGGGTGTTGGTGTTCAGCGTCTGCATCTGCTGATTGACGGCGGCGACGACGCGAGGGTGGCAGTGGCCGACCGAGGGGACGTTGTTGTAAACGTCCAGGTATTCGTTTCCGTCCGGGTCAAACAGAGTGACACCCTTGGCTCGCACTACTTCCACCGGAGTGTTGTAGAACAGCCGGTAGCCGGGTCCGAGGCTCGTGTCGCGGCGCCGGATGTTTTTCTGCATCTGCTCAGGGAGCTCGCTGACCCTGTTGGGATCAAAGCCGTTGACCATGGGCATCGAGGGTCTGCGGATTTGGGAAGTTTCCATCGTTAGGTCCTTAAGGCTTGGATTCAGGGTGTGAAAGGCAGTTTCGGTGCGGGGGCAGCGGCTGTGGCTGCGAGCCGGTCCCAGTCCGGCTTGGAGTGGGAAAGCAGGTAATCGCGCCTTTCGGGGAGCTGGCTTGCCCGCCACTGTGTTATCAGGGCGCGCAGCAGCAGCCGGGCGGGCGCGGACACTGCCAGGGCAGCGGCCTCCCGAGCAGGCAGGAGCCGAACCTTCTGGTAACCCGCGACGACGTTGAGGGCCTGCTCCCAGGGGCTACCCGGGTCTCTTCCCAGGAAGTTGGCCATGGTCACGCTGATGTCGAAGATCAGGGGGGTCCGCACCGCGTCTCCGAAGTCGATGATCCCGGTCACGTAGTCCGCTGCGTCGGGATCGACCACAAGGTTGAACGGGCTGAAGTCCCCGTGCACCACTTGGGACGTGAGGCTGCCAAGAAGCGGAACTACCTGCTCGTCGAAGCGGTCGAAAATGTCCTCCGCAAGGAAGCGCTTGGACTTTTCGTCCACGTGGTCCAGCAACGGCCGCATCCGGTGGAAATGCTTCAGGTCCCACAGGAGCAAACGGCCTGCCCGTTGGTGATCGAAGTCCCGCAAAGCCAGGCCCAGACGCGCGAGACTTGAGCCCACCAATTGAAGCTGTCCCGCGGACGCTGCGTGATTGGCCAGCAGGTTTCCTGACACGAAGCGCATGACGCGAAGCACCCGGTCGTAGGGTCCGTGCGGAGTGGGGATGTGGACTTCGGGTCTCCCGTCAACGCTGCTCACGATGCGCTGGACCGGAAGCTCGGGGGAAGTCCGTTCCAGATGTTGCATACATGCGGTCTGAAGGTTGACGATCACGGGATCCTCATCCGGCGGGGACACCTTGACCAGATAGGTATCCGCACCATCCTGGAGCCTGAAGGTGTCATCCTTCTCGGTAGGAATCCGAACCAGCTTCCCCGTCAAGCCATAGAACTCTTCAAGCAGATCCAGGACCGACAAGTCCGGCATGTGTGAATGCCCACCGAGCAGTCCACTTTCTGCTGCCGCGGCGTCGATGAAGTCAGAGTCGCTCGTCGTGGAGTCGGGGATCATGCTCATGTCACCCTTTCAAGGGGAGTTAGGAAAGCCCGCTTGGCCTGGGTTGCTTGCGGAACAAGCGGGTGTCCCCGCCCACGGCTCACGGCCATGTTCGCGTGCCGTGAGCGGGGAGTCTCAGGAAGCCGGCCTTAGAGGCCGAGGTGCTTGTTGATCTCGTCGAGGGACTTGACAACGTTGTAGTCGTAGCCCGGGCCGATGGGGTCATAGCCACGGTCCAGCACCCAAAGGTTCCGGAAGCCCATGTCGTGCATCGGGTGCATGTCATAGCGGGTGTGTGAGGCGATGTGCAGGAAGTCCTCCGGCTTGGCGTTCAGGGTGTCGAGCATGTACTCGAAGGCTTGGTAGCGCGGCTTGTAGGCCTGTGCCTGCTCGGCGGTCAGCACGGCGTGGAAGTGGGCGCCAAGCTTGGGAATGCTGATGTCCAGGAAGCTGTCGTCGGCGTTGGACAGGGCAACCAGCTTGAAGTTGTCGCCCATGAGTTTCAGCGGAGCCGGCACGTCGTCGTGGGCGTCAAAGCTGCGCACAGCGTCGGCGAATTCTGCGCCCGCACCAGGGGTCGGCCCAATGCCGAAGAACTTGCAGACCCGGTCAAACGAATTCTGCAGGATCTGCTCATAAGGCCTGTATTCAAGGACCTCGTCGAAGCGGTACCCGCGGAATACCTTCTTGAACGCCGGCCACTGCTCTTCAGGCAGGCGGCCATCCAGCAGGCGGCGGGTGGTGGCATCCGTGTCCCAGTTGATCAGGGTGCCGTAGATGTCAAAAGAGATGTACTCCGGCCGTGAGGTGTCTGTCATGATTCCGTCCGTTCGCAGGGGTGGGGAGGGGTCCGTTCGATGTCCGCCATCGGGCTTCCGTCCGACCGGGCAGGGGGTTTTTTGATTCACTATGAATGTAAATCATCGAAGTGTAAATTGTCAACGATTTTTCCTTCGGTGGCTCTCGTAGATAAAGAGCGTCTAGCGGGGCCGTGCCACGTCCGACGGCGATTTGTCGGGCCGCCAGCCCCGCCATACCGGGTGCCGCATGCGGCCGCTTCCGGTCCAGTCGCCGAAGGTCACCTCGCCCACGAGTTCCGGGGACACCCAGTGCGCGGTGCTCGCGTCCTCGGCCGGGATGTCCAGGAACGGCGACTCCGCCTGCTCCAGATCCTTCACGCGCTTCAGGATGTCCCGCAGTTGCCAGTCCTTGAAGCCGGTGCCTACCCGCCCCGCGAACCGCAGCTTGCCGCCGTCGGGAATTCCCACCAGGAGCGCCCCGATGGTGCCGCGCCGGGACCCGGCACCGGGCCGCCAGCCGCCCAACACCACCTCCTGGCTCTGTTCGAGCTTCAGCTTGATCCAGGAATGGCTGCGCCGCCCGGGCAGGTACCGGCTCTCGGCGCGTTTGGCCATGACCCCTTCGAGGCCCAGTTCGGCGGCACTGTCCAGGATGGCCGCAAGGTCGTGGTCCAGGACCTCCGACAGGTGCAGCGGACTGCCCTTCGGCAACAGTTTCATGAAGGACTCCAGCCGCCCCCGGCGTTCGGCCAGCGGCAGCGACACGAGTTCGCCGCCGTCGTCGTACAGCAGGTCGAACAGCATCAGCTGCACCGGCGCCACCGCACGGGCACGCTCCACATCGCCGGGTTTGGTGAGGTTCATCCGCTTCTGCATCTGTTCGAAGCTCGGCCGGCCGTCCTTGCCGAAGGCAACGATTTCGCCGTCGGCCACGAAGTCGTGCGCGGGCCAGATGGCAGGGTCGCTCAGTTCCGGATAGGTGGCCGTCATGTCCTTGCCGGTGCGGCTGCCGAGCCGGAGCTTGCCGCGCGAGCGTGAGACCAGCACCCGGAAGCCGTCCCATTTCAGTTCGAAGAGCCAGCGGCTTCCGGCCAGGTCACCGGCGGTTCCTGCGGTGGCGAGCATGGGCGCATAGTCCGGCGGCCCGGGAAGGGTTCCCGGGCCTGACCCGGCGGGCGTGGCGGCAGCCGTCGATGCTTTCGGGACTGCGTGGTGCCCGGGCTGTTCCTTCATGAGGTGGATGAGCCACTGCTTGTCCGATTCGCCCGTGCGGATGAGGGCGAAGCGCCGTGTACCGTGCAGGCCGCCGCCGGGCCGGCCGGTGAGGGTGGCGATCACTTCCTTTCCTTCACGCCACTTCTCGCATTCGAACGTGCCGTTGTCCCAGATGCTCACGGTTCCGGCGCCGTATTCGCCCTTCGGGATGATCCCCTGGAACTGCGCGTATTCCAGCGGGTGGTCCTCCGTGTGCACGGCCAGGTGGTTCTTGGCGGGGGTCTCGGGCACGCCGCGCGGGAGCGCCCAAGACACCAGCACGCCGTGGTGCTCCAAGCGGAAGTCCAGGTGGAAGGCCCGCGCGTGGTGCTCCTGGATCACGAAGATCCCGCCCGCCGGGTTCTCCTCGGCGTCCTCCTGCTTCCCGGAAGCGGTCTGTCCGACGGCGGGAAACGGTTCCGGCGTCTTGCCCGGATCGCGCTTCCGCACGTAGTCCTTGAGGCGAGGGTGCACGCCTGCCGTACCGTCCAAAGCGCCGCCGTCGTCGTCCTCCCCGTCGGGACCGCCGCCGACGAGCGTGGGGTGACCCGAATGTGCCGCCGCCACCGCAGCGAAATGGTCCTTGCCGTCCTTCACGCGTTTCATCACGGCCGTGAAATCCAGGTGCTCGAGCGTGGGGGAGGAGAGCTCGCGCCAGGTACGGGGCGCCGCCACCATGGGGTGCGCACGGCCGCGCAGGGAGTAGGGCACGATCGTGGTCTTGTTTCCGCTGTTCTGGCTCCAGTCCACCAGGACCTTGCCGCCGCGCAGGGACTTCTTCATGTCACTGACCACGAGATCCGGATGGTCCGCCTCGAGGGAGCGGGCCAGTTCATGCGCGAACGCCGAAATCTGCTCCCACTTCTGGGTGCCGTCCAGCCCCGCGTAGAGATGGATGCCCTTGCTGCCGCTGGTCACCGGCACCGGATCCATGCCCATGTCCTTCAAGATGGAGCGAACCAGCTTGGCTACCTCCACGCATTCGGGCAGCCCCGTGCCGGGTCCGGGATCGAGGTCGAGCACCAGCCGGTCCGGGTTGAGCATGGTCCCATCGGCGTCCACCTGCCACTGCGGCACGTGGATTTCCAAGGCAGCGATCTGCGCCAGCCAAGTGAGGGTGGCCAGATTGTTCACCAGCGGATAGTCGTTGGTGTGGTCGCTGTGCTGGATGGTCACCCGCGGAACCCACGACGGCGTGGAGGCGTCCAGGTTCTTCTGGAAGAACATCTGGCCCGGCTTCTCCGCGGTCCCCACGCCGTTCACCCAGCGCTTGCGGGTGGCCGGCCGGTTGGCCGCCGCCGGGATCAGGAACGGCGCGACGGCGGCGTAGTACTCGAGCACTTCGGCTTTGGTGGTGCCGGTCTCCGGGTAGATGATCTTGCCCAGATTGGTCAGCGTCAGTTCGCGTCCTTCGACGTTGACGCGCTCCTTCTTGCGATCTGCCATCTCTTCACCTCCGCCTTGATGTGATGTTCACTTGGTGCATGAGGGCCATATGGAAGGGTTCTATCGCGTTCGGGCTGGTCAACGTTCCGGTCAAGCTGTACAGCGCCACTGAAGACCACGACGTCAGTCTCCACCAGGTCCACAACAAGGACGGAGGACGCATCCGCTACCAGCGCAAATGCGAAGTCTGCGGCGAAGTTGTGGCTTACGAGGATATCGACAAGGCCTACGAAGAGGAAGGCCGCACCGTGGTCCTCACCTCGGCGGACCTGAAGTCCCTCCCGGAGGAGAACAGCCGCGACATCGAAGTGGTGGAATTCGTTCCGGCCGAGCAGCTGGACCCCATCATGTACGAGCGGCCCTACTATCTTGAGCCCGATTCGAAGTCGCCCAAGGCCTACATGCTGCTCCTGCGTACCCTGCAGGACACCGAGCGGGTGGCGATCGTACAGTACGCCCTGCGCCAGAAGACGCGGCTGGGCGCCCTGCGGGTGCGCGGGGACGTGCTGATGCTGCAGTCGCTGCTGTGGGACGACGAGGTCCGCGAGGCCGACTTCCCGGCGCTGGATTCCGACATCAGGATCTCGGACAAGGAACTGGAAATGTCCTCGGCACTTGTCGATTCCATGGCCCGAGACTTCGATCCCGAGGCCTACACGGACGACTACCAGGTGCAGTTGCGCCAGCTCATCGCGGCGAAGCTCGAGCGTGGGGATTCGCTGGATACCGAGGAGACGTTCGGTGTCCAGGCCGCCGAGGGCGAAGGCGGGGAGGTCATCGACCTCATGGAGGCGCTCAAGCGCAGCCTGGACAAGAAGCGCGGCGGTGCCAGCGGTGCCAAGACTGCGGAGTCGAAGGCCGGTGCGAAGACGTCCGGCACGTCGCGGACCGCCAAGGCCAAGGCGAAGGACGAGACCGACGAGGAGAAAGCCCCCGCCAAAGCGAGGACCCGGGCGAAGAAGAACGCCTGAGGCCGTTCCGCCGTCGGCCGTTAGGCTTCCTGCCACCGGCACCTCACGCCCCGGTCTCCTGGTGCGGTTCGGCCATCCTCTTCGACCCGGGTGAGCCGCGCTCGCGGAGGAACACCGACGCCCCCACCAGCACGGCAACCGCCAGGAACTCGCTCTGCCAGTTCTGGAAGGACTCGAACCAGGACCGGCTGCTTGCCATGTACTCCCACGTCGTCACCGCAGCTTGCCCATGGGCCATTTGTTCCTCGCTGTAGGTTTCCGCGCCGCCCACCGCGTGCATCGCATCTCCTAACCGCCTCATCTCCTAACCGCCGGTCCCGGCCGGCGTCGCGCACGGTAGCTGAGCCACAAAGGCACCACCAGGAGGAGGAGCACGAGGATCACGAAGATCGCCCCTCCCGCGATCAGCGCGGCAGTCCGGCCGGCGACGACGTCGAACACCAATACGGCGGTACCCACGATCAGCACCGCTACCCCGCTCAGGGCGGTCTTGGCGATCATGTCCGCGCTGGCCACGAGTACGGATTTCAGCCGTTTCCGGAAGAGCCGCCGGTGCGCGCTGACTGGCAGGAGGATCAACGCCGTGGTGAGTGCTGCCGCCATGACATTGAACAGGTACACGCCCACCTGGAAGGAATCCAGGGTGTCGAATTTGGCCTGGAACGGCAGCGTCAGGAGGAAGCCCGCCAGGATCTGGACTCCGGTCTGGAGCACCCTGAGCTCCTGGAGGAGTTCCATCCAGTTGCGGTCGAGTTTCTGGTTCGGAGACTCGCCGCGCTTGTCGTCTTCGAGAAATTCCATGTCGTCCATATGGAAACCTCCGCCGTGCCTGGATTTCACGCTATGGCGTGGAGGCGCCGAATTCAATGGAAAACTAAGCCTGCTGACTAATTTCCCCAAACGCTGGACTCGGTGCCCGCCGCCCGTTAGCGTCGGGAGTGCTGGAGATGTACGCCAACCCACCTTTGGAGGACGCGATGAGCAGCAGTTTCCCTTCACCGATCCAACCCGGCGGGCAGCGTCCCGGGGACGGGAGCCTGACTGACGTGCCGCCCGACGCCGGGGACCCGCCGTCTCCGTTCGGACCGCCGTCGCCGTTGCCGCCGCAGCCCCTGCCGCCGGACCCGGGCACCCAGCCGCCGCCGTTCGAGCCGCCGGTCCCGCCCGTTGAGCCGCCTATGCCGCCGGACCCGGAACCGTTCCCGATGCCGCCTGGCCCCGATACGTTCCCGGTGCCCGGCGATCCGGACGCGGCCCCGCCGGAGCCGCAGCCGGACGGACCGGATCGCAGCTAGCCCCGGCTAAGCGGGCAGTTCCATCCGGAATCCGCAACTGCATTGGAGCACCTTGGTTTTCAGGTAGACATCCAGCAGGTCCACGGCCGGGTCCTGTTCCGGATCGTCGGTGCGGATCGGGGCCTGCAGGCTCCGGTGGGCGGAACCGGCGAGTTCCATCGGGCGCCCGCAATGGACGTATTCGCCGCCGAACTGTAGGACGCCGATGGTGTTTCCGCGGTCGTTGAGGATAGTGGCCGCATCCAGGAAGACTGCAGTGTGGGCGTAGAAGGTGTCGCACTCCACGCAGGTGTATGAGATATCGACAAGCCCGTCGACGGGTGGCTTGAGGGGTTCGATGCTGTCAAGGATGAGGTAGTCCGTGGTGTTGCAGTTCCCGCACCGGATGGGTTCGGCGCTTGGTTGCGGCGTCTCGTTGGATGACGGGGACTGGGAAATCGTCGACATTGACCGGTTCCTTTCTCTCGTCTGGGCCCGTCAGCATCGCTTCGAAAACACCCGCGAGCCGGCTCAGATGCCTCATATTACTAGTAAGCATGCTTACTAAACCAGAGTCCGGGACGTAAGCTTACAAGTGGCCCCGCGCCGGAGAACCGCGCAGAGGCCCGGCTTGCTACTGGACCGGCATCGTGAGAGGAAGACATGAAGGCATCGCAAACCCTGGCAACAAATCTGCAGATGGTTCTGACGGATCTGATCGAGCTCCAGCTTCAGGGGAAGCAGGCGCACTGGAACATCGTGGGCCCGAACTTCAGGGACCTGCACCTTCAACTGGACGAGCTGGTGGCGGCTACCCGGGCTTTCGCCGATGAAACCGCCGAACGGATGAGGGCGCTGCACGCCCTGCCGGACGGACGCAGCGCAACCATTGCCGGTGCCACCCGGCTGGAGTCCTTCCCCGAAGGACTCACGGCAACCAAGGACGCCGTCAAACTGATCACCGTGCGCGTGGAGCGGGCCGTCCAGACCATGCGCGACGTACACGACGAAGTGGACGAAGAAGACCCGACGACGGCGGACCTGCTCCACGAGTTCATCGCCCGCCTTGAGCAGCTGGCATGGATGATCAATGCCGAGACCATGACGGCGGGCGCTTCCGTTTCGGAGCCCGCGCAGGACTAGAAGCACGAGGAGCGTGCCTTCCCTGGCCGGGAAGGCACGCTCCTTTTTGTCGAACTGTCGAACCCGTGTCCTTTGTCGAACCGGTGTCCTTGTCGAACCGGCCTATTCGGCGTCGTGGTCCGTTTCGAGGATCTTGACGAGCTTGTCGAGGGCTTCGTCGGCGCCGGTGCCTTCGGCACGCAGCACCACCACGTCACCCTGGGCTGCGCCGAGGCTCATCAGGGACAGGATCGATGCGGCGTCCATCGCGTCCTCGGCGGGTTCACCCTGACGGGCGATGGTGACCTCGACGTCGAGTTCGCCGGCGGCTTCGGCGAAAATCGCGGCGGGGCGGGCGTGCAGGCCGACGCGGCTGGCGATGGTGGCGGTGCGTTCGCTCATGATGGTTCTCCTTGGTTCGGTGGTTTGTTGGCTTGTTTTCTTAGAGGCCGAGGTCGTTCAGGACAGGCAGCTGCTCGCGGACCGCGGAACGTGCGGCGGCCGCGCTGGGAGCGCTAAGGGCCAAGCCGGCGAGCTGTCGTGCCTGATCCGCGGTCACGGTTTTCAGGACAGCGGCCACGCCGGCCAGCGCCCGGGGACTCATGGACAGCGTCGCCACGCCCAGCCCGACAAGCACGACGGCGAGGGCGGGGTCCGCCGCTGCCTCACCGCAGACTCCCACCGGCTTGGCCTGGCCGCTGGCGGCGCGTGCCGCGGCGGCACCGTCGGCGGTGAGCTTGATGAGCCTCAGTACCGCGGGCTGCCACGGGTCGTTCAGCGTGGCCAGTGGTCCGAGCTGCCGGTCGGCGGCCATGGCGTACTGGGTGAGGTCGTTCGTGCCGAGCGAGGCGAAGGACACGTTGCCGAGCACGGTTTCGGCGGTCAGCGCCGCGGACGGCACCTCGACCATCACGCCGGGGGTCTTGAGGCCGGCCGCGGCGCACAGCGTCGCGAAGCGGGCCGCTTCCTCAGCGGTGGAGATCATCGGGGCCATGACCCACACCTCGGCTTCGTGTGCGGCTTCGGCGGCTGCAATGGCCTCAAGCTGGCGTTCCAGGACGCCAGGGGAGGACAGGTCGGTGCGGTAGCCGCGGACACCCAGGGCGGGGTTGGGCTCGTCCGCGTTCGTCAGGAAGGGCAGCGGCTTGTCGGCGCCGGCGTCCAGGGTGCGGACCACCACCTTCTTCCCGGGGAAGGCGGCGAACACGGCCCCGTACGCGGCGATCTGTTCTTCGACGGTGGGTTCGGTGTCGCGGTCCAGGAAGCAGAACTCGGTGCGGAGCAGGCCGACGCCCTCGGCCCCCGCATCGGCGGCTTTGACCGCGTCCGCGCCGGTGCCCACGTTGGCGAGCAGCGGCACCCGGGTGCCGTCGGCGAGGGCGTTGTCGCCCGTGAACGCGGCGAGGGTGTTCGCCTGCTCGGCCCAGGCTGCGGCGGCTGCGCGCAGTTCCTCGCCGGGCCAGGTGGTGACGGCGCCGGCGGCGCCGTCGACGTAAACCTCAGTGCCGTCGTCGATGTCGTCCACGCCAAGAGCGGCGACGACGGCGGGCAGGCCCAGCGCGCGGGCCAGGATCGCGGTGTGCGACTGGGGTCCGCCGCCGGAGGTGATCAGGGCGATGACCTTCGAGGGGTCCAAGGTGGCGGTATCCGCCGGGGCCAGGTCCTCGGCGGCCAGGATGAACGGCACCTCGGAGGCCGGGATGCCCGGGGCGGGCAGGCCCCGCAGTTCCGAGACGATCCGGGCACGGACGTCCAGGACATCCGCCACCCTCTCGGCCATGTACCCGCCCAGGGCCTTCAGCGTCTCGGCCACCGTAGCGGCGGCCTCCCAGACGGCGCGCTCGGCCGTGCGCGCGCCGCCGGGGGTTTCGGGCTTGAGGAGCTTGACCGCGGACTTGACCAGCATGGGGTCCGCCGCCATCAGGGCCGTTGCTTCGAGGACTTCCTTGCCTTCCCCGCTGGCGTTGGCTGCCCGGCCCCGCAGCTCGGCCTGGACAGCCTTGGACGCATCCTTGATGCGCTGGGCCTGCGAGTCCACGTCGCCTGTGGGAACGGCTGCCGCGCCCGGGCCGGCCGGTTCCTGGATCGGTTTGGGCATCTGCCGCACCGGACCAAGAACGCGCCCGGGGGCGACACCAACACCTGAAAAGGTCTGCATCGATTAGTCCTCTACTAGCTATCTAACGGCGTTGTCAGGCTGCTGCCGCAACAGTATCAACGGGCTTCTTCACTGCCCAGCGTTTGAGGGCGATGAGCAGAAGCGCCGTGATAGCGACGCCGACTGCGATCGAGACGAAGAACATCAGCACGTTGCCGATCGCGAAGAAGACGAAAGCACCTCCGTGCGGAGCCTGGGACGTTACACCGAAGGCCATGGACAGGGCGCCGGTCACGGCACCGCCCACCATGCTGGCGGGGATGACACGCAGCGGGTCGGCTGCGGCGAACGGGATAGCGCCTTCGGAGATGAAGGACAGGCCCAACAGCCAGGCTGCCTTGCCGTTTTCACGTTCGGCCAGGGAGAAGCCCTTCTTGTCCAGGACGGTGGAGGCGAAGGCCATTGCCAGCGGCGGAACCATGCCTGCGGCCATGACGGCGGCCATGATCTGCCACGGGGCCTGGTTCGCGGCACTGCCGGCGGCAAGGCCGGCGACGGCGAAGGAGTAGGCCACCTTGTTGACCGGGCCGCCGAGGTCGAAGCACATCATGAGGCCGAGGATGATGCCCAGGGCCACAGCAGCCACGCCGGTCATGCCGGAGAGCCAGCTGTTCATGGCCGTCATGGCTGCCGCGATGGGGCCGCCGAGGAAGAGGATCATGGCTCCGGAAGCCACGATGGATGCCCCCAGCGGGATGATCACCACCGGCATCAGGCCGCGAAGCCAGCGAGGGGCTTTGAAGCTTCCGATCCAGTACGCCACGAGACCGGCCAGGAGGCCGCCGATGAGGCCGCCCAGGAAGCCGGCGTTCATGAAGACGGCGACGGCGCCGGCGGTAAAGCCGGGTGCGATGCCGGGACGGTCAGCGATGCCGAAAGCGATGTAGCCCGCAAGTGCCGGGACCAGGAAGCCGAAGGCCAGGGCGCCGATCTTGAACAGCACCGCGCCGAGGTAGGCCCCAAGCGGACCCGCAGCGTGCGGCGGGTATTCGCTGGGAAGGTTGAGCAAGTTGTTATTTGCGAGGATCTTGTCGGCCGCGCCGCCCAAGGCGATCTCGTAGCCGCCCAGCAGGAAGCCCAGCGCAATGAGCAGGCCGCCTGCGGCAACGAACGGAATCATGTAGGAGACGCCGGTGAGGAGCACCTTCTTCACCTTCTGGCCGAGGTGCTCGCCCTTTTCTTCGGCCCGGCGCTCGGCGTCTTCCTCGGCGCCGAAATGCGGAACGCGGTGCGCGTTGGGATCCTCGGCTGCCGCGAGGGCCTCGTACACCATCTTCTCCGGCTCATCGATGCCGCGCTTGACCGGAGCGTTGATCACCGGCTTGCCTGCGAAGCGCTCCTTGCCGCGGACGTCGACGTCGACGGCGAAGATCACCGCGTCCGCCGCTGCGATAACGGCAGGATCAAGCGGGGTGACGGCGCCGGAACCCTGGGTCTCCACCTGCAGGTCAACGCCGATTTCCTTGGCGGCGGCCACCAGCGAGTCGGCGGCCATGTAGGTGTGGGCGATGCCGGTGGGGCAGGCGGTCACGGCGACGATGCGCTTCGGGCCTACGGGGCTAATGCCGCCGCCGATCGGGGAGGGGGCCGCGCCCGGTGCTGCGAACCCGGTGGATCCAGCGCCGGCAGTGGCCGCGGCGGGCACCGTCACTGCTTCTGCAATGTGGGCGGCAGGCTTGTCGGCGAGGGCGCCGTCCACCAGCTCCACGATCTCCTGGGGAGTGGCAGCCGCGCGCAGGGCCGCGGTGAAGTCCTTCTTGATGAGCGAGCGGGCCAGTTTGGAGAGCAGCTTCAGGTGCTCCTGGTCCGCGCCCTCGGGGGCTGCGATGAAGAAGATGATGTCCGCCGGGCCGTCCTTGGCGCCGAAGTCCACCTTCTGCGAGAGGCGGGCCATGGCCAGCGACGGCACGGTCACGGCTGTGGAGCGGCAGTGCGGGATGGCGATGCCGCCGGGCACGCCGGTGGCGGTCTTGGACTCGCGGGCGAAGGCGTCGGTGAACAGGCCTTCCACCTCGGTGGCGCGGCCGGCGTCGGTCACTTTGCCTGCGAGGAAACGGATGACGTCGGCGGGAGACTCGCCGAGGTTCTGGTCGAGGGCGACCAATTGGGGGGTAATGAGCTCGGTCACTGTTAGTCCTTCGGAAGGGCCGTGATGGTTACGGCGTCGGGAGTTGTTTGGTGGACTGCCGGGACAGTGGAGCCCGGCAGCGAAGCAGCGGCGGCACCATGTGCCACAGCCTGACGGAGGCAGTCCTGCGGGGTGCCGCCCTGCGTGGCGGCCAGCAGGTAGCCGGCAAGGGAGGAATCGCCGGCACCCACGGTGCTGACGGCCTGGATCGGCGGATGCGTGGCGAGCCACGCGCCGTCGGCGGTTACCAGGACGGCGCCCTTGGAACCGAGTGTTGCAAGGACCGTTCCCACACCGGAGCCGACGACGGCGGCAGCGGCCCGGGCGGCCAAGCCCGGATCCGCTTCCAGTTCCTCGGCGGTGTGGTGGTCCGTGAAGCCGGCCGCGGCGGCCAGTTCGGCCAGTTCTTCCGCGTTCGGTTTCAGCAGGTCCGGCCTGCCGTCCCCGCGACCGCTGACCGCCGCCGCCAGCGGAGTGCCGGAGGAATCGATCGCGATCAGGGGGGCTCCGCCGTCGTCCGCGCTACGGAGGCGGGCCGCCACCGTGGCGTAGAAGTCCGCCGGAACACCCGGGGGGAGGGAGCCGGCCAGGACCACCCAGCTGGCGCCCTGCGAACGCTCCAGCAGCAGCCCGATCAGGGCTTCCTGCTGGTCTGCGCTCAGTTCCGGGCCGGGTTCGTTGATCTTGGTAGTCACGCCGTCCGGCTCGGTGAGGGTTACGTTGCTGCGCAGCGGCTCGGCGATCGGCAGGGCCGCGAAGGGCACCTTGTCCTCCCGCAGGCCGCTGAGCACGGGGTCCGTCTCGCCGCCGGGCAGGACCGCTACGGTGTCCAAGCCGGATGCCACCAGGGCACGGGAGACGTTGACGCCCTTGCCGCCCGAGTGCTGGTGGACGGCGATGGCGCGCTGCACTTCGCCGCGGGCCAGGGCGGCGGGGAGCTCGACCGTGCGGTCGAGGCTGGGGTTGGCAGTCAGTGTGACGATCATGCGAGCACGACATCCACACCGGCTTCGGCCAAGGCGGCCGAAAGCTCGTCAGAGGGTTCGGTGTCAGTAATCACGGTGTCCACATCTTTCAGGGCGGCGAATTGGACGAGGGTTTCCGCGTCCAGCTTGGAAGAATCCGCCAGCACGACCACGCGGCGTGCGGCGGTGACGAAAGCGGCCTTGACGGCTGCTTCTTCGGGATCCGGGGTGCTGAACCCGAACGTTGCGTGGATGCCGTTGGCACCCACGAAGGCGATGTCCGGCCGGAGCCGGGAGGCGGAGTCGACCGTGGATTGCCCGACGGCGGCCTGGGTGAGTCCGCGGACGCGGCCGCCGAGGATCTGCAGCGCGATGCCGGGGTTGCCGGACAGCCGGGCGGCGATCGGGATGGCGTGGGTGATGACCACCAGTTCCCCGTTGCCGCCGTTGCCCCGCTGGGCGGCGAGCAGGCCGGCGAGGGTTTCGGTGGTGGAACCCGCGTCCAGGAGGATGCTCCCGGTGGAGTCCTCGGGGACCATGGCGAGTGCGGCCTGGGCGATGCGGAGCTTTTCCTGCTGGCGCTGGATGGCCCGTTCGCCCACGCTTTCTTCGCGGGTGCTCAGCCGGTCCGAGGGAACGGCGCCGCCGTGGACCCGGCGCAGGCTGCCGGCGGATTCAAGGGCTGCGAGGTCCCGGCGGACGGTCTCGGTGGTGATGCTGAAACGTTCCGCGAGGTCGGTCACGCTGACCCGGCCCAGCTCGGCGACGAGCCCGGAGATCAGCTGCTGGCGCTCTTCAGCGAACACATACCCTCCATTGCGTACAAGCAGAACCCGGTTGGTGACCACCATCACATGATGTGGAATTGCTTGACTCTATCTTTGTTCGTGTGGGTATGTCAATAAAAAACAACACAAACAAAGATCGCCGGGCATGGCAGGTGAGCGCCGCGTAACGCGGATGTGATGTTGGGGCGGGTTTTGGGCGCTGTTTTGGGGGATCAGCTGGCCGTGCGCGGCGTGATTTCCACCGTTGCGGACTGCGGTCCGTGGCTCACCATCGGAGGCAGGTACGGGCTGTCGGCGTACTTGGCGCTGTACGCGGCGTCGATGCTCGCCTGCAGCGCGGGGTCCGCAGGAGCGAAAACGACGTCGTAGCTGTCGCCGGCGGCGGTGATCATCCCGGCCCGCTGGGCCAGGGCCGAGCGGAACCAGCGCGAGCGGGGGCCGTTCCAGGCGCGGACGAACAAGCGTCCATTGACCACAACTGACCAGATCCAGGTAGGCGTTCCTGTGGTGACGCCGTCCGCGCGGAAGGGTGCGATGTGCAGATCATCGCTTGCTGCGATGCGTTCGAGGGTTTCTGCCGGCCAGGCGCTCACGGGGTGTGTGTTCCGATCCGGGCGGTCACGGCGGCCAGGAGGGAAGCCAGCAGGAGCACCGCGGCGCTGGCCAGGAAGGTGCTCTGGTAGCCGACCGAGTCGAACAGGAGGCCGCCCAACGTGGAACCGAAGGCGATGCAGGTCTGGACGACGGCAACCATGAGACCGCCACCCTGCTCGGCATTGTGGGGCATGGCCTGGGCGACCCAGCTCCACCAGCCCACTGGAGCCGACGTTCCCAGCAGTCCCCACAGGCCGAGGAGGACCACAACAGCGGCGAACCAGGCGCCGAAGGGAATCAACGCGGCAGCGACGAGCGCCATCGCTGCCGGGATGGCAATCAGGGTCTTGTGCAGGCCCGGCCCGAGGAAGCGGCCGATCAGTGCCGTGCCGGCAAAGCCGGTCACTCCGAGGACAAGCAGGACCACGGAAATTGCCGCTACATCGATCCGGGTCACCGTCTCAAGGAACGGCCGGACGTACGTGAACAGGATGAACTGGCCCATGAAGAAGGACCCGCAGGCCGCCATGCCCCAGGCCACGGTGCGGTTGCGGAAGGCCGTGAAGATCGTGAAGATGGTGCCGATTCCCGGTGGACGGGTGCCGGCCGAACGCCCGGGAGCGGGCAGGGAGGGCAAGCTGAACCACAGCCACGCCAGGCAGAGGACGGACACCGGCACCAGGCAGAAAAACGCCCCGCGCCACCCGATGATGGACCCCAGGTAACTTCCCAGGGGTGCGGCCAGGACGGTGGCGAGGGCATTGCCGCCGTTGACGATCGCCAGGGCGCGAGGCACCCGGCTGGCAGGCACCAGGCGCATGGCCGTGGCCGCGGACATGGACCAGAAGCCCCCGATCACCACGCCGATGAAGGCCCTGCCAACCATGAAGGGAAGATATCCCGGCGCCAGCGCGATCAGGGCTCCGGAGACCCCCATCAATGCTGCGAGGCCGATGAGCAGGGTCCTGCGGTTCATGCCGCCGGTCAGTGTGGCGATCGACAGGCTGGTGAGCACGGCGAACAGGCCCGAGATCGCGATGCCCTGGCCGACCATCCCCTCGCTGACCTGGAGGTCCGACGCCATGGGCGTCAGGAGGCTGACGGGCATGAATTCGGAGGCGACCAGGGCGAAGGCGCCGAACGACAGGGCGAAAACCCCTCCCCAATGTGCGGGGTGGTGCTCGACGCCGCCAGGTCCCTGCGCTTCGCGCTCAGCCAGGACGGAAGTGTCGTGTGACATTGAATTCCCTCTCATTGCAGTCCAGCTCCAGTCATCCATCGGACCATGCGCCGGAATGTTGAGGGAGGTCCGGTTTATACAGGTACTGGGAGAGCCTCCCTCGCAGAACGCGGCCGTGAAATACCTGAAGGGCAAGCAGCGGCAGGAGGGATACTGAAGCATGGCGCTCATCCTGGTGACCGGGGCCTCGGAAGGCCTCGGATGGGAAACAGCAAACGCCCTCGCGGAGCAGGGGCACGAGGTGGTCCTGCACGCGCGGCGCGCAGACCGCCTGGCCGCAGACCGCCTGGCCGCAGACCGCCTGGCCGGGCATCGCCCGCCGGGGGATCACCTGGCCGGTCCACGGCAAGCGCACCCGGTCCGCGAAGTCCTGTTCGCTGACCTTTCCAGCGCGGAAGAGACAGTCCGCCTCGCAGCGGAGGCGAACGCCGTCGGGCGCTTTGATGCGGTGATCCACAACGCGGGCGTCTGGGAGGGCCCCGAAGTCTTCCCGGTCAACCTCCTGGCCCCTTTCATGCTGACCGTCCTGATGACGCAGCCCGCGCGCTCGATCATCGTCAGCAGCGGGCTGCACCGATCCGGATCCACCGGCCTCGAACGCGTGGCACGTGGCGGCCAGGGCGTGACGTATTCGGACAGCAAGCTGTACGTCACGGCCTTGGCCCTGGCCATGGCGCGACGGCTGCCCGGCACCATGGCGCATGCGGTGGATCCCGGCTGGGTGCCCACCCGGATGGGCGGCCCCTCGGCCCCGGGCAGCCTGCTGGAAGGGCACCGCACGCAGGACTGGCTCGCAACAGCCCGCCCGGAGGACATCGTTCCGCGCACAGGCGGTTACTGGCACCACCGGACGCCGCGGGACCCGCATCCTGCGGCGCTGGACCAGGCCTTTCAGGAGGAACTCATCCGGCATCTTGAGGCCCTCACCGGACTCGCCTTCCCGGGCTGATCCACCGGCCAGGCGCACCCCAAAGAAGCCAGCGCCCACGAGCTAGCGGCGGCTGGATTCCCGGATGATGAAGCGGCCGTCGATGCCGGTGCCGTGGTCGTCCCGCTTGGGAGTTCCGCCCAGTTGCTCCACGAGGGTTGCGATGGCCGCGCGGGCGGTGGATTCGGGAAGCAGGTCGATCGCCGTGATGGGCGGGGTGCTGTTGCGGGTCTGCTCGGAATCCGAACCGGCCACCAGCAGGAAGTCGCCGGGGGTGGAGATCCCGGCTTCGGCCAGCCTGGCCTGCAGGCCCGCGGCGTGGCGGCCCGTGAGGCAGTAGGCGGCATCCGGCCGGTCCTCCATGGCAAGGATCTGCTCGCCGAGGATTCTGCCGCCGGCGGTCCCGCTGGTTTCCTGCTGCACCAGCACCACGGGCTCCTGCTTCCGTTCCATGCACCACTCCCGGTAGCGCTTCTCGGTGAGAATGTTCCAGTGGTTGCGGTCGGTCCCGACGGCGATCGCCACCTTGCGTGCGCCGTTGTCGGCGAGGTGGTCGAGCACCTCGGTGGTGGTGTGGGCGGTGTCCGGTTCGATGAAGCTGCTGTAGTCGCCGCGCGCGGGGTCCCTGCCCACCGTCAGGAACGGGATTTCCTCGGCCAGCAGGAGGTCGATGACGGGATCATTCTCTATGGGTTCGGTGATGATGAAACCGTCGGCGGCCAAGGAAACGCTGGGTGTTTCCGGCAGCGTGGGATCGCTCAGCAGCATCAGTCCGTACCCGTGCTCCAGCGCGCTCAATGAAGCGGCGCCGGCGAAGCGCACGAAGTAGTCCACGCCGTCGGGCAGGAAGGACTCAAGCGTGTCCAGCGGGCGGAGTACCAGGGCGAGCACGCCAAGGCGGTTGTTCCGCAGGCCGCTCGCGACGGCGTGCGGTCGGTAATGCATCCGCCGGGCGATCTCCGCGATCCGGTCCCGGGTGGCGTCGGCCACGATCCCCTTGCCGTTGAGCGCGTGGGAAACCGTGGTGACGGAGACGCCGGCTTCACGGGCGACGTCCCGGATGGTGGTCCGGCCGTTCCGGGTGCTCATGGTTGGGTCCGCGTGGTCATGCACTCCAGAGTAAGCCCTAAAACACTGGACTGAAAACGATTTGGGAATTTTTCGTGGAAGCATTGCCCAAACCGTTTTGGGTGATTACTGTCACTTCCACATCCAGCCGTTTGGGGCGGCGCAAACACAGCTCGGGAGACTCATTGAACAAGAAACTCATCAGCGCAGGGGCCGCCGGCGTCCTGCTGCTGCTCGCCGGATGCTCGAATGGCGGTAACGCCAAGGCACCGGAAGCGGCCGGTTCGAAGGACCTGCTCGTCACCACTCCGGCACCGACGGCGGAGCTCGACAAGATCGTCTGGAACAACAACTTCGGCGAACCGCCGTCGATCGATCCCATCAAGGCCGCCGACTATCCGGCCAGCGGCGTGGTGTCCAACCTCTGCGAAAGTCTGTTCCAGATCCAGCCGGACTTCTCGATCAAGCCGCACCTGGCCAAAAGCGTCAAGAACACCGGCAACACCACCTACGTGTACGAACTCCAGGATGGTGTGACCTTCTGGGACGGCAAGCCCATGACGGCGGACGACGTCGTCTTCAGCCTCAAGCGGCACCTGGATCCGAAGGAAATCAGCTACTGGGCCTCCAGCGTCACGGCCAACATCGCCTCCGTGGAAAAGACCGGTCCCAATGAGGTCACGGTCAAGCTCAAGTCGCCGGACGCCACCTTCAACAACAACCTCGCCACCCCGGTGGGTGCCGTGGTGGAGAAGGCCCAGCGCGAAAAGGCCGGCGTGGACTACGGCAACCCCGGCTCCGGCGTCATGTGCACCGGTCCGTACTCGGTGGCCTCCTGGAAGCAGGGCGTCTCGATCACCCTGGACCGCTACGACGGGTACTGGAAGACGGACAAGAAGGCCAAGACCAAGCAGGTCGAAATCCAGTTCATCACCGACCCCGCCTCCATCACCAACGCCCTTGCCACCGGTGCCGTGGACGGCAGCTACGACGTGCCTTTGAGTGCGGTGGGCCAGCTGTCCAAGTCTGGCAGCGGCGAGCTCTTCCGCGGCAAATCGATGCAGAACATGGCCATCATCAGCACCGGAACCGGCACCTTGGGCGATCCCGCGGTCCGCAAGGCGCTCACCCTGGCCACCGACCGCGAGGCGATCGCGCAGACCGTCTATGAAGGAACGTCGACGGCGGCCCAGTCCCTCGTGCCGAACGGCGGCTGGGCCTACGGTGCTGACGTGTTCGAGGCCGCCCGCAAGGAACTGCCCGCCACCACGCCCAACCTCGAGGAAGCCAAGAAGGTCATCAAGGACGCCAAGGTGGACCTGTCCAAGCCCATCAAGATCGTCTACCCGATCGACCGCACCTTCTATGCGGACATCATTTCCGAGTTCGCCAACGCCGGTGCCAAGCTTGGCCTGAAGATCGAACCCAGCGGCGTGCCCGGTGCCCAGTTCGGTGCCTTCTTCTCCGACCCCAAGGCCCGCGCCGGTGCCGATGCCTTCGTCACCACCAACTACATGAATGTGGCCGACCCGCTGATCCACCTTTCCGCGATCGCCGGCCCCGGCGGCATGCAGAACTACTCCGGCTTCTCCGATCCGAAGATCACTGGGCTGCTGGAGAAGGCCCGGGCCACCAGCGACGACACCGAACGCGCCAAGCTCACGGTCGAAGCCGAAGCCCTGATCATGGACAAGGAACCCTGGCTGCCCGTGGTGGACAGCTCCACGCGCCTCTACATGAACAAGCGCGTCACGGGTGCCCCGGCCTCCTTCGTCTACCTCTACTACCCCTGGGCTGCCGACCTCGGCGGCACCGGCAAGTAACCGTGAGATTCCTGGTACGCAGGCTCCTGGCGCTCGGGGGAGTGCTGATCGCCTCCAGCATGATCGTGTTCGGTGCCCTCTACCTGGCCCCGGGCAGCCCGGAACAGTTCCTGGTCCAGGGCCGCACCGTCAGCCCCGAGGTCCTGGACGCCATCCGGGCCCAGTACTCCCTCGACGACCCGCTTCCGGTGCGCTACTGGAATTGGCTCAGCGGGCTCTTCACCGGGGACATGGGCCGGTCGCTGCTCACCCAGCAGGACGTGGGCGCGCTGCTCGCCAGCCGCATCCCCACCACCCTGTCCCTGGCCGCCTACGCCGCGCTGCTGATCATCGTCGGCGGCATCGGCCTGGGCATCCTGGCCGGAACCCGCGGCGGCGTGGCCGAACGGATCGTGATCTTCGCATCGAACCTGGGTATCGCCGTCCCCACCTTCTTCGCCGCGCTTGTCCTGATGGCGGTCTTCAGTGTGGGCCTGGGTTGGTTCCCGGTCTTCGGCGCCGGGGAGGGCGCCGTCGACCGGGTCTGGCACCTGACCCTGCCCGCCCTGGCGCTGTCCCTGCCCTCCATCGCGGTCATCGCCCGGATCACCAGGACGGCGATCGTGGAGGAAAGCGAATCCGAGCACGTGCTGATCGCCGTCGCCCGCGGCCTGCCGAAGCGGATCATCCTGTGGCGGCACACCGTCCGGAACTCGCTGCTGCCGGTCACGACGGCGGTGGGCATGCACATCGCGGGCCTGGTGGCCGGGGCGTTCGTGGTCGAGTACGCCTTCACCCTGGACGGGATCGGCGCCCTGCTGGTCAACTCCGTGCAGCGCAAGGACTTCGCCGTGGTGCAGGCCATCGCGCTCATCATGGTGATCGCGTTTGGCGTCGTCAACCTGCTCGTGGACCTGCTCTACACCGTCATCGATCCCCGCGTCCGCCTGAAGAAAGGACAGTGAACGCCATGACAACCAGTGAAACGGCTGCTGTCGCCGAGGCGGCAGCGCCGGCTGCACCCGCCATTCCAAAGAACCGCCTGGGCGGTGCCCGCCGCCGGCTCGGCTGGATCGGCATGGCCTGCGTCGGCTTGGTCGCTGCAGTGGTGCTTGCCGCCGTCGTCGGGCAGTTCCTGGTGCCGTACGACCCCACGGTGGGGTCGGTCACCCAGCGGCACCTCGGCTCGAGTGCCGAGCACCTGCTAGGCACCGACCAGGCCGGCCGCGACATCTTCTCCCGGCTGATCGCCGGGGCCCGCACCAGCCTGCTCGGCCCCCTGATCGTGGTGGGCGCGACGGCGGTGGCCGGCTCCGCACTGGCCCTGGCCGCCGTCTGGTTCGGCGGAAAGGTGGACGCATTCCTGGGCCGGGTGCTGGACGTGCTGTTCGCGTTCCCGAGCCTGCTGCTGGCGATCCTCGGTGTCGCGATCTTCGGCCCCGGGCTGGTGACGGCCTCCATCGCCTTGGCCGTGGCGTACATCCCGTATAGCGCCCGGGTGATCCGCAGCGTGGCCCTGCGCGAGCGGCACCTGCCCTATGTGAAGGCCGCGGAACTGCAGGGAATCAACGGCTTCACCATCACGGTGCGGCATATCCTGCCCAATGTCTGGACCCAGATCCTCACCGGCTCCACCATCAACTTCGGCTACGCGATCGTGGACCTGGCGGCCCTGTCCTTCCTGGGCCTGGGCATCCAGCCGCCGGAAGCGGACTGGGGCCTGATGATCTCCAACGGGCAGGAATCGCTGCAGCAGGGATTCCCGGAACAGAGCCTCTACGCGGGCTTGTGCATCGTGGCCACGGTGGCGGCCATGGCCTACATCGGCGAACGGCTGGGCGGGCGCGCCGCAGCTGGAAGGAGCAAGCGATGATCGGCCCTGAACTGATGGGCATCGACAAGCTGGAACTCGGCATCAAGGACCCGGATTCCGGTGCCTTGAAGCCGGTGCTGAAGAGCATCTCCCTTCAGCTCGGCCGCGGCGAGGCGATCGGCCTGGTGGGCGAATCCGGCAGCGGAAAGTCCATGACCCTGCGCTGCGTCCTCGGCATCGAGCCGCGCAACGCTGTGGTCAGCGGCCGGATCATGTTCGACGGCGAGGACCTGCGTTCGCTGCCTTCCGAAAGGATGCGCCGGGTGCGGTCCGGGCGGATCGCCTTGATCTCGCAGAACCCGCACGCCGCCCTCAACCCGGTGCTGCCGATCGAGACCTACCTCCTGGAGGGCATGCCGGAGATCCGTGACGCCCGCGCGGCCCGTGCCCGGGCCGGGGAACTGCTGGAGCAGGTGGGCATCCGCAGCGTGGACCGCGTGCTGAAGGCCTTCCCGCACCAGCTCTCCGGCGGCATGCTGCAGCGCGTGGTCATCGCCGGGGCCATCTCCGGCAAGCCGGAGCTGCTGCTCGCCGACGAACCCACCACGGCCCTGGATGTCACCACCCAGGCCGAGGTGGCCGCCATCCTCGACGAAAAGCGCCGGGACCTGGGCATGTCCATGATCTTCGTGACCCACGACCTGGACCTCGCCGCCGCCGTCACGGACCGCCTGGCGGTGATGCGCTACGGCGAGATCGTCGAAATCGGCACGCCGGAGCAGATCCGCGACAACCCGCAGCACCCCTACACCCGGATGCTGATGAGCATCCGGCCAACGCTGGACGGCATACGGCCTGCCGCTCCTGCCTCCTTCGGCGCGGCGCCGCATCAAGAGATCGGGAGCATCCTGTGAACAGCAACATCATCGAGATCTCCGGGCTCAACAAGACCTTCCGCGTGAGCGGAAAACACGAACCCGTCCGCGCGCTCGACAACGTCTCCGTCACCGTCCGCGAAGGCAGCTGCATGGCCGTGGTGGGGGAGTCCGGCTCGGGCAAGACCACCTTGGCTCGGGTTCTCGTTGGCCTGGAAACCAAGGACTCCGGCGAGGTGTCCATCGCCGGAACTCCGGTGACGGCGTCGCTCCGGCGCAGGGAACAGCGGCAACGTGCCCGCGCCGTGCAGATGGTCTTCCAGGACCCCAACGGTTCCCTCAACCGGCGGCTGCCGGTGGGGGCCGCCGTCGACGAGGTGCTCCGGGCGCACTTCCAGCTCACCGCCGCCCAGCGCAAGGCCCGGGTCTCGGAGCTCTTCCGGAGCGTCGGCCTCACGGACGCGCACGCCCAGTCGCTGCCGGCCAACCTGTCCGGCGGGCAGAAGCAGCGCGTGGCGATCGCCCGCGCCTTCGCCGCCGAACCCAAGGTGATCGTGCTGGACGAGGCGGTGTCCGCGCTGGACGTCTCGGTGCAGGCCCAGGTGCTGGACCTGTTGCACGAACTGCGCCGGGACAAGGGCCTGAGCTACCTCTTCATCACCCACGACCTGTCCGTGGTCCGCACCATCGCCGACGATGTGCTGGTGATGCGCCACGGCCAGGTCCTGGAACGGGGGACCGTGGGCGACGTCCTGGACCGCCCGCGTTCCCCCTACACGAAACTCCTGCTGGAGTGCGCGCCGAAGCCGGGCTGGAAACCCCGGCGCGGCGTCATCGACCACCTGAACTCAGAGATTGCGAGCTAGGCAAAGTATGAAAACCCCCACCATCCGCACGGTCATCGCCCTGGACAGCCCGGATCCGTATGAACGCGGGAAGCAGCGCAGCGCCGCGTTGGGCGACGAACTGCTCGGCGGCCTCGACACGTACTTCCGGCTGTTCCGCACCGTCGGCATCCCGGAAGTCACGGTGCGGTCCGATGCCGAACGGCTGCTCGACGCGGTCGCCTCCTGGTCGCCGCGGCTCGCCGCGGAGATGAGCGGCACTGCCGACGGCGCCGGCGTCGAGACCTGGCAGATCGCGGCGCTGAACGGGCGCACCGAAATCCTGTCCCAGGCGCTCGGCACCCGGCCCGGCGAATGTTCCACGATCGGGCGCGTGGGCAGCCACGTCTTCGGAGTGCAGACCTGGGACTGGCACGAGGAACTGGACCCGTACTGGCACCTGCAGTCGGTGGCCGGCCCGGCGCGGTCCTTCGTGGGCCTCACCGAGCACGGCATGATGGGCAAGATCGGCATGAACGACGCCGGAGTGTCCGTGTTCCTGAACATCCTCGGCCACCAAGACGACAGGCCCGCCGGGGTTCCCGTGCACCTGATCGCCGCCGAGGTGCTGGCCAACGCTTCGTCCGTGGCCGAAGCCGTGGATATCGTGTGCTCCGCCGGGGCCACCACCTCCACGGCGCTGACCCTCATGGACGAGTCCACCGCGGTGACGGCGGAAATCGGGCCGGGCGCGGCCATTCTCATCCAGCCGGAGAACGGCACGCTGGCGCACACAAACCATTTCCTGGACTCTGGACTTGGGGAGGGGGAGAAGCCAGGGCTTTACGATCCCGACTCCCAGCAGCGCCTGGCCTTGGTGCAATCCCGGCTTGACCAGTCCCGGCTGTCTCTCTGCGGGCCGGACAGCGTGGACGAGATCGTGCCGTTCCTGTACTCCGGTCCCGGTGAGCCGGGCCTCTGCTGCGTCCCGTCGCCCGACGCCGTCTTCGGCCAGCGCTGGGCCACCCTCGCCACCGTCACCATGGAGAACCGCAAGCGCGAGATGCGGGTGGCCAACGGCACTCCGCTCGACGCCCGCGGCCAGGAATGGCTGGCGCTGGTGCCGGTGTCGTCGTAACTGGGTGCTGCGCCCGTAGAGTGAACGGGCGCAGCTCGGCAAATATGGGAGGAAGCCATGGAAGACGCGGTGAGCACTACGCAGTTCAGTTTGCGGGTCGGCGGGTTTTCCCGTGAAGAACTGATTGGCGCATTGGATTCGGCCGACGTTCTCCTGAATGCGCACGCCTCTGCCCTGCTCGGGAATCCCGTCTTCGACCAGCGGGCAGGACAGGAAGTTGTCATTGTCGAGCGCACGGTCGCTGAATTGGGCTTGGCGGACGGCGCGGTGTTGACCGACATCTTCGCCGCCGCGCAGGAAGATGGGCTCCTGCTCTGCCCGCCGGATACGGGTCCGTACTTGCGTCTCGCACGGCTCAGTCAGGCGCCGGCGTCCGACTCGGTCATGTCCCCGGGGCGTGCGCCTCGGGGCGCAATCACGGTCGCTTCGCCGCTCCTCAGCGACGATGACGAGTATCCGAAGGGCTTCTATCTTCGTGTCGTGGATGGTCAGCCGTGGCTGCGCGGCTATCGCTGCGACGATCGGCACATGTGGTCTCCGGAGGACAGGTTTGTCTTCGGGGTGCCAAGCTGACCTTCATCGGCGCAGGGAGCCGGGACGTAACAAGCCGAGGCATGGCGGGCCGAGACGTAACAAGCCGATGCATGGCGGGCCGAGACGTAACAAGCATGGGATGTGCCGCGGGCGGCCGGGCGGTCAGAAGGGTGGCGGCTCAGGGGTAGCTGGCTGATCGCCGGTGGTTTTCGGCGCTGCCTCTGGCGTGTCGATGGAGCTAGCCGTGTGGCTTGGCGGCAGGGGTGGACTGTCTTTATATGTCCGGCCGGTGGGGCTGGTCCACTCGAGTACCCCGGCTCCGGTTTGTCGGGTTGTCCATCGTGAGTGGTGTTTGAGCATGTGGTGTCGGCGGCAGAGGCCGGCGAGGTTGCCGGCGTCGGTTGGTCCGCCGAGGGCTGCGTCGTGGGTGTGGTCCAGGTCCAGTTCGCGGGCGGGGATGCCGCAGCCGGGGAAACGGCATCGTGAATCGCGGGCTGTGAGGAGGCGTTTGAGGTCTTCACCGGGCCGGTACCTGTCCACGGCCAGGACCGCGCCGCTGATCGGGTCAGTCAGGACCCTGTTCCAGGCGGTGGCTTGTCCGGCGAGGATTCTGGCGGTGGCGGGGTCGATGGGGTGGCGCCCGTCGAGCTCGGCCGGGACCTGTGATGCCGCGGGTTCGGCTGACGGGTCTTCGGCCGCTGCGGCCGGGGTGGCGCTGCTGGCGTGATCGTTGGCGGCACGGGATTGGCTGCTACCGGGGTGGCGGCGGCTGTGGCACGGGCGGTGGTGCCGGATGCGTCGGTCCGGAAAGTTCCTGCATCTCCGTCCTCGCCTCCTGCGGCGGAGCCTTCGCCGCCGATCAGGGTCAGTACGGGGACGGTGACGTCCACCCGGGCGGTGATGGCTGCGAGGTGGCCGTCCGGGGTGTCGTGCCCGGTGGGTGCGCCGCAGAGGAGCAGTTCTGACAGGAGGTCGGCGCGGAGCTGGTCGGTGCTGCGGGTTGGTCTGGTGGTTCGGGGCTGGCCGGGAGCGCCCTGTGCGGGTTCGGCCTGCGCCGTAGCGAGGTCTGCGTGCGCACGGGCCATCCGGGTGAGGCGGTCGTGGATGCCATAGGCCACGGCAGCGGGCAGGACGGCGGCGAGTTCGGCCATGCCGTCGGGCAGGGGCATGACCCAGACCCGGCGCTCCTCGCAGGCGCGCTCGTGCCGGGAGGGCAGGGGCACGGGCTGGGCCTTCTCGGCTTCCCGGACGGCGAGGCGCCGCACCCGCCCGGGCGCCTGCTTCTCCGCGCAGGAAACCACCGCGGTTTCGTACCGGGCCAAAGCTGCGGGATCATTCAATGCGGTCCCGGCGTCCTGGATCACCCGGGCATGGGCCAGGCTGATCCGGCCCTGCGCCAGGGCTCCGAACGTGGCCGGAAAACGGTCCAGCAGCTCAACGGCCTGGCCCATCTGACGCTGGATCGTGCGGTCATTCGCCCGGGTGGCGGAAGCGATCTCGGCCGCCACCGCACGCTGAGCCAGCTCGGCTGTCTCCCACCGCAGGCCCCTGAACCCTGCCGGCACCCCACCGCCGTCGCGAGCGCCGCCGTCGCGCATGTCCTCCGCAACCATCACGTCCGCCAGCCGCGAGGCGATGGCGAGCGTGTACTCCCGCAACGCCTGCAAACCGGCGATCGCCGACTCCACGGACTCCAGGGTGGAGACCAGTCCGTCCAGCACGCGCAACGGGTCGAACGCCATAGCAGGCTGCGGCGTCTTTCCGTCGAGGCTGGTGGTGATCTCCATGAATCCATCACATCACCAGGCTGTGACATTTTTAGGCGATGAGTCTGCACTGCCCGAAGCTGCGACCGAAGCATCCACGATCCTGGCTTTAGGGGGGCGTATGCCGGGATACCGCCCGACGCCGGTGCCGACGCCGGTGCTGCCGCCGGCTCGAGCGCCGCCGCACCGCAGCGCCGCCGCACCAAGCCCGCCGCACCGCAGCCCCGCCGCACCGCAGCCCCGCCCCACCTACCCCACAATCCGCCGGCCCGAAGCGTCCAGGCGGATGCCCAGGTGCTTCGGGGTGCGCAGCACGATGGAGCGGTCCACGATCTCGGCGAAGGGCAGCCGCTCGCCGAGGTGCCGCTCCAGCAGGGTGATGTCCTCGATGCGGCGCAGCCACACGGCCACCACCAGCGAGTAGTTGCCCACGGTGGTGGTGACGAGCCGGACCTCGTCCAGGCCCACCAGCTTCCCCGCCACCGAACCCACCTGGGTTGCCGGCACCCGCATGAAGAACCACACGTACACCGGCCACCCTGAATACGGCCGGGCCACCTCCAGCCGGATGACCACGCGCTGCTGGGCCAGGACCGTGCTGAGCGCGCTGCGGGCCCGGGCCTGGCTGATGCCCAATTCGCCGGAAATCCTGGACACGGAGGCCCGCGCATCTGCGCGCAGGATCCGGAGCAAGCCGTCCTCGATGTCCGCTGGAACCCTGGACAGCAGCTCCCTCGGGGGCGCCACGGCCCGTTCCAATGCCTTGACCTCGCCCGTACTCAGGGAGCGCAGGCGCCACACCTGGGCGTCGGCCACCACCTGGATGGAGCGGTGCGTGCGCATGCTGCGGATGCCTTCCACTGTGGACAACCGGTCCAGGACGTACCGCGACAGTTCGGCATCGTCCCGGCAGACCAAGGTGACCACCATGTCGCGCCCGCCCGCCGTCAGGTCGATCGTGAGCACTTCCGGGTCGCCCGCCAGTTCCTCCGTCACCGGGGCCATGCTCGACGGGGCGCACTCGATCTCCAGGAATGCCATGACGACGCCCCGCCCGGCTCCCTGGTAGCAGCCGATCCATGCCAGGCCCTGTTCCTGCAACTGTTCCCAGCGCCGGGCGAGCGTCACGGGGTCCGCTCCGACAGCTGGCGCGAGGGTGGCCCACGGCGCGCGCGGGCGGACCTGGAGGGCATGCAGGAGGCGGAGATCGCGTTCGTCGAAATCGAAATCCTGCATTTTTGCCCTCACTTTCCTGAATTTCCTGCATATTCGAGGCGCTGTGATGCGCGTTATATAGCTTATAAGCCCATCCGGTTTCCATCCCAGTCCCCAGCAAGGAAATCCCATGACTTCACCAACTCTCCTCGCGGCCCCCAAACGCACCAGGGGCTCTTTGGCATGGCTCTGGCCCATCGGCGGGCTCGCGCTGCTCCTGGCAACGCTGAGCCAGCTCGTCGGCCCCTTGGTCATTCCCGTGGGCTTCGCCGCCATCACCATCCTGCCGATGGTGTGGGGCATCCTGGCCGGAGGCATCGTCTCGTCGCAGAAGTTCCGGCCGCTGCCGCGGAGCTTCCAGTCCGCCGCCGGGGCCTTGATGGGTGTTTCCGTCCTCATTCTCGTGGGAAGCCTGGCCTTCACCATCGGCCCGAACATCCCGCTGCTCTTCCGCGCCGGCCCCGCCCTGCTGCTCCAGGAACTCGGCCACCTGCTGGGCACCCTCATCCTGGCGCTGCCCCTGGCCGTGTTCCTGAAGATGGGTCCCGCAACCATCGGCGCCACCTTCTCCATCGACCGCGAAGGCTCCTTCGCCATGGTCAGCGAAAAGTACGGCACCGATTCCCACCCGTACCGCGGTGTCTTGTCCATGTACGTCTTCGGCACCATCTTCGGCGCCGTCTTCATCTCCCTGCTGGCCTCCGTCGCCGCTTCGCTGGGAGTCTTCGACCCGCTGGCGCTGGCCATGGGTGCCGGCGTCGGGTCCGGTTCCATGATGGCGGCCGGCGCAGCGAGCGTTGCCGCCCAGTTCCCCGAACTGAAGGACCAAATCATCGCGGTCGCCGGCACCTCCAACATCATCACCAGCCTGCTGGGCGTCTACGTTGGCATCTGGATCGCCCTGCCCCTGGCGGACAAGATCTACAACGGACTCATCCGCCGCTTCCCGCACCTGGACACCACGGCTGAAAGCACGACGACGGCGGCCGGCGCCACCGCCGCTGACACGGCCGCCGTCGAGACCGCCGCCGTCGAATCCGCATCTGCCGAGTCCGCTGCCGCGGAAGGCGAGAACCGGGGTCCCGTGCGCGTTCCGCTCTACATCGCCATGCCCGTCCTGACGGTGATCGGCACCTTCATCGCCTCGATCGCCGCGGGCGGCTTCTCCTGGAACATCGTGGGCGGGTACGCCATCATCGACGCCCTGCTGCTGACGGGCCTGGGCCTGTCCAGGCTGTGCCGCGGCAAGGTGCCAAGCATGGTCTTCATGATCACCCTGGGCGCCCTGGCCTCCAGTCCCGTCTCGCCGATCGCCAAGACCCTCATCACGATGGTCAGCAGCGTCAACTTCCTGTCCATCTGCACCGTGGTGCTCACCGTCGCAGGCCTGAGCCTTGGCAAGGACATTCCGCTGCTGCGCCGCATCGGCTGGCGGATCGTTCCGGTGGGCCTGGTCGCCATCGCCTCCTCGTACTTCTTCTCCGTGGTTATCGCCCAGTTCACGCTCGGCATGGGCCACCACTAAGCACACAGATACCAATAACCCGAAAGGCCACCATGCCCAGCCAAGCCACCGCCGTCGACGTCGATACCCTCAAGAAGGCAGCCTCCGGCACCATCGCCGCCTGGGAAGACCGCCTCCGCGAAGTCAGCCGGATCATCCACGACAACCCCGAACTCGCCTTCGAGGAACGGCTCGCCGCTGAAACCCTCGCCACCGTGGCCGAGGAGGCCGGCTTCGCCGTCGAACGCAGCGCCTACGGCATGGAAACCTGCTTCGAAGCGGTGCGCGGCAGCGGCGACTTCACCGTGGTGATCTGCGCCGAATACGACGCCCTGCCGGAGATCGGACACGCCTGCGGCCACAACATCATCGCGACGGCCGGACTCGGCGCCGCGCTCGCGCTCGGCGAAGTCGCCGACGAACTCGGCCTGCGCGTGGTGCTGCTCGGCACCCCGGCGGAGGAGCACGGCGGCGGCAAGGCGCTGCTGCTCGAGGCCGGCGCCTGGGAGCAGGCCACCGTGTCCATGATGGTGCACGGCGCCACCGGCGAGGACCTCAGCTGCGCCATCACCCGCACCCAGGCCGTGGACCGCTTCGCCATCACCTTCAATGGACGCGCCGCGCACGCCGCAGCTGCGCCGGACAAGGCGATCAACGCCGGCGACGCCGCCACCATCTCCCTCGTGGCCATAGGGCTGCTCCGCCAGCAGCTCGCCGACGGCATCCGCCTGAACGCCTTCGTGGAACACGGCGGCGAAGTCACCAACATCATCCCGGCCCGCACGGTGGTCAGCGCCGAGGTCCGCGCGCACGACCTGGCGACCCTCGAGGACGCCAAGGACCGCATGCTGAACTGCTTCGCCGGCGGCGCCATGGCCAGCGGCTGCACCTGGGAGGTCACCCCCACTGAGCCGCGCTACGAAAACCTCGTCCAGAACACCGTGCTCGCCGAGGCCTGGGACCGGAACCTGGCCGCCATGGGCCGCACGGTGGTGCAGAGCAGCAGGCTGGGCGGCGGTTCCACGGACATGGGCAACGTGTCCCACGCCGTGCCGTCCATCCACCCGATGATTTCGGTTTTGGGCGCCAGCGGTGTACCGCACACCGCCGAATTCGCCGCCGACGCCGGATCCCCCGCAGGCGAGCAGGCCGCCCTTGACGGCGCGCTCGGCATGGCTTGGACCACCATCGATACCGTCGCCGACCCGGAAAGCCGCGAGGGCCTCCTCGCGCTGCAGGCCGCCCGCCGCCCCGGCGCCACCCGCAGCCCGGCGCTCGGCTGAGCCGGACCACCAGCAAAAGGCGGCGGGCCGCCGTCGGGATGCCATGCCCGACGGCGGCCTGCCGCGTCCGGTGCGAACGCTTAAGCTGTCTCCATGAAAACGGTGCTCTGGTCCAAGCCCGAACACGAGCGCTCGGGCACGCCGCTGCTGGTGATGATGCACGGCTACGGCACGGACGAACAGCGCATGGCCAAGCTCTTTCCCGAGCTGCCGGAGGAATTCACCTGCACCGCGCCCCGCGCCCCCATGGTGATCGGGGACGACTACGGCTGGTTCCTGCTGGACTACTTCCTGGCCAACGACTTCGCCGACGTCATCTCGGCCGCGAACAAGGTGTTCGCCTGGATCGACTCGGTCAAGGGCAACCACAGCAGCGTGAGCCTGCTGGGCTACTCCCAGGGCATGGCCATGGCCAGCACCCTGCTGCGGCTGCGGCCCGGCGGCTTCAAGGCCACAGTGGGCCTGTCCGGCTTCGTCCTCGAGAACGAGCTGCTGTCCATGAGTGAATCCTTCGACGCCCCGCCGCCGTTCTTCTGGGGCCGGGACAAAGCAGACCCCGTGATCAACGAGGACGCCATCGATTACACCGCCGAGTGGCTGGACCATAACACCGCACTCACTGCCCGGACCTACCCCGGAATGGGCCACCGGATCGAGGCCATGGAATTGGCCGACGTGGGCACCTTCCTGCGCCACTATGTGCTGCGCTGAAGTAGGCCCCGCGTAACACTGGCGATGCGTTGGTGCAGCCCATTGATAGGCAAAATTGTAAACGCTTACAATCTCTCGGTGCGGTGAGTCGCCGCACCGTTGAACAAGCGTTAGATCAAGCATGGAAAGGGTTGAGGCCGTGTTGCATGGTTAGTGCCCAGCGCGCCACCATCCAGGACGTTGCTGTCCTCTCGGGATTGTCCATTTGCACCGTTTCCCGGGCCCTGCGCAATTTGCCCAATGTCTCCGAAAAAGCCCACCGCAAGGTTGCCGAGGCGGCCGGGAAGCTCGGCTACCGGGCTTCCCCCGCCGCCGCCCGGCTGGCAGGCGGGAGCACCGGCTCCATCGCCATCATCGCCCCCACGGCCACAGCCTGGTTTTTCGCCCAGGCAGTGGAGTCCGCCGAGGAAGTCTTCGCCGACGGCGGGCACGACACCGTCCTGGTCAGCCTCCGCAACAACGCTGAGGTCCGGGGCCGTGTGTTCGCGGACCTCGCCGCCCTGCGTCAGCGCGTGGACGGAGTGCTGCTGCTCAACGTGGACCTGGACGCCGATGAGATCGAAGCCCTCGCAGGATCCGGACTGGCGGTCGCCAGCGTTGGAATGAGCGGGGTCCCTTGGGATAACGTGGGAATCGACGACGAACACGCCGCCTGGGCGGCCACCTCCCATCTGCTGGAGCTGGGCCACTGGGACCTCGCGGTGCTCTCCGGCCGGGAACTGGGCGGGCATTCCGTCCGCACCAGCAACAACCGCCTAGACGGTTTCAGCCGCGCCCTGTCCGAACACCACCTCACCGTCCACCCGGACCTCGTGGTCAACGCCGGCTCCTCCATCGAGGGCGGGCGGAGCGCCATGACCGAGCTGATCGCACACCGCGGGCTCCCCAGCGCCCTCTTCGCCGACTGCGACGAGATCGCCTTCGGAGCCCTCATGGCCTTGCGGGAGCACGGACTGGGCGCCCCGAAGGACGTATCCGTGATCGGGATCGACGACCACCCCATGAGCTGGTTCCTCGGCCTGAGCACCGTGGCGCAACCCGTCGCGGACCAGGGCGCCTTCGCAGCGAACCTGCTCTGCGAACGCCTGCTGAACCCGGAGCAGGACCACCCGCCCACCAACCATTTCCTCGACACCAAACTCATCGAACGCAAGACCACCCGACGCAACCGCCGAACGGACAAGAACCATGACTGAATCCCACGCACTCCTGCGCTCCACCTGGACGGGCGCCTCGGCCCTGCTGTTCGACCTCGACGGCGTGCTGACGCCCACCGCGGTGGTGCACGAACAGGCCTGGCAGGAACTCTTCGACGGCTACCTCGCCGAGACCGGCCACGCCGGAGCGGACGGAAATGGCGGCTACCAGGAAAGCGACTACTTCGACTTCATCGACGGCAAGCCGCGCTTCAACGGCGTCCGGGACTTCCTCGCCTCCCGCGGCATCACCCTGCCCGAAGGCCCCACGGACGACGCCCCGGGCAACCCCACCGTGCAGGGGCTTGGCAACCGCAAGAACCTGATCTTCAATGAAATTGTGTCCACACGCGGGGTGGAGCCGTACGCCGGCTCCGTCCGTTTCATCCATGCCGCGCTGGAGCGCGGACTCAAGCTCGCCGTCGTCTCCTCCTCCCGGAACGCCCCGGCGGTACTCAAGGCCGCCGGGCTGGACGGCTACTTCCCGGTGGTGGTCGACGGCCAGGTGGCGGACGCCGTCGGGCTCCCCGGAAAACCGGACCCGGCCACCTTCGACTACGCTGCCCGCCTGCTGGAGGTTCCGGCGGACGAGTGCATCGTGGTGGAGGATGCGGTGTCCGGCGTGCAGGCCGGCAGCGCCGGCAACTTCCGGGCGGTGATCGGCGTGGACCGCGGCGCGGGCCGCCAGACCCTGCTCGACGCCGGCGCCACCTTCGTGGTGGACGACCTCGACGACCTTCTCTGACTCCCCACAAAGTTCTGAATCTCCCCAACCATCTCCCTTCGTAAAGGCACCTCCCCATGGCACTCATCAGCTCCGACCGGCTGCGCTTCCCCTGCGAACCGTGGAAGCTCGTGGAATCGATCCATGTCCCCGGCGACGCCGGCACCCTTGAAACCCTCTTCAGCCTCGGCAACGGGCATCTCGGAATCCGCGGCGGTCACTGGGCCCCGGCCGACGTCGACCTCCCCGGCACGTTCATCAACGGCTTCCACGAGATCTGGGACATCAAGCACGCCGAGAACGCCTACGGCTTCGCCCGCACCGGGCAGCGGATCGTGTACGTCCCGGACGCCAACAACTTCACCGTGATGGTCGACGGCGAGCAGCTCTCCCTCGCCGAGTCCACCGTGCGCGACTACCGGCGCACCCTGGACTTCGCCACCGGCATGTACGAATGCGCCGTCACCTGGGAATGCCGCTCGGGCGCCCTTGTCACCACGGTGGAGCGGCGCGTGGTGGGCTTCGACTCCCGCGGCTGCCTGGGCATCGAATTCAGCCTGAGCTCCGACCGTGCCGCCTCCGTCGACATCACCTCCGCCGTCCTCAACCGGCAGGACCAGCCTGTGGAGGACCACTCGGCCCACGACCCCCGGCGCTCGGGCCGGCACGCCGGCCGGGTGCTGCGCCCGCTCCACCTGCAAGGTTCCGACGGCTCACTCCGCCTCGCCTGGGAAACCGCGGAATCCCGGCAGCGCATCGGCCTGGCCGTAGACCACTGGATCTCCATGGAAGGCCAGCCCTTTGAGACCGTGGTGGGGGAGGACGAGTCGACTGTCCGGTACGTCCTGGCAGTGAACGACGGCGAGACCTTCCGTCTGGAGAAGAGCGTCAGCTATGTGGTCAGCGCGGTGGAGGACACCGTGGATGATCCGGGCGAAGCGCTCGCCGCGGAGGCGGAACTGCGCCTGGTCACGTTCGACGCCCTGCTCGCCGAAAGCGCGGAGCACTACCGCAACTACTGGGCCACGGCGGACATCGTGATCGGCGGTCAGACCGAGATGCAGCAGGCCGTGCGCTGGAACCTCTTCCAGCTGGCCCAAGCCACGGCACGGGCCGGCGTCGCGGGCATCCCGGCGAAGGGCGTGAGCGGGTCCGGCTACGAGGGGCACTACTTCTGGGACCAGGAGATCTACCTGCTGCCGTACCTGAGCTACACCAATCCGGCCGCGGCCCGGCAGGTCCTCGAATCGCGCCACGCCATGCTGCCCGACGCCCGGATCCGGGCCAAGGAGCTCAGCGTGGACGGCGCGCTGTTCCCGTGGCGCACCATCAACGGCCTCGAAGCCAGCGCCTACTACGCCGCCGGCACGGCCCAGTTCCACATCGCCGCGGCCATCGCCTTCGCGGCCAACCGCTACCGGTGGGCCAGCGGAGACACCGCTTTCGCCACCGAGATCGGTGCCGAACTGCTGATCGAAACAGCCCGGATGTGGGCGTCCCTGGGCTTCTTCGGCAAGGACGGGATGTTCCACATCCACGGCGTCACCGGCCCGGACGAGTACACGGCCGTGGTCAACGACAACCTCTACACGAACGTCATGGCCCGCTTTAACCTGCGTGCCGCGGCCGAGTTGGACCACCCCGGGGTGCTTGAAAGCGAACGGATCATCTGGCGCCAGGCCGCCTCGCGGATGGCCCTGCCGTATGACCCGCATATGGAAGTCCACTCGCAGGACAACGACTTCATGACCCTGGAGCCGTGGGACTGGAATACCCCGCGGTCCAAGTACCCGCTGCTGCTGAACTTCCACCCGCTGGTGATCTACCGCCACCAGGTGCTCAAGCAGGCGGACACTGTGCTGGCGATGTTCCTGCAGTGGCAGGACTTCAGCGCCGAGGAGAAGCACCGCGCCTTCGACTTCTACGACCCCATCACCACCGGCGACTCCACCCTGTCCGCCTGCGTCCAGGGCATCATGGCCGCCGAGGTGGGCTACTCCGACGTCGCGCTCAAGCACTTCACCGAGGCCCTGTTCATCGACCTGGACAACACCCACGCCAACACGGTGGACGGCGTGCACATCGCCTCCACGGGCGGCATCTGGAGTTCCTTGGTGTCCGGGTTCGCCGGCATGCGCGACCAGGGCGAATTTCTGCACTTCGATCCCCGCCTGCCGGAGGAGTGGGAGAGCCTGTCCTTCCGGCTGCGGCTCCGCGGCCAGGTGCTGGACGTTGAGCTGCGGCCCGGCAGCATTGCGCTTTCGGCCCGTGCGGACCGGTTCGACGGCGTGCCCGACGGCGGCGGCGCGGCTGAGCTGGCGGCTGCGGCTGAGGCGGGTGGCACCGGACTGGAGGTGAGCGTCCGCGGCCAGCGCGTCGTCGTCGGGCCCGAAACTGTCACGGTGCCGCTGGAAGCGGTTCCCGTTCCGGTTCCTTCGGTCTTCCCGAGCCTCTTCCCGACCGCGGGCGTCCCGGTGGTCGGAACGCTGGAGGGTTAAGGCTCTATACGAAGAAGGCGCCGGTGTGGCTGGAATCCAGCAACACCGGCGCCTTTGCTGCCTGCCCGTGATTGGCTTGTCCGCCGAGAGGCTGGTGGTTTGTCCGGCGGCGAGTTCGCGCGGAACGTTGTCACTCCATGCGGCCCCACCCGTTCGCCATTTCCGGCCGCGTGGCCCGGGGCTATTCCGGCCGAAACTGGCAAACGGGCGCCGGGGACCTTGCTGCTACCCCTCCAGGGCGCCGAGTGAGTCCTCATTGCCGGCGGCCACGGGCGCCGCGTCCAGCGGATGCTCGATTTCGTCCGTCAGCATGCGTGCCGCGAGCAGGGCAACCATGGACATCACCGGGCACACCACGCCTGCGGCCAGGAAGATCAGCCAGATCGGCACCACCTGCGCGGCCGGACCCGAGAGCGCCATGGACACCGGCATCAGCGCCAGCGAGACGAAGAAGTCCAGGCTTGAGATGCGTCCCAGCAGATGCGGCGGGACCCGGCGCTGCAGCAGCGTGCCCCAGATGACCATGCCCACGCTGCCGGTGGCACCGAAGATGAACAATGCGGCGGCCAGCACCCAGAAGTTGTCCATGATCCCGACGGCGGCAAGCGGCAGGCTGCCGAGCCCCCAGGACGAGATCATCACCGTAAGGTAGCGCCGGGGCAGCTTGAACGAGGCCGTGGCCAGCGAAGCGATCGCGCCGCCCACGCCCATGACTGCCAGCAGGAAGCCGAACATCCGCGAATCGCCGTGGAGTTGGTCCCGCACCACGAACGGGATCAGCACCTCGATCGGTCCGATGATGAACAGCACCGACAGACAGGCCCAGATCAGTGTCCAGAGCAGCCACGGCGTGCGCAGGGTGTAGCTGACGCCCTCCCGCAGGTCGAGCAGGAAGGACCGGACGGCGCCGCCGCGGCGGGAACCTGCCGCCGGGACCGATTCCGCGGCGCTGGAATCCCCCGCTCCAGCAACCACGGCAGCCCCGCTGACCCGCGCATCCAGGGCATGCCGGCCGAGGAAATTGAGCACGATGAACGCCGTCAGGTGGCACAGGGACACCCCGGTCACGGCCCACGGGGGCGAGAACGACGCCACCAGCACACCCGCCACGGCGGGCCCCGCGGCCTGCTGCAGGATGGGCCGCATGGTGCCCTCCATGCCGTTGGCCGCGAGCAGGTCCTCGGCCGGCAGGATCCGCGGCAGGATCGCCGAGTACGCAGGGAAGAAGAACGCCGCGCCCACGCCCAGGATGAAGGCTCCCGCGGCAAGGTGCCAGAGCTGCAGCAGCCCGGTCATCGAGAGCACGCTGACGGTGCCGATCACGGCCAGGTTGGCGCCCTCGACGGCGATAATGAGCAGCCGCTGCGGCACCCGGTCCGCGGCGATCCCGCCTGCGAGCACGAACGCCACCAGGCCGGCCGCCGCCGCCGTCGCCACGAGGGACAGCTCCAATGGACCGCCGCCCAGCTGGATCACCTGGTACACCATGGCCACGGCCCACATGCCCGAGCCGAAGATCGAGATGGCCAGGGCAGTGATCAGCACCCGGTATTCGCGGTGGGCAAAAGGACGGAGGGCTCGCGGCGCAGCCATCAGCCCAGCCTACCGCCGGAAAGCCGCCGTTTCGACGGGCCTTTTCGATGGGTTTTCAGTGCCTGCGCGGTGTCTTCAGGCCGGTGTCCAGCTTGCTGCGGACCTCGCGCTTCACGCGCGAGGCAAGTTCGCCGTCGTGCGCTTCCAGGAACGTGCGCACCGCCTGCGGATCCCACGGCACCAAAGTACGCAACGCCCAGCTGAGGGCTTTCACCACGGTGTCGTCCCGGTCGTGCATGAGGAGCACGACGACGGCGAGAGTGCGGTCACGGTCGCCGGTTCCCCAGCGGGAGCGGGTATTGAGGACGGTAGTGGACACGAGCGCCAGCCGCCGCCACCAGCGGTTGCCATGCCGCGCCCAGCCGGCGATGTCGGCATCGCTGACCAGGCCTTCGCGCCAGGCCGGGCCGCTGAGGATGGTGCCGAAGGCGTCGGCCTGGCCCCAGGATGCGATCTCGGAACCCAGCTGCTCCAGGCCGTCCGCGGTCAGGGAGTGGAAGGCGGCGTCGTGCGCGTTGATCAGTTCCCAGCCCAGCCAGTCAAAGCCGGCGGCCCGGAGACCGTCGGCGAGTTCGAAGACGACGCCGGCATCCGCCGTCGCGATCTGGGCTGAAAACCTGCGCCGCAGGGCACGGAGGCTGTGGGCGTCGGCCTTCTCCAAAGCGTGCACTTCATCGAGTACACGCTCCAAAAGATGCCCCGGTCTGGCGTCCCCCGGAGCCCCAGCAGCCAAGCGTGGAGCCACACTTAAATTTTAGGATCGCCGGGGATTTTGGGCTATTGGCCGGCGGGCTCGTCTTCGTCCGGACCCTCGGCGGGATCCTGGCTGTGCAGGCCTGTGTCGTGCGGAACCCAACCCTCGGTTTCGCCTTCGGCGGGTGCGTCGCTGTGGTGCCTGACGTCGTTCAGATTGCTGTTCTTCTTCATTCCGGATACTTCCTGTCCTGGCTTGGACCGGTCCCTGTGAACGGTCCAAGTCTACGCCGGAGCGGACCGCGTGGGCCCGCGCCGCCCGGGTTCCCTGGCCGAAGGAAGGCTAGGCCAGGGCTGCGTGCCCTAGGCTTGGGGGCGGAACGCACGAACCCCATCCACGGCGGAGGTGAGCATGGCCAAGCGCCCCAACCCGGCAGCGAAGATTGCCCAGGAAACCGTCCACAACGCGATGTTCGACGAGCACGGCAACGCCAAGCCCGGCGTCCACAGCGTGCTTCTGCGCGCCGTGGAGGTGCAGCGCCCCCTCGTCCTGGCCAACCTCCGGCGGCTGCGCCGCCGCCACCCGCACGCAACGGCTGCGCAGCTGGCCGCCAAACTGGAGCGGGACTACCTGCTCGCCGTCACCGGCGGGGGAGCCGCGGTCGGGGCCACCGCCGTCGTGCCCGGACTCGGAACGGCGGCATCGCTGGGGCTGTCCGGGCTCGCCACCGTCGGCTTCCTGGAGGCGACCGCCCTGTATGCGGCGTCGCTCGCCGAACTGCACGGCATCCACCTGACTGACCCGGACCGTGCCCGCACCATGGTCATGGCGATCATGCTCGGCGAGGAAGGCACGGCCCTGCTGGGAGCGCTCAGCGGACAGAGCCGGGGCCGCGGCAAAGGCGTCACCCAGGCCTGGGGCAAAACGCTCGGCAAGAAGATTCCCGGCAACGGCTTCGGCGTGGTCCGTGACGCCATCCAGCGCGCCTTCCTCCGGAACCTCCTGAAACGCCAGGGCACCGCGTTCCTCGGCCGGGCCCTGCCCTTCGGCGTGGGCGCCGTGGTGGGCGGCGGCGGAAACCTGATGATGGGCCGGGCCGTGGTGGCCTCGGCCAAGCACGCTTTCGGGCCGCTGCCGGACACCGTTCCCGGCGAAGTGCTCGCCGACACACCAATCACCAACGCCCTGACGGAAGGAAACCATGGACCTGAACGCTGACCTGGGGGAGGGCCTCGGCTCCTGGACGATGGGCGACGACGCCGCGATCTTTCGGCTCGTGAGCAGCGCCAACGTGGCCTGCGGCTTCCACGCCGGAGACCCCGTGACGATGCTGGACAGCTGCCGCGCCGCCTTCGAACTGGACGTCCGCGTGGGCGCCCACGTCGGCTACCGGGACCTGCACGGCTTCGGGCGGCGCAGCATGGACATGTCCTTCGACGAGCTCTACGGCGACGTGCTCTACCAGCTGGGCGCCCTCGACGGGATCGCGCACGCCGTCGGCGCTTCGGTGGACTACGTGAAGCCGCACGGGGCGCTGTACAACCGGATCGTGCACGACACCGACCAGGCCGAAGCCGTGGTCGCCGCCATCCAGGCCTACGATCCCGGCCTGCCCGTCCTCGGCCTGCCGGGCTCCGCGTTCCTGCGGCTCGCCGGCGAGGTGGGCCACCCCGTGTTCCACGAGGCATTCGTGGACCGCGGCTACCAGCCTGACGGCACCCTGGTGCCGCGCTCCCAGGAAGGCGCGGTGGTGCACGACGCCGGCAAGGTGGTGGAGCGGGCCGTGCGCCTTGCGACGCGGGGCGAGCTGGAAGCCGTGGACGGTTCCGTGCTGCGGGTGCGGGCCGATTCACTGTGCATCCACGGAGACACCCCCGGCGCGGTGGAACTCGCGGCCGCGGTGCGGCGCGGACTCGAAGAAGCGGACGTGGAGATCGCGCCGTTCGCCTAAGAGGTGCCGATTCCCGGTGGCCGCCTCAGCTCATCGGCGGTCGGCTTCCTGAAACCGGCGTGTGCCCGCATCGATGATCCGGGAGCTGATTTCGGCTGCGACGGCTTCCGTGTCTATGGCGGTTACCAGACGGACGCGGCCACCGGGGGATGGCGCGAAGGTGGACAGTCCCGCGGTTTCCCCTTCGCAGGCGATTGACACGGTCCCCGGGTTTGAGAACGCGAAGAGGTCCGGTCGCAGAAGGGTCAGGACTGTGACGGGGTCATGCGGCACGTTCCATTCTTCATTCCAGAACGCCCACCACTGCCGGATGTCCGCATTCAAAGCCTGGCCCAGGGGTCCTGCCGCCGCGATGAGGGCCAACTGTTCCTTGCCCATCTCAACCTGGCGTGTCACTTCCAAGCCGGAGACGGTGATGCTCAGTTTGGACTCGAACACAATCCGTGCGGCCTGGTCGTCACTGCGGAAGTTGTGTTCGGATTCGGCCATTCCGAACCCCCCGCCCATGATCCAAAGGTGGCGCACATTCCTTTCGAAGGCGGGATCGGACTCGAGAGCCGCGGCGATGTTCGTGAGTGGTCCGATGGCGACGACGTCGATTTCGCCAGGGTTTTCCAACACCTTGCGCACCAGATATGGGACCGCGTTCTCGCTCTCAACGCTTTCGCTTTCCAAGCCAGCGTGCAATGACCCCTCGTGCCCGGGCCACCAAACTTCCTTCCCGGAGCGCGGACTTCCGAGTCCTGGGTAGACCGGGAAGTCCTGTCCGGCCAGCTTTCCGAAACGTCTCGCGAGGCGTGCGCGAAGAAGGGTGTCGCCGTAGACGGTGGTTACTCCCAGGAGCTCGGCTTCCGGGGATCCGAGGATAAGGGCAAGCGCAAGGGCGTCGTCAACGTCGGATCCGATGTCGGTATCAAGGATGATCTGGTGCAAGGCACCCATAAGTGTTCCTTCTTTGTATGTGATCCGGGCATGGCGGGGCCAAGCCGGGCAGGGACGGGGAGATGGCTTATTTGAGCCCGGTGGTGGTGACTGACTGAATGAAGTAGCGCTGGAAGCCGATGATGATGGCCAGCGGGATGACGGTGAGCACGATCGAACCGGCAAACATGACGCCGTAGTCGACGTTGAACTGGCCCTGAAGATTGGAGAGCGCGATAGGGCCAAGGATGTGCTGCGTGTCCGTGCCATTTAGGAGCGGCCACATATATGACTGCCATTGGAACAGGAAGAGCGTGAGCCCGGCGCCGATGAGCGATGGCACGGACAACGGCAGGTAGATCCGCCGGAAGATGCCCCACCAACCCAGGCCGTCCAGCCGGCCGGCTTCCACCAGGTCTTTCGGGATGGCCAGGAAGAATGTCCTCAACAGGAAGATCGCCATGCCATTCCCTAAGCCGGGGAGGATCAGCCCGGCGTACGTGTTCTGAAGGTTCCACTCCCGGAACAGATCCGCCAACGGAATGGCGATGGCGTCGAAGGGGATGAGGAAGCTCACCACGACGACTATGAACACCGCGTTATGTCCACGGAATGGGATTGCCGCCAAGGCGAAGGCTGCCATCGAGCAGATCGCCAGGCCGATCACCACGGTGGCTGCGCTGACAAGGATTGAGTTCCACGTGGCCAGTCCCAAGTCGCTGTTGAGCAACGCTGCATAGTTATCGACGGTGGGTGAAAGGGTGAAGAATGTCTCCCACTGCAGCGGGTTCAGGAAGCGGAAGGTGTCGCTGCCGGGGCGGAGGGAGTTCACGAAAGTCCACCACAGCGGGACGAGGAACAGCAGTCCTGTTATCGCTCCCAGGAGGCTCAGGCCGAGATAGCCGAGTCGGCGTTGCTTCCGATTACTGGAGGTGGCCGGTGCGGTCATTCGGAATCAGAGCTCCGGAGGAGCCGGAACTGCACGGCGACGACGACGAGGGTCAGTAACACGAGAATGATCACTTCCGCTTGGGCTTTGCCGAGATCGCCCAAGGTATAGGCGCGGGTATAGATGTCGTACATGAGGAGATTCGTCGAGCCTGACGGCCCGCCTTTGGTGAGGATCTGGACCGGAGCGAAGACCAGGAAGTTGGAGACCGTGTCGGCCACCAGGACGAATGCCAAGGGCCGTCGCACTAAGGGGAAGGTTACGGACCGCAGCTTCCGCCAGGCCGATGCGCCGTCCAGTGAAGCGGCCTCATACAGTTCCCCGGGGACGTCGTTGATGCCGGCGATGAGGAATAACATCCAGTAGCCGACCCCAATCCAGCTGAGCAGCACCATGATGGATGCCAAGGATTGTTGCGGGGAACTCAGGAACGGCTGGGAGGGGAGGCCGAGAAGTGCCAGGAACGAGTTTCCCAAGCCGTCGGGCCGGTAAACAACGCTCCAGACAACGGCTGAAACGGCCGGGGGCACGGCGATGGGCAAGACGACCAGTGAGCGCCAGATCTTCGACCCGGCCGCCCGCCGCGTGTAGAGCACGGCAAGGAGGAACGACACCGCGATCTGCAGAGGGTTGATCACTGCGGAGAAGACCAGCGTCACCAGCAACGCATTGTTGAAGTCGGCGTTGCCGAAGAGGTCGGCATAGTTTTCAAAGCCGACAAAGACGCTGCCTCCGCGGAGGAGGCTCTCCCGGAAGAAGCTCTCCCACAAGGCCACGGCGGCTGGGGCGATCCGCAGGACCAGTAGGCTGACGAGCGCCGGGGCCAGGAACGCAGCCGCGATCACCGCCGGGGAAGCTCGCCGCCTGCGGCGGGCTGGCCGCATGGAGGCGGCCCGCCCTTTCGCTGTGCGCGGATGCTCAGTCAGTTGCGGGACGGTCATTGCTACAGCTGCTTCCAGGCGTCAGTGATCTGCTGGGCGGCTTGCTTGAGCCGGTCATTTACTGGGCTGCCATTCCGGATATCGGCAAAAGCTTTGCCCATGATTTCCTCAAACTGGATATAGCCGACGCTGACAGGCCGTGGCTTTGCCGACTCGCTGTTCTCGTGCGCGATGAGCTGGGCCAAGCCCTTGGTCTTGTTTCCGCCAAGAGCTTCAAGCTTGGGAAGGTACTGTTCGGTAGCTGCACCGTTGGCGGGGATGATTGTGGTCGCCGCCGTCGTCGCAAGGTTTCCGGCAGGGTCGAGGGACGCAAACTCAAGGAACTTTTTCGCGGCGGCTTTGTTCTTGGAAGCCGGGTTGATACCCCAGGACCAAGAGCCAGTCGGTGTCACTTTGCTGCCGCCTTCGAAGTACGGCATGGGAGCGATTCCCCAGTCAATGTTTGATTTGGAGAATCCGCCCACATCCCACGGGCCGCCGACAAAATACGCCACCTTGCCGGACGTGAAGAGTGGGCTTGTCTGGAATCCGCCGACGCCCCGAGGTGAGAGTCCGGAGGAGAACGTGTCGGAATACCATTGCATGGCCTTTTCCCAACCCGCATTGGTGATGTCGACAGTCAGCATCTTGTCTCCGGTGATGCCCGGTCCACCACCGGCGGACTCGGCTAGTGGCTGCAGCTGGTAATAGGCCTCGACCTGTTCAAGAAGCAGGCCGTATTTGGTCCCGGCAGCCTGGACGGCCTTGGCGTCGGTGACGAGTTCTTCCCAGGTCTTGCGCTCGGTGGGATCGCTGGATGGGTACTTGACGCCTGCCGCATCCAAAGCCTTCTTGTTGAAGAACAGCAGCTGCGTCGAATTCCAGATGGGCAGAGCCCACATCTTGCCGTCGTAGATGTTCACGGAGAACTGTGCCTCGGGCACCGCGGCCTTTGTCCGGTCCTTCAAGTCGCTCAGATCTTCAAGGAACCCTTGGGCCGCCAGCTGGGAAACCCTTGGCTGGTCGACGGTGTACAGATCGATGGTCTCGTCCTTGGCCCCGAGACGCTGTTGAAGGGTGGAGTTCAACTGATCGAAGGGCACTTGGGAGTACTTGACCGTGATGTCAGGGTTCTTTGCGTGGAAGGCTGCAATGACCGGGGCGAAGGTGGCGGGGTCCTCGGGGCCGAGGAAGTTCACTGTGCCTGTCCCCGGGCCTTCATTTCCGAGTGCCGGAACCGATTTCTGGGGGCTTGCTGTGCAACCGGCCAGGAACATCGCTCCGGCGGCGAGCAGCGAGGTGGCTGCTAGGACTTTGCGCTTCACGGGAAGCCTTTCTGGAGATTTGCGTGGATGCGAGATGGACTATCTAACCGGTTAGACTACGTGGGGAGAAAGCCTTTGACAAGGGTTTTTTGTAAGTAGGCCGGAAGCCGTCGAGCCGGTAGTATCAACACATCTACGCGGTTAGAACGTCGCGTTCGAACGAGGAGAGAGCATGCCGACTGCCAGGGACGTCGCAAAGTTGGCCGGTACGTCCAACGCGGTTGTCAGTTACGTGTTCAATAACGGGCCGCGTGCCGTGTCCGCTGACGCGCGTGAAAGGGTCCTCAGGGCGGCCAGGGAGCTGGACTACAAACCCAATGCCTTGGCCCGCGCACTTAGTGCCGGCAAGACCCGGTCGATCGGACTCATCGTTCCGGATATTGCCAACCCGTTCTTCGCGGAACTGGCCCGGGCAGTTGAGGAGGCGGCGGCCGACAAAGGCCACCTGCTTCTAATCGGCGACTCCGCAACGGTCGAAAGCCAGGAACACCGTCTCATCGAAAGTTTCATCGAGCGGAAGGTTGACTCGCTCATCCTCGTCTCGTTGCTTGACGAGCCGGATCTCAAACCAGCCAACGCGGCCGGGCTGCCCGTCGTCGCGCTCCACCCTCTGTCCGAAGGGCAGCAGGCTTCATCCCTGACCATCGACTACGAGCAGGCCGCGTTTGTTGCTACGCGCCATCTTGTAGACGAAGGCTACGAAAGCATTGGCCTGCTCAACGGACCGGGCGACGCTGTGGGAACCCGTCAGCATTCAGCAGGATTCGAGCGGGCGGTCGCGGGAACCGCTGTTGCCCTTTCCAAAAGGTCTTCGCCCATCTCCAGGGCGGGGGCTGCGAAGGTTGCGATGGACTGGCTCCAAGCGGAGGATGCGCCAAGGGCCATCTACGCCACTACCGACGAACAAGCGCACGGCGTGCTCTTTGCCGCCTATTCCCTCGGGCTTGGCGTTCCAGATCAACTTGCCGTGATTGGCGTCGACGGGACGGAGGCCGCAGCCTATGCTGTGCCACCCCTGTCATCCATTCGTCAGCCTACCCAGGCCATCGCCCAAAGGGCGGTCGGACTCCTGCTCGACCAGGAAGCAGGCGCACCCACAGTCAACGAAATCTTCGACTTCGAGTTGATCGTTCGGGCGTCGTCGAAGGCCTGAAAAGGAGATACCTTCGCCCGCGCTGAATATCCCGCAACACCTAGCCGAACACCAGGTGCGCCACCGTGAAAATGAGCAGCCCCGCCAGTGCACCCACCACGGTGCCATTAATGCGGATGTACTGCAGGTCCTTGCCCACCTGGAGCTCGATCTTTTGTGAGGTTTCCTGGGCATCCCAGCGCGCCACCGTGTCCGAAATGACCCCGGCGATGTCCGAGCGGTAAGTGTTCACGAGGTACCCGGCGGCATCGCCGATCCAGGCGTTGACCTTTTCGGCCAGTTCGGCGTCGTTCACCAGGCGGCTACCGAAATCGCGCACCGCGGCCTTGAAGCGCAAGCTGAGCTCGGAATCAGGATCGTCGACGGCGGTGAGCAGCGCGTTCTTGATGGTGCCCCACGTGCGGGAGGCCAGTTCGCGGACCTCGGGGTCGCCGAGGATCTGTGCCTTGATTCCCTCGGCCCGGGTGATCATCGCCGGATCGTGCTGCAGGTCGTAGGCGAGCTCGGTCAGGTAGGTGTCGATCGACCGCCGCACCTGGTGGTCCGGATCTTCCTGGACGGCGCGGATGAACTTGGACAGTTCGGTGTGGACCTTGTCGCCCACCAGGTCGTCCAGGAAGGACGGCACCCACAGCGGCGAACGGTCGGAGACCAGTCGGTTCACGGTGGCGTGGTTAGCCGCCACCCAGTCCGCGGCCCGGTCCACCAGCAGGTCCACGAGCCTGTGGTGGTGTCCTTCAGCGAAGATCCGCTCCGCCATCCGGCCCACCGGCGGCCCCCACGGCGGAGTCAGCACGTGCTTGCGGACCATGCCCTCGATCACGGTCTGGACGTCGTCGTCGTTCAACACAGTGAACGCGCCGCGGATCAGGGCGGACCCTTCCTTCGCCACCCGATCGGGGCCGCCCGGGGAGCGCAGCCACTCACCGGCCTTGCGCGCGATGTCCACGCTGGCCAGCTTGTCCTTCACTACCTGCTCGGAGAGGAAATTGCTCTCCACGAAATCGGACAGGGAAGCGCCGATCTGGTCCTTCCGCCGCGGGATGATCGCCGTGTGCGGAATCTTCAGGCCCATCGGGTACTTGAACAGCGCCGTCACCGCGAACCAGTCCGCCAGCGCGCCCACCATGCCGCCCTCCGCCGCGGCCCGCACGTACTCCAGCCACGGGTACTGCTTCTGCAGGGCGAACGCCACCGTGAACACCACGGCCATGCCGAGCAGCAGCGCCAACGCCAGGCGTTTCATGCGGCGCAGCGCGGCGGCTTTTTCGGCGTCTCCGGCGGACAGGCCTGCGGAATGCCCGACGGCGGCAGGACCCCCGGTGCGCGGCGTTTCCGGTGCGTCGTCAGGTTCGGTGCGTTCCGGCGTCGGGATTTGTTCAGAGTTCACCTGCATGTGCCCAGCGTAGCCCCGTGCCCGACAGGCGGGTGGGCTACCGTGTCAGCATGACTATCGAGGCACCCGAGAGCGACTCCCCGGACAGCGGTTCTTCGGAAAACGCAGCTCCGTTGCGGCGGCCGCTGGTCTACGCGCACCGCGGGGCCAGCGCGGTTTTCGCCGAGCACACGCGCGCCGCGTACCTGAAGGCAATCGCCGACGGCGCCGACGGGGTCGAGTGCGACATCCACCTCAGCCGCGACCAGCACCTGGTGCTGCTGCACGACGCGAACCTGGACCGCACCTCCGACGGCACCGGGCCGGTGGCCGAGAAGGACCTCGCGGAACTGCGCACCCTGGACTTCTCCTCGTGGAAGGGCGCCCGGATTCCCGATGAGTACGGCGGCATCTCCGAGCAGTTCCTGACCCTGCCCGAACTGCTGGACCTCCTGCGCGGGGCCGGCCGGGAGATCGGGCTCGCGATCGAGCTCAAGCACCCCAGTCCGTACCAGCTCAAGCTCGAGGATCGGCTGCTGGAGGTCCTGGTCAGGGAGGGCTGGGACGCGGAGAGCTCACGGCTGGACAACATCCTGGTCTCGTTCATGAGCTTCAGCCCGGACTCGGTGAAGCACCTGCTGCAATTCGTCCCGGCCAGGCACATCTGCCAACTGGTGGACGACGTGACAGTGGAGGAAGTGCGCGAGGAACTGGGCCTCGGCCGGATCACGGGAGGCGCTGTGGCCAATGTGATGAAGGCCGCCCAGCTTGAAGGCGAACGGATCCTGGACGACTGCGAAGTGGGGCTGGCCGGCCCGGGGATCGACTACGTCCGCCAGCATGCCCGCACCGTGCAGCGCTGGCTCGATTCCGGCCGGCGATTCCGGGTGTGGACCGTGGATTCGGAGCGGGACGTAGCGCTCTGCCAGGGGCTGGGAATCCACGAAATCACCACGAACAAGCCGGCCCAGGTGTTGGCGCAGGTGAGCGAGTCCTAACCCAACTAGCTGACAGTTAAGGCCGTTTTGAGGGTTCAAAACGGCCTTAACTGCCAGTCAGATGACCGGACTTACCGGACCAGGCTTAGTTGGTCAGGCTTAGTTGGCCACGGGCTGCGGCGAGGTCAGGCGGTAGAGGGAGTCGACGTCGCGCACTGCTCCCTTGTCCGCCGAGGTGGCCATCGCGGCATAGGCGCGCAGGGCGGCGGAGACTTCGCGCTCGCGGCCCACCGGGTGGTAGCCGGTGGTGGCCTCGAGGCGGTCGCGGCGGGCATCCAGTTCAGCGGCGTCCACCAGGAGCTCCAGGGAGCGGGTGGGGATGTCGATGCGGATGAGGTCGCCGTCTTCCACGAGGGCGATGGTTCCGCCGGAGGCAGCCTCCGGGGAGATGTGGCCGATGGACAGGCCGGAGGTGCCGCCGGAGAAGCGGCCGTCCGTGATGAGGGCGCACTTCTTGCCGAGGCCGCGGCCTTTGAGGAACGACGTCGGGTAGAGCATTTCCTGCATGCCCGGACCGCCCTTGGGGCCTTCGTAGCGGATGACCACTACGTCGCCTTCCTTGATGGTCTTGTTGAGGATCTTTTCCACGGCCTCGTCCTGGGACTCGCACACCACGGCCGGGCCCTCGAAGGTCCAGATGGACTCGTCCACGCCGGCGGTCTTCACTACGGCGCCGTCGACGGCGATGTTGCCGCGCAGCACTGCCAGGCCGCCGTCCTTGGAGTAGGCGTGCTCCACGGAGCGGATGCAGCCGGCCTCGGCGTCCGTGTCCAGGGAGGTCCATTCGTTCGACTGCGAGAACGCGGTGGAGGAGCGGACGCCGCCCGGGGCCGCGTGCCACAAGGCCCGGGCTTCCTCGGTGGCCTTGCCACCGCGGACGTCCCAGTCGTCCAGCCAGCCGTCCAGGTCGGCGGAGTGCACGGAGTGGACGTCCTTGTGGAGGAGGCCGCCGCGGTTCAGCTCACCCAGCAGCGCGGGGATGCCGCCGGCGCGGTGCACGTCCTCCATGTAGTAGGTCTTGTCCTTGGCCACGTTCGGGGCCACCTTGGCCAGGCAGGGCACCTGGCGGGACTTGGCGTCCATCTCGGCCAGGCCGTAGTCCACGCCGGCCTCCTGGGCTGCGGCCAGCAGGTGCAGGATGGTGTTGGTGGAGCCGCCCATCGAGATGTCCAGGGCCATGGCGTTGTCGAAAGCCTTCGCGGTGGCGATGGAGCGCGGCAGCACGGAGGCGTCGTCGCCGTCGTAATAGCGCTTCACGAGCTCGACGACGGTGGAACCGGCCTTCTCGTACAGCGCCTTGCGCGCGGTGTGCGTCGCCAGGACGGAGCCGTTGCCCGGGAGCGAGAGGCCGATGGCCTCGGTGAGGCAGTTCATGGAGTTGGCGGTGAACATGCCCGAGCAGGAACCGCAGGTGGGGCAGGCGTTCTCTTCGATGAGGTTGATGTCCGCGTCGGAGATGGACTCGTCCACGGCGTCGGCGATCGCGTTCACCAGGTCCAGGGAGCGGACGGAGCCGTCCGTCAGGGTCACGCGGCCGGCCTCCATCGGACCGCCCGAGACGAACACCGTGGGGATGTTCAGGCGCAGCGCGGCCATGAGCATGCCGGGGGTGATCTTGTCGCAGTTGGAGATGCAGACCAGGGCGTCGGCGCAGTGCGCGTTGGCCATGTACTCCACGGAGTCGGCGATCAGGTCGCGGGACGGCAGCGAGTAGAGCATGCCGCCGTGGCCCATGGCGATGCCGTCGTCCACGGCGATGGTGTTGAACTCGCGCGGCACGGCGCCCGCGGCGAGGATCGCGTCGGAGACGATCCGGCCCACGGGGGCAAGGTGCGTGTGGCCGGGGACGAACTCGGTGAAGGAGTTGGCCACGGCGATGATCGGCTTGCCGATGTCGGAGTTAGCGACGCCGGAGGCGCGCAGCAGTGCGCGGGCTCCGGCCATGTTGCGGCCGTGGGTGACAGTGCGTGAACGGTATGCAGGCATGTTCCCCAGTCTCTCGCGGGAATAACCCGGGCACCAAGACGGCGTCAATACTGGTAGTGGCAGTACTAGAGTTGCTTCGAGGTCGGGAAGAGGAGCTACAAGTGACGGAAACCGAAGCGTGGCGCAAGGAGCTGGGAAACTTCCTGGCCGCGCGTCGCCGCCAGGCGGTACGCAGCAGCTACGGGCTGCCGCAGGCGGCCAGGGGCAAGGACGTGGGGTTGCGCCGCGAGGAGGTGGCGTTCCTCGCCGCCATATCGGTCACTTGGTACACGTGGCTGGAGCAGGGCCGCAAGGTCAACCCGTCCCGCGAAGTGCTGGCGTCACTGGCCAGCGTGCTGCGCTTGGACGCTGCGGGGGAGCGGTACCTCTTCACGCCCTTCGGCTACGCGGTGCCCGCCCCCGGACCGGGCACGGCCGAGACCACAGAGCATGTCCAGCGGCTCCTGGACGCCATCGACCCCAACCCGGCACTGGCCCTGGAGGGCAACTGGGACATCGTGGCCTGGAACCAGGCCTACAGCGAGCTGTTCCCGCGGGTCTTGGAGGTCTCCGGAGTGGAACGGAACCTGCTGAAGCTCGTCTTCACGGATCCGGCAGTCCGGGCACTCCTGCCTGACTGGGACCAGACCAGCGCCCAGTTCCTGGCCGAGTTCCGGGCGGAAACAGGATCCCGCATCCAGGACGCCCGCAAGGCCAGCCTGGTGGCCGGTCTGCTGCAGTCCAGTCCGGAGTTCCGCGCCCAGTGGGAGGCACACGGCGTGCGCGGCTTCACGCCCCGCACCCGCTCCTTCAACCGGCCCGACGGCGGAACCGGGGTTTACGAGCACCACCAGTTGACCCTCGCTGACGCCCCGGCGCTGAAGCTGATCGTGTATACGCCGGCGCCTGTGGGTGAGTCGGCGACGCCCAACTAGCCCGGCGCCGCCCAACTGACTGGCAGTTAAGGCCGTTTTGAGCCCCCAAAACGGCCTTAAGTGCGAGCTAGTTGGGCTAGACGACCGTATTGGCGAGGGTTCCGATGCCGTCCAGCGTGATCTCCACGTGGTCGCCGGGCTGCACGGCAACGAAGGTGTTTGGGGCTCCGGTCATGATGACGTCCCCCGGTTCCAGGGTGAGCCAGCGGGTGACATACACCAGGCACGCAGCCACCGACGAGGAAAGGTTGAATGAACCCGACTTTGCCTTGGTTTCGCCGTTGATGGTCACGGTGGTGGCCACGTTCTCCGGGTCTTCGAGCTCGGTCTCGATCCACGGGCCCAGCGGCGTGTAGTTGGTGCCGGCCTTGCCTTGGAACATTTTCTCGTCGGCCTGGTTCTGCTCCACGTTGGTGACGTCGTTCACCACCGTGTAGCCCAGCACGTGCTCCAGCGCGTTCTCCAGCGTGAGGTTCTCGGCGCGCTTGCCGATCACCGCGGCCAGTTCGCCTTCGATGTTGACGGTGCCCGCCCCGCGCACGGCCACGATGTCCGCACCCGGTGCCGCGACCGTGTGCACCGACTTGTGCCAGGCCTGGATGGGCAGCGGATGATCGTTGTTGCCGAGGTTCTGCGCAATGCCGAGGAGGACGGCGGGCCGCGCCGGGGCGAGGAGTTCGGCGTCGTCGGCCGGGGTGGAGGTGCCGGTAAAGGCGAATTCCTCCGCGAAGGGGTCCTCGATGTGCTCCCAGTGTTCCCCGCGCAGGACGGCGTGGATGGGCCCGGAAGGGGTCTGGAGACGGGCGATGCGCATGCGTTCCTCCTTGGATTCGTCCCGCAAAGCTAACACTCTACTGAACATGGTTCAACATGCTGAACCCAGTGCTGTCCCGGGGCACGCAGTTAGGGCGGCGGGCAGGGCTGTGGTTGCATGAAGTCATGCCCCCGAAGTTGCTTGACTCCCCGGCCGTGAAGGTCGGCCTTTCCATCAGCATCGCGACGGGGCTCTACGGGGTTTCGTTCGGTGCCCTCTCTTCGGCGTCCGGCTTCGATTTCTGGCAGACCATGGCGCTGAGCCTGATCATGTTCAGCGGCGGCTCGCAGTTCGCCTTCATCGGCGTGGTGGCCGGCGGCGGCTCCGGCGTCGCTGCCATGACCGCAGCCGCCCTGCTCGGCCTGCGGAACGGCATCTACGGGATGCAGATGAACGCGCTGCTGCTGCCCAAGGGAAAGCTCAAGTACCTCCAGGCCCAGCTGAGCATCGACGAAAGCACGGCAACGGCGTCGGGCCAGTCCGCGCCGGACGAACAGCGCCGCGGTTTCTGGACAGCCGGAATCGGCATCTACGTCCTCTGGAACCTGTTCACCGCCGTCGGCGCGCTCGCCGGGGACGCGCTGGGCGACCCGAAGCAATGGGGGCTCGACGGCGCTGCTGTCGCCGCCTTCCTTGCCTTGCTCTGGCCGCGGTTGAAGAGCCGCGAGCCGTGGGCGATCGCCGTCGTCTGCGCCGTCGCGACACTCCTGGCGGTGCCGTACGTGCCGCCCGGAGTTCCCATCCTGGTGGCTGCCGCGGTGGCCGGGGTGTTCGGCTGGCTCAGCCACGCCCGCAGCGACGAGGGGCTGGAGCCGGACATCGACCCCTACGCGCACCGCCGGACCGACGCCCGCAGCGATCACGGGGAGGCCGCCGAATGAGCCTCTGGCCCTGGATCCTTGCCGCTTGCGTCCTCGCGTACGCCACCAAGCTGGCCGGCTATTTCGTGCCGCGCAGCCTGCTGAAGAACCCGCGCACCATGCACATCGCGGGCACCATGACCATCGGGCTGTTGGCCTCACTGACCGTGGTCAACGCCTTCGCCTCCGGACAGTCGCTGGCCTTCGATGCCCGGATCGGCGCCCTGGTGGCGGCCGCCGTCGCTCTGTGGCTCCGGGCGCCGTTCCTGGTGGTGGTCATCGTCGGTGCCGCAGCGGCCGCTGGGCTGCGCCTGCTCGGCTGGGGCTGAGCGGGAGGCTCTCAGCTGACGTAGCCCTAGAATCGCCTCATGGGCGAGCCGACCATCGCGGTGTTGAATCCGCTCCTGATCGCGTCCGTGCTCGTGTTGTCGCTGACCGGGGCCTACTGGGGCCGCTTCAGATTTCCCATGGTTAAGCCCGGCGGCGTGGCCGACGAACGGTTAGGGCGGGTCAACCTAGTACTCGTCGGGGTTCAAGGCGTGCTTGCCGCCACGCTCACATACATGCTCGGGTACGTCGCCTTGTTTGCTTACTTCGTCACGCTCGGCATCCGCTAGGCGGGCTCTAGGCCGGAGGGAAATCCGCTAGAGGAAGACGCCCGGGATCGGGGTCTGCGGCGGCAGGGGCCGGGTGGGGCGTTCGGCGCGGATCGCGTCCTCCACCAAGGCCACCGGCCGCTCCCAGGCTTTCGAGCCCGGCTCCATGGTGTCCACGGAACCGATCAGCATGGCAACCAGGCGGATCATGTCTTCGATGGTGATGTCCTTGCGCAGCGATCCCTGCCCCTGGCCGCGCGCCAGCAGGACCGCCATGGAGTCGACCAGCCCGCCCGTGATCCCCATCAGCAGGTTGCGCCTCCCGGCAACAGCGCCGAGCAGGTTGGCGTCTTCACTGGCGACCATGACGACGGCGTCGATCACTTGGATGAGCCCCTGTGCCGCGTCCATTCCGGCCAGCGCCTCTTCGGCCACCGGGTCCACATGGAGCCTCAGCTGGCGCGACAGTGCGGCGAGGACGAGCTGCTGCTTGTCCGCGAAGTTCCGGAACAGGGTTGCCGGGCCCACGCCGGCCGTCGAAGCGATGGTCTGCAGGGGTACATCCGGACCCAGATCCCGGAAACATTGCCTCGCCGCGGTGATGATCTTGTCCACGTTCCGGGCGGCATCGGCCCGAAGCGGCTTGCGTTCAGGGGGCAGACTCATGCAGCCCAGATTAGCAACGCGGACGGCCTGAACATCTGAACTGCAGCTCTGACACTTTTTGTGACACGGCATGCCATGCAAGACTTGGCGGATGTTGCTCGCATTTTCCGTAGCCCCGTCCGGCCAGCCCGCCGAAGGTACTGCTGCCGCCGACGCCTCCGTGCACGACGCCGTTGCCGAGGCCGTGCGGATCGTCCGGGACTCTGGCCTACCAAACCGTACCGATTCCATGTTCACCACGATCGAGGGCGAGTGGGACGAGGTGTTCGACGTCGTCAAGCGCGCCACCGAGGCCGTGGGCAAGTACGGCAGCCGGGTGTCCTTGGTCATCAAGGCCGACATCCGTCCCGGCTACTCCGGGGAACTCGCCGGAAAGGTCGAGCGGCTCGAGGACGCGATTTCCGCACAGGAAGCCTGAGCCGGATTCTTCCCCAAACCTCGGCCTGACAGTTTCGCGAAAGGCGGCCCCCACGGTAGCGGGCCGCCTTTTTCGCGCCCCCTTTGGGGCCCCGGAGCTGCCGGATCCAGGCAGGCATTGACAGCCCTTCATTTGTTAAAGAAACTTTAGTGAATCTATTGCCGCCGTTGCCAAGGAGACACCCATGAGCCGTTACCTGCGCCTTGCGCTGGTCCAGGCACCCGCCGAGTCCTTCGACTCCTTCGCCGAGGGCCTGCGCCTGCGGATGAAGTCGCCCAACGCCGCCGAGCTCGTCATCTACCCCGAGCTCCACCTCTGCTCCCTCGGCGCGGAATCCATGACCCTGGAGGAGTACTACGGCAGCTATGCCGAAGTCCTCGACGGTCCGCGCGGCCGGGCCCTCGCCGAGCTGGCGCGGGAACTGCGCATCTGGCTCATCCCCGGCACCGTCCTTGAAAAGGGCGAGGACGGCAAGGTCTACAACACCGCCGTCGTCTACAACCCCGACGGCGAACTGGCGGCCAGCTATCGCAAGATCTTCACGTGGCGCCCCTACGAACCGATGTGCGTGGGCCGCGAATTCGTGGTGTTCGACATGCCCGGCCGCGGCCGCATCGGCCTGTCGATCTGCTACGACTCTTGGTTCCCCGAACACTCGCGGCACCTGGCATGGATGGGCGCCGAACTGATCGTGAACCTGGTGCAGACCCCGACGACGGGCAGGGCCCAGGAAGTGCCCATCAACGTGGCCAACGCGATCGTCAACCAGGTGTGGGTGGCCAGCGTCAACGGCGCCTCGCCCACCGCCCTCGGGAAATCCCTGCTCATTGATCCCGAGGGCGAAATCCGCATCGAGACCTTCGGGCCGGAGGACGCCACGTTGATCAGCGTCATCGACTTCAACCGGGTAGGCGCCGCGCGCACCTTCGGTACCAGCGGGGATTCCTGGCCGTGGTCGCATTTCCAGGAGGACGATTCGCCGCTCGACCTCCCGCTCTACAACGGCCGGATCGAGCCGGGCAGCTGGCGCCCGGCGGTGTCCCGCGAAACCCCGGAGGAACTGCGCCCGGCAGGCTCGGTACTGGAGCGCGGCACGGGTGCCGTTACCGCCGTCGCCGGCCCTCCGGCGTCGTAAGTCCGGACGCCGCAACGCCGGGAGCGGCCTCAGCGGCGCTCGAACACCCCGGTGATCGTGGCGCGGGCCAGGGTGTGGCGGTCCAGCAGCGGGCCCAGCACCGACGCCGGGGTGCCGGCTGAGAAGTTGAGTTCCGCGACGTCCAGGGCATGGACGGCCACGATGTAGCGGTGCTGCCCGGACCCCCTGGGCGGTGCGGCTCCGAGGTAGTCGGCGGTGCCGCCGTCGTTCGCCAACTGGACAGCGCCTTCGGGGAGCAGCCCGCCGTCCGCGGTGCCGGCGCCCGCCGGCAGGGATGCGGTGGTTGCTGGAATCCCGACGACGGCCCAGTGCCAGTAGCCGCCGCGGGCGTCCGGGTCGAAGACTGTGACAGCGTAGCCCTTGGTCTCCCCGGGGGCGCCGCTCCACGCCAGTCCGGGTGACTCGTCCTTGCCGCCCGCAACGCCCAAGCGTGCGCTGGTCTGGGCCGGCGGCAAGGCGTGACCATCCTTGAATGACGCGGACTCCACCGTGAAAGCGGGCAGGGATCCTGGCGTTTTGTATGGCAGTGGCGCTCCCATTGCTGCTCCTTCCCGCGCGGGGCCGGTCCGGCCGCGCCGCACATCTGTGGTTGTCGGCAAGCTCCACTCTTCCACCATGTCGGCGGCCTTCCCAGCCCGCGGCCCGGGTGCCAGACTGGGGGCCATGTTCGAACACAGGGTCCAGCACGGCTGGGCAGAGGTCGAAGATTACTTGTCCGCCGCCGTCGTGCGTCCCGGCCCCGAGCTGGCCCGGGCGTTGCGATCCGCCGTCGACGCCGGGATGCCGGCTATAGAGGTGGCGCCCAACGCCGGGAAGCTGCTCAAGCTGCTGGTGCAGCTGAGCGGCGCGAAGCGGGTGCTGGAGATCGGCACGCTGGCCGGCTTCAGCACTATTTGGATGGCCCAAGGCCTGCCCGACGACGGCCGCCTCGTCACGTGCGAGTACCTGCCCCTGCACGCGGAGGTGGCTCGGAAAAACGTGGACGCCGCCGGGGTGGGGCACAAGGTGGACATCCGGGTGGGGCCGGCGCTGGACACGTTGCCACTGCTGGCTGACGGTGATGCGTTTGACTTCGTGTTCATCGACGCCGACAAGCAGAACGACTCGAACTACCTCGACTGGGCCATCCGGCTCGGCAGGCCCGGCACCGTGATCGTCATGGACAACGTCATCTGGGAGGGCGCCATCCTGGACAACTCCATGGACGAGGTCAATGCCCCCGGAATCACCGCGGCCCTGGAGATGATGGGCCAGGACCCCAGGCTCGACGCCACCGCCATCCAGACCGTGGGAACGAAGGGCTGGGACGGCTTCGCGATCGCGAGGGTGGTGTGAGTTTGGGGTTTACGGTGCGCCCGGCTGAGGCAGGCGACGCCGAGGCCATGGCCGCTATCCACCTCCAAGCCTGGCAGGAAAGCTACGGGCACCTGTTGTCGGAGAAGTTCTTCGCGGACCGCAAGGCGCGCCTGCCTGAACGGGCCCAGCAGTACCGCGCCCACATTGCCGGGCCGAACACTTGGGTGGTGGCCGAGGCAGACGGGGAGCTGGTAGGCCTCGCCGCGGGAGGGCCGGGATCCGATGAAGACCGACCCGGCGAAACGGCCCTGTTCATGATCTACGCCCTGCGGCGCGTCCACGGAACGGGTGTGGGGCAGGCGTTGCTGGACGCCGTGATCGGCCGCGAGGCCGCCTACCTGTGGGTGCTGGAGGACAATCCGCGTGCCCAGGCCTTCTATCGGCGCAATGGCTTCGTCCCCGACGGGAAGCGCGAACTCCTCCCGCCCGAGTGGGAGGAACTGCCGGAGATTCGGATGGTGCGTTCGGCGGGTCCCGGCGGTCGGGGTGTATAACAACTGCCTGCAGACAGGACGAACATGCGCAACGACATCGACTTTCTCCGCCGCGCGATTGAGGCATCCCGGAACGCCAGGGCAAAGTAACGGCGTGGGCTGTTGCAGGATCACGGCGGGTCCGCGAGCCATTCCCTCCTGTCTGGCGTGGTGCAGGCATTGGTGGACGGGTTGCCTGCTGGTTCCGTAGTCACAAGCAAATAGGCGCTTTCGGGACCCCGCTGCCCCAGCGCTGGACCATCGCGCTGCCTAGCGAGAAGAACTCCCTTAGCTGTCGATCGGAAAGATTGCGCCCATGGACTGGTCCAGGATCGGCCCGAGCGGCTGCTTGGTATTCATCGCAATTGACCTGGCAGCTTCAAGACAGGCAAATGCGGAGCCGATGATGGCTCGCGGCGCTGGGTCGTTTTGGTCCCATGTGGTTCCTTGGGCGGCGGCCCGGTCGCGTGCGACGGCGGCGAGTTGCTCCTGGGCTCGGTCGAGGCGCTCGAGGTAGGCGCCGCGGAGGGCATCGGAGGACTGGACGATGCGGTCCATCACAGCCATCCGCTTGACCAGTTCGGCGTCATCGGCGTAGTCGACCACGTAGTCGAACATGCGCCGCAGGGAAGTCCAAAGTGGCTCGTGCCTGGGCCGGGCACGGAGTGAGTCGACGAATACTGCGATCATCGCTTCATGCTTGCCGCCGATGAGAGCTTCCTTGCTGGAGAAGTAACGGAAGAAGCTGCGCCTGGACATGCCGGCCGCGGCTGCGATCTGGTCAATCGTCGTCGCCTCGAAGCCTTGCTCAACGAAGAGTCCCTGCGCGACGTCGATTAACTCCGCCTGCACGGCGTTGCGGGTACGCTCTCGCAGAGTCGGCTGCTGGATGTCAGTGGGGATCATCTACTCATGGTAGCTCAATGTCCTACTTGACACACGATGTCAATACAGGCTCGGAGTGTCATCCCGGCTTCGTGGTCGTCGAGGGTCTGGGAGTAACACCATTTCTCCATCATCAATATGCCGTTGGACGGGTTTGGTGACGAGTGCGGTGACCAGGATGGCGGACACGGGTCTGTCATCAGCATCGCCCAGCTCGTGGAGGCACGGACCGAACACCGGTTTACGGGGCCTGCGGTGTGTCCGGGAATTCCCGGACACACCGCAGGCTTTCTTGCTTATTGGGCGCAGAAGCCTCCGTCGGCCAGCAGATCGATGCCCGTGACGAACGAAGAGGCTTCCGACAGCAGGAAGACTGCCGGGCCGGCCATCTCTGATGGGTCCGCAATCCGCTTCATGGGTGTCTCATGGGCGAAGACTTCCATTTGGTGGACCATTTCCGGGCGGGAGTTCATTTTCGTCATCGTGTATCCGGGGCTCAACGCGTTGACGCGAACGCCGCGCTCCGCCCATTCCATAGCCAGGGACTTGCTTAGGTGGATGACTGCTGCTTTAGCACTGTTGTAGTGCACTTGGAGGAGCCCGCGATTGACGATGCTTCCTGACATGGAGGCAATGTTCACAATGGATCCGCCCCCATTCTTGAGCATGGCCCGTCCTTCAGCCTGGCAGCTGAGGAAGACACCGGTGACGTCGATGTCGTAAACCTTCTGCCACTGGTTCAGCGGCATTTCTTCCGCAGGCGCTGCGTTGGCAATGCCTGCAGAATTAACAGCCATGGTGAGCGGACCGAGATCGGCCTGGATCTTGCTGACTGCTTCTTCGAGCTGCTCGGCGTTGGTGACGTCGGCCTGGACGAAGGTGGCCTTGGCGCCCGCCGAGCGGATGAGGTGCAGTGTTTCCTCCGGTCCTTCTCCCGGAAGGTCGACGATTCCTACGGATCCGTGCTGTTGGGCTATGCCAAGGGCGATTGCCTGCCCGATGCCGGAGCCGCCTCCGGTGACCAGAGCGGTGCGTCCGTCAAGCGCGAAGGACAGTGGGTTGTTCATGGTGTTCCTCTGTATGTTTGATGGGCGCTGTATCTGCTTCCAGTTTCAGCGCAGTGTCTTTGTCTGTGATGAGGACGTTGACCCAGTTGCCAGCGACGGCGGCCCTGATGGCCGAATATTTCCGGCGGCCTCCAGCAACGCCGATCCGGCGCCCGATGTTGAGCATTTGCTCCGGGCTGATGCCGAGCACCCTGTCATTAAGGCCAGACTCGATCAGCGAGCCATGCTCATCAAAGAACCTCAGGCATACGTCGCCGACGGCTCCTGCGGCAGCGAGGGTGCTGAGGTCGGTTTCTCCGAGTGAGTTTCCGGAATCACGCAGCAGGGGAGAAGGTTCGATGCTTCCGATGCCCAGCAGCAGTGTGTCCAGCCGGTCCCATTCGGCAGCGACCTCCGCTACGAAGGGGTCTTCCATCAGCGCGTCTCTGCCACTGCGACTGGAGACAATGCCCGGTGCCGCCAGGTATCGCGGGGTTGCCTTGGTGACGCTGGCCAGCCTGTCCGCCAGATGCGTGGCCTGCACTTGCACAGTAGGTTTGCCAACTCCACCGATGACTTGGACGACGCTCTCCGCCGTTTTGACGTTCCGCGGCGCCATGGCGTCCACGGTGGCCAGCAGAGTTGCTGACCATGACGAGAGGCCGACCCTGTTGGTGCCGGTCAAAGTGACCTCCAGGTAGCGCGCCGCTACGGTCCCCAATGCCCGGATGATTGAAGGCTCATCGTCAGCGTGCACGTCGGCGACGACGACCGCCTGTAGCCCGTACTTGGCCGCGACTGCTTCTTCCAGATCGGTCTCGGTGCCGGGAGGAGCAACGACGATCGTCCTGACGATTCCTTCCCTGACCGCGTCCGAGAGCCATCGTGACACCCGCGATTGCGAGACGTGCAGTTGCTCGGCGATTTCTGCTTGGCTGAGTTTCTGCTCGTGGTACATCCGCGCAGTCTTGACCACGAGGCTAAGCTGTTCGGTTGAAAGCGGCGTGTTTCGCGGGGCCACGGCTTGTCCTTCGGTAGGTCGGCAGACTGAGGATGAAATTATTTCATGCCTCCTTTCTACTATTTTGTCGCGAGCTCCATGACGCGTGTGGGCGAGGCTTCATGCGGATCCAGGATTCCTTGGTTCTGCCCGCGGGCCAGGACCATAACGCGGTGGGCGAGGCCCAGGACTTCCTCTAGGTCGGAACTGACAACAATGACGGCATTGCCGTTGCGGGCGAGTTCTGCAATCACCTCGTAGATGGAGGCGCGTGCGCCCACGTCAATGCCTCGAGTGGGTTCGTCCAAAATGACCAGTCGCGGGTCTCGCTCAAGCCACTTGCCGATCACTACCTTTTGCTGGTTTCCACCGGAGAGGGATCCCACGGGCAGAGCCACGTTGCCTTTCATGCCGATGCCATTGGCCACAGCGGTGGCTAGTTTGCGGACCTTCGACGGGGCAACCCAACCTCCACTGCCGATTTTCGCTAGATTCGGCAGGGCAATGTTGTTCTCGATGGTGTCCGAGACAACCAGGCCCTGCTGCTTCCGGTCTTCTGGGATGAGGACGATCCCTGACCTGATTGCAGCCCGAGGATCGTCGGGCTTGAGGATTTTGCCGTCGATTTCAACGCTGCCACCACTGCGGTGCTGTGCGCCGGCGATCGCACGGACGAGTTCGGTACGACCGGCTCCGACGATACCGGCGATGCCGAAGATTTCCCCTGCGCGGACCTCAAAAGAGACGTCTTTGAAAGTCCCGGCCTTATCCTGCAAATCGCGGATCTGCAGGACGACTTCTTCGGAAGGTGGTGGAACCTCGGGGAAGAGACGATCAACGGGCCTGCCAACCATTTCCTCAACCAGTTGGGTAGGTGAGACTTCGCCTGACGCGTGTTCCTTGATCTTCCTGCCGTCTCGCAACACCACAATTCGGGTTGCAATCTGTGCAATTTCCGCGAGCCGGTGGCTGACGTAGATGAAGGAAACACCTTCGGCCTGTAGCGACCGAACGCACTCGAACAGGGCATCGGTTTCTGATTGGCCAAGAGCAGCCGTGGGTTCATCCAGTATCAGGAGTGAAGCGTCCAGCATCAGGGCCTTGGCAATCTCCACCTGCTGCTGGCCCGCGACGCTAAGGTCTCGAACTGCTGTGTCCATGCTGCCCTTGAAACCAAGGCGCTGGAGTTGGGCCCTTGCCTCTTCCCGCATGCTCTTGGCGTCCAGGAAGCCTCTCCGCATCGGCCATCTCCCGACCAGGACGTTTTCTGCCACCGAAAGGTCGGGCAGCAAACGCATTTCCTGATGAATCAGCCCGATCCCGGCAGCGATGGCATCTCCCGGGGTGGTGGGAGCATAGGGTTCTCCATTCCAGGTCATAGTCCCGGTGGTTGGTTGGGTAACACCGGCGATGATGCTGGAGAGCGTGGACTTTCCGGCGCCGTTTTCCCCCAGTAGCGCGACTACTTCTCCAGGGAGAATGTCCAAATCTACGTTCTGGACGGCGACGGTGCCGGGATATTCTTTGGTGGCTCCGCGGACCTGAAGGCCGCGATTGTCCGCAGTTGGCATTGTAGGCTCCATTGACTAGGAAATGGCCATACGGGTGGCGCCCGGAACCGGCGCCACCCGTACACGGTTTATGGGTGGTTGGAGATGAACGGCCCGACGTTGTCCTTGGTGGTCAGGACGCCGTCCTGAAGCTGTTCGGCCGGAAGCTTTTCGCCACCGATGAGCTTGACTGCCGATTCGACGGCGAGTTTGCCCATCTTCTGGGTGGGCTGGCAGATAGTTGCGGCCAATGTGCCGTTCTGGACGGCCTTGAGGCCTGCGGCATCGCCGTCAAAACCCACAACTGTGACGTTCTTAAGGCTGGCGTTCTTTGCCGCTTGGGCGGCACCGAGGGCAAGGGCATCAGCACGGCCGAAGAAGACGTTAATGCCCGGGTTGGCCTGGATCATGTCGGTTGCGATCTGGAATCCCTCATCCTGTGCCCACTGCTTTGAAGCCTGGCGTGCAACCTCGGTGATGCCCGGGAATTCGGCCATGGCGGCTTTGAAACCTTCGTCGCGCGCCTGCTCTGGGGTGGTACCGATCTGGCCCTGGATCACGCCCAGTTTGCCGGTGCCGTTAACCGCTTTGCCGACCCATTCGCCCAGGGTCTTGGCAGCCTTCACGCTGTCCGTGGCAATGAAGGTGTCGCCCGGGGCTCCGTCCGGGTTCCGGTCTACAGTGACGACCGGAATTTTGGCCGCCTTGGCTGCTTTTACCGGGACGGTTGCGGCGGTCGCGCCTGCAGGGATGTAGATGATGGCGTCGACCTGCTGGGTGATGAAGTCTTGGATCTGTGAGACCTGGGTATTGGAATCACCCTTCGCGTCGGCGACGATGACCTTAACGTTCTCTGCCTTGGCTTCCGCTTCCACGGCCTGACGGATCTGGTTGAAGAAGTCAGCCTGCTGGTTGGCAACCGCCAGGCCGATCGTCTTCTGCTTTGTCCCGCCGCCAGGGACGCCGGCGCCTCCTGAGCAGGCGGCAAGGGACACGCTGGCCGCGATGGCCACAGCTGCAAGGGCAATTCTCTTGAACACTTGTATATCTCCTTTGATAAAGCGGTTTGATGGAACGGATTTCTTGGGTCCCTCCGGGCCACAGTGACCGCGTGGCCCGGAGGGGGATTAGGATCGCTGCTTTCGGCGCAGCACGTCGGCCATGACTGCGACAGCGATGACCAGGCCGATGACGATTTGCTGGATGAACGGGGAGACACCCAGCAGGTTCAGGCCGTTGCGCAGGACGCCGATGATGAGTACGCCGATTACGGTGCCGCCGATTCGGCCGACACCGCCGTTGAGGCTGGCCCCGCCGATGACGACGGCGGCGATGACGTCGAGTTCGTAGCCGCTGCCGTCGCCGGGCTGGGATGAATCAAGACGACTTGCGAGAACGATGCCGCCAAGGGCTGCGAGGACGCCGGCGATTACGTACACCCAGATGGTGACCTTTTTGACGTGGATGCCTGCGAGCCGGGCAACTTCGGTTCCGCCGCCGATGGCATAAACGGAACGTCCCGATGCGCGGTATTTCAGCCAACCCCAACCGATTAGGTAGAGAAGTGCGACGACGATCAGGGTGATTGAGAAATAGCCGGCGTAGCGTTCGGTGGAGAGGCTGGAGAACCACTCAGGGTATCCGACGATCTGCTGGCCGTCGGTGATGATATTCGCCAAACCGCGCCCGACGGACATCATGGCAAGAGTTGCAATAAAGGGTGGAAGTTTTGCGAAGGTGATACCGACGCCGTTAAGCAGGCCGGCAAGTCCGCCGATGGCGAGGGCGGCGAGCATGGCCGTCCATAGCGGCCATCCGGCGTTGTGGGAGAGCCAGCCCATGACCATTGTTCCCAGCCCGAGTATCGAGCCTACGGAGAGGTCGATGCCGCCGGTGATGATGACCGCGGTGGCACCCACAGCCAGGATGCCGAGGACCGAGACCTGGTCCAGAACGTTAATGACGTTCCTCGGGGTGAGGAAGTAGGGGGAGAGGACGCTGAAGACGACGACCAAGACGATCAAGCCGAGCAGGGCGCCGCCGCTTCCGGAGAAGAAGCGGGCGCTGAGGCTGGAAAATCGTGGTGCTTTCGTTTCGGGTCCGGCCGGATTCGCTCCGCCGGGGCGCTGGGCTACTTGTTGACTCATGATGACTCCATTGGCAGTTGAGGTAGGGGCTAGTTCATGAACATTCCGCCATCAATGTTGATGGCCTGTCCGGTGATGTAGCTTCCTGCGTCGGAAGCCAGAAACAACAGAAGGTTTGCCACGTCGGTGGCTTCGGCCGGCCGCTTAAGCGGGATCCCGTCGATCCATTCCTGGATGAGCTCACCAGGTTTGTAATTGCCCAGACGCGTTCCCCATTCGCGGTCGTTGTACTCCCACATCTCGGTTTTGACGATGCCCGGGCAGTAGCTGTTGACCCGGATCCCCGAGGGCGCCAGTTCCTTTGCCAGCGACTGGCTCAGGCCAATAACACCGAATTTGCTCGCGGCGTAGTGCGGTGTGTAGATGAATCCCTGACGCCCCTGGCCGCTAGAGGCATTGAGAATGACGCCGTTTCCACTGGCCTTCAGTAGGGGAGCGGCTTCTCTGCAGCAGAGGAACACGGCGGTGGTGTTGACCGTGAGGACCTTGTTGAAATCATCAAGGCTCAGATCCTCCAGATTGGAGATCGTGATGATGCCTGCGTTGTTGACTAGGATGTCCAGCCTGCCCCACAGCTCAACGACACGTTCGAACGCCTCCTTGACCTGGTCCTCGTTGGTGACATCAGCGACCGCGAACTCGGCATCGAATCCTTCCTTGCGAAGGTCCGCTGCGGAGTTCTCGACCAAAGGGTTCCGATCAACCAGAAGGACTGAAGCCCCTGCCTCGGCAAAGGCCCGGGCTATCCCCAACCCGATGCCGCTGCCGGCGCCGGTGACCAGTGCCCGACGGTTCTTGAAATGACCGGCAAAGATTTCCGAACCGACGAGACTCTTCATGGTCCTGTTCTTTCCGCCGTCGACGCCATGGCATCGTCCTGAATAGTGTTAGTGGTGCCGTCCGCTGCCCCCGGCGACCAACGGGCCCTGGCCACGGCCCGGGACCAGCTGCTCTTCCGCGTGTCAGCGTCGACGGCCGGCAGGCTGGGCTGTATTACTGTGCGGTCGCGGGGGAAGGTGCCGATTTCCTCTGCCGTGCATAGGCCGCCTTCAACGGCTGCCATGTGCGCCACACCTAGTGCGGAAAGATCCGGCACGGCGCTGCGGAGCACCGTTCGCTGGCTGAGATCGGCCTGCAACTGCATCAACCAGTTGTTCGAGGTCGGACCTCCGTCAGCCAGAACCGAAGCGATGCGTGTGGAGATCGAGGCTTCCGCTGCAGTTAGTACGTCTTCGATCTGCAGCACGATTGATTCGAATGCAGCCCTCGCCAGGTGGGCGGTAGTGGTACCCAAGTTGAACCCGCTGATGGCTGCTTCCGCCCGTTCATCCCACCAGGGCGCACCGAGGCCTGCGAACGCGGGAACGATGTTTACCCCGTCGCTGCTTTCCACGGTGCGCGCCAGTGAATCCAAGTGGGCAACATCGGCGTCGAGAACCTGTGCCAGCCACATCGCAGTCGCTCCGGTAGCGAGTATGTTGCCTTCAAATGCATACTGCGGGGATCCGTCATGCCACGCCAGGGTACGAACCAGACCAGCCAGAGGCGACGAATGGGACACGTCCCCCAGCAGCCCCATGATCGAGCTGCCTGTGCCGTACGTAGCTTTCACTGTTCCTGGGTTCCGGACACCGTGGGCGTATAGGGCGGAATGAGAATCGCCCAACACGGCTCGGACTGGCGCCCCGACGGCGTCCGACACCAGGAGGGGCCCGCTGGGGGCATTGGATGCCACGATTTCCGGCAAGACCTGCGAAGGGATTCTGAAGAGATCAAGCAGTTCCGGATCCCAATCGACCTTGTCCAGGTTCATTAGCTGCGTGCGACTGGCGTTGCCAGCCTCGATGCGGTGCTCCCCAGTCAGGCAATTGACCAACCAGGAATCCACCGTGCCTGCTGCGATCTTCCCGGCCCGGCTCAACCTGCGGTCAGGATCGACGCTGTCCAGAAGCCACTGAAGTTTCAGGGCGGAGAACATCGGGTCGATGGGCAACCCGCACGACCTTTGAACAGCCGGCCCTGCTCCGTCCCGGGTGAGTTCCTTTGCCCGTTCCGCCGTCCGGCGGTCCTGCCAGCCAAGGAGCGGGCCGAGCGGCTGACCGCTGGTCTTGTCCCATATCATGACGGATTCACGCTGGGTGCTCAGACCTATGCCAAGGACTTTCGCGGAGTCCAGCGGCTCAAGGCTGTCCGCGATTGCGGACATGACACTGTTCATGACGACGAGCGGATCCTGCTCAACCCAGCCCGGTTGCGGATGCTGCTGAGTCAGGCTCACGTGGGCCCGACCGAGGATGTCCCCGGTTGAGTCCATGATGATCGCCTTGGTTGCGCTCGTGCCTTGGTCTACTGCCACGACGACAGGGGACCCGGCGGCACCGTTCTTGTTAGGCACGGTTCAAAGCTCCGCGAGCTGCTTTTTCGATGTCTATAGCTTCCAGACCGAAATGTTCGATCAGATACTGGGTGCTGCCCGTCGGAGCGAACTCCCGCAGGCCCAGGATCCGCAGGGGTACGCGTGCTCCGTCTTCGAGTTGGCCAACCACGCTGGCAACGGCCGCGCCGAGGCCGCCGGACACGTTGGCTTCTTCGGCAATCACAATTGCGCGGGTCTCACGTGCTGCGGCTGCAATCGCGTCTTCATCCAACGGGCTGATGTATGCCGCATTCAGGACCCGTGCAGAGATTCCGTCAGCTGCGAGCGAAGCGGCTGCCCAAAGCGCGCGCGAGACCTCGGTGCCGGTGGCGATGATCGTCAGATCCGATCCTTCGCGCGCAACGACGAACTTTCCGCGCTCCAGGCCGACTTCTTCTCCGGTCACCTTTGGGACCTTGAAACGACCGACACGGATGTAGGTGGGACGGGGGTTTTCAACGGCATTGCGGACAGCGGCCCGGGTCTGGTCCCCGTCTGCTGGGACCACGATGTCGAGTCCGGGCAACGCGCGAAGCCACGAGAGGTCCTCAACGGAGTGGTGCGTCGGGCCAAGTTCGCCATAGGCCATACCAGGGCTCATGCCGCACAGGATCACGTTGTGCTGGCTGTAGGCCACGTCGGCCTTGATCTGTTCGAGGGACCGTCCGGTCAGGAAGGGGCCAGCGGCACAAACGAAGGGGATAAGGCCGGCGTTCGCCAGGCCGGCGCCGACACCGACCATGTTTTGCTCAGCGATACCAACGTTGATCAAGCGGTCCGGAAACTCTTCACGGAACTTAGTCAGGTTGCTTGAGCCGACGGAGTCGTTGCAAACCGCGACGATTCGCTCATCGGCCCTGGCGAGTTGGATCAGCTCATCAGCAAAATCCTGACGGTTGTCGAACGTGGGTGCTTCCTTCAGCACAGGGGTGGTGGTCATGATAGCTCCTGGAATGCCTGAATGGTCTGTTCTTTGGAAGGCACCTTGTGGTGCCATTCGACGCGGTCCTCTATGAAGGACACGCCCTTGCCCTTGGTCGTGTTGGCGATGACGGCTACCGGGGAACCGGTAGTGGACGGGGCAAATGCGTCGATAAGTTCGTTGTAGTCGTGGCCGTCGATGACCCTGACCTCCAGGCCGAAAGCGGCAAGGCGTGCATCGAGAGGGTCCAGCCCGTTGGTGTCTTCAGTGCGTGCGCCCTGCTGCAGCCGGTTGCGGTCGACGATGACATGCAGGTTGTCCAGCTTGTGGTGGGACGCGGACATCAACGCTTCCCAGTTGCTGCCTTCCTGCATTTCGCCGTCGCCAAGTACGACGTAAACATTGGCTCCGTTGCCGCGAAGCTTCGATCCAATCGCGGCACCAACGGCGACGGGCAGACCATGCCCGAGCGGGCCCGTGTTGGTTTCCACTCCCGGAACCTTGACGCGGTTCGGGTGGCCATTGAGGGCAGACAGAGGCTCCATGAAAGTAGTCAGCTCGCTGGCGGGGAAGAAACCGCAATGGGCGAGCGTGGAATAAAGGGCAGCGGCGCAGTGGCCCTTGCTGAGAACGAACTGGTCCCTGCCGTCTTTGCGGGGATCTTCCGGGTCAACGTTAAGCACCGCGTCAAAGAGCACCGTGAGGATGTCGGTCACAGAGAAGTCCCCGCCGATGTGCCCCTGTCCGGCAGTCGAGATCATTTCCAAGATAGAACGCCGGGTGGCCTGCGCGCGCTCGTGCAGTTTCCCGGCGCGGAAAGAGGCGTCACCCGCCAGAAGTTCCTCTCGGAGGGACCGCCACTCCGCGGCCTGTGAAGCATCTGCAGTAAGCATCTTGCATATCCATTCAGTAGTGACTGTATGTGAATATGTTACGTAAGCCACACGGGGCTGTCAATGCATGGAAGAACTCGGGGGCAGGCGGCATGTACTCGTGATCCGCCGCCCGCGCACTTCCAAATGCATGCCCTATCAGCCGCAGCATCCGCAGCATTCGCCCCGGCCCCCGGAAACACGACGCCCAGGATGGCTACCCGTCCTCCTGCATCCGGGCCGCCTTGGCTGTCGTCGACGATCAGGAATCAGGAACGCAGGCCCTGGGAACCGTTTTGGGCGGCTCCGGCCACGGTGAGCAAATTGCCGCCAACAAAGTGAAAGGCATGAGGGTGGCCCTCCTGTGGATTCACTCCACGGCAACGCCCGCCCGCGAACACAACAACGCCATAACCCTCGGGGCCAACATTCCTCATGGAACCCTTCAGCAAGGACCAGCGCCATGTGCGGCGTATCGGCAAGATCGCCGCCTCCGAGACCATGAGGGGCATCCTTGACTGGTCTCGCGGACCTGGGGGAACTTAGTCACCTTGAGGGCCGGCTGACGATCGGGGCGGGTGCCGAGTTAACACTCCCGTTGGGTCCAAGGCTGGCGTGCAAGAATTCTTGGAAGACTTCCCAATGAAAGGAACCATCGTTGTCACCTGACTCCACTGCCCCCCTCCGTGCAGCCATTGTGAGCGCCCAATGGCACGCTGACATCGTCGATCGCGCTGTTGACAGCTTTCAGGAGCGGCTGCAAGAACTCGGCATCACGGAAGTTGATGTATACCGCGTCCCAGGCGCTTTCGAAATCCCGCTTCTCGCCCGCCGGCTCGCGACTTCTGGACGCTACGCCGGAATCGCCACCTCCGCACTTGTCGTCGACGGCGGTATTTACCGCCACGAGTTCGTCGCACAAAGCGTTGTGGATGCCCTCATGAGAGTTCAGATGGAAACAGACGTGCCCGTGTTTTCCGGTGTCCTTACTCCTCATCACTTTCACGAGCACGAGGAGCACCGCAATCAGTTCTCCCAGCACTTTGTGACCAAGGGCAGGGAACTGGCAGACGCCCTGTCCTCGACGCTTAAGGTCCTGGCGTCCTTGTAGGTTGATACTCCGTTCCCCTACGAACTGTGACCCGATGAAGGAGCGCGCCGGAGTTCCGACGTAGATAGCAGGGGATCGAGCGAAGGTCGTTTCCGTAGCGGGCTGTCCAGCACAAAGCTCAGGGAAACGACCTTCGCCACAGCCTTAGGCTTCATGCCTGGAAAAGGCGGCTGCGCATGTAGTGCCACGTAACGCCGGCGCCTGTCGCTTACTACACTCCCTGAGAAGTGAGCGTCAGACGCTGAAGGCGGTCCGAATGATCCGGTCGAAGGCGCGATCAGGCAGGAGCCAGCGGAGAAACATCACAGGACCGGCGCCGAAGCCGACGCGATATCTGGTGCGGGGGCGTCGTGAGTTGGCAATCTTGACTATGGTCTTGCCGATGACGTCCGGGGCGGAGGTGTTTCGGGCGTTGGTCTGGGAACTGGCGGCAAGAGTCTTCGCTACGCCATCGGCGATCCCGGCGTATGCGCCAGTTGAAGTGGCGGTTTCCCGCAGGGTGTCCGCTGCGATCCGGCCCCATTCGGTCCGGATGGATCCGGGCTCGACGACGACGGTTCGGATTCCGAATTGGCTCGTCTCGATTCGCAGGGCGTCACTGAGGGCCTCCACGGCGTATTTGCTGGCGTGATACCAGCCGCCCAGTGGAGTCACAAGCTTGCCACCCATCGAACTGATGTTCACGATGGTGCCCGAGCGTTTTGCGCGCATGTGCGGCAAGACGAGCTGCGTCAGGTGGGCGAGACCGAAGACGTTTACCTCGATCTGCTTGCGTGCTTCGTCAAGCACCACATCTTCAATAGCTCCGTAAGAGCCGTAACCGGCGTTGTTAACGAGAATGTCAATCTGGCCGCTCTCCCGGATGATGGTGTCGACTGCCGTGCGGATGGATGTGCCATCAGTAACGTCCAACGCGATCACATTGATGCCTTGCCGTTCCAGGTCCTTCATACGGCTAATCCGGCGCGCTGCGCCGTAAACGACGTAGCCGGCGTTCTTAAGGCGCAGCGCGGTGTCTGCGCCGATGCCCGAGGACGCTCCGGTGACGAGTGCAACTTTCTTGGTGGACATGAGTTTCTTCCTTCTTGTCGTGAGCTGGCGGGTCGGGGGTCATCGGCCCTCGGCAAGGCCGCGATGGGTGCTGTGTCCCGCAAGATTGCCAAACTCAGTTTCTAGACGTGCCCGGCAATCTCCTACGGAGCGGTGCCTAGGAAAACGCGTGAAGAGATGTTGTCGGCGCCTGCCTGATGCGCTCCAACGACATTGGTCACCATGCGTCTTACTAAGCACAGAATGCATTGCATGACACTTAGTGTCAAGTCGGACACTAATGCCGCGACGATGATCTTATGGTGGACGAATCGAAGGTTGGGCTGCGGGGGACGGGTGGTGGGCCGCGGCTCTCGTCAGCCTCCGATCAGACGCGAGTTGGCGTGGATTCCCTGATTTCAAGCTGCCTCCCCGCAATGGCGGTACTGTCCTTCATCGTCTTCGTGGGTCGCGAGCGGACGCAGCATCACGTCGCCCCGGAAGCTCGCGCGGCCGTTGAAGCCCTCCGGCAGGCAACCAGCGAGTAGACGGCTTCGGTTTGGCGTCCTTCGTCGACGGGGCGCTGTGGACGGTCGGCAGAGGCCTGATTGCAGGCAATGCAGACGAGGATTTGAGCGCTTATAGAACACTGCTGGGTGGGGGCCTCATGCGGGCGCCGGCAGCAAGCTACGCTTGGAACCATGACTCACCAAGGACCCCGCTGATGGCCAAGCGCGGTCGGTCAGCCCGGCAGGCGAACGGCGGCAGGCGGGGGAGCGGCGTCGTCGAATTGCCCGAGGGCGCCCGGCCGAAGGGCCCGGTGGAAGGCGTCTACTACATCGACACCGGGGACTGCGAGCTGGTGGCCGATCCGGACAACTCCAACGGCTGGCTGCTGAAGATCAACGGCGTGATGAGCTCGCACATCGACCTCGCGGACCCGCTGTTCCTGGACTTCGAATACATGCGCTGGATCGCCGCGCTGGTGGAATCCGTGTGGCCCCCGGAGGACCGGCCCAAGCTGCGCGCCCTGCACCTGGGCGGCGGGGCCTGCTCGGTGGCGCGGTACCTACACGCCGCCTACCCGGAGGCGCGCCAGGTGGTGGTGGAGCTCGACGGGAAACTGGCCGACTACGTCCGTGTCTGGTTCGAGCTGCCGAAGGCGCCGCTGCTCCGGATCCGGGTGGGCGAGGCCCGCGCCGTCACCGAGACGCTCACGCCGGAAAGCCGGGACCTGATCATCCGCGACGTCTTCGCCGGGGCCTTCACCCCGCGCGCCCTCACCACCCGCGAATTCAACGCGCACGCCAAAAACGTCCTGGCACCGGGCGGACTCTACGTGGTCAACTCCGGCGACAGCCCGGACCTCAAGAACGCCCGCCAGGACGCCGCAACCATCGCGGACACCTTCGCGCACACGATGATCATCGCCGACCCCGCCATGCTCAAGGGCCGCCGCTACGGCAACATGATCATGGCCGGCAGTGACACCCCGTTCGGCGACGACCCGAAACTTGCCCGCAAGCTCCTCGGCGGGGCCGTCCCGGCCCACATCTGGGACGACGCCCAGGTCAGGGCCTTCGCCCGCGGCGCCGAAATCCGCCACGATCCGGCCGTGCCGGACCCAACAGACGGCGAGCGACCAACGGAGCCGGTCGACTAAGCAGAACTAGCCGCCCAGCAGCACATCCCGCCGGGCCGCCGTCTCCTCCTGCAGCGCCCGCACGACGGCGGCAACCGCCGGGCGGCGCATCGAGTCCGGGCGCAGCACCAGCCAATAGGGGAGCAGCTCGGCGAAGTCCGCCGGAAGCAGGCGCACCAGGTCCTCATGCTGCCCGGCCATGAAGCACGGCAGGAACCCGATGCCCGCCCCAGCCCGCGTGGCCTCCACGTGCACGAACACGTTCGTCGACGAGACACCGTCCCGCATCGAGGGAACCAGCCGCCGCGGCGCGTCCAGGTCGTCCACCTGCAGCATCGAATCCACGAAGTAGACCAGCGGGTGCTGCACCAGTTCCTCCACCGTGCGCGGGGTGCCGTGCGCCGCGAGGTAGTCCCGTGAGGCGTACATCCCCAGCATGTACTGGCCCAGCCGCAGCGACTCCGCGCGGTGCACCTGCGGCTCGCCGACCACCACTTCCAGGTCCAGGCCCGAACGCTGTTGCAGGGCGCGGCGCGTCACGGTGATGATCTCCACGCCCAGGCCCGGGTGTTGCGTGCGCAGCCGCGCGACGGCGGGGGCCGCGATGTATGCGCTGAAGCCGTCCGTCGCGGTCATGCGCACGACGCCGGCGATCGGGTCCGGCGCGCGGTCCTCCGCTTCCAGCGTCCCCACCGCGGCCTCGATCCGCTCCGCCACGGCGGCCGCCTCGGCGCCGAGTTCGGTGAGCTCCCAGCCGCCCGCGGCGCGGGCGAGGGTCCTGCCGCCCAGCGCTTTCTCCAGCGCGGCGATCCGGCGCGAAACGGTGGTGTGGTTCAGCCCCAGGTGCTGGGCCGCCGTCGTGAACTTGCCGGTGCGCGACACAGCCAGCAGGACCAGGAGGTCGTCCGGATTCGGATTCATATCTGCAATTCTGCACACGCGCGGTGCCGATTTGGCCATTGAGTTGCGAGGAATGTGCAGCAAGACTCATCAGGTCATTCGTGTTGTGGATCACGGCACGTGTCAACGAGGACACAAAGGAGCAGGACATGGGCGTAGAACAGCGCTCCCTGGCAGAGGCGGGCCAAACGACGAAAGGCGCGGGCCTGCGGAAGATCGTGGCCGCCTCCATGGTGGGCACCGTGGTGGAATGGTACGAATTCTTCCTCTACGCCACCGCCGCCACCCTGGTATTCGGCAAGTACTTCTTCCCCAGCACCGGCAATGAGCTGGACGGCGTCATCCAGGCTTTCCTGACCTACGCCGTGGGCTTCGTGGCCCGGCCCCTGGGCGGCATCGTCTTCGGCCAGATCGGCGACAGGCTCGGCCGCAAACCCACCCTCCAGCTCACCATCGTGATCGTGGGTGTCTCCACTTTCCTCATGGGCTGCCTGCCCGGCTTCGCGGAACTGGGCTACCTTGCCCCGGCGCTGCTCGTGGCCCTGCGCTTCATCCAGGGCTTCGCGCTCGGCGGCGAATGGGGTGGCGCCGTGCTGCTGGTGGCCGAACACAGCCCCAACAAGTCCCGCGCCTTCTGGTCCAGCTGGCCGCAGGCCGCCGTCCCCGTTGGCAACCTGCTCGCCACCCTGGTGCTGTTCGTGATGTCCAAGACGCTCAGCAGCGCCGAGTTCCTCGGCTGGGGCTGGCGTGTGGCGTTCTGGCTGTCTGCGGTGATCGTGTTCGTGGGCTACTACATCCGCACCCATGTCACCGAGGCGCCCATCTTCCTGGAAGCAAAAGCCCAGGTGGAGAAGGAGCAGGCGGTCAGCTACGGCGTCGGCGAAGTCCTGCGCAGGTACCCCAAGGGGATCCTGCAGGCCATGGGGCTGCGCTTCGCGGAGAACATCATGTACTACCTCGTGGTGAGCTTCTCGATCGTCTACCTCAAGAGCGTGCACAAGTACGACACCTCCTCGCTGCTCCTGGCCCTGCTGATCGCCCACGTGGTGCATTTCGTGGTGATCCCGCAGGTGGGACGGTTGGCCGACTCGTGGGGCCGCAAGCCCGTCTACCTCGCCGGGGCAGTGGCCGGAGCGGCCTGGCCGTTTTTCGCGTTCCCGATGTTCGACACCCTCAACCCCGTGGTGATCGTGCTGGCCGTGACCATCGGCCTGTGCCTGCACGCTTTCATGTACGCGGGCCAGCCGGCCATCATGTCCGAGCTGTTCCCCACGCGCATGCGCTACTCCGGCGTCTCCCTCGGCTCGCAGGTCACCTCGATCTTCGCCGGCTCCCTCGCCCCATTGCTGGCGACCCAATGGCTCAAGGACACTGGCTCCTGGCTGCCCACCGCGATCTACCTGCTGCTCGCCTGCGCGGTGACCGCCGTCGTCGTCCTCACCCTGCGCGAGACGCGCGGAGCCGCGCTGGAGGACATCGACGACGCCGACGCCCGCCGCCACGGGCTGCCCGCAGCGAAGGGGGCGGAAGCGTGAGTGCGGGCCCGCTCAGCGGGCGGAAGGCTCTGGTGACCGGCGGGGCCGGCGGGATCGGGGCTGCGTGTGCCCGCGAGTTCGCGGCCCGCGGCGCCAAGGTGGTGGTGGCCGACGTCGACGCCGCCGGGGCCGAAGTGCTCGCCGACGAACTCGGCGGCACCGCCTGGGCCGTGGACCTGCTCGACACTGACGCGCTGGCCGGGCTGAGCCTCGACTGCGACATCCTCGTCAACAACGCCGGGATCCAGAAGGTGGCGCCGATCGAGGAGTTCGAACCCGCGGACTTCCGGCGCATCCTGGCACTCATGCTCGAGGCGCCGTTCCTGCTCATCCGCGCCGCCCTGCCGCACATGTACGCCCAGGGCTTCGGCCGGATCATCAACGTGTCCTCCGTGCACGGGCTGCGGGCCTCGGCGTTCAAGAGCGCCTATGTCTCGGCCAAACACGGGCTCGAAGGGCTCAGCAAGGTGACGGCGCTGGAGGGTGGGCCACGGGGCGTGACGTCCAACTGCATCAATCCCGGCTACGTGCGCACACCGCTGGTGGAGAAGCAGCTCACGGACCAGGCGCAGCTGCACGGCATCCCGGAATCCGAGGTCCTCGCCAAAGTGATGCTCACCGAGGCCGCCGTGAAGCGGCTGGTGGAGCCGGCGGAGGTTGCGTCGCTGGCCGCCTGGCTGGCCTCCGACGACGCCGGGATGGTCACCGGGGCCAGCTACACCATGGACGGCGGCTGGTCAGCGCGGTGAGGCTTCCGGGTTGAGGCCTGCGGAGGGGCCTTACACAAGGGGCCCTTGCAAACGGCCCGGCGCGGAATAGAGTGTGGCATGGCCACGATCGACTCGGTGTGGGGGCGGAGGGTGCTGGCGTCGCTGCCGTTCCTTGTGCCGTTCGTCGTCGTTTTCCTGGGCTGGCTGGCGTTTGGTGACCGCCCCCTGGACGCTGCGGTTTACGCCTTGATGTTCGTCGCATTCCTTGCCACCTATCCATGGCTTGACGGCATCCTCGCGAGGCGTCGCTTCAGGAAGCAATTGGGGCGGGGCCACGTGGAGTGCTGGATCCGCTCGAACGACATCGCGGCGAGCGGCATCTGGACGGACTGGGAGCGCGGCTTCGTGTCGTTCCGGGCGCCGAGCGTGGACTTTATCCGGACGGCGTTTTCCCGGCCGCCCGATGATCCGCCGTTCACCTTTCTTGTGTCCGGCAGGGCGGATCCGGGTCCCGGAAACAACGGCACAAACCGGTTTCCCTACCTGGGCAGGAACGTCCGCTCGGTGCATTTGCAGACCACCCGCGGCCCGGTGGAAATCGCGGGCTTCCCGGAGGCCATGGAGCAGCTGGAAGCCGAACTCTTCCCGCGAAATGACAGATGACGGCAGTGTTTGTTGGGAACACTGCCGTCATCTGTCAACTCGGCGGGGGCACTACTTAACGGGTTCGCTTTCCTTGACCACCGGGATGGCCGCGGTCTCATCGACCAGTTCGGCGCGCTGGCGTCCGCCGCCGCGCACCCAGAGCCGGTAGGCCACGAACAGCAGGGCCAGCCACGCTCCGCCGACGTAGAGTGCCACCCGGGTGTCCTCGAAGACGCCCAGGATGACGATCACCATGGCCATGAACGCGATGGCGAGCACCGAGGCGGCGGGCCACAGCGGCGACGGGAATTCCGAAGCCGGCAGGCCCTTCCGGGCGATCTCCCGCTTCATGGCAACGTGCGAGGCCAGGATCATCACCCACACCCACACCGTGGCGAAGGTGGCGATCGAGGCGATGATCACGAACACGTTCTCCGGGATTACGGCGTTGAGGACCACACCGATCAGCAGGATGCCGCCCATCAGGGCAACGGTCATGAAGGGGACCCCGTGCCGGGAGACCTTTCCGAAGCTCGCCGGGGCGTGGCCCTGCTGGGCGAGCCCGAAGAGGATGCGGCCGGCACCGAAGATGTCGGAGTTGATGGCGGACAGCGCGGCCGTGATCACCACGACGTTGAGGATGTGCGGTGCGGCCGGGATGCCCAGGCCGTCGAAGATCTGCACGAACGGGCTGCCGTTGCTGCCGATTTCGTTCCACGGGAACAGGCTCATCAGCACGCCGAGCGTCAGGACGTAGAACAGCAGGACGCGTACAGGGACGGTGTTGACGGCCTGCGGAATGACCTTCTTCGGGTTGGCTGCCTCGCCGGCGGTGATGCCGATCGTCTCGATGCCGCCAAAGGCAAACATCACGACGGCGAACGCGGCCAGGACGCCGCCGAAGCCGTTCGGGAACAGGCCTCCGTGGTCCACCAGGTTCCCCATGCCCGGAGCCACGCTGCTGCCGCCGGCCTGGAAACCAAACACGATGATCGCGACGCCGCCGGCAATCATGGCGATGATGGCGACTACTTTGATGAGGGAGAACCAGAACTCGAGTTCACCGAAGACCTTGACGCTGAGCAGGTTCATGGCACCCAGGAACAGGATGACGGCCAGGACCCAGATCCATCGGTCCACCTGCGGGAACCAGAAGCCCATGTAGATGCTGAAGGCGGTGACGTCGGCGATGGCAACGATGGCCATTTCGAAGACGTAGGTCCAGCCGGTCACGAAACCGGCAAAAGGACCGAGGTAGCGGCTGGCGTACTGCCCGAAGGAACCGGACACGGGGTGCCGCACGGCCATCTCACCCAGGGCGCGCATCACCATGAACACGGCGGCGCCGCCGATCATATAGGCGAAAAGCACGGCGGGGCCGGCCATCTGGATGGCCGCAGCCGAACCATAGAACAGGCCGGTGCCGATCGCGGAGCCGAGGGCCATGAAGCGGATGTGGCGGACATTGAGGCCCCGGTTCAGTGCGGTCGCCACAGTGCCGGCCGTCGCACCGGGAGTGGCCGTTGGGGCGGCGCTTGGTGCTTGTTGCATGCGAATAACCTTCTCGTCATTGGGAGGGGGATCGTTAACCAGCAGACCATTTCCGGGAGGCCTGTGATTGGTTTCACGGGTCATTGGTGTCTTTCATCTCAGACGGTCGGAGAATTAAGGGGCAGGTCTCCCCGGGCAAGCGGCACGAAAGGAACGGCGCCATGGGTGGTTTCATCGCATACCTCGATACCTCGATACCTCGGAGGTCCTTCCCGGAAGGCTGGAGGAGCTGAAAACGGCCATGGCCGGGTTGGCCGCATTCGTGGAGGAAAACGAGCCCCGGATCCTTGGCTACACCGTCCACTTCACGGAGGACGGAACTGAAATGAGCGTGCTGCATTTCCATGAGGATGAGGACTCGCTGATGTTCCATTTGGACGTCGCCGGCCCAAAGTTCCCGCCGATTGCCCCGTTCATCCGCATGAAGAGCATCGAGATCTTCGGCGACCCCAGCGAGGAGCTGCTGGCACGCTCCCGGGCCAAGGCGGAACTCCTGGGCAGCGGCACGGTCATTGTGCGCGGGCTCCATGCCGGCTTCGCCCGCCCCACGCGCGGCTGAGCGCGAAAGCCGCACGCGGCGGCTAAACGGCGCGGCTGAACGGCGCGGCTGAACGGCGCGCCGAGGCGGACTGACCCGGCGCCGCCTGTAACGGACACCGCGGGGGCGGGATCCGGCGTCGCTGTCTGGAATACCGGACACGCATCACCGGAGCGGTCTTCGGAATCCCGCATAACAGGCGCAAGCTTAAGTACGGGATACCGGACACTTACCCTAACTGACGAGGAACCATGACCGCACAGCCGTTGGCGCCAGGCAAAGCCACCTCCAAAGTCCCTGCCGCCGAAAACACCCTTCGCATCCTCAAACTGCTGGCCTCCCGCCGGGGCCCGATGGCGGCGTCGAACATCGCCACCTCGCTGGGCCTGCCTCGCTCAAGCGTGTACCACCTGCTGGGCGTGATGGAGTCCAACGGCTTCGTGATGCACCTGCATGAGGAACAGCGCTACGGCCTGGGCATCAGCGCCTTCGAGCTCAGCTCCGCCTACTCCCGGCAGGAGCCGCTCTCCCGCCTGGGGCGCCCCATGCTCGCGTCCCTCGTGGACGTGATCGGCGAGAGCGCGCACCTCGCCGTGCTGCACGGCCGCGACGTGCTCTACATCGTGGAGGAGCGGGCCAAGAACCGACCGTCCCTGGTGACCGACGTCGGCGTCCGCCTGCCCAGCCACCTCACCGCCAGCGGCCGCGCGATCCTGGCCGCCCTGCCGAAGTCCCAGGTGCGCGCGCTGTACCCGAACGCCGCCGCCTTCACGGCCCGGCACGAGACGGAGTCGCCCATCATGAAGTACTCCGCACTGTCCTCGCATCTGGACCAGGTGCGCCAGCGCGGCTACGCCACCGAGCACGGCGAAGTCACCCCCGGGTTCGGTTCGATCGCCGCCGCGGTCACCGACCATCTGGGATGGCCGACGGCGGCCGTCGCCGTGACCTTCCTCGAGGAAAAGGTGGCGGCGGACGAATGGCCGGCGCTCGCCGGGCGCATCCAGAAGGCGGCCGACGAGCTCTCGATCCGCATCTACGGCCGTCCGGCCCAGTAGACGCGCCCGCCCAACTGACTCGCACTTAAGGCCGTTTTGGGCGCCCAAAACGGCCTTAACTGCGAGCTAGTTGGGCAGTGCTCAGGGGATCGCGACAGGACCTCCCGCGCCAGTCTGGAATCCCGGACACAACCCCCAGAAAAGCCATTCCGCGGCCGTCGCGGACAGGCTCTACTGGATACAGAAGATCTTTCCCCCACCACCCCTCCAGAGACGAAGGAGCCACCATGGCACCCGCCGATTTCACCACCGGAGCCCGCCCGGTCAAAGCTGCCCGCGGCACCGAGCTCACCGCCAAGAGCTGGCAGACGGAAGCCCCGCTGCGCATGCTCATGAACAACCTGGATCCCGAGGTCGCCGAACGCCCGGATGACCTGGTGGTTTACGGCGGCACCGGCCGCGCCGCCCGCAGCTGGGCCGCGTTCGACGCCATCACCCGCACCCTGGAAACCATGGAGAAGGACGAGACCCTCCTGGTCCAGTCCGGCAAGCCGGTGGGCGTCTTCCGCACCAACGAATGGGCACCCCGCGTGCTGCTGGCCAACTCCAACCTCGTGGGCGACTGGGCAACGTGGCCCGAATTCCGCCGCCTCGAGGCCGAGGGCCTGATGATGTACGGCCAGATGACCGCCGGTTCCTGGATCTACATCGGCACCCAGGGCATCCTGCAGGGCACGTACGAAACCTTCGCCGCCGTGGGCAACAAGCTCCAGGCCGAGGGCCGCATGGCCGCCAGCACCGGAAACGAGGGCCCGCTGGCCGGCACCCTGACCCTGACGGGCGGCTGCGGCGGCATGGGCGGCGCCCAGCCGCTCGCCGTCACCCTGAACGACGGCGCCTGCCTGATCGTCGACGTCGACGAGTCCCGCCTGCGCCGCCGTGCCGGCAAGCGTTACCTGGACGAGGTCGAGACCGACCTGGACACCGCCATCGCCAAGGTCCTCAAGGCCAAGGAAGAGCGCCGTGGCTGGTCCGTGGGCTACGTCGGCAACGCTGCCGAGGTCTTCCCCGAGCTGCTCCGCCGCCACAAGGCCGGCGAGCTGACCATCGACGTCGTCACCGACCAGACCTCCGCCCACGACCCGCTGTCCTACCTCCCGGAGGGCATCACGGTTGAGGAATGGCACCGCGAGGCCGAGGCCGATCCGGAAGGCTTCACCAAGAAGGCCCAGGCTTCCATGGCCCGCCACGTACAGGCAATGGTCGAATTCCAGGACGCCGGCGCCGAGGTCTTCGACTACGGCAACTCCATCCGCGACGAAGCACGCAAGGGCGGCTACGACCGCGCCTTCGAATTCCCGGGCTTCGTTCCGGCCTACATCCGCCCGCTGTTCTGCGAGGGCCTCGGCCCGTTCCGCTGGGTGGCCCTGTCCGGCGACCCGGAAGACATCCGCGTCACCGACGAAGCCATCAAGGAGCTGTTCCCGGAGAACAAGCACCTGCACAAGTGGATCGACGCCGCCCAGGAGCGCGTGGAATTCGAAGGCCTCCCGGCCCGCATCTGCTGGCTCGGCTACGGCGAACGCCACAAGGCCGGCCTGCTCTTCAACAAGCTCGTCGCCGAGGGCAAGGTCAAGGCCCCGATCGTCATCGGCCGTGACCACCTCGACTCCGGCTCCGTGGCCTCCCCGTACCGCGAAACCGAAGCCATGAAGGACGGCTCCGACGCGATCGCCGACTGGCCGCTGCTGAACGCCCTGACCGCCGCCTCCTCCGGCGCTACCTGGGTGTCCATCCACCACGGCGGCGGCGTGGGCATCGGCCGCTCCATCCACACCGGCCAGGTCTCGGTTGCCGACGGCACCGAGCTCGCAGCCCAGAAGCTCGAGCGCCTGCTCACCAACGACCCCGGCATGGGTGTCATCCGCCACGTCGACGCCGGCTACGAGCGCGCCGTCGAGGTCGCCGCCGAGCGCGGTGTCCGCATCCCGATGAACGAAGGCAAGTAAGAACATGACCACCATCACCCACGAAGCGCTGACCGTCACCCTCGGTTCCAGCGATGTCACCGCCGAGGACGTCCTCAACGTCGCCCGCCACGACGCGAAGATCACCATCTCCCAGGAAGCCCTGGACACCGTCGCCAAGGTCCGTGCCCACATCGACGAGCTCGCCGTCAGCGATACTCCCGCCTACGGCATCTCCACCGGTTTCGGAGCCCTGGCCAACCGCCACATCCCCAACGAACTGCGCACCCAGCTGCAGAAGTCGCTGATCCGCAGCCACGCTGCAGGCATGGGTCCGGCCGTGGAGCGCGAAGTTGTCCGCGCCATCATGTTCCTCCGTGCCAAGACCATGGCGTCCGGCCGCACGGGAGTCCGCCGCGAGGTCCTGGAGACCTTCGTCAAGGTGCTCAACGCCGGCATCACCCCGCTGGTCCGTGAGTTCGGTTCCCTCGGTTGCTCCGGCGACCTCGCCCCGCTGTCCCACTGCGCCCTGGTGGTCATGGGCGAAGGCGAAGCGTTCGGCCCCGACGGCGAGCTCTACGGCGTCGAAGGCCGCCCCGCCGTCGCCGATCTGCTCGCCCAGCACGGCATCGAGCCGGTTGTCCTGGCCGAAAAGGAAGGCCTGGCGCTGGTCAACGGCACCGAGGGCATGCTCGGCATGCTGCTCATGGCCATCGCGGACCTCCGCAACCTGATGACGACGGCGGACATCACCGCCGCGCTCAGCGTCGAGGCGCTGCTCGGCACGGACCAGGTGTTCCTGCCCGAGCTGCACGCCGCCCTGCGTCCGCACCCGGGCCAGGCCGCCAGCGCCGACAACATGCTCAAGGTGCTGTCCAACTCGCCGATCGTTGCCTCCCACCGTGAAGGCGACTCCCGGGTCCAGGACGCGTACTCGCTGCGCTGCGCCCCGCAGGTTGCCGGTGCCGTCCGCGACACCGTGACCCATGCCGAGCTTGTGGCCACCCGCGAACTGGCTGCCGCGATCGACAACCCGGTGGTCCTGCCGGACGGCCGCGTATCCTCCAACGGCAACTTCCACGGCGCCCCCGTGGCCTACGTGCTGGACTTCCTGGCCATCGCCGTGGCGGACCTGTCCTCCATCGCCGAGCGCCGCACCGACCGCATGCTGGACCCGGCCCGCTCGCACGGCCTGCCGGCCTTCCTGGCCGATGATCCCGGCGTCGACTCCGGCCTCATGATCGCCCAGTACACCCAGGCCGGCCTGGTCTCGGACAACAAGCGCCTGGCCGTTCCGGCGTCGGTGGACTCCATCCCGAGCTCCGCCATGCAGGAAGACCACGTCTCCATGGGTTGGCACGCCGCCCGCAAGCTGCGCAAGGCCGTGGAGAACCTCCGCCGCGTCCTGGCAGTGGAGCTGGTCACCAGCGCCCGCGCCATCGACATCCGCACCAAGCTGTCCGACGGCGAACTGAACCCCGGTCCCGCCGGTGCCGCCGTGCTCGAGGTGCTGCGCGCCGTCGTCGCCGGTCCCGGAACCGACCGTTTCCTCTCGCCTGAGCTGGAAGCGGCCGACCGCCTGGTGGGCTCCGGTGCCGTGCGTGAAGCCGCCGAATCCGCCGTCGGGATCCTCGCCTGATCCCGAAGGAAATGCGGTCTAAGTAAACATTGGATGGCGCCCCGGAAATGTTCGGCAACAGCCGCGTCCGGGGCGCCATTCGTGTAGTAGAACTTATGGGGTACGGCATGTCCGCGCCGACGATGTCGCGGGCCTGTCGGACGAAAATTACATAACCGAAGATACGAACATCCACAAAGGGGTAGAAGTTCAATGAAGTCACGCGGATCCGTCCTGTCCAGGCGAATCGCACATGCCGCCACCGTTGCCGACTGGGCAAGCCTGGCTGCAGGGGAGCGGATCGAGGTCGTCAAGCACGCGCAGGTGATCGCGGCGGGGGAAGTCCAGGAGGTTTCCGTCAGCGGAAACGTCGTCTGGCTTGAGCCCGCGGGTCCCGGCGCCGATGCGGCCGCCAAGCAGCTTTTCATGAAGTCCGACGGCGTGGAGCTGCGCCGGGCATAACCCGCCCGGGAAGCGCGTGGGGGAGAAACCGCCCCGGGCGTAAACTGGGCTCGAAAGACTGAGGCTCCCGAAACCGGGGCCCGCTTCCAATCCGCAGCATCTGGCCGCGGACCGGGAAACGGGCCCCGGTTTCTTGTGCGCGGGGGTGCTTGCCCTTACAGGTAAAGGCAGTGCCTCCCAGTGCCCGTGGTCCAGGCGTACTGTCGGAAACATGGACCACCGAAGCCAAATCCGCGAATTCCTCAGCAGCCGCCGGGCCCGGATCACCCCGGAGCAGGCAGGGCTGCCTGCCTACGGCGGCAACCGCCGGGTGCAGGGGCTCCGCCGGGAAGAGGTGGCGTTGCTGGCCGGGGTCAGCATCGACTACTACGTGCGCATGGAACGCGGGAACCTCGGCGGCGTGTCCGAGAGCGTGCTCAACGCCGTGGCCCGTGCCCTGCAGCTTGACGAGGCCGAACAAACGCACCTGTTCGACCTGGCGAAACGCTCCACGCCGGCGCCGGCCCGGCAGCGGCGCGCGGCGCCGAAGCAAGTCAGCGCCTCCATGCAGCAGCTGCTCGACGCGATCACGGAGGCACCCGCCTGGATCCGCAACGCCCGCTACGACCACCTTGCGAGCAACAGCATGGCCCGGGCCCTGTACGCACCCATGATGAACAGTGCTGAACAACCCGCCAACTCGGCCCGCTTCCTGTACCTCGATCCGGCCGCCAAGGAGTTCTTCACGGACTGGGACCGTGCTGCGGACGACGTTGCGGCCATGCTCCGCTCCGAAGCCGGCAGGAACCCTTACGACAAGGCCCTCAGCGAGCTGATCGGAGAGCTTTCCACCCGCAGCGAGGTGTTCCGGCAGCGCTGGGCCAAGCACAACGTCCGCTTCCACCGCACGGGCTTCAAGAGGTTCCACCACCCCGTGGTGGGGGATCTCGAAATGAACTTCGAGGCGATGGAATTCCCCTCCGAGCCCGGCCTGACACTCCTCGTCTACACCGCTGCCGCCGGAACTCCCACCGCCGATGCCCTCAAGCTGCTCGGCAGCTGGGCGAAAACGCAGGAACTGAACGCTGCGGGGACCGGTTTGACTCTGGAGACCGAAAACGCGGCCACTGATTCTTCCTCGGGAAAGAGCCAGTGACGGCCCGGACACTGCCCCGCGTCCTGGTTCCGTCGTCCGCCCTCCTGTGGGGGCTGCAGTTCGCCTTCCTCAACCCTGTGCTGGCGCTGCTGCTGACGGGCCTGTTCGGGGCGACGGCGGCCGACGTCGGCTGGGTCCTGGCCGCCTACAACGCCAGCGGCTTCGCCGCTTCCCTCCTGCTTCCGGCCTACGCCGACCGCAGGAGCAGCTACCTGCGCCCCATGCTCGCGTGCGGGGCCCTGACCCTGGCCCTGGCCGCAGCCCTGGCAGCGGCAAACACGCTGCCGGCCGCCGTCGTCGCCCTGATCGTCCTGGGCGCCCCGGCGGGGGTGGGGACGTCCCTGCTCTTCGCCCATCTCCGGCACTCGGGCGCGGACGCCACGGACGTCGTCAACACCCGGGCCTACATCGCCTTCGCCTGGGTGGCCGGCCCGCCGCTCGCGACCCTGATCATCGGGGCCTTCGGGGAACGGGCAGTGCTCGCCGCGATCGCGGCGATCGCCGTCCTGAACATCGGCACCACCACGGCCATGATCGCGCGCCGGAACACCTCCGGCGGCACCGCTGCGAAGAAGCCCGACGCCGGCCCGCCGGTCCGCAAGATGACGGTCGCCGCCGTCGTGCTCGGCTTCGTCGCGCTGCAGGCGAGCAACAGCGCGGCAGTTTCCTTCATGGGCCTGTTCGTCAGCCGGGGCCTCGGCGGCGAGGTCTTCTGGGCCGGCCTTGCCCTGGGAACGTGCGCCGCCCTCGAGGTTCCGGCGCTCCTGATCATTGCGCGGCTGGGCCGCCGATTCCCGAGCCGGGTCCTCATCACCACCGGGTGCCTGGCCGGCATCGCCTACTACACCTCGATGACCTTCGTCGCCGATCCGGTGGTGCTGATCTGCCTCCAGCCGCTCAACGCTTGGTTCTTCGGCACCGTGGCGGGCGTGGGCCTGACCCTGTTCCAGCAGATCATTCCGCGCCCTGGCCTCGCCTCCGGGCTGTGGAGCAACACGGCGCGGCTAGGGGCGGTGGTCTCCGGCGTCGTCATCAGTGTCGGAACGACGACGGCGCTCGGCTACCACGGCGTCTTCGCCTGCTCCGCTGGGCTCACCGCGCTCGCCTTGATCATCCTCACTCTCACGGCCCGGGCCATCCGGGCCCCGGCGCCGGAACCGGACCACCTCCAACCCTCCACGGAAGGACCCCATGGAACTCCGATCCAAGATCCCCAGCACCAAGGGACCCGCTGACATGTTCACCGGCGACGTCCACTTCGACGTCATTGCCAAAGGCGAAACACCCTCGCGGCTGCGGGTGAACATCGTCCGCTTCGCACCTGGCGCACGCACCGCCTGGCACCGGCACGCCAACGGCCAGACCCTGCACGTCACGGACGGCGTCGGCCTGGTGCAGTCCCGCGGCGGCGAAGTGATCGTGATGAAGCCGGGCGACACCGTCTACACGCCGCCCGGCGAGTGGCACTGGCACGGCGCCTCCGCCGAGGACTTCATGTGCCACCTGGCCATGTGGGAAGGGCTTGGTGAGGGACAGGAAGGCCCCGAAACGGAGTGGGCAGGGCACGTCACGGACGCGGAATACCGTGCCAAGTAACCGATTGAGCAACTGGAAGGTTTGAATCATGCATACACGTGAACTGGGCCAAGGCCTGAAGGTATCCGCCGTGGGCCTTGGCTGCATGGGGATGTCCCAGAGCTATGGACCGAACCCCGGCACCCGGGAAGACATGCTCAAGGTGATCCGTTCGGCGGTCGACCTTGGTGTCACGTTTTTTGACACCGCCGAGGTTTACGGACCGTATGTGAATGAGGAACTCGTCGGCGAAGCGCTGCGCGAGGTCCGGGAAGAGGTGGTCGTTGCCACCAAGTTCGGCTGGCGGATTGAGAACGGCAAGAGCGTGGGGCTCGACAGCAGCCCTGAACAGATCCGCCGCGTAGCCGATGCATCCCTCAAACGCCTGGGCACCGACGTAATCGACTTGTTCTACCAGCACCGGGTCGACCCCGACGTCCCGATCGAGGATGTGGCCGGAACGGTGCGGGAACTGATCCAGGAGGGTAAGGTACGGCACTTTGGTTTGTCCGAGGCATCGGCCGGGACCATCCGCCGAGCGCATGCTGTCCAGCCGGTTGCCGCCCTGCAAAGTGAGTATTCTTTGTGGACGCGGGACCCGGAAAGGGAGATCCTGCCCACGCTGGCGGAACTCGGCATCGGCTTTGTCCCGTTCAGCCCGCTGGGGAAAGGCTTCCTGACGGGGAAAGTGGATGCCTCCCGGACATTTGCAGCGGGGGACATCAGGGCTACGATCCCGAGGTTTTCGGAGGAAAACCGCGCGGCAAACGCGGCCCTGGTTGATCACGTTGCCGGACTGGCGCGCAGCAAAGGATCGACGCCGGGGCAGATTGCTTTGGCGTGGTTGCTGGCTCAGCAACCGTGGATCGTGCCGATCCCCGGAACCCGCAGCACGTCCCGGATCGCGGAAAACGCGGGATCGACGCAAGTGGCGCTCTCGGCGGACGATTTGCACGACCTCGACACGCTGGCCCAGCGCATAGGTGTTTTCGGTGACCGCTACAACGAAACCCAGATGGGATTCGTCAACGGATAAGCCTTGGTCCCACGTATGCGCCTCCGCAACGGAAAACGGCCCCTGCAAGCTTGAACGGTAGCTTGCAGGGGCCGTCCCCTGTGTTTATTGCTGCTGAGCCCCGCGCTGGACTCAGGCTGCGATCGCTTCGCGGGTCTGGCCGAAGGGCACGGACGCGTCGAAGGCAACGGTGTAGCTACCCGGATTGTGGCGGGTAACGAGGATGCCGCAGTCGGCGTGTGCCGCGGCGTCCTCGATCAGGGTTTTGACGGCCTGGTCCAGGCCGTCGTGGATTTCCTGGCCATTGGAAAAGGTCAGGTGGATTGCGCGTTCTGCAGTCATTGCAGGGGTCATTGGGGGCCTCCTAATACTTGCCGTATGCGAAGACGGCTTATAAATCATAGAGGGCGAGAGCGGAAATTTGTAAGATGACTGTCAGCCTGTGATCCCGGTCTCAGCGCCGGACCATGGCTCGCAGCAGTTTCACGGCCACGGAAAGGGCCGCGATATCCACCGGTCCGGGCTTGATTGCTTCTTGGATGGTCTCCTGGATCCGGGACAACTGTTCGATGTTTCCGCGCTCCCAATCGGTGATCCGCTCCTCCGGATCGGTTTCCGCGGCGGTGAACCGTGAGGTGTGCCGCACCACCGCCTTGGTCATGTCGGCCAGCACCAGGTACATGTCGTCCCGCAGCGCGGCCCGGGCCAGGGATTCCCAGTGCGTGGCCCGCGGCAGCATGGTGATGTGCTCCAGCAGCGGGATGGCCGAAATGCGCTCGAACACGGCGAAGTAGACCTCTGCCACTGCCTCCGCCGGTTCCTGCAGTTCCTCGGCGATGGCCGTGATGTCCAGCAGGCCGTAGCTGACCAGGATTTCCGAAGCCCGGATCCCCAGCTCGTGCGGCACGCCGACCGAATCCGTATGCGCCAGCCGCTTCAGCGAATGGGCCAGGTTGATGCCGTGCAGGAGGCCCGTGAAGTTGGCCCGCAGCAGGGACATCGGCCCTTCGAGGCGGGCCAGCGCGTCGGCCACGGGCTTGTCGCGGAAGTCGTGGGTCACGTACCAGCGGACGGAGCGGTCCAGGAGCCGCCGCATGTCCAGGGCGACGGCGGCGCCGTGCTCGCTCGCCAGGCCGGCCGGGAGCTGGGCGATGGCGTCCGTGATGGCGTCGAAATCCCAGATCTGCCGCATCACCACGAACCCGCGGGCAACCGCCGTCGCCGACACCGTGGTTTCCTCCATGGCGCGGAAGGCGAACGCGGTGCCGCCCATGTTGATCATGTCGTTCGCCACCACGGTGGCCACGATCTGGCGCATCAACGGATGGGTCGAGAGGTGCTCGCCGAACCGTTCGGTGACTTGCCGCGGGAAGTAGTCCTGGAGGGTCTGCGAAAACCAGGGATCGTCGGAGAGCCCGCCCTCGGTGAGTTCGCGGGCGAGTTCGATCTTGGCGTAGGCCGCCAGCACGGCGAGTTCCGGCGTCGTCAGTCCCTTGCCTGTCCGGACGACGCGGTCCCTGAGTTCCTCGTTGCTCGGCAGGCATTCGAGATCCCGGTCGAGGTCCGTGGCGGCCTCCAGCCAGTCCATGGTCCGTTCGAAGCTGGGGCTCCATTCGAGGGCCAGCTGCTTGTCGTTGAGGAGGAGCGTGTTCTGGTCGTGGTTGGTTTTCAGCACGAGGCGCCCCACCTCGTCCTCGAGCGAATGAAGGAACCCGGTCCGTTCGGCCGCGGACATCCTCCCGGCGGAAATCATCCGGTCCAGGAAGACCTTGATGTTGACCTCGTGGTCGGAGCAGTCGACGCCGGCGGAGTTGTCGATCGCATCGGAATTCACGAGGATCCCGGCCAGGGCCGCCTCCACGCGGCCGCGCTGGGTGATGCCGAGGTTGCCGCCTTCGGCGATGATGTGGCTGCGGAGCTGGGAGGCATCGATCCGGATGGCGTCGTTGGATTTGTCCCCGACGTCGGTGTGGGACTCCGTTGATGCCTTGATGTAGGTGCCGATCCCGCCGTTGTACAGCAGGTCCACCGGCGCCATCAGGACCGCGCGCAGAAGATCGGGCGGGCTCATCGCCGTCGTGCCTTCCTCCAGTCCCAAGGCGAGCCGGACCTCCTCGGTGAGGGGGATCGACTTCTCCGCGCGGGAGAAAACGCCTCCGCCGGGGCTGAGCTTCTTGGTCCTGTAGTCGGCCCAGGAGGAGCGGGGCAGCTTGAAGAGCCGCTGCCGTTCGGCGTAGGAGACGGCGGGGTCCGGATTCGGGTCCAGGAAGACGTGCCGGTGGTCGAATGCCGCCACGAGTTTGATGTGGCGGGAGAGGAGCATGCCGTTGCCGAAGACGTCGCCGCTCATGTCGCCGATGCCCACCACCGTGAAGTCCTCGCTTCCGGAGTCGATCATCAGTTCCTTGAAATGGTGCCGCACGGACTCCCACGCGCCCCGGGCGGTGATGCCCATCTGCTTGTGGTCATAGCCCACCGAGCCGCCGGAAGCGAAGGCGTCGCCGAGCCAGAATCCGTACTCCGCCGCGAGGGCGTTGGCGATGTCGGAGAACGCGGCCGTCCCCTTGTCCGCCGCCACCACGAGGTAGTAGTCGTCGCCGTCGTGCCGCACCACCCGGGGCGGGGGCACCACCCGGCCGTTGCCGCCGTCGGCGTCCGTCAGGAGGTTGTCCGTGAGGTCCAGCAGGCCGCGGACGAAGGTCCGGTAGCTTTCCTGGCCCTCGGCTAGCCAGGCCGCGCGGTCCTCGGCCGGATCGGGCAGGCCCTTGGGGAAGAAGCCGCCCTTGGCGCCGGTGGGGACGATCACGGCGTTCTTGACCGTTTGGGCCTTCACCAGTCCCAGCACCTCGGTGCGGAAGTCCTCCCGACGGTCGGACCAGCGCAGGCCGCCGCGGGCTATCGCCCCGAACCGCAGGTGCACGCCCTCCACACGCGGCGAGTAGACCCAGATCTCGAACTTCGGCCGGGGTTCCGGCGCGGCCGGGATGCCGGCGGGGCTGAGCTTGAAGCTCATGTACGGCTTGCCGAGGTAGTAGTTGGTGCGCAGCGTGGCGTCCACCAGGCTGGCCAGGGAACGCAGCAGGCGGTCGGCGTCCAGGCCCGGCACGGCGTCGATGGCTTTGGCCAGCTTGGTGCGGGCGGCGTGCACGGCCTGGGTGCGGTGGCTGAATTCGCTGTCGTGCCCCTCGAACACGTCGCCTTCGAACACGTCCCCGTCGGCCGGTCCCGGGTGGATGAGGTCTGGCTCGAAGAGGTCCGCGGCGAAGATATCGGGATCGAACTTGGCCTCGAACAGGTCCAGCAGCGCGTGGGTTGCCTTGGGGTTTTCGCGGAGGGTGTCCGCGATGAAGCCGTAGGAGTTGGTGCTGCCGAGCTGGCGCAGGTACTTGGCGTAGGCGCGCAGGATGGCGGTCCGTCGCCAGCCGAGGCCTTCACGGAGGACCAGGGCGTCGAAGGCGTCCGACTCCGAATCGCCGCGCATCGCAGCCGAGAACGAGCCGGCCAGGAGGCCGCCCGTGGCCAGGGGGTCCACCCCGCGCGGATACTTGAGCCCCAGGTCGTACAGGAAGAACTGCCGGCCGTCGGCACGCAGGACGGCGAACGGCCGTTGGTCCAGCACCTTGAGGCCGAGGTTGTGGAAGAACGGCAGGATCTCCGTGAGGCTCTGCGGCCTGGTGGTGTAGAGCCGGATCCGGGCGTCCTCGGACAGCACCGCGGTCCCGGGGCGCCGGTACACGGTCAGCAGAGGATCCGCCATGTCCCCGTCCCCGGGCGGGAAACTCTCGAACTTCGAGATGTCCTCCACGGCGTTCTCGACCTCATAGTCGGCCTTGTAGCTGGCCGGGAAGGCCGCGGCCCACAGCTGCGAAAGCCGCGAGGCTTCCTCCGCGGGGAACCGTGCCTGCAGTGCCTCGTCCAAGCCCTGCGCCCAGGACCGGGTGGCGGCGATGATCCGCTGCTCGAGGGCGGCGGAGTCGATGACGGCGGCATCCTGGGAAGCGCCGGCGCCGGCGCCGCCGTGCGGCAGCAGGACCCGGAAGAACACCCGGGCCATCGCCGATTCCCCCAGGCGGAGTTCGAACTCGATGGCCTCGGATCCGAACGCTTCCCGCAGTTCGCGCTCGATGTTCAGGCGCACGGCGGTGCTGTAGCGGTCGCGGGGCAGGAACACCAGGGCGGTCATGAACCGGCCGTACGAGTCCGGGCGAAGGAAGAGGCGGGTGCTGTGGAGGTCCTGGAGGCGCATGATGTCCCGGGCGTGCGCCGCCAGCTGTGGGGCGTCAATGTGGAAGAGCTCGTCGCGCGGGTATGCCTCGATGACGGACAGCAGTTCCTTGCCGTCGTGGGATTCGGGCGGGAAGCCGAAGCCCCGCAGCACCTCCGCCACGGTGTCCCTGATGACGGGGATGTCGAGGGCGGAACGCGCCGCCGAGCCCGGCGAGAAGAGGCCCACGAAGGTGCTGCCCTTCCCGGTGCCGTCGGTCGCGGCCAGGCTGATTTCGTCAAGGTAGGCGCGGCGCAGCACGGTGGAACGGAGGGCGGATTTCGTGAGGGTGAGGACGGCGGCCCGGCCCTCACCGGACTCAGTCAGCGGCCCGTCCGCCGGCCCCCTCCGGAGCAGCCCCAGGCCGCGGTTTCCGCTGTAGCCCAGGAAAATGAAGTTGCCCTCGCCCAGCCAGCGCAGCAGCTCCCGGGCTTCCCGGCCGTCCGGCACGCCGTCCAGCCTGCGGATCTCGGCGGCGAGTTCCTCGTGGATCGCGGCCGTGTCCTCCGCGGCGGCCCGGACATCGTCGATGACGGTGTGCAGCCTTTGCGTGAGCTGCCCGGCCCGCTGTTCGTCCGCGAGCCGGGGGATCTCGATCGCCACCCACGCCTCGGTGAGGCGGCCGCCGTCGTCTTCTTCCGCCGCGGAAGGGTCCGCCGCGGAAAGGTCGACGCCGGCCGGCAGCCCCCGGCGGTGCGGTCCCCGGCGGACCTCGGTCAGCTGGTGGGTGGCGGGCTCGCGCACGACGCTGAAGACCGGATGCACGAGCAGCCGGATGGCCGCGGCGTCGCGCGCGATTTCGGCGGTGACGGAGGGAAGCAGGTAGGGAAGGTCGTCCGTGACGATGGCGACGACGCTGGCGTCGGTCTCGTTCAGGACACCGATGACCGTCTGCCCGGGCTCGCGCCGTTCGGCCAGGGAGCGGTGGTAGCGGGCCCGCTCCAGCAGAATTTCCGGGGTGTAGCTGCGGACGTCGTCGTCGGCCACATGCTCGTAGTAGTCGGTCAGGAATCCGTCCGCGGGCTCGATCCTGGGTGACATCTGGCTGCGCCTCCGCCGCGCAAAGGAGCGGCCGTGCTGCTGCGGTCGGCGAAGTCCTTGCGCCTCATCTCATGATGGCTGGCGCCGGGGCGGCGGTAAAGGCTTCCGGAAGCGGTGCGTTGCTCCTGAAACCCCTAAGACGTGGTGGCGGGATTCGAACCCGCGTGCGCTGCTTTGCAGGCAGCTCCCTGGCCTCTTGGGTACACCACGTCCACCGAGACTAGGCACGCACTGGGGGCCCGGCCAACATTGTTTTCGCCGCCTTTCGAAGCACGACGCCGAGTTGCCCGGGATGTCCCGATGTTGCTGTTGCTTTGCGCCGTGTGACGCCGTGGCGGCCTAGCCGAGCAGCGTGTTCAGCAGCCGAGCGGCCACCTTCGCGGTGCGGGAGTCGACGTCGAACTCCGGGTTCAGTTCGGCGACGTCCAAGTGGAGGAGCTTGCCGCTCGCGGCCACCTGGCGGCACACGGCGCTGATCACCGGCAGGGACACGCCGTAGGCGGCCGGTGCGCTGACGCCGGGAGCGGTTGCCGCGGGCAGCACGTCCAGGTCGATCGTCAGGTACAGGACATCGATGCCGGCCAGGAAGGAGGCCACGAATTCCTCCACGGCCGGAGCCGAGCAGTCTTCATCCAGCAGGTACTTCACGCCCAGCCGGTCCGCGGTGTCGAAGAGCGTGCGGGTGTTGTTAGCCTCCGAGATCCCGACGACGGCGTACTGCAGTTCGCGGCCGGCCGCGGCTTCCGCGCGGGCCATCTGCAGGAACGGGGTGCCCGAGCTTGGTACCGCTTCGTCGCGCAGGTCGAAGTGGGCGTCGAGGTTCAGGACGCCCAGGCGCTTGCCCGAAGCTGTTTCCGTTCCGCGTACCGCGGAGGAGCCGGCCACGCCGAGGTAGCTGGCGAACGCGGTCTCGTGCCCGCCGCCCAGCACCACGGTGAGGTTGCCGGCGTCGAGCAGTGCGGACACCACCGTCCCGGCGCGCTGCTGGCCCTCCTCCAGGGCCTCACCCTCCACCACGACGTCGCCGGCGTCGAAGACGCTGCGGTCCAGGTGGTACGCGAGCGGTCCGAGCGCGGCGCGGATCGCGGCCGGAGCGGCCGCCGCACCCGTGCGCCCCTTGTTGCGGCGCACGCCTTCGTCGCTGCAGAAGCCCACGACGACGGCGGGCCGGGTGCGGGTGGCTGCGTCGCCGGCGGCGTACGGCGTGATGGCCTGCCACCAGCGGCGGTGCTCCGCGCCGTCGCCGTCGAAACGGCCCGTCCAGGGCTCGGGGCGGACATCAACGGGGAGGGTGCTCGTTTGCATGTTTTAAGCACACCGCAGGCCGCGCCCCGAAAACAGCGCCGCCCGCGGTGCAGTGTCCGGAATCCCGGACCGTCCGCGAGTTGGCACTTCACGGCAGTGTTTCCGCGAAACATTGCCGCGAACTGCCAACTCGGCGAGGGGGAGGAGAGGGTGGGCTACTTGATGCCCAGGAGTTCCTCCACCTGGCCGATGCCGAAGAAGAGCAGGAACGCCGCGGCGACGGCCCACATGAGCGGGTGCACTTCGCGGGCGCGGCCCTGGAACGTGCGGATCAGCACGTAGGAGATGAAGCCGGCGCCCAGGCCGTTGGCGATCGAGTAGGTGAAAGGCATCAGGGCGATGGTGAGGAAGGCGGGGATGCCTACGCCCCAGTCCTGCCAGTCGATCTTGCCCACCTGGGACACCATCATGAAGCCCACCACCACCAGTGCCGGGGCCACGGCCTCGAACGGCACCAGGTTGATGAGCGGCGTGAAGAACATGGCCACGAGGAACAGCAGGCCGGTGACGATCGAGGCCAGGCCGGTGCGGGCGCCCTCGCCGATGCCCGCGCCGGACTCGACGAAGATCTGGTTGGAGGACACGGAGGAGCCGCCGCCCACGATCGCGCCCAGGGCGTCGACCTGCAGGACGCGGTCCACGTTGGGGATGTTGCCGTCCTTGTCCACGGTGCCTGCTTCGTTGGCCAGGCCCACCATGGTGCCCATGGCGTCGAAGAAGATGCTGAGTAGGATCACGAACGCCAGCAGCGTCGCGGCGATGACGCCCAGGTGCTCGAAGGCGCCGAAGGGGTTGGCCTTGCCGATCAGGGACAGGTCCGGGGCGCCCCACTCGGTGAACTTCGGCGCCACGAGGGACCAGCCGCGGGGGTTGACGTTCTTGCCGTCGAAGCTCGGGCCGATGTGCAGGGTGAATTCCAGGACGGCGGCCAGCGCGGTGGAGGCCACGATGCCGATCAGGATGGCGCCGCGGACCTTGCGGACCACCAGGCCGATGGTCAGGATGAGGCCGACGACGAACACCAGGGTGGGCCAGCCGAGCAGCTTGCCGTCCACGCCCAGGCCCAGGGGCACGGTGGTGCCGGCGGCGTCCGGGATGCGGCGCACGAAGCCGGCGTTGACCAGGCCGATCAGGGCGATGAAGAGGCCGATGCCCACCACGATCGCCGTCTTCAGCGATGCCGGGACCGCCTTGAACACCGCCGTGCGGAAGCCGGTGAGGACCAGGATCAGCATGGTGAGGCCGGAGAGCACCACCAGGCCCATCATGTCCGGCCACGTCAGCCCCGGGTGCGAGGCCACGGTCACGGCCACGAAGGCGTTGACGCCCAGGCCGGTGGCCACCGCGAAGGGGTGCTTCGCCCAGGCGCCCATGAGGATCGTCAGGATTCCCGCCACGAAGGCGGTGGTGGCAGCCACGGCTGTGAAGCCGAGGCTGTTGCCGTTCGAGTCGGCCCCGGAGAGGATCAGCGGGTTCAGGACCACGATGTAGCTCATGGCGAAGAACGTGGCGAAGCCGCCGCGGATTTCACGCGAATAGTTGGAACCGCGCTCCGAAATCTTGAAATAGCGGTCGATGGCCGAACCCTGTTTGAGCTGTGAACCCTGATTGAGCATGGAGATCTCCGGGAAGTGGTGGGGGTGTGCTCTCAAATCTTAAGCCCGCCCGGCAAGGAGCCCCAGGCAATTCGCCTAGTCTGTAAGGAAGCCAACACAAGGGAGTTATCTGACCATGCGTGCCGTCCGCCAGTTCGTGGCCACTGCCGTTGCTGCTCTGCTGTTCACTGCCGCGGTGCTGTTCGGGGCTGCCCCGTCGTCAGCCCACGACGAGGCGGTATCCAGCTCGCCGGCCGCCGACGCCACTGTCGCGACCGTCCCGGACTCGGTGTCCGTCACCTTCAACAACCGGCCGCTGGCTCTCGGCGCATCCATCGCCGTCAATGACGCCTTGGGGAAGAACTGGGCCGACGGGTCCGTCGAGATTGTGGACAACGTGGTCTCCCAGAAGCTGAGCCCCGGCGCCCCGGCCGGCAAGTACACGGTGGTGTGGGGCGTGGCCAGCTCTGACGGCCACCGCATCGACGGCAACTTCACCTTCACGGCCCGGGCGGGAAGCACGACGCCGGGCGGCGGCACCGGGACCGCCTCGCCGTCGTCGGGAGCTTCGGCAGGGACGGTCCCGTCCGCGGGGACGGCCGCCCCGGGCTCTTCCGCGACCCCCGAAAAGGCGCCCGACGCGTCCGAGCCGTTCCCGTGGAGCATTGTCGGATTCGCCGTCGTTGCCCTCGGACTGCTCGTGTTCCTGGGCGTGACGGCCCGCCGCAAGCTGGCCGCCGGCCAGGAAGAGGAATCCGAGGAAAGCTAAGCAGGCTCCGGCTAGGCCAGTGCGGAGACCGCGGGGAAGCTGCCGGTCAGGGCGGCGTGCACATTGTGCGGGTGCACCTTCGCCGAAATGGCCTGCCCCACCACCTTGGCCTGGCGCAGCACTTCCTTCGGGGTGGGGCTGACGAGTTCGCCCACCCCCACCAGGTACATGCCCATGGCGCGCAGCGCGGCCGTGAGGTTCTGGCCGATCGCGATGCCCAGCTCCGCGAGCATGCGGCGCAGCTGGCTTTGCCCGCAGCGCGTCAGCACGATGTTGTCTGCCAGCAGCACGCCCTGCTCGGTGTGGATGGCCCACACCTTCTCTTCGACGGGGCGCTGGTGCGCCAGCCGGTCGAGCCGGACGGCAGGCGTGGTGGTCCGGACGTCCAGGTGGTGGCTGGCAGCGTAGTTGCGCAGGTGGCGGAGGATCTCGTTGCGTTCCTGCAGCGACGCCGCGTCCGGGCCGTCACAGCGGCCCAGCTTGCCCGTATGCGTGGCGGCCCCGGCGAAGGGGAAAGCCTGGCCGTTGAGGCCGCTGACCACAATGGCGTTGACGCCGCGGCGACTGAGCTCGCTCGCGACGGCAAGGCCCGGCATCCCGGCGCCGATCACCACGGTGGTGGTGCGCTCCGCGTTCGGGGCAAGCATGAATTGCACGCTTGGTTCCTCCTTGGATAGTGCCCGCCCGAAGGCAGTCAGGGGGTGGCGTCCCGTTTCCCCAAGCGGCCGCACAAAAGCAAAACGGAGTGTGCCCCAGAACACATTTCCGTTTGCCGTGCATCGAACACTACAGAACTTTCCTGCCCGTGGGTAGCCGGTCCGGAGGCCGCCGGGAGCCTGCTTGATTCGTTCCCGTGAACCGAGAATAGTGAGCATTGGAGGCCCCGACCCGCGGCCTGCCAGGGAAGGCAAGCCAGGGCAGCGGCCTCTGGCAGAATAACGGCAACAAGAAGCCAGCAGCGCGAGGAGGCGGGCCCCATGGACCAGCACGAGAGCGATCAGGAACCCACCATTGCCCCGGGCGGCATCGTGGTGGGTGTGGACGGTAGCGAGCACGGCCAATGCGCCCTGGTGTGGGCGGCGCGGGAGGCCGAACGCAGGAACCTTCCGCTGCACGTTGTGACCGCCTACTCGGTGCCGATCTTCGCCGCCTCCGGCCTGGACGGCGGCTACGCCACCGTGGATGACTCGGTGATCCGGGAAGGCGCCGAGGAGATCGTGCGCCAGGCCCTGTCAAAGGTGTCCGTCTACCCGATCGACGTGGACGGTTCCGTGGAGAACGGTGACGCCTCCGGTGTACTCCTTGAACTCTCCGCCTCGGCCGAACTCCTGGTCTTCGGCACCCGTGGCCGCGGCGGCTTCGTGGGCCGCCTGCTCGGTTCCGTGAGCAGCGCCCTGCCAGCCCACTCCAAGTGCCCCACCGTGACCGTGCCCCTGTACTGCGGGGACCGGCTCGGCGAGCTCACAGAGGACAAGCACGTCAAAGCCGAGCGGGCCAAGTCCGGGAAGCGCGCCATCGAAAACGTCGTGGCGGTGGGCGTGGACGGTTCTGAGCAGGCCCGCGTGGCCGTGCTCGACGCCGCCGAAGCCGCCGAGCGGATGGGCGCCAAGCTGCGCGTCATCTGCGCCGTCCCCGAATACAGCGGCTCCCTCGCCTGGGTGCCCGCGCCCCTGGACCGGGAAGCCCTCTTCAAGGACATCCGCGTCCAGCTCGACGCCGGCTTGGCCTGGATCCGCAGCCACTTCCCGCGCCTGACCATCGAAACCGAACTCCTGGACGGTTCCCCCGTGGACGTCATGGTGGAGGCAAGCAGGAATGTGGAACTGGTGGTGCTGGGCACCCGCGGCCGTGGCGGCTTCACCGGAATGCTCCTGGGCTCCACTTCGGACGGCGTGCTGCACCACGCCAAGGGCCCCGTGATGGTGGTCCCGGACCGCGAGGATCCGCGCCTGGCCGACCGCGTGGACTTCGGCCCGATGCTCGGGGCCGCGTAGGCCTCCCGGACCACGGATCTTCCGGACAGTCCCAAAGGCGGGCACCATGGCTGAAGCGAAGACGTCTCCCGGGTTCATCCTCGGGCTGGACGGGATCCGGGCCGGGATGCTCGCCGAGGTGGGCGGCAAGGCGGCCAACCTCGGCGAAATGACCGGTGCGGGCTTGCCTGTTCCGCCCGGTTTCTGCCTCACCACCCAGGCGTACCGCGAGGCCCTGCGGGCCGGGCAACCGGACAGTGCGATCGGCGCCGTCCTGTCCGCCCTCGAAACGGTCCCGCCGGACGACCTGGAAACACTCGCGGAACTCGCCGCCCGCGCTCGCGCTGCAGTGCTCGACGCCGGGATGCCGGCCGCCGTCGAACGCGCCGTACGGGACGCGTACCTGAGACTGGGACCGGACGCCGCCGTCGCGGTCCGCTCGTCGGCCACGGCCGAGGACCTGCCGTTCGCCAGCTTTGCCGGGCAGCAGGACACCTACCTCAACGTCGTCGGCGCGGACGCCGTGCTGGAGGCCGTCCGCAAATGCTGGGCCTCGCTCTGGACCGACCGCGCCGTCAGCTACCGCGCCAGCCAGGGGATTGACCACGCCACGGTGAGCCTCGCCGTCGTCGTGCAGGTCCTGGTCGATGCCGCGACGGCGGGCGTCCTGTTCACCGCCAACCCGGTTACCGGCCGCCGGCACGAGGCCGTCATCGACGCCAGCCCCGGCCTGGGCGAGGCCGTGGTTTCCGGCGCCGTGAACCCGGACCATTTTGTGGTGGACTCGGTGACGGGAAGCATCACCGAACGGCGCACGGGGGAGCGGACCTTGGTGATCCGGCCGCTCCCGGGCGGCGGCACGGAACGGGTGACCCCCGGTGCGGCGGGTTCGGACGGCCAGGGCGAAGCTTGCCTGGACGACTCCCGGATCAGGGCGCTCGCGGCCCTCGGCCGCCGGGTCGAGGCGCATTACGGTTCTCCGCAGGACACCGAGTGGGCCATCGACGGCGACGGCAAACTGTGGCTCACCCAGGCCCGCCCCATCACCACCCTGTACCCGCAGGTGACCAGGCAGCCGGCAACCCCGGGCGCGCACGCCTTCCTGTGCTTCAGCCTCGCCCAAGGGCTCACCCGGCCGCTCACCCCGATGGGGCTGGCTGGAATCCGGCTCATCGGGGCGTCCGTGGCGAAGGCCGCCGGCTTCGACGTGCCGGAGCCGAGGAACGGGCCGTCCCCGTTCTATGAGGCCGGGCAGCGCATCTACTTCGACCTGAGCGCCGTGCTCCGCAGTGGCACCGGCCGGGCGATCGTGCCGAAGGTCTTCGACGTCATGGAGGCCCGCTCGGCGGCGGTGATGCGCAGCCTGTTCGACGATCCGCGCTTCGCCGTCACCAGCAGGACCCCGTTCCGGCTCATCCGCCACGTGGCCCCCGTGATCGCCAAGTACAGGGTTCCGGAAACGCTGGCGCGTGCGCTGTTCCGTCCGGACGCCGCGCTGGAGCGTGCCCGGCGCTTCGGCGAGACGCTGCAGGAACGCCTTGCCGTCCCGGACGACGCAAGCCCCCGCGAACGGCTGGAGCACGCCGAACGCATCCTGGGCCGCGACCTCTTCCCCATCCTGCCCAACACGCTGCCGCCCGCGCTCGCCGGTTTCGCCATGCTGGGACTCGTCCGCCGGATCCTCGGCACGAAAGCTCCTTGGGACGAGCTGCAGCTGGTCATCCGCGGCCTGCCGAACAACGTCACCACCGAGATGGACCTTGCGCTGTGGCACCTCGCCGCGGCCATCAAGGCGGATCCCGCCTCCGCGGAGGCGTTCGCGTCCACGGCGCCGGGGGAGCTCGCCGGGCAGTATCACGACGGCGGACTGCCCGCCGTTGCGCAGTCCGGACTGGCGGGGTTCCTGGCCGAGTACGGCCACCGGGCCGTTGCCGAGATCGACCTTGGGATGCCCCGCTGGTCCGACGACCCCACCCACATCATCGGCGTCCTGGCGAACTACCTCCGCCTGGAAGACCCCGAGCTCGCCCCGGACAGGCAGTTCGCGAAGGCCTCCCGGGAAGCCGAGGCGGAAACTGCCATCCTCGTCAGGCGCGTCCGTGCCATGGGCCCGCTCCGCGCCAGGATCGTGAAGGGTGCGCTTGCCCGGACCCGGACGTTCGCCGGCATGCGGGAACTCCCCAAGTACCGCCTGGTGGAGGGCCTCGCTGCGGCCCGCGCGCAGCTGGCACTGGTGGGCAAGGAACTCGCGGAACGGCGCAGGATCGCGGACGCCGAGGACGTGTTCTTCCTGGACTTCACGGAAGCACACAATGCCCTCGACGGGGCAGACCTCCGCAGTCTCGTGGCAGAACGGCGCGAGGCCTACGAGCTCGAACTCAGGCGCCGCCACGTTCCGCGGGTCCTCCTGTCCGACGGCACCGAACCCGAAGCGGTGGCAGTCCACGGTGCCGGAGCCGGCGCTTCCGCTGACGGGGCTTTGACCGGGAGCCCGGCCTCGGCCGGCACCGTGACCGCCGTCGCCCGTGTGATCCTGGACCCCGTGGGCGCCCGGTTGGAGCCCGGGGAGATCCTCGTCGCCCCGTCCACGGACCCAGGGTGGACCCCGCTCTTCCTGACGGCCGGGGGTCTGGTCATGGAAATGGGCGGAGCCAATTCGCACGGGGCGGTAGTGGCGCGCGAATACGGGATTCCCGCCGTCGTCGGTGTTCCGGACGCGACGAACCGCATCCGCAGCGGCCAGACCATCACTGTGGACGGCGCAACCGGAACGGTGACGCCGGAAGGCTGACGCGGTTTGGATTGGTGGGCGTCGTGGCACGGATCGGGCTGGCGGTGGTGGCAGCAGCTGCCGCCTTGTTGTGCGGCTGCTCGGGCGGCTCCGGGCAGCCGGCGGGCCACTCCGGCATGGTCACCGGCCACGTCCTGACGGCGCCTGTCTGTCCGGTGGAACGCCCTGGCATGGAGTGCGCGCCACGCCCGGTGTCCGGCGCCGCCGTCGTCGCCCTGGCCGAAGACACGGTCCGCTCGTCAACGGTCACCGACACGGCGGGCGCCTTCAGCCTGACCCTGCCCGACGGCAGCTACGTCATCAGGGCAACGAACGTCGGCGGCTACCCGTCGGTGGCTTCCCAGGATGTGGTCATCTCGGACCGTCCCGTCCAGATCACCCTGATTGTGGACAGCGGAATCCGCTGAGCCTTTGCCTGGCGCGAAGTTCTGGACCCCGCGGGACCGTTGCCCTATCGTGAGGGAACCGATCACAGTCGGCCGGAGCTTCCGCAGTGGAGGTGCATGATGGGAATCATTTCTTCTGGTTTTCACGGAAGACGACGCGTTGGCAATCCGGCGTTACCACCGGGGCAGCACCAGACGGAAACCTTTCCGGTGCTTACCGCCGGACCCGCGCCTAATATCCCCCTGGCGGACTGGGAATTCTTCATCACGACCGAGACGGGCCAGCGCCATTCCTGGTCCTGGGAATCCTTCATGGCGCTTCCCCAGGCCGAGATCCACACGGACATCCACTGCGTCACCAGCTGGTCCAAGCTGGACACCTCCTGGCGGGGAGTGTCCCTGGATACCTTGTTCGAGGACGTGGACACGCGAAGCAGGTTCGCCACGGCCCACTCCTACGGCGGATACACCACCAACGTCCCGCTGGACGACCTCCTGGGCGGCCGTTCCTGGGTGGCCTGGGAATTCGACGGCGGACCCTTGGAGCGGGCCCATGGCGGTCCCGCCCGGCTGCTCGTGCCGCACCTGTACTTCTGGAAGAGCGCCAAGTGGGTCCACGGCATCGAGCTGACGCAGCACGATGTCCCGGGTTTTTGGGAATCCAACGGCTACCACCTGCACGGTGATCCGTGGCGGGAAGAGCGCTACTCATGAGGCCCGTCCGGTGAGCACCATGTGGCGCGTCGCGGACGTGGTCAGCGGTGTTGCGGAAACCGAAACGTCGAGGACCATCGGGCTGCGGGTGGCCGGGCTGGACGGCTACCTCGCTGGCCAGCACATCGATATCCGGCTCACCGCGGACGACGGATACACGGCGGTGCGGTCCTATTCCGTGGCCACGGCGCCGATGGACGAGGTCCTCGAGATCACGGTCGCGGAACTGGCCGACGGCGAAGTCTCCCCGTACCTGGTCCGGGACCTGGCGGTAGGGGACCAGTTGGAGATCCGTGGCCCGGTGGGCGGTTGGTTCGTCTGGCGGCCGTCGAATGCGAACCCGGTCCAGCTCATCGCCGGAGGCTCCGGAGTGGTGCCGCTCATGTCCATGGTCCGTGCGCATGAGGCATCGTCGAATCCCTCGCAGTTCCGGCTGCTGTACTCACTCAAATCGCCGGCGGCGGGGTTCTACCAGGAGGAGTTGCGGACCTTGGGCGTTGAATCGTCCAGGTTTTCGGTCGACTACGTCTACACACGGAGCGTGCCCGCGGGCTGGCCAAGCGCTCCGATGCGGCTCACTCCGGAAACGCTGCTGGCGAACATCCTGCCCGTGGACGCCGCCCCGGACGTCTTCGTGTGCGGCCAGACGGTGTTCGTCGAAACAGTCGCAGAATGGCTCGTGCAGGCAGGCTATCCCGCCGCCACGATCAAGACCGAACGCTTCGGCGGGACGGGAGGGACGCGGTGAGCGGCAACAGCAGCGCGGCGTGGGGCTCTGAAGACCCGCGCTTCGAAGACCAGGACATCGCAGGGATCCCGGGCAATCCGATATCCCATCTGGACGGGAACGCGGCCGCGGGAGCGCTGTGGGAACTGTTCCGCTTCGACATCATCCAGGCGATCGGACGGTGCAAGCACTGCGGCGCCGTCAGCGTGGTTGCCCGGGCAACGGTGTACGCCGACGGCCCGGGAATCGTGGTGCGCTGTGATTCCTGCGAAGGCGTCCTGCTGCGCCTGGTGGAGACCCCCACCCGGTATTGGCTTGATGTGAGCGGACTCAGCTACTTGGAGATCGACCGCGAGGGTTAGGAACCCTCACGCATACCCGGGCGCGCGGCTCAGGCGTGCTGGTGCGCCTCGTGCTCCGAGTGGCTGGCGGGCTCCAGCTGGAAGGTGCAGTGGTCCGTGTCGAAATGCGAGCCCAGGCACGAGGTCAGTTGGTCCAGGAGCCGGTCCGTGCTGGTGGCGTTGAGGATGCTGTCCTCCACCACGACGTGGGCGGAGAACACGGGGACGCCGGAGGTGATGGTCCAGATGTGGATATCGTGCACGCCCACCACGCCGTGCACGGAGAGGATGTGCTCACGGATCATGCTGACCTCCACACCCTTGGGACTGGCCTCGAGGAGCACGTCCACGACGTCGCGGAGCAGGTGCCAGGCGCGGGGCAGGATCATCAGCGAAATCAGGACGGATGCGATGGGGTCGGCGACGCGGAAATCCGTGATCATGATGACCACGGCTGCTGCGATCACGGCAAGCGATCCGAGCAGGTCGCCGAGCACTTCCAGGTACGCGCCTCGCAGGTTGAGGCTCTCCTCCTGGGAACCGCGCAGGATCATCAGGGACACCAGGTTCGCCACGGCGCCCAGGACGGCCGCGAAGAGCATGGTGTCCGTGTGGACTTCGGGGGAGTCGCCGAAGCGGCGGATGGCCTCGATCAGGATGACCACGGAAATGACCAGCAGGATCAGGGCGTTCGCCAGGGCCGCCAGCACCTCCGCACGCTGGTAGCCGTAGGTGCGCTGCTCGCTGGGCGGGCGGGTGGCGACCCACGCTGCCATCAGCGCGATGAAGACGCCCGCCGCGTCCGAGAGCATGTGGCCGGCGTCGGCGAGCAGCGCCAGCGAACCGGAGACGACGGCGCCCGCCACCTGGATCAACACCACCGCCAGGGTGATGCCCAGGACGGCGATGAGCCGCTTCCGGTGCTTCCCTGTTGCCGTGATGCCGTGCGAGTGGTTGTGGTCGTGCCCCATGCTCTAAGGCTACGCGGGCCCGCCGGACTGCGCCCGCGGGCTCAGTCCCAGCCGAGTTCGTGCAGGCGCTCGTCGCTGATGCCGAAGTGGTGGGCAATCTCGTGGACCACGGTGACCGCCACCTCGTCGATCACTTCCTGCCGCGAGGAGCAGATGTCCAGGATGGGTTGCCGGAAGATCGTGATCCGGTCCGGCAACGAACCGGCATCCCACCATGAATCGCGTTCCGTCAGCGGCACGCCCTCGTAGAGCCCCAGCAGCACGGTGTCCGGGTCTTCGTCCGGGCCGGGAACGTAGTCGTCCTCGATGAAGACCGCCACATTGTCCATCGCCTGGGCCAGCCGGCGCGGGATCAGGAGCAGGGCATCGCTCACCGCTGCCTCGAAGTCTTCCTCGGACATGTCGAAGGGCGTCCCGTCGGGGCGGATCGGCAGTCCGGGTGGCAGTTGGGAAGACATTCTTCGACTCTAACCGCTGCGGGCGTTGACGCTGCAGAGTGACGGAGGATACAGTTTTCCGGGCTTGAGTTATGCGTATAACCAAGCGTTGAAACTAACCAAGCCTTGAAACGTCATCTTCCCAGCCCCGCGGACTCCGCAGACAGGTAGCCCCATGAGCCGCGCCGGCAACAGGACAGGTCCCACGATGCATGACGTGGCGGCCGCCGCCGGGGTCTCCCAGGCCACCGTTTCCCTGGTGCTCAACGATGCCTCCGGAACCAGGTTTTCCGAAGAAACCCGGGACCGCGTGCAGGAAGCAGCCCGGCAGCTCGGCTACCGCACGAACGCGCACGCCAAGGTGCTGCGCGACGGCGTCGCCGGGATGATCGGCTTCGTGGGTGACTTCGTGGCCACCGCGCCCTTCGCCGGCAAGATCATCGAGGGCGCCCAGGCCCGGGCCTGGGAAGCCGGGCTGCTCCTGCTGACCGTGAACACGGGCGGAGACAAGGCGCTCGAAAAGTCCTCCCTGGAGACCATGCTTTCCTACAAGGTGGCCGGTGTCGTCTACGCCGGGATGTACCACCGAGTGCTCGAGGTGCCCGAAGCGCTGGGCGAGGTCCCCGCCGTCGTGCTCAACTCGCGCGACCGCAGCGGCAGGCTCCCCAGCATCGCCCCTGATGAGGAGCTGGGCGGCTACACCGCCACCAGGCGGCTGCTCGACGCCGGGCACCGGCGGATCGCGATGATCAACATCGGAATTCCCGACGACGACGCGCTGCCCGCCGCTGCCGGCCGCCGCGCGGGCTTCCTGCGCGCGCTCGCCGACGCCGGAATCGCGCGCGACCCACGCCTGCTGCGCAACGGGGAGGGCGAGGTGGCCGGGGGCTACGCGAACACGCTGGAGCTCCTGGCCCTGGATGAGCCGCCCACCGCGATCTTCTGCGCCAATGACCGCACCGCCTGGGGTGCGTACCAGGCCCTGGCCTCGCTGGGGCTCAGCGTCCCGGGCGACGTGTCCGTGGTCGGTTTCGACAACCAGGAGACTCTCGCCCCGAACCTTCGGCCCGGCCTGACCACGCTCGAACTGCCCTTCGTGGAGATGGGCCGGCGGGCCGTCGAGCTGGTGCTGGACGGTCCACGCCCCGCTGATGCCGGTTCCGGCCGCACCGAACTCCTGGAATGCCCTCTGATCGAACGCCAATCGGTCGCGCCGCCCAACACAACGCGCCGCCGGAACCCCGACAAATGAAGGAAACCATGAACCCTACCCAAGCCGTTTCGCTGGAGCCGCTCGACGTCGTCGTGGTCGGCGAAGCGCTCATCGACATCGTCGACTCGCCGCAGGGCCAGACCGAATACCCGGGCGGTTCCCCGGCGAACGTCGCCTACGGCCTGGGCCGGCTCGACGTGAGCGTCGGCCTGCTCACCGCGGTCGGCCGCGATGCCCGTGGCGAGGCAATCGCGGCGCACCTCGGCAGCGCGGGGGTCGTTCTGCTGCCCGGCTCCCAGTCGCTGGCGAAGACGGCGACGGCGACCGCCGAGATCGCGGCCAACGGTTCTGCCGAGTACACCTTCGATATCGAATGGGCGCTTCCCCCGGCTACCCTGCCGTACGCGCCGAAGATCCTGCACACCGGCTCGATCGCGGCGTTCCTGGAGCCCGGGGCCCGCGTGGTGCGGAACCTGCTGGAGCAGGCGCAGGGCGGCTGCATGGTCACCTTCGATCCCAACATCCGCGCCGACCTGCTCGGCAGCCACGCCGAGGCACTAGGGATCTTCGAGGGCCTCGTTCCGCTGTCCAACGTGGTGAAGCTCAGTGAAGACGACGCCGGCTGGCTCTACCCCGGCAAGTCCCTCGAGGAAGCAGCCGAGCGCATCCTTGGACTGGGCGCGGACCTGGCCGTGGTGACCCGGGGTGGCGACGGCTCGCTCATGGCCACCCGGGCCACCCAGCTGACAGTGCCGGCCGTTCGTTCGGTAGTGGCCGACACCATCGGCGCCGGGGATTCCTACATGTCCGCCCTCATCATGGGCCTGCTGCTGCGCGGCAGCGAAGGGCTCGCCCCGACGGTGCTGGAGCGGATCGGCCAGACGGCCTCGATGGCGGCGTCCATTACTGTCGGCCGGCCCGGAGCGAACCCGCCCACGCACCGTGAGCTGCTGGCCGGAATGGCACGCTAGCCGAGCCTTGGACGGCGCCGCTTCCTCAAGGGAGCGGCGCCGTTTTGGCCGTTGCGCCCGGAGCGCGGCGCTATCTAGCCGGAGCGTCGCCGCGTCAGCCCGACGCCCACCAGGCACACCACCCCGCCGATGAGCCCCCAAATGCTCGGGACCTCATTGAGCAGCGCCCAGGAAATCAGGATGGTGGTCCCGGGGACCAGGTACGTGGTGGCGGCGAGCTTGCCCGCCTCAATCAGGGACAAGGCGTAGGCCCACGTGGTGAACGCAATGGCTGTGGGGAAGACGCCCAGGTAGACAAGCCCCAGCGTGGCCGGGAGCGGTGCGGCCCGGACTTCCGCGAGCAACTGGCCGGCCCACGGCAGGCAGCAGAGCGCACCGACCATGATCCCGAACCACGTGGCCTGCGCCGCGGTGAACTTCCGCAGCACCGGCTTCTGCACAATCACGCTGACCGAGGCGAGCACAGCTGCGAGCAGGCACAACAGCACTCCGGCGACATCCGCCGTCGAACGCTGCCCGGAACCCAGGGCGATCATCGCCACCCCGCCGAACGCCACCGCGCTGCCGATGATCAGCCACCGCGGGAACCCTTCCTTCAAAATGACCCCGGCCAGCATGGCGATGAGGATCGGGGAAACGTTGATGAGCATGGCGCTCGTTCCGGCGTCCAGCATGCGTTCTGCGGCGTTGAGGGCCACGTTGTAGCCGCCGAACCACATCACTCCGTAGGCCAGGATCGGCCACCATTCGCGGCCCTTCGGCCAGACCTTGATGGTGGGCAGCACCACCGCGCCGAGCGCGACGGCGGCCACCGCGAGGCGGCCGAGCGTGAGGGATCCGGGGGAGAAGCTTGAGCCGACGGCGCGGATGCCGACGAACGCCGAAGCCCAGAGAACGACGGTGACGACGACGGCGGCGATGCCGGCTTTGCTGATGCCCTGGCTGCCGGTGGGCGCCGTGTTTTGGGGAGTGGTGGGGATGCTTGTGGCCATGCAGCCAAACTATCCCCGGGGGCCGACATTTGGCTCGCGATTTCCGGACGTACTGCAACAAGAAACTGCCAAGCTTTGCTGAGCTCGAAGGAGCCCCGGACCTCGATTTGGGAATATCCGCATCCATGCTCTAAAGTTTTAGAGTCCAGTTCGGACGAGCGAACATCAGGAAAGATTCCTAGGGATCCTTTCTGCCGCAAATCCGGATTGTTCCAGGCCCCCATCGTCTAGCGGCCTAGGACACCGCCCTTTCACGGCGGCGGCACGGGTTCGAATCCCGTTGGGGGTACGCAAGGAACTGGTCAAGGCAGGCTGAAAAGTCTGGTAGGCTGGAAGCCTTGAAAAACGCGGTAGAGATACTGCAAACAAGCAAGGCCCTGTAGCGCAGTTGGTTAGCGCGCCGCCCTGTCACGGCGGAGGTCGCGGGTTCAAGTCCCGTCAGGGTCGCTCTGGTGGCCGGAAGAGATTCCGGCTATCACGGTGATAAAACACCTAAGGCTCTGTAGCTCAGTTGGTAGAGCGTTCGACTGAAAATCGAAAGGTCACCGGATCGACGCCGGTCGGAGCCACCACTGGGAAGCACCAATTCTTCGGAATTGGTGCTTTTCTTCTTTAACGCGCATCTGGTTCCCTTTTGCCCACCCTGTTCAGCGGTGAACCGCGGGCGTATTCTTTCCTCGCCGGCACTCAGATGGCGTCGAAAACGGGGGAAATCATGAAGCCGCTCAAGTCCAGGCTGTTCCTTGCCGCCGCATTGACCGCGACCATGGCGCTGGGAGCCTGCTCGTTCCCGGCTCCGACGGCCCAGAGTACCCAACAAAGCACCTCTCCCTCCGCGTCGGAACCCTCGCCTTCCTCGGAATCATCACCGGCGGGCTCCGCATCCGGCAGTTCCGACGGCGCCGGCGGGCTGGCAGGCGGCTTTGGCTCGATGAACGAGGCCTGTGTCTCCGTCAACGTCACCTTGCTTAGTATCCAGATCCTTCCGATGGCGGGCGCGATGGGCGGGAATCCCGAAGACGTGAAGAAGGCCCAGGATGAGCTCGCCAAGTTCCAGGACAAGGTTCCGGACGAGCTGAAGCCGCATTTCGAGAAGCTCAAGGCCTTCGTCGATTCGGCCGGCTCGGATTTTAGCAAGTACGGAACCGGCGAGTTCGAGCAGCTCATCAAGCCGATCCAGGAATGGCTGGACGAGAACTGCAGGTAGCCCCCACCCTGTCGCAGCCACGCGTTAGGGTGGTACCCAGAAGAAGGGGAGGGGCCCGGCATGGACCATGACGAGGTAACAGGGGAACTGGCAGCAGAGGATCAGCCCGCGGGCACCGGACGCACGGTCATCTCGGATTCGGCCGTCGCCAAAGTCGCGGGCATCGCGGCGAAGACCGTGCCCGGCGTCTACTCCCTCGGCTCAGGACCGTCCCGGGCGCTCGGTGCCATCCGGGACGCCGTCGGAAGCTCAGACCACGCCGCAGGCGTCCGCGCCGAAGTGGGCGAAACCCAAGTGGCCGTGGACATCATCCTCGTGGCCGTGTACGGCTACCCGCTCCACGACGTCGCCAACCAGGTCCGTGCCGCCGTCTACGGCGCGGTGGAGAAGCTCGTAGGCCTGCAGGTCATCGAAGTCAACATCGAAATCAACGACGTCTACATCGCCCCGCCGGCGAAACCGGGCGGCAAAGCGGGCGGCGAAAGGGAGGCACTCCAGTGAACATGACCGTGGTCGGCATCGGAATCGGTGCCTTCGTGGCTTTCATGTCCTTCCAGTTCGGGCTGTGGGGCTTCCTGGTTTCCCTCCTGTTCATGGCTATCGGGGCAATGCTGGGCCGCGCAGCCGACGGGAAACTGGACCTGCGCAGCGTACTGGACGCCATCACCGGCCGGCGCTCCTCGTCATGAGCGCTGCCCCCGCGGCCGTCCGCCAGGCCTCCGCGGGCCTGGCAGGCCACAACCGGATCAGCACCCAGGCGCTGACGTCCCTGGCACGCGAAGCCGCTGCTGAAGCGCTGGGCGTGCACGCGAACGACGTCCGCGCCGAATGGTCCGACGACGGCGGCCTGTTGGCACTGTCGATCGTCGCGCCGGTGGGCATCCCGCCGCTGGCGGACGTCCTGCGCGAACCCGGCCGGGTGGCGGCATCCGGCGGCTCCGTCTGGGACCGCGCCGTGGCGGCCAAGACCGACATCCTGCGCAGGGTCACGGAACTGAGCGGCTCCCTGCTGAGCCGCGTGGACATCCGGATCAGCGGCGTCCGCGTCACCGAGGGAGGACGGGTCCAATGAGCAACAGCACCAGCAGCGTGACAAGCGGCCAGGACGCCCACCCACAGGCGGGGAATTCCGCCTCGGGAACACCCGCCGATCCCGGCGTCCGCAGCATCCTGCGCCGCGAGACCCGGTCCTCCCGGGCCCTCGCTGCCGGGGCGGCCGCCGTCCTGGTGATCGGCGTCTGCGTTTACGGACTCCTGGAGTCGGCATTGCGCGCCATCGGGCAGCAGCCCTGGCTGATCGACCCGCAGACGGCGGCCGAGCGCCTCGTGAAACTTCCGGAAGGGATTTCCCCGCTGTTGCTTGGCGCAACCGGCGCGGTCCTGGTGATGTTCGGCCTCATCTTCCTGCTCAATGCGCTTCTTCCCGGCCGCCGTGCACGGCACTTGCTGGACGATCCTCGGGTGGCCGTGGTGGTGGATGACGAGGTAATCGCGGCAGCATTGGCCAAGAGCGCCCGCGCTGCCGCCAATGTCACCCAGGAACAGGTGATGGTAGTGGTGTCGCAGCGCCTGGTGGTGGTCAACGTCCGGCCCACGTCCGGAGTCCCGGTGCACGAGCAGCGCGTCCAGTCCGCCGTCGAGGATGAACTGCGCGCCATGGCGCCGTCGCCCATGCCGGCCATCCGGGTGAACGTCGCCGTCTCGGGGGTGGTCGGAGCGTGAACGGAACCCCGCACGTCCTCAACCGGATCCTGGTGGCGATCCTCGGTCTGCTCATGACGGCGTCCGGCGCCCTGCTGGTACTGCTCACCAGCGTTCCGTCGGTGGCCCAGTGGTGGCATGGCTGGTCGGCGGATGTCTACCAGCGCGCTGCCTACCTGGCCGAGCAAACCCGGATTCCCGGGCGGCAGGAAAGCTGGCTCTGGGTAGCCGCTGCGGCCGTGATGGTGATCCTGATCGTGCTCATGGTGGCCTGGCTGGCGCAACAAGGCAAGGGCCGTGCCAACCTGATCGTGGCGGACTACGAAGACGGAACCACCCCCGGCGAAGTCCAGATCGGCGGCGGCGTGGCGGAGCAGGCCTTGAAGGCCGCGCTGGCCGGACGCGCCGATCTCGCAGCGGTTTTTGTGGCCACGTACGAGGTCAAAGGCCGGCCCGGGCTGAGGGTGCGCGTGCATCCCCGGCAGGGAGTTTCTCCGCAGGTCCTCGCAGCGGAGATCTCCCGGCTCGTCGAAGCCCTGGATATCGTGGTCGGCCGTAGGACACCAGTGCTGCTGCACATCGCAGGCGGCGCCCGGGCCCGGTTCAGCAAGGCCGAACGCGTCCGCTGAGTCCCCGCCGGCGTGGGCCTGTATGGCTGGAGGTTGAAGCCTCGGTGAACACCCTGCTCCATGTGTCCGAATATGCCCTGAACTGCGGTTTTGCCTTGCAGTGCCTGTCCGGCGGGCCCTAGTTTGTTGGCAGGGGGATGAGCTTTTCCCTTTGCTTGGGCTTTGCCCGGGCCGCCGGGGGACACGTGTCTGAGCGGAGCCGACGAACCAGGAACATGAGAACCAGGAGAAGGAGAGAACCATGAGCGAAGTAAACGGCAGCGGAAACACAGAGGGCCAGGTTCCCGGGGGCGACGTCGTGGAGAACGCCAAGGAGTTCGCTGGCGACGCGGTGGAGAACGTCAAGGAATTCGCCGGGGACGCCGTCGAAAACGCCAAGGAATTTGCTGGCGACGCGGTGGAGAACGCCAAGGAATTTGCTGGCGACGCCGTCGAAAACGCCAAGGAATTTGCGGGCGATGTCGTGGAGAACGCCAAGGGCCTGGGCTCCAAGATCGCAGGCTTCTTCAAGGGCGACAAGTAACACCACGTCCTGAAACCGATGGCAGGTCCCGCCGGAAACGGCGGACCTGCCATCAGTCCGTCCGGGACTTATTCGTGCTTCACCAGCCACACGGCGCGGTTCGCCTTGACCCGACCGTGGCTGACGGCGGCGGCCTGGCTGCGCAGCAGCACCGCGTAGCCCTTCGGCAGTTCCACCGGGGCGTCCGACATGTTGGCGATCACCAGCACGCCGCTGCCTCCGGGCGCACGGTTCTCAAAGGCCAGGATGCCGTCCTTCGCCCGGTAGCTGCGTGACCAGTGCAGCGTGCCCTCACCGAGCCCGCGCTCCCTGCGCTCCGCGATCAGCGAACGGTACAGCTCCAGCGTTGAATGCTCGACGCCGGCTTGCTGGTCCGCGGCGTACCGGCCGAACTTGCCCGGTTGCGGAAGCCACGGTGCCGCCGGCCCGGCGTTTCCGTGGCTGAAGCCGAAGTTCGCCTCCTCCTTGGCCCAGGGGAGCGGGACCCGGCAACCGTCGCGCCCGGGTTCCTTGCCGTCGGTGCGGAAGAATGTCGGATCCTGGCGGTAGCGGGCTGCCAGCGCCGTGTGTTCAGGCAGGCCCAGTTCTTCGCCCTGGTAAATGTACGCCGAGCCCGGGAGCGCCATCATCACCATGACGGCCGCCCGTGCCCGGGCCAGTCCGAGGGCCTCGTTCGGCTGCTCTTCGCGGCTGGAAATGCCCCGGGGGAAGGCGGTGGGATCGCTGAGCCCGAAGCGGGACGGGTGCCGGACGGCGTCGTGGTTGGACAGCACCCAGGTGCTGGGCCGGCCCACCGAGGCAACCGCCGTCAGGGTGTTCCTGATGCTCCTGGCCAACCGGCCGGCATCCCAGCCGGCCATCAGGAATCCGAAATTGAACGCCTGCTGCATTTCGTCCTGCCGGATGTAGCGTGCCAGGCGTTCCTCCGGCGCAACCCAGGCCTCGGCAACCAGGACCCGGTCGCCGTCGTACCCGGACAGCAGAGTGTTCCAGCTGCGGTAGATCTCGTGCACGCCGTCCTGGTCGAAATAGGGCGGGCCCGCCGGCTCCTCGGCCTTGGCCTTCTCCGCGGACGTCCGTCGGCGCTTCGTGCCTCCTACCATGGCCACCACGGCTTCGGACCAGTTCGGAAGGCCGTCCGCCTTGATGAGCCCGTGCGCCACGTCGATGCGGAAACCGTCCACGCCCCGGTCCAGCCAGAAGCGCATGATGTTTTCGAACTCGGCCCGGACCTCGCCGTTGTGCCAGTTCAGGTCCGGCTGGGCCGCCGCGAAAAGGTGCAGGTACCACTCGCCGGGGGCGCCGTCGTCGCCGGTGGTCCGGGTCCAGGCGGGGCCGCCGAAAACGGACTTCCAGTCGTTCGGCGGCAGGACGCCGTCGCCCGATCCTGGGACGGCGTCCTTGCCCGGGCGGAACATGTAGCGCTCCCGGGCGGCCGAACCCGGCGCGGAGCGGAGGGCCTCCTGGAACCACTCGTGGCGCTCCGAGGTGTGGTTGGGGACGAGGTCGACGATGACCTTGAGCCCCAGCCCGTGCGCCTTGGCCAACAGGACGTCGAAGTCGTCCAGCGTCCCGAAAAGCCCGTCCACCTCGCGGTAGTCCTCGACGTCGTACCCGGCATCCGCCTGCGGCGACTTGTAGAACGGGGACAGCCAGACGGCGTCGACCCCCAAAGCGGAAAGGTGATCCAGACGTGAGGTGATGCCGGGCAGGTCGCCCATGCCGTCGCCGTTCCCGTCCGCGAACGAACGCGGATAGACCTGGTAGATGACGGCGTGGTGCCACCACGGTTGGGATGCGGTCGCGGGCTCGGGCATGGGCTTCCTTCCGGCGGTAGCGTGCGTCCCCTCAGACTAGTCCGGCCGTGCCCCGAAGCGCCCCACCGTCCTTTGGTTTCGGACCGGCTACGGTACAGGGTTATTCGGTCTCAAAACGGTAACGGAGGGTGTATGTATCGAGTGTTTCCTAACGATTACGAGAATATGTGTAAACGCTTGCATTTTTCCCACGATCATCGCTAATGTGAGCAGCACCACATCACATAGCCGCGTCGCGGCAATCACCTGGTTCACTCATCGAGGAGTCCCGGAAATGAAAACTCGCAAGTACCTCCTTCCGGCCGCTGTTGCCGGCGTGCTCGCCATCTCTTTGTCCGCTTGCGGCGGCGGTGGCGGCGGGGGTGGAACCCAGAGCGGCGGCGGCGATGCCGGAGCCAACCTGGAGGGCCGCGGCCCGATCACCTACGTCACGGGCAAGGACAACGCAGCCGTCCAGCAGCCCACGGTCGATCGTTGGAATGCCGCCCACCCGGACCAGAAGGTCACGCTGAAGGAACAGACCGACAAGGCCGACCAGCAGCACGACGACCTCGTGCAGCACTTCCAGTCCAAGGACCCGGGCTACGACCTGGTAACCGTGGACGTCGTCTGGACCGCTGAGTTTGCCGCAAAGGGCTGGCTGCAGCCGCTCAAGGACAAGATGGCCGTTGATACTTCCGCACTCCTGCCGGCCACGGTAAAGGCCGCAACGTACAACAACACCCTGTTCGCCGTGCCGGTCCACTCCGACGGCGGCATGCTGTACTACCGCAAGGACCTCGTTCCCACCCCGCCCAAGACCTGGGACGAAATGATGTCCATGTGCTCCATCGCCAAGACGAACAAGATCGGCTGCTACGCCGGCCAGTTCCAGAAGTACGAGGGCCTCACGGTGAATGCTGCCGAGGCAATCAACACCTTCGGCGGCAAGATCGTCGATGACGCCGGCAAGGCTACGGTCAACTCGGCTGAAGCCAAGGACGGTCTGGGCAAGCTGGTCGAGGCCTACAAGGCCGGCAACATCCCCACTGAAGGCATCACCTTCCAGGAGGAACAGGGCCGTCAGGCATTCGAAGACGGCAAGCTCCTCTTCCTCCGCAACTGGCCGTACGTGTACAACCTGGCCAAGACCGACGGCTCCTCCAAGGTGAAGGACACCTTCGCGGTTGCCCCGCTCCCGGGCAAGGACGGCCCCGGTGCTTCCTCGCTCGGTGGCCACAGTGCAGCCGTGAGCGTCTACTCCAAGTACAAGGCCACCGCGCTCGACTTCGCCAAGTTCCTCACCGAGGACGAACAGCAGAAGTTCTTCGCCCTGAAGGGTTCCCTGGCACCGGTGAAGGCCAACATCTACACCGATGCCGAGATCGTTGCCAAGGCTCCTTACATGCCGACGCTGCTGACGTCCATCCAGAACGCCGTGCCGCGCCCGGTGACGCCGTTCTACCCGGGTGTCACCAAGGCCATCCAGGACAACGCCTACTCAGCAATGAAGGGTGAGAAATCCGTAGACCAGGCGATCGCGGACATGCAGGCCGCGATCGACGCTGCCAAGTAGCGGTCCTCTACCCGCCGGGGAGCCGCCGCGCAGCGGCGGTTCCCCGGCTTCCCCAATGAAGGGGAGAACAGGAGTCATCATGTCCACTGAGGCCCCCACGCCGACCAGTGCCAAGGAGACGTTGGCCGGCGCTCACCACATGCCGGGCAAGGAAAGCGCTGACCGCCGCCAGGTCACCCAGGGCCGCTGGGCCTACACACTGATATTGCCCACGCTCGTCCTGCTCGGGGTAGTCATCGTCTACCCCATCGTCAACGCCATCATCATGTCCTTCCAGAAGGACTCCGGCCTTGATCCGGCCACCGGCTTCTTCACCGAGGGCGGTTTCGCCGGCTTCGATAACTACACCCACTGGCTGCTGCAGCAGTGTGGTTCCGGCCCGGCGCTTGGTCCCTGCCCGCCAGGTACCCTTGGCGCCCAGTTCTGGGACGCCATGAGCACCACGTTCTTCTTCACGATCGTGACGGTCGCGCTGGAGACCGTGCTGGGCTTCTGGATGGCCGTCATCATGTCCCGCACCTTCCGCGGACGGGCCCTGGTCCGTGCCTCCGTGCTGGTGCCGTGGGCCATCCCCACCGCCGTGACCGCGAAGCTGTTCTTCTTCATGTTCGCCTTCGAAGGCATCGTGAACACGCTTTTCGGCTCCCAGATCCTGTGGACCGGTTCCGAATGGCCGGCCAAGTGGGCCATCATCATCTCGGATGTTTGGAAGACCACCCCGTTCATGGCCTTGCTGATCCTGGCCGGGCTCCAGTTGATCCCGGACGAGGTCTACGAGGCGGCGAAGGTGGACGGCGCCACGGCCTGGCAGCGTTTCACGCAGATCACGCTTCCCCTGGTCAAACCCGCCCTGATGGTCGCCATCCTGTTCCGTACGCTTGACGTGCTGCGCATGTACGACCTGCCCGCGATCATGACCGGTGGCGCGAACAACACCACCACGCTCTCGATCCTGGTGGTCGACCAGATCAGGCAAGGCTTGAACAATGCCTCGGCCCTATCCACGATCACCTTCATCGTGATCTTCCTTGTCGCGTTCATCTTCGTCCGATTCCTCGGCGCCAACGCCGTGGACGCGGCCACTACCGGAAAGAAGTGACATGAGCACCGCAACCGCCACTGCTGCCCGGCACGCCGACTCAACCGCCCGCCGTCGGGCGTTCGACTGGGCCCCCGCCCGGACGTACATCCAGGCCGTGGTCATCCTCATCTGGTGCCTGGCACCGTTCTACTGGATGATCGTCACAGCGTTCCGCGACGTCGGCTACACCTTCGATCCGACGTTCTTCTTCACCCACGTGACGTTCGACAACTTCACCACGGTGTTCGACGAATCCCGCGGCAACCACTTCGCCCAGAACCTGATCAACAGCCTCATCGTCGCGGGCACTACCACGATCATCTCGCTCATCGTCGGTGTCTTCGCGGCGTACGCGCTGGCCCGCCTGCGGTTCAGCGGCAAGAGCCTGGTGCTCGGCTTCATCCTGGGAGCATCCATGTTCCCCGGCGTCGCCCTTATCACCCCGCTGTTCCAGCTGTTCACGAACATCGGCTGGTTCGGCACTTACCAGGCACTGATCATCCCGAGCATCTCCTTCTCCCTGCCGCTGGCGGTCTACACGCTGACCTCCTTCTTCCGGGAGATGCCGTGGGAGCTCGAGGAATCGGCACGTATCGACGGCTGCACCCAGGGCCAGGCCTTCCGCAAGGTCATCCTGCCCCTGGCGGCCCCGGCGACCTTCACGACGGCGATCCTGACCTTCATCGGGGCATGGAACGAGTTCCTCATCGCCAGCCAGCTGTCGGTGGACGCCACCAAGACCGTCACCGTCGCCATCGCGTCCTTCGCCGGTGCTCAACCGCACCAGGAACCGTACACCGCCGTCATGGCCGCCGGAACCATCGTGACCATCCCGCTGGTGATCCTGGTGCTGATCTTCCAGCGCAAGATCGTCGCCGGCCTGACCGCGGGCGCGGTCAAGTGAGCCGTGCCGGCAACTCCGCAGCTTCCGACGGCGGCAGCCCCGCCGTCGGAGGCCCCGCGGACAAGGACATCCACGCACGCCGCAAGCGCCGTTCGGCCGAAGACCTGGACATCCTGATCGGGTTCCTTGGCTTCTGGGCCCTGGTGCTGCTTGCCACCACGGTCTGGATGGAAGTCACCGCCCAGCCTGCACTCGGCTGGGCCTTGGGGCTCCTCGCCAGCGTGCTGGGCCTGTGGGGACTGGTTCGGCTGCGTCGGCGGCTGCCCGCCCGGACCGGACGCCGGTTCGAGTAGCGGAGCAGTAACAAAAGCGCGGAGCCGGGGGACACCTGCCGGAGGGCTAAACTGTATACCAGCCCTCGGCAGGGACTTCCCGCCTCCGTGCGGTCTCAGGAGAGGGTTTCATTGGCGAAGACGAGCGAGCGGTCCCAGCGCGGAGGGCATGCCGGGGTGAGCATCGAAGACGTCGCCGCGGCGGCCGGGGTGTCAACGGCCACGGTATCCAGGGCCGTGCGGGGATTGCCCCGGGTCTCTGCAGCCACCAGGGAGAAAATCCTCAAGATCGCCGGGGACCTGGGCTATGTCGCCTCTTCTTCGGCGTCCGGATTGGCCACGGGCCGCACCCGCACTGTCGGTGTGCTGGCCCCTTACGTGGACCGCTGGTTCTTCTTCAAGGCCATCGAAGGCGTGGACCGGGAACTGCACGCCAACGGCTACAACCTCTCCCTTTTCAACCTCGGGGGGCAAAGCGGAAGCCGCGAACGCCTCTTTAGCAAGACCATGGTCTACAAGCAGATCGACGCCCTGCTGGTGCTCTGCATGTCCCTCACCCCGGACGAAGTGGACGATCTCCAGCGGATCGACATCCCCCTGGTAGTGGTCGGTGGGCCCGTGGAATCCTGCCCCAGCATCGGCATCAACGACTTCGCCGCCTCGGTGGAAGCCACGGAGCACCTGCTGGCGCTGGGACACCGCAGGATCGCGCTGCTCCACGGCCAGGATGATTCCGACCTCAACTTCGCCGTGCCCCGCCTCCGCGTCGAGGGCTTCATGAAGGCCATGAAAGACGCCGGATTCACGCTGCCGCCCGAGTGGGACATCTTCGGCAACTTCACCGTCAGCAGCGGGCAGGCCGGCTTCGACGAACTCTGGTCCAAGCCCGGCCCGAAGCCGACCGCACTCTTCTGCGCCTCCGATGAAATGGCCATCGGCGCGATGCTGCAGGCCCGGCGGCGCGGCGTGCGCGTGCCCGAGGAACTCTCGATCATCGGCATCGACAACCACGAATTCTCCGAGGCCATGGGCCTCACCACCATCGCCCAGAGCCCCCTCGAACAAGGCCAGATGGGCACCCGCATGCTCCTCGAGGAGCTTGCCGGGACGGCAGGATCCATCCGCTCCGTCACCGCCGACCACCACCTGATCGTCCGGGAAACGACCGCGCCGCCCGCTGCCTGAAACCGCAGCCTGAGGCTGCCCGGCTACACGCCGCGCTAGGAGGCCCGGGCGAGCTGCCGGATGGGGATCCAGCGCGACGCGAGCCGCCGGTACGCCGCGGCCGCGCCCGTCATGTCACCTTCGGCCAGGCACTCGATGCCCAGCCGCACGTCCAGCGGCGACTCATCCGGGTAGACCTTGTCCGCCACGGCGCCGTAGTCCAGCTCCACCATGGAGTCCACGTGGAACATCTCCAACCATTCGGTCAGCTGCGTGAGGTCGTCCAGCATGTCCAGGTCCGGCGCAGCGAGGGCCAGGTTGGCCACGGCGAAACGTGCCCGCTCCAGCGCCTCGGTCAGCGGCACCCACACCCGCACGGTGAGGATGCGCCCATTGCCTTCGACGACGTCCTTGTGGTCCGCCTCCTGGAACAGCGAGAACCAACTGAACGGAATGCCCCAGGTGGAGGCCCGGGTGTGCACGCGCTTGGAGTCGTTGCCGGCGTTGATCCGGTCGATCCGGAGCTGGTGCTTCTCGCGCTGGTCCACCGGGATGAGCAGCTCCGCGAGGGAACCGTGGATGCCTTCCATTAACGCGTTCGCCGCCAGCCCCGCGCGGATCACCAGCTGGCTGGGGCAGTAAAGGAGGCGGCCGCCGTCGTTCTTTCCGCCTTCTACGGGAGCACGCGTCACCCGGACCAGGTCCGTGTGGCCGGTGGGGAAGGGGTCGCCCCCGGGGCGCGTCACCCGGCCGAGGGAGGCGAGGAGCTCGGCGTGCTCGACGGCGGCCCGGGAACCGGGGCGGGTGCCGCCGGCTTCGAGCTGTTCGCGCTGCCGCTCGGGGAATGCCTCGAGCGGCTCGTAGACGCGCAGGGCAGAGGAGAACGGAAGCCCTGCCTGGCCGCGGTAGAAGTCTTCGCTCATTGCAGCCCCGCCTCCTTCACCTGTTGGCTGCCTGTCTGTGAACCCGTGTCTGTGGAAAACCTGCCCGCTTTAGTCCGCGAGCTCCACGATCACCGGAGCGTGGTCCGAAGCGCCCTTGCCCTTGCGCTCCTCGCGGTCGATCTGCGCGCCGGTGACGCGGGCTGCCAGCGCGGGGGAGGCCAGGATGAAGTCGATCCGCATGCCTTCCTTCTTGGGGAAGCGCAACTGGGTGTAGTCCCAGTAGGTGTAGACGCCGGGGCCCGGGGTGTAGGGGCGGACGACGTCGGTGAAACCGGCGGCTTCGAAGGCGTGGAACGCGGCGCGCTCGGGTTCGCTGACGTGGGTCATGCGGTTGGCGAGGAAGTAGTCGATGTCCCAGACATCATCATTGGTGGGTGCGATGTTCCAATCGCCCATGAGGGCGATCTGGCTTTCGGGATTTGCGGTGACCCATCCCTCGGCGTGGCCCTTGAGGGTGTCCAGCCACTTGATCTTGTAGGGCATGTGCTCGTCGTCCAGGGAACGGCCGTTGGGCACGTACAGGCTCCAGACACGGATGCCGTTGCAGGTCGCGGCGATGGCGCGTGCTTCCTGGACCGGATCCTTGCCGGCCTTGCCGAAGCCGGGTTGGTCGAGGAAGGTGCGTTCGACGTCGTCGAGCCCTACGCGGGAAGCGATCGCCACACCGTTCCACTGGCTCAGCCCGAAGTGCGCCACCTCGTAGCCCATGCGTTCGAAGAGCTCCCAGGGAAAGTTGTCGTCCTTGCACTTCGTTTCCTGGATGGCCAGGACGTCGCAGTCGCTGCGCTGCAGCCAGGCCTCCACACGGTCGGCACGGGCACGGAGGGAGTTCACGTTCCAGGTAGCAATCTTCACAGGCACTAACTTACCGAACTTGGCAGGGCGGGTCTGCGGTGCGGTCCGGAATACCCCGTCCGGATCGCTCGTTGCCCACCGACGTGAGCACACTTTTTTCCGAAGCCGTCCTTTCCGCCCCGTCCGGCCAGCTCACGCTGCGCAACCGGACCTTCCTCGCCCCGATGTGCATGTATTCCGTCGACGCACGCGACGGCGTCCCCACTCCCTGGCACCTCGTCCACCTCGGCGCGCGGGCAGCAGGCGGGTTCGGCATGGTGATCGCTGAAGCGACCGCCGTCGTGCCGGAAGGCCGTATTTCGCCCGAGGACCTGGGCCTCTGGAACGACGAGCAGGTGGCGGCCTTCAGGCCCATCACCGGCTTCATCAGGAGCCAGGGCGCCGCCGCCGGCGTGCAGTTGGCCCATGCCGGCGCCAAGGCGTCCACCTACGGCAACGTGCCCCGCTTCGTTTCGCAGGGACTCACCGGTTCCGTTCCAGCCGGCGACGGCGGCTGGGTCACCGTGGCGCCGTCGGCCACCTCCGCCTTCGGCCTGGCCGAGCCGCACCCGCTGTCCGCGGACGAGATCGCGGAATCCGTTGAGGCCTGGGCGGCCGCCGCCCGGCGGGCCGACGAGGCCGGCTTCGACTTCATCCAGATCCACGCCGCCCACGGCTACCTGATCCACCAGTTCCTGTCCCCGCTGACGAACACGCGGACCGACGGGTACGGCGGTTCGTACGAGGGCCGCACCCGGTACCTGCGGGAAGTGGTTGCAGCCGTGCGCGCTGCGTGGCCGGCGGAGAAGCCGTTGGGCGTGCGCTTCTCCGGTTCGGACTGGGTGGACGGCGGCTGGACCATCGAGGAGACCGGGCGGCTGTCCGTGGAACTCCGTGCTTCCGGCGTGACTGTCTTTGACCTGTCGAGCGGCGGGATCGGCGCCTACCGCGGGCCGGTGGGTCCGGGCTACCAGATCGCGTTGGCTGACTCCGTTAAGAAGGCGCTCGCGGCCGATGCGGCTGCGCGGGGCGTGGAGAACGATGCATTTGTAACCGCCGTCGGGATGATCACCACGGCCCAGCAGGCGGAGCAGGTGCTGGTCAACGGCCAGGCGGACGGGGTATCGATCGCCCGGGCCGCCCTGCGCGAGCCGAACTGGGCCGCGCTGGCCGCCCGCGAACTCGGCGAAGCGGTGGAGAAGACCCCGTCCGCGCCGCAGTACTGGCGCGCGCATTGGTGAGCCCAAGTAGCTCGCAGTTAAGGCCGTTTTGAACCCTCAAAACGGCCTTAACTGCGAGTCAGTTGGGCCCGGCCCTCACCGCGTCCCTTCGCGCCTCAGGGCTTTGGCGATCGCCGCCGCGCGGGAGTCCACTCCGAGCTTGGCGTAGATGTGGGCCAGGTGCGACTTCACCGTGGCCTCGGAGATGAACAGCTTGCGGCCGAGCTCCTTGTTGGAGAGGCCCTCGGTGAGCAGGGTCAGCAGTTCGGCCTCGCGCGGGGTCAGGGCTTCGTCCGGGTTGCGCATCTGCTGGAACAGCCGGCTGGCCACTGGTGCACTCATGTGGCTTTGCCCGCGGGAGGCCCCGCGCACCGCGGCGAAGATTTCGTCCGGAGCGGCGTCCTTGAGCAGGTAGCCCATGGCCCCGGCGTCGACGGCGCGCACGATGTCTGCGTCCGAGTCGTAGGTGGTGAACACCAGCACGGCCTGTGCCGGCCGGGCCGCGCGGATCCGGCGGATCGCCTCGATACCGTCGATCCCGGGCCCCATGGACAGGTCCATGAGCACCACGTCGGGCCCGTGTTCCAGGACCGCCGCCACCCCGTCCTCACCGCTGGACGCCTCGGCGATGACCTCGACGTCGGGCTGCGTGCTGAGGAGGGCCCGCAGGCCGCTGCGCACCACGAGGTGGTCGTCAACCAGAAGCACGGTGATCAAAGGGTTTCTCCTTCTGTCCTGGTTGTCGGGATCTCCACCCCGATCACCGTACCCTCGCCGGGTGCGGACTCCACCGCGAAGGTGCCTCCCAGCTGTTCGACGCGCTGGCGCATCGCGCGCAGGCCGTACCCGCCTTCCCTGGTATGCCCGGCGGTGGCGTCCGGCGCGAAGCCGAGGCCGTCGTCGTAGATGTCCAGCGTCACGGAGTCCGGCAGGAACCCGAGCGTCACGCTCGCCGTCTGCGCCCGCGCGTGCTGCTGCACGTTCGCCGCCGCGCTCTGCGCGATCCGCACCAGGGCGTGCCGCACCTCCGCGGGAAGTTCCCGGGGCTGCCCGACGACGGCGACCCGCATCTGCGGAACGTGCGTGCGTACCGCCGTGGCCAGGGCGGTTTCGAGCGGCTCCTCGGGGGCGTCCGCGGTGGCGAGCTCGTGGACGAGGCCGCGGGTTTCGGCGAGGTTGAGGCGCAGCTGCTCGGTGGCCTGCCGGACCTCGGGGCTCAGGCGGTCCTTGCGGTCCGCGGCTTCGAGCAGGAGCACGGTGCTGGCCAGGCCCTGGGTGACGGTGTCGTGGATTTCGCGGGCCACGCGCTCGCGCTCTGCCATGGTTCCGGCGGCGCGTTCGGCGGCCACGGCCTGGGCCTGGGCGTCGCGGAGTTCGTTGTTCAGGGCGGCCTGGCGGGCGAGGGCTACTTCCAGGCGCTCGTACACCAGAGTGAGCACCAGACCGGCGGCGAGCGGACCGAGCAGCGCCGCCACATCCGTGAAATCGCTCAGCTTGAACAGACCGGCCGCCGTGCCGAGGGCGGTGACCGCCGTCGCGGCTGCCGCCTGGCGGGCCGGAACACCGGAACGGCACACGAAGAACACCGCGAAGGCACACCAGGCAAAGCTCGGCGCGAGGACCACCAGCACTGTCCACACGGCAACCAACACCCAGGTGGCCACGGTGCGGGCCGGCCCGGGGGAACGCACCGCCGTCACGTACACCCCGCACAGCAGTCCGGCCAGTACCAGCACCATGGTGTTCTCGTCCGGGCCGTGCCGGAACACGAAGCGGATGAGCGAGGCGGTGATCAGCACGGCGAAGCCGCAGTGGACGGCGAAGTTCAGCTGACGTTCGCGCTCCGGCCGTGCTTCTGCTGTGGTCATGCGGCAAGTATTCCACCGTCCATGGCGCCGGATGGGCCGGATTCCGCGCGGACCAAGGGCTCTCATACTTTCGACTGAGAACGGTGGCCGAAAGCATGATCCAAGGCCCGCTGAAGTGCCGATGTGCCGCGGATTCCGCCCCGGCAGGATGGATACCAAGAGCCCGGCGGGTACGCCGGAACGCATCCAGAAAGGCAGATCATGGCGCTCAGCAAGACCAACATCAAGACCCTCTCCGCAGCAGCCGCAGCCCTCATCCTCACCGGCGGCATCACGGTCGCCGCCAACGCCGGCCAGATCGCTCCGGCCGCGGCACCGGCCGCCGCCCAGGCCCCCGCCGCTGTTCCCGCCGTCGACGTCCCCGCCGGCGAAGGCACCACCGTGGCCCAGAACCGCATCTCCGCCACGGCCTCCGCCAAGGCCGTCCAGGCCGCCCTCGCCAAGTGCGCAGCGGACAAGCTCCCCTTCGTCACCGTTTCCGTGGTTGACCGCAACGGCGACGTCCAGGCCGTGCTGCGTGGCGACAACGCCGCAGAGCACACCATCGAAGCCTCCAAGCAGAAGGCCTACACCGCCGCTGCCTTCGGCGCCCCCACCAGCGAACTCAACGGCCGCATCAGCGGCAACGGCAAGCCCTCCATCGCCGACCTGCCGGGTACCCTCTTCCTCGCCGGCGGCGTCCCGCTGAAGGTCAACGGCGTGTCCGTGGCCGGCATCGGCGTGGGCGGCGCCCCGGACGGCGCCCTGGACGAAGCCTGCGCAACGGCCGGCGCCGAGGCCATCCTGGCCCGGTAATTGGTGGTGTTTCGTAACTACGGCCGGGGCTTCCTGCGGGGAGCCCCGGCCGCGTGCCTGGTCCTGTTCGTGGCCGCCTGCTCCGGCGGGCAGCCGGCCGCCCCGGCAAGCGGCGCCGGTGCGACGTCGGCGGGTCCGACGGCGTCAAGCGCCCCGGCGGTGCCGTCGGCATCTCCGGTGGCACCGCCGTCGTCGGCTGCTTCCGGCGCCCCCAGCAAGCGTCCGACACTCAGCAAGCCGACACTCAGCAAGGAGGCCCAGATGGAACTGAACCGGCAGCTCATCCGTGCAGCCAAGGCGAACGATCCCGCCCGGGTGAAGCAGCTCATCGCCGAGGGCGGGGATGTCAACGCCAAGGACGACATCCAGGACTCGGCGTTCCTTTACGCCGGCGCGGAGGGTTTCAACGAAGTACTCAAGCTGACCATCGAGGCCGGCGCCGACGTGACGTCCACCAACCGCTACGGCGGCACGGCGCTGATTCCCGCCAGCGAGCACGGGCACGTGGAGACGATCAGGATCCTCATCGCCGCCGGCGTCCCGGTGGACCACGTGAACAAGCTCGGGTGGACGGCCATGCAGGAAGCCATCCTGCTGAACAACGGCGGCCCGCGCCAGCAGGAAGCGGTGAAGCTGCTGCTCGACGCCGGCGCAAACCCGGACGTCCGCGACCCCCAGGGCCGCACCGCCCTGCAGAACGCGGAACGGTTGGGCTTCACCGAAATCGCGGAGCTGATCCGGGGGCGCTGAGGTTGATACGCGGGGAACCGGCGCTGAGGCGCGGACGCTGGGCAGCGCGCGGCGGCAGGCCGCGGCGGCAGGCCCGCGCTGAGGCTTAGCCGAACGTGAACGAGTACGCCTGGATACCTTGCGGGATCCGGACCTGCAGGCTGCCTTCGCGGATCCCGGGGTCGTCGACGATCCTGTAGAGCGTCGGCGTGCCCGAGACCTTCACGGGGATGCTCCTGCCGTCCCGGACCACGCTGATGGTTCCCTCTCCGCTGACCACGATGTACACCTGCTTAGCGTGGTAGTTCAGGGCGATCGAGGACCCGGCGCCGGTGGGAGCGATCGACTGGGTTCCCAGGTTCCAGCCGCCGGTGAGTGCGAAACTGTCCGCAGGTTGGCGCGGCGGGACGGTGTAGCTTCCGGCCCCGGCCTTGTACGGTTCCGTGCCCGCATAGTTGGCCTTCTTGGTGACGCCCAGATACGTCTCGCGGGTGGTGGCACCTGCCACCGGCCCGTCGTCGGACGATTCGGCGGCAGCCGGCAGGTCCACCGACGGGTTGGCCTGCTTCAGGAGTTCACGGATGAGTTTCTCCGTGGTCTGGTAGCCGCCCTCGCCGAACTTGATGTGCCGGACGGCGCCGTCGGCGTCGATGAGGTAGTGCGCGGGCCAGTAGCGGTTGCGGTAGTTGGTCCAGGTGGAGAGGGTGTTGTCGATGGCCACGGGGTAGGTGATCCCGAGGTTCCGGGCGCCGGAGATCACGTTTCGGACTTCCTTCTCGAACGCGTATTCGGGGGAGTGAACGCCGATGATTTCCAGGCCGGAGTCCTTGTACTTGCTGTACCACGCGGTCAGATGCGGCACAGAGCGTTGGCAGTTGATGCAGGAGTAGGCCCAGAAGTCCACCAGCACCACCTTCCCCTTGAGCTCCTTTAGGTTCACGGACTGGTGGCCGGGGGTGTTGAACCATTCCTGGATGCCCTTGATGTCCGGTGCCGTACCGCATGATTCAAGCGAGGTGCCGCCGTTGCTGCACTTGTCCAGGTCCTTGTTCTGTTCGTTCACCAGCCCGCCCAGGTCGAGGGCCTTCTTGACAGCGTCGTTGTCCTGGACCTGCTCCTGGAGTGTGGAGGTGTAGTCGGGGACAAGTTTCTGCAGCAGTTGCGGGAGGTTGAACACGAGCCCGATTGCGAGGGCGATCATCATGATGCCGCCGGTGATGCGGATCTTGCGCTGGTTCTTGCGGAACGCCTTTACCCTCTCGGCCACGCGCCGTCCGGCCAGCGCGAACACGAGCAACGGGATGGCGGCGCCGATGGCGAAGGTCAGCGTGAGGACGATCGTTTCCGGTCCCACCCGGCCGGTGGCACCCGCGACGGCGATCGCCGCCAGCACCGGCCCCGCACAGGGGACGTAGACGACGCCGAGCGCCAGTCCCAGCACCAGCCCGCCGTTCTCGGTGCCCACCCTGCGTTGCGGGATCCAGGAGAACGGCTTTTCGAGGATGTGCTGGAACTGCTCGAAAATGAGGCCCAGCCCGATCAGTACCAGCACCACCAGCCCGATCCAGCGAAGGAGGTCCTGCGGCAGGTTGACCAGCGTGAGCAGGAACGAGCCCACGAGGGTGAACGTGCTGAAGCTGATCACCAGGCCGAGGATCACCAGGTAGGGACGCCATCCGGCTGGAGGGTTTGTCCCGCCGCGGGCCGCCTGGGTGCCGCCGCGGGCCGCCTGGGCGCCGCCCGAGAGGAAAATGACCGGGAGGACCGGCAGGATGCACGGCGAGATGCCCGTGATCAGGCCTCCCAACAGGCCGATGAGTGCCAACTGCAGCATGGTGTCTCCCAAGATTGCCGTGCCGGGCGCCGGCAGGTGCCGTCCCGGATCTCTGCAGGGAGTTCGGAGCCGAGGCCCGGTTGGCTTGGTTCGGGTCTGCCGGGCGGGCTGCTTGGGCAGAGGTCATCAGCCTTCGGCGGCCGGGATCCGAAACTTCCTGCGATCCGCACCCATCCACACCACTGCGACCTCCGAATAGCTGGTGAGGCACAACCGTCGGGGCACTCGCACCGCCGGGACCCGTGCCGAACCTATGGGATCCGGCGCCCCGGGTCCACAAACAAGGAGAATGACAATGTTGTCCACCAAGCGCCCCACCCTCGCCTTCGTTGGTCTCACTGCAGCCGCCATCCTCGGACTTACTGCCTGTGGCGGTTCCAGCACGTCCGGTTCGTCGTCGTCCGCCTCGTCCCAACCGTCATCGGCGTCGTCATCTGCGGCCCCGTCGCCGTCGGCGTCGTCCATGACCAGTTCGGCTATGGATCCCGCCCGTGACCTCGTCGGTCCGGGATGTGCCGCCTACGCTGCCCAGGTTCCTGAAGGGGCCGGTTCGGTGCTTGGCATGTCGCAGGATCCGGTGGCTGTGGCCGCCTCCAACAACCCCCTGCTGAAGACCCTGACTGCCGCGGTGTCGGGCAAGCTCAACCCCAAAGTCGACCTGGTCTCCACCCTGAACGGCAGCGAATTCACCGTCTTCGCGCCGGTGGACGATGCCTTCGCCAAGGTCGACGCAGCCACCATCGCCAAGCTCAAGACCGATGCCCCGCTGCTGAGCAAGATCCTCACCTACCACGTGGTTCCCGGTCAGCTGACTCCGGACCAGGTGATCGGCAAGCACATGACGGTCCAGGGCGGCGAAGTCACCGTGGCCGGCACGAAGGATGCCCTCACGGTGGACGGCGCCAAGGTGATCTGCGGTGGTGTCCACACGGCCAATGCCACGGTGTACCTCGTGGACTCCGTGCTGATGCCCAAGTAGGCCACCCGTTTTCGCGAACACAGTGTGTGCGGCACGTGCCCCTAGGATGCCTTCTTGGGGGCATTTGCCGTGCCCGCGTCCGGAGAAAGGTGTCACGTGAAACCGTCCATCGTCTGGTTCCGCGACGACCTGCGCGTCAAGGACCACCCTGCCCTGCGGGCCGCTGTGGACGACGGCGCCGCGGTGGCCCTCTACGTCCTCGACGAGGAATCACCCGGCATCCGGCCGCACGGCGGTGCGGCGAAGTGGTGGCTGCACCATTCCCTGGCCGCGCTCCGTGAAGAGCTCGGCGCGCTCGGCATTCCGCTGCTGTTGCGCCGCGGCCCGGCGGAGGACGTCGTCCGGGAGACCGCGACGGCGATCGGCGCCGGCGCGCTGTTCTGGAACCGCCGGTACGGGGAGGCTGAGCGTACGGTCGACGCCGGGATCAAGGCCTGGGGGCGCGAGGCCGGGCTCCATGTGGAGAGTTTCCAAGCATCCCTGCTGCATGAGCCGTGGGAAGTCACCACGAAGACCGGGGGACAATACAAGGTCTTCACCCCGTTCTGGCGCACCCTCTCGGCACAGGAGTTCCGCGAGCCCCTGGCTGAACCGGCGAAGGGCCACGGGTACACGGGCGAGCTTCCCGCCTACGACGAGCTGGACTCCTGGCACCTCCTGCCTGTGAAACCCGACTGGTCCGGCGGCCTGGCCGAAGCCTGGACGCCCGGGCCGCGGGCTGCACACCGACGGCTGGCCGAGTTCGTGGACGGCGGGCTCGCTGACTACAAGGACGGACGGGACCGCCCCGACCGCGACGGAAGCAGCGGCCTTTCGCCGCACCTGCGTTGGGGTGAGCTCAGCCCGTTCGAGGTGTGGCACGCCCTCGGGTCCCGGCGCTCGCAGAGCGCCGCGGTGTTCGCCTCGGAGTTGGGCTGGCGTGAGTTCTGCTGGCACCAGCACTTCCACAACCCGCGGCTCGCAACCGCCAACCTGCGCACCGAGTTCGACCGCTTTCCCTGGGCGTGGCCGGACCCCGCAGGCCACGGCAGCGTCGACGAAGAACTCCGGGCCTGGCAGCAAGGCCTCACCGGGTTTCCTTTGGTGGACGCCGGGCAGCGGCAGCTCTGGCACATGGGCTGGATGCACAACCGGGTCCGGATGGTGGCCGCCAGTTTCCTGGTCAAGAACCTTGGCATTCACTGGCAGCTGGGCGAGCAGTGGTTCTGGGACACCTTGGTGGACGCCGACCCTGCGTCCAACCCGGCCAATTGGCAGTGGGTGGCGGGCTCCGGGGCAGATGCGTCCCCGTTCTTCCGGATCTTCAACCCGGAGGCCCAGCGCACCAAGTTCGATCCGCAGGGAAAGTACATTGCCCGCTGGATTCCCGAGTTCGGCACCCCCGGCTACCCCGACGAAATCGTGGACCTCAAGGCCACGCGGCAGGACGCACTGGAAGCCTACAAGGGGCTCAAGGAGCAGCTGTAGGCCGGGAAAGATGCCGGAAACTCACGCCCCGCGCTTCTGCACCAGCAGCACGCAGGCGAAGGATGCCAGCACCCCGGCAAGGGACAGGGCCAGCATCCCGGTGAACGAACCGCCGCCCGACTGGATGAGGGCGCCACTGAGCACCGGGCCCACCGCGAAGCCGCCGCCGATCATCAGGTTGGCGGTGTTCATGACGTGGCCGCCGCCGGAGAGATCGGACAGGGAGGACAGCAGATAGGGCAGGATGAACGTCCACGCGAACTTGAAGATCACCGCCGCCACCGCGAACTGGATCAGCCCGGGAGTCCCGAACAGCAAGGCCACGCTCGCAGCCATGCCCACGTACCCGGCAATGAGGTAGAGGCGCCGGCGCGGGGTGTCGCCCAGGACCGTGGCTACGAGGGCGGAGGCGATACCCGCCACGGTGGCGACGGACAGCACCAGGCTCGTCGCGGAGAGTTCGGTCCTGGCTGCTGCGGAGATCTGGGCCATGAAGGACCACACGCCGCTGAGTGCCACGTAGAAAAGGAAGACGGCGGCGAGCCCGGCCGCGAACTTCGCCACCGGCACCTTGGTTCGCACGGCAGCCGCCGAGGGAGCCTCACGTCGCAGCACCTCGCCGTCGATCCTGTTCACCACCGCAAGGCAGGCGACGCCGAGACCCGCCAGCGTCCAGTAGATCGCCGACACCCCGGCCCCGGCGAACAGCGCGGGGAAGACGGCCAGGATCAGGGCACCCATGGCCAGCTGGAACACCACGAAGATCCCGAAGGCCCGGCTCGGGTTGGAGGTCTTGCCGCTGAGGGTCAGCAGGATCACCGTGATCGAACCCGCCGCCAGGGAGGTGACAAAGCGGACCGCCATCAACAACGGGAAGCTGTCCACGAAGCCGGAGAGCACGTTGCCGGCGATTACGACGGCGGTGAACAGGTAGGAGGCGGTGCGCAGGTTGATGCGCCGCAGCCAGAGGTACGCCGGGACCGTGGCCAGGCTGAAGGCGCCCAGCTCGAGAGAGAACAGGCCGCCCAACTGGACCGGCGTGAGCCCGAACTGCTGGATCAGCTTGCCGGCCACCACCGGCGCGATCAGGAGCACGGTGTACAGGACCGCGCTGTAGACGGCCACGTAGGTGTAGGTGCCGCGGTCAGAAACCCGCGTAGGCATGGCGGTATTGAGGAGGCGGGTCATGGCTGCCCTTCCGTTGGCAGGAAAATCAGGAAACAGGTGGGGGGATGACGCCGGTCAGGCTTCGGCGTCGTAGACCTTCCGGCCCGCGAACCAGGTCTGCCGGGCATGGATGGACGGGATCTTCTCGATGCCGGCCTCGTGTGGGTTGTCGCTGAGGACAATGAAGTCCGCGGACTTGCCCGCGACGAGGGAACCGGCGACGTCGTCGATCCCCATGGCGTCGGCGCACGCCGTGGTGTAGACGGCGATTGCCTCCTCGAGCGTGATGGCCTGTTCCGGCCACAGCGTTCCGGGGAAGGTGCCGCCCGGATCCTTCCGGGTGACGAGGCCGTAGATCCCTTCCCAGGCGTTGGGCGACACGCTCACCGGCCAGTCGGATCCGCCGGCCAGGCGGGCACCGGCGTCGAGCAGTATCCGGTTGGGCTGCATCCTAGAAGCGCGCTCGGGCGGCAGGACGGTGGCGATCGCCTCGGAGATGACGCCGGGGAACCACAGCGAGGGTGAGATGTCCGCGGTGACGTCCAGTTCGGCGAAGCGGCCGTAGTCGTCCGGGTGCACGAACTGGCCGTGCGCAATGTGGTACTTCGTGTCCGTGTACCCGGCAGCCCGCACCGTGGCGATGGTGTCCAGGGCCAAGCGCACGGACGCGTCGCCGGTGCAGTGGATCTTCGCGGAAATGCCCCGCTCGGCCGTGCGCATCAGCCACCCTTCGAGTTCTTCCGGGCCCATCGTGGTGCTGCCGCAGTGGCATTCCGGGAACCCGGCCTCGGGTAGGTACGGCTCCAGGAACGAGCCCGTGCCCGCCGGCGGCACTCCGTCGAGGAAAATTTTGATGAAGTCCGGCCGGTGGTGCTCGCTGCGCAGCGCCTCCCGTTGGGAGATGATCCCTTCGCCAAGGGGAGTGGTGCCGAAGATGAAGTCGTTGGCCTGCATGGAGGTGACCACCCACGCGTGGAGGCGGCCGCCGTCGTCGAGCTCTTTGAGGGCCTGCAGCAGCTGCAGCGACGCCGCGGCGTCCTGGAAGCCGGTGACGCCGTAGGAGTGCAGGAGTTCGATGCCCCGCTCCGCCGCCCGGGCCAGCTTTTCGGGGGACATGGGCTGCAACCGGGCGAGGGTCTGTTCGAGCAGCACGCCGCCGGCCTCGATCAGCACCCCGGTGGCGCGGCCAGCGGCGTCGCGGAGGATCTGGCCGCCGTCGGGATCGGGCGTGGTGTCCGTGATCCCGGCCAGTTCCAGCGCGCGGGAGTTGGCCCAGCGGTTGTGCTTGCTGTCGTCCTTGAGGAGGGCGGGCCGCCCGCCCGCGGCCTCGTCCAGGCGCCGCAGCGCCCCGGGCGTGTTGAGCTCGCCCAGCAGCCCCGAGCCCCAACTGCCGCCGGTGATCCATTCCTCTGGTCCGAGCGTGGCGGCGTAGTCGCTGATGGCGGCGAGGAACTGCTCCAGGGACAGCGACGGCGGCGCGTCCAGTTCGAACAGGTCCATCTGCCCGGCGAGCATGTGGTGGTTGTGGACGTCCAGCAGCCCGGGCATCACATAGGCGCCCTGCAGGTCGACGACGGCGGTGCCTGGTCCGCGGCGCAGTTCGGCTTCCGTGCCGGTTGCCAGGACCTTGCCGGCCTTGACTGCCAGGGCTGAGGTCCGCGTGCCGGCGGGGTCAAGGGTGTCGATGACGCCATTGATAAGAAGGAGATCGGCGTGGTGTTCGGACACGTCCAGTCCTTTCGCTCGGGATGCGATTCAGACTAGGTGCGCCGCGTTGGCCGGCCGTTGTCTGCCAGCGCAGGGGACTTGTCCGGCAGAGCTGGTCAGTGAGCTGCGCCACTCTGGAAAATAGTAGGAAGTCCGAGTATATTCGGGACCAGATGGCCCAGCCGCGCTTGAATCCACGGCCGAAATCCGTGGTCCGCAAGCAGCGCGGCGCGGCCGCAGCACGGTTTTTCCGGCAGTCTTTCCGGCAATGCGAAGGAGCATTCTGATGGTCCGCGAACTCTCCCACTACATCGACGGCCAGAGGGTGGACGGCACATCCGGCCGCTTCAGCGACGTCTACGATCCCTGCACTGGTGAGGTCCAGGCGAAACTTCCGCTGGCCAGCAAGGCCGAGGTGCAGGAGGCGGTGGCCAACGCCGAGAAGGCGCAGCTCGAATGGGCCGCAATGAACCCGCAGCGCCGCGGCCGGATCCTGCTGAAATTCGTGGACCTGGTCAACGAACACATGGACGAGCTGGCCACCCTCCTCTCGTCCGAGCACGGGAAGACCTTCCTCGACGCCAAGGGTGACATCCAGCGCGGCATCGAAGTGGTGGAGTTCGCCGCCGGCGCCCCGCACCTGCTCAAGGGCGAGTTCTCGGACAGCGCCGGGCAGGGCATCGACGTGCACTCGCTGCGCCAGCCCCTGGGCGTGGTCGCGGGGATCACCCCGTTCAACTTCCCGGCCATGATCCCGCTGTGGAAGTCCGGGCCCGCGCTCGCCGCCGGCAACGCCTTCATCCTCAAGCCCTCTGAGCGAGACCCCTCCGTGCCGCTGCGCCTGGCTGAGCTGTACAACGAGGCAGGCGTGCCGAACGGCGTCTTTAACGTCATCAACGGCGACAAGGAAGCCGTGGACGCCCTCCTCGAAGACCCCCGGGTGAAGGCCATCGGATTCGTCGGCTCCACCCCGATCGCGCAGTACATCTACGCCACCGCCGCCGCCCACGGAAAGCGAGCCCAGTGCTTCGGCGGCGCCAAGAACCACATGGTGATCATGCCGGACGCGGACCTCGACATGGCCGCGGACGCCCTGATCGGCTCCGGCTACGGATCCGCCGGCGAACGGTGCATGGCCATTTCCGTGGCGGTCCCGGTGGGCGAGGAGACCGCGGACATCCTGGTGGGCAAACTGCAGGAGCGCATCAAGGACCTCAAGGTGGGCCCCAGCCTCAAGGACGGCGTGGACTTCGGTCCCGTCGTTGCGGCTTCGGCCAAGGAACGGATCGAGGGCTACATCCAGGCCGGCGTCGACGCCGGCGCCACCCTCCTCGCCGACGGCCGCGGCCTCACCGTGGACGGCTACCCGGGCGGATTCTGGGTAGGCCCCACGCTCTTCGACAACGTCACCAAGGACATGTCCATCTACAAGGAAGAGATCTTCGGGCCTGTGCTAAGCGTGCTGCGCGCGGCGGACTACGACGAAGCGCTCCGGCTCTGCTCCGAGCACGAGTACGGCAACGGCGTCGCGATCTTCACCCGCGACGGCGACGCCGCCCGCGACTTCGCGAGCCGTGTGGAAGTCGGCATGGTGGGTGTCAACGTGCCCATCCCGGTGCCGATCGCCTACTACACCTTCGGCGGCTGGAAGGCCTCCGGCTTCGGCGACCTGAACCAGCACGGCGCGGACGCCTTCCGCTTCTACACCAAGACCAAAACGGTCACCACGCGCTGGCCCTCCGGGATCCGCCAGGGCGCCAGCTTCGTGATGCCGGCGGGCAGCTGATGGGGGCCCTTCCGGAAGACGAGGTTCTTTTCGAACAGCGGGGCCGGCTCGGCGTCGTCACCCTGAACCGGCCCAAGGCCGTCAACGCCCTGAACCACGGCATGGTGCTGGCCATGTTGGGTCAGCTCACCGCCTGGGCGGCGGACGATTCCGTGGCCGCGGTCCTGGTGCACGGCGCGGGGGAGCGCGGGCTGTGTGCGGGCGGCGACATCGTGGCGATCTACCAGGACATGCTCGACGGCGGCCACGCCACCGCCGATTTCTGGCGCGACGAATACCGGCTCAACGAGCTGATCTCCCGGTATCCGAAGCCGTACGTTGCCTTCATGGACGGGCTGGTGCTCGGCGGCGGCGTGGGGGTGTCCGCCCACGGCTCGCACCGCATCGTCACCGAACGCACCCGCACCGGCATGCCGGAAACCACCATCGGTTTTGTGCCCGACGTCGGCGGGACCCTCCTGCTCTCCCGCTCGCCGGGGGAGGCAGGTACCCATGCTGCCTTGACCGGCGCGCACCTCACTGGGGCGGACGCCGTGTACTTGGGGCTGGCCGACCACTTCGTCCCGTCGGGCGAGCTGCCGGCCCTCGCCGTTGCGTTGGAAAGTTCGACACCGGATGACGCCGTCGCGCGCTTCGCATTGCCCACGCCGCTCTCCGGGCTGCAGGGGCAGCGGAGCTGGATCGACGCCGCCTATTCCGCCGATGACGCGGAGGAGATCGTGCAGCGGCTGCGGGCTGCCGGCGGGGAGGCGGCCGAGGCCGCGGACACCATTGAAGCGAAGTCGCCGACGTCCGTGAAGGTCACCCTGGAATCGTTGCGCCGCGTGCGCGGGCGCTCCCTCGAGGAGGCCCTGGGGCAGGAGCTCCGGGTGGGCGTGCACTGCCTGGCCGGCGCGGACTTCCGGGAGGGAATCAGGGCACAGGTGGTGGACAAGGACCGCAACCCGCGCTGGCAGCCGGCCACCCTGGCGGGAGTGGACCGGGCCGCCGTCGAACGCTATTTCGCACCGATCAACGGGCAGGAACTGACCTTCGAATCAAAGGAGTCCGACCATGTCTGAGAACGCAACAGGGTCTGAGAACACAATCACCGGAACCATCGCGTTCCTGGGCCTGGGCCACATGGGTGGGCCGATGGCCGTGAACCTGATCAAGGCGGGCCATACCGTGGTGGGTTTCGACCCGGTTCCGGCCGCCGTGGAGGCGGCGAAGGCGCACGGCGTGCCCATGGTGGATTCCGCCGCAGAAGCAGCTGCCGGTGCCGCCGTGATCCTGACCATGCTGCCCAGCGGCAAGCACGTGCTGGACGCCTACCGCGGCGTGGACGGCGAACCCGGACTGCTGTCCGTGGCTGACCCGGGCACCCTGTTCCTGGACTGCTCCACCATCAACGTGGACGAGGCCAGGGAGGCTGCGGCCATCGCGGTCGACGCCGGGCACCGCTCGGTGGACGCGCCGGTGTCCGGCGGCGTGGTGGGCGCCGAAGCCGGAACCCTGACGTTCATGGTCGGGGCCCTCCCGGAGGACTTCGACACAGTGAAGGGGATCCTGGAGCACATGGGCAAGAGGATCGTGCACTGCGGCGACCACGGCGCCGGGCAGGCCGCCAAGGTGTGCAACAACATGATCCTGGGGGTCTCGATGATCGCAGTGAGCGAGGCCTTCGTCCTCGGCGAGAAGCTGGGCCTGACACACCAGGCCCTGTTCGACGTCGCCTCGGCCGCGTCCGGGCAATGCTGGGCGCTGACCACGAACTGCCCGGTCCCCGGCCCGGTGCCCACCAGCCCCGCCAACCGTGACTACCAGCCCGGGTTCGCAGGAGCACTCATGGCCAAGGACCTCAGGCTCGCGGTGAACGCCCTGGAGAGCACCGGCGTCGACGGCCAGATGGGTCATCTGGCCTCGAAGATCTACGACGCCTTCGCCGCAGAGGGCGGCGCGGCGCGGGACTTCTCGGGGATCATCACGGACATCCGGGACAAGTCGGGCAAGTAGCCTTGGGTTCATTGACGGATTCACTGACGGTTCGCACGGCGAAGGGGAACGGTTTGGCGCACGAATACGGGAACATCCTGGTGGAAGTCCACGGGCGGGTGGGGCTGGTGATACTGAACCGGCCCCAGGCGTTGAACGCACTCAACAAGGCCACCATGGAGGAACTCGTGGCCGCCGTGACGGCCATGGACTCGGATCCCGGCGTGGGCGCCGTGGTGATCACCGGCTCCGAGAAGGCCTTCGCTGCCGGCGCCGACATCAAGGAAATGGCCGCCAAAGGCTACCTCGACATGTACGCCGAGGACTGGTTCCGGGGCTGGGAAAACCTCACCCGCCTGCGGATCCCGATCATCGCCGCGGTCTCCGGCTTTGCCCTGGGCGGCGGCTGTGAACTGGCCATGATGTGTGACTTCATCATCGCCGGGGACAACGCCAAGTTCGGCCAGCCGGAAATCAACCTCGGGGTCATCCCGGGAATGGGCGGCTCGCAGCGGCTCACCCGCGCCGTCGGGAAAGCCAAAGCCATGGACATGGTCCTGACCGGCAGGTTCATCGACGCCGAAGAAGCCGAGCGCTCCGGGCTGGTTTCGCGCGTGGTGCCGGCCGCCGTCGTGGTCGACGAGGCGCTGAAGGCCGCCGAACTGATCGCTTCCAAATCCAAGCCCGCCGCGATGCTGGCCAAGGAAGCCGTGAACGCCGCCTTCGAGATGGGGCTGGCACAGGGCGTGGTGTTCGAGCGCCGGGTGTTCCACTCCCTGTTCGCCAGCGAGGACCAGAAGGAGGGCATGGCCGCGTTCACGGAGAAGCGGCCGGCGGAGTTCAAGGGGCGGTAATTGACTTGACCCGGGCCGCCGGGGTTCCGAAGACTACACAGCTGTAAGCAATTCTTGGGTCAACGGAGTTCTTGGGGGAACAATGCGTGAACGAATGATGCTGAGCAGAGCCATCGCCTATTGGTGCGGCCTTGCCGGTTTCCTGGCAGCGGCAGTCCTGCTTGCGGGCTTGGCCCGGGGCCCAGTCGTGTGGGGCGGCGGCGTCCTCCTCGTTGCGGCTCTCTGCGCGCTGGACCTGTGGGCGCGCAGGCATGATGACGCCGGCCGTCTGGGCACTAAGGCCGAATCGTCCTTCCTCGCGGTGGCCTCGGTGGTGTTGCTCGGCGTGGCTTTTCTGTCCCGGGGAACGCCTTTCGCCTCATGGCTGATTCCGTTGCTGGCCGCGATCGCGTTTGCCTCGGTGCTCGGCCGGTACGTTCTGCTGGCCCGACCCCCTGAATCCGCCGATTGATCCTGCAGATCAGGTGACATTACGGGACCGGAAGCCGCCTGATCTGCAGGATGGTTGGCAGTCAGGGCACCGGAAACGACCCTTGTCCGCCCCCGGCCCCGGGCGTAGAGTCCGTCCTGCCTGTAGCCGGTGCCGCGCGAAGGGAAAACCATGGGGCAGTTGATAGTCCAGCAGTTCGTCACGGCGGATGGCTTCGCCGCGGACCGGAACAACGAGTTCAAAGCCTACGAGTTGCTCGACGGCGGCACGGCTGAATTCGAGCAAAGCCAGCTGGAATGGCTTGGTTCGGTCGAGGCCATGGTGCTGGGGGCGAACACCTACCGGATGTTTGTTGAATACTGGCCGACGGCGGCATCCGCCCAGGATGCGATCGCACCGGCGCTGAACGGACTGCGCCGGCATGTGTTTTCGAGGACCCTCGCAGAGGCGCCGTGGGGCGATTACCCGGCGGCGACGATCGAATCCGGTGACGCGGTCGAAGCGATCCGAAGGATCAAGGCCGAAAGCCAAGGCGACGTGGTCCTGTGGGGGAGCCTGAGCCTCAGTGAGGCGTTCTTCAAGGCCGGCGAAGTGGACGGGGTGCGGCTGGTGGTCATGCCGGTGGCCCAGGGCTCCGGCCGTGGTGTCTTTCCCACGGACATGGACGCCAGGGCCATGAGATTCCTGGGCGCAGCCCCTTACGACCAGGGCCTCGTGGAACTGCGCTACGCCCTGGATCTCTGAACCCGAGCTCCCGCGCCTCTGAAAAAGGCTGCCGCAGGAGTACAAAGCACGGTACCTTCAGGAGGGTCCTGCCCTGTCGCGCTGGGCGGCAGGGCAGGACCCCCGTTAATTGGGTCGGCTTCAGGGGATTTGCACCGCGAAACCGTTGTTGTGGCTGTCGTTGGCGAAGATCAGGCCAACCACCTTCGAATCCGCCGTGGCGACCACGGCTGAACCGGAGTCGCCCTGGCGGACGGTTCCCTGGTCGAACGTGATGACGTCCCTGAACCAGGCCCAGCGACCTTCCATGAATTCCAGGACGAAGCGTCCGGTCACGCCGGCGATGGTGGCGTTCTGCACCACGCCGGTGGTCTTTCCGATCCATTGCACCGCGTTGTTCACCGCCGGGCTGCGCAGCCCCGCGGGAACGCCGATGCCGTGGATGTCCGGATCGCCGTCAGTGGCCGTCATGTCGCACCATGCCAGATCGGTCCTGTTGAAGACCGGGTTGGGCTGGTTCCGGTTCGCGTAAGTCACCACCGGGTCGTAGCCGGAGACCGTGGTGAGGGTGTTGCCCCACAGCGCCCAGTCCGGCTGGTAGACGGTGGGACCCCGCGTCCCGTTCTTGGAGATCACATGGTTGTTCGTCAGCAGGCGGAACCGGCCTCCCCAGGTGATGTTGACTCCCAGGGTTCCCGTGGCGTCCGTGAAGAAGCCGTCGGACACGGCGATCTTGTACCCGCCAGGTGCCGGCCGGACCCTGTCATCCAGCTGACAAAGCCGGATCACCCCGGACTCGACCACATCGGTGGGGACCTGCTCCACGCGCGGCGCACCGCCGTCGTCCTGGACATGGACTTCCACGAGGGGCGGTACTGGAAGGTCGTCAATTCCCAGCTCTGACGACGGCTTCTTTTCCACCACGTGGACGACGACCGCCAGTTCCTCGGTCTGCCGGCCGCTGACGGCCTTCGGACCCACTGTGAGACCGGTGATGTTCGCGTTCGAAAGCCACGGACTGACGCTTTGCAGCACCGGTTCGATCTGCTCCTGGCTGAGTGCCATGGCAGCTTCCTATTCCGGGTTGACCAGCGCGATGGTGGTGCCGAGGACCAGGGCCGTTTCCGCCGTCGACGTGCCCGAGAAGGTGCTTGTCGCGGAGTCCGCGGTCCAGCCGGAGGAGGAGCTTCCGCCGCCGCCGCTGAAATCGAACGGTCCGATCCGCACGCCCGAGGAAACTTCCCACTTCTTCGAGAAGGACGTGAAGGCCGAGCTGCTGACCTTGATGTTGAACGAGGGCTTGTAACCGACCACCATGCCCACCTTCTGGACGTTCATGATGCCGTTCGGGCCCCACACAGCCTTCCCGCCGCCGCCACCGTACGCCGAGTAGCCTCGGATGAACGGGCCCTCCGAGACGCTCTTGACGAAAGCCCCGTTGTACCAGAGGCCTGCCCCGATGGAGATGGTGTCCCAGGCCTCGAACTTGACCGTCACCTCGAGCGAGTTATCCGTCGCGAACTCGTCAACCCTCTCCCAGGAGCCGCCGACATTGACGCTCCAGAAGAAGTTGCCCACCGAGGCGCTGCCCTTGGCCCAGGTTTTGTTGTAGTCGTACTGGGCCTGGCTGTTGCTGAATCCGATTTCTCCGCTGGTTCCGCCCGTTCCCGCCTGGACTTTCTGCAGCCACGTGGTTGCGTCCATCCCGATCGAATACGCCGGCACCGCGGGGAACGTGCTGAGCGAAGGATCCTGCAGCAGCGTGTAGTAGTCCTTGGTGCCGTATCGTGCGAGAGCGTCGTTCAGCCCGGGCGTGCTGGTTTCGGACAGCAGTTGGTTCAGGACCCGCTGCTTGGCCTGGACGGTCTTGTCCGCGGCGTCGAGCTGGACAGCCCACGACTTTCCGCTGAAGCTGCCCAGCCATTTCAGGAACGGTGGATCGTTGGTGCCGCCGGTCTCCTGGACGTAGGCGCGGCTCGCCTGGTCGTAGGTGATCTTGTAATCGTTGGTGGCGATGTTCAGGACGTTGCGCGCCTGGCTGATCTTCTGTTCGAGGACAGGATCGCTCGTGTCGGCGGCGACGACGTTGAGCACCTGGCCGTAGGCGTCGTTGAACTTCACGCCCGAGGACACGTACGCCCCGGTTGCGCTGAATTGCGGCGCGGTGGCGCAGAAATCGTACTGGGCTGCCGAGGTGTAGCCGACGTTCGTAACCGGCCAATCCCAGGTGAGGAACGGGTAGTTCAGCTGGAAGGAATCGGGCTTGAGCCCCAGCCCGGCGATCATGGCGCCGTACAGGTGGTTCCACGCCTTGTCGTTTTCCTCGGCGTTTTGGGGTGTCGGGACCGCGTACCGGCGGGTCGTTGCCAGGGGATGGTCCGTGTTGGGGATGTCGAGCGCATCCCATTCCAGATGGAGGATCGAATCAATTGCGTTGCTCATGTCAGTTCACTCCTTGACTGGTGCTTCACGTTCGGCCGCCTTCGGATGGCGTGCCGTGCGGATCGCTTTCAAAGGGCTGCGGCGCCGGAAGCGACGTCGGCGCAGGGCAGCATGATTGACCCCCAATCTGGATTTTGGCGGTAGCAATCGCGTTTCAGCGCGCCACCTGGAGGCATGGATCAATGAATTACTGCGCAAGGCATACGCAGTTGCCGGGAATTGTTGCGCAATTGCCGGTTGCCGGCCGCGGAACATGCAGGCCGGGAAAATCTGACGATGAGGAAAGAGCGCCTTGAAGGCGCAGCTCAGCCCGGGGATTTATCCGCTACGGGCTGCTGTGGGAAAGGGCGGGAAGGCCGTTGGGGCTTTTTCGAGGATACGGATCGAGTGTCGTTTGAATAGCGGATCCCCCATCCTCTAAATGCAGGAAGATCCTGCCCCCGTTTTAATTACGACTAGCTCCGTAACGGAATCTTAGGCGCCCGGAGAGTCCACGGTCAATAGTGGCCGGGCAGGCGTATCGCGCCGCGATCCACGGCAGGCACCAATGGCAAGCGCGCGCCCAAGCTGGTTGATCGAAATGCGGGTTTCTTCGGCCCCGAAGCGGGAAGCCAGGACCTCGGCGGGCGCATTGAACTCACCGAAGTTTTCGCAGCTGATGTCCATCTGCACGGCGTCGAATCCGGTGAGCTCGCGGTGCGCATCCAGCATGCCGCGGGCCAGCAGAATGCCGGGCAAATGGTCCGAGAAGTGGTCGAAGACCAAGGGATCATCCCAGCTCCAGGCCAATCCCGCCTGGAGTTCGGCGCCCTTCCGGCGGATGTCCGCAAGGCCGGTATGCGGCGAGGCTGACGCGGTCCGGTCGACGGCGGGCGCATTCCTCCTGAGCGCACGGTACGCGGTGCGTGGAAGGCAGCCCAGCCTGCCGCGGCCGACGCCCAACGGCATGTCTCCGCTAAGGAAGCAGGCTTCCAGTTCGAGTCCGCTGACCCGTCCGTTCCGCTGTTGGGCGGCCAAGGTGCTGACGGCGACGCAGCCGGTGAGGGTGCCGCCCGGGGTCTCCGGAACATCCCGCAGCCACCCGAAACTGAGCTCGTTCATCAGCAGCGCCCAGTCCAGCGGGACCCCTGCCTCAAGGTGGGCATAGGCGATGGCCGTCTGGCGCATGAGCTCGATCCCGAGGAGGGTGGGAATCCCGCCGGAATATTGCGAAGACGCTTCCCGCGGGAGTTCGGCGTCGAATTCCCAGTGGTGCCCTTGCAAGCGCCGGGGATGGCCGATCAAGATGGCATCTTCGGATGCCTTATGGACAAGCGTCAGCGCGATCCGGCCATCCATGCAGCATCTCCCCTAAGATGAGCGATAGCCCAGCGCGTTAAGGGCGCTGGCAGCCGTATTCGAAATTATCTTTTCGTCCAATGGCAGCAGGCCGGGCAACAGGATACGCATTATGAGCGGGCCGGTGATCAGGTCGCAAATCCATTCAACGTCGGTGCATTCCGGGATTTCTCCCCGGTTTTCTGCCCTACGGATGATTGTAGCCACTCCGGCCCTCCGTGGGGCAAAAAACTTTTCCAGGAATGCCCATCTCAATTGCTCGTTATCGTGCAGCGAATTCAAGAATCCGGCGAAACTGGATTTGACCAGGGGATCCTCGAAAAGGGCTACCTGGTCCCGCTGGATTGCTTCGAGGTCGGAGGGCAGGTTCCCTGTATCGAATTCGATGTCCAAATCGATGCGGAAGCGCTCCAGCATCAAGGCAAGCACGAGATCGGGGATGCCGGCGAAGCGCCGGTAAAAAGCAGGGCGCGTGGTTCCGGCTTTGGCCGTAATGGCCTCGACGGACAGAGCGCCGAACCCTTTGTCGAGGATGAGTTCTTCCGTTGCCCGGATGAGGGCGACATCGAGGTCTGCGTTCCGTGGCCGTCCCGCTTTTTGCACCATAATGAGGCATAAGTGTAGCCAATGGGGGTGGCGTAGCCGCGCATTGCGCTGCGACGCCGGTGGCTGACGGGGGTGCGGTTCGATGCTGATGGTGTATGGCTGCGGGTCCGTCGGGCTGCGGATTGCACGGGCGGCCAAGGCGGCCGGCGCCGAAACCCTCGTGGCCGGCCGTGATCCGGGAAGAACAACTTCCGCTGCTGCGACCCTCGACCTTCCGTGGCGGACCTCTCCCATTGACGATGCCGCCCGCCTCGCGTCGCTCCTGCGGGGAGTCCGCGTGCTTATCAACGCCGCCGGCCCGATGGCCATGACAGCGCCGGCACTGATGGAAGCGTGCCTTCGTAGCGGCTGCCATTACGCCGATGTGTCCAACGAACTTGCGGTGTTCCTCGACGCGTGGCCCCGGGACCGCGCCGCCCGGGAGGCGGGCATCGCCGTCGTTCCCGGTGCCGGCTTCGCCACCGCCGTCGTCGAGTCACTTGCGCGCCGGGTGCTCGGCAGGGTCCCGGACGCGGACACGTTGACCATCGTGAGGTCCGCGCCGGGCGGCGCCCGCAGCGACGGCGTGCGCGGGACCTCGTCGGCGCTGCTGACGGCCGGCGGCTGGAGCTACGAGGCGGGGCAGCTGCTGCGCGCGCCCGACACGATCCTGAGCTTTGATCTGCCCGAGGGCACCCGCCCGGCCGTTCCGATCGGCAGCGGCGAGGTCTTCGCCGTCGCCCACACAACCGGCGTCCCGAACGTCTCCACCTACTACACGAGCCGGCTCGGTCCCGTGCTTTCCGGCTTCGCCGTCCCCTTGGCGCGGCACTGGGCGCGGGCAGGCTTCCGGCTCCCGTCCCGCCGCCGGGAATCCGCGGCAGAAACGCCCGGTGCGCCGTCGCGGATCTGGGTGCGGGCAAGCAGCCGCAGCGGTGCGGTTGGCGTGGGGTGGGCGGAGGCCGCAGGGACGGAGTCGACGGCGGTGATCGCCGCCGAGGCCGCGCGGCGCCTGGACGCGGGCACCATGGTGGGCGTACTGACCTCGGGCGAGCTGCTCGGCCCCGATTTTCCACTGGGAATTCCGGGAATCCGGCTCGGGGGAGTGGCCGGACCGGCCGTGTAGCGGCCTGGTAGACGTGCCCCTGCTGCCCGCTCCCTTTGCTAGGGTCGGAAGGTGCGCGCAGTAATCTTTGATGCCGTCCGGGCCCAGCCCGAAGTGCGGGAGGTGGCCCGGCCTGAAGCCCCGGCCGGTGGTGTGGTGGTCAAGGTCATGGCGACCGGGATGTGCCGCAGCGACTGGCACGCGTGGGCAGGTCACGATGACCTTGCCCTGCCCCACGTTCCGGGCCATGAACTCGCCGGCGTCATCGTCGAAACCGGCGCGGGCGTTGAGCGCTGGAAGACCGGTGACAGGGTCACCGTGCCGTTCGTCTGCGGTTGCGGGAAGTGCCAGTGGTGCCTTGCCGGGGACGCCCAGGTCTGCCCGGATCAGCAGCAGCCGGGCTTCACCCACTGGGGATCCTTTGCTGAATACGTGATGTTGCACGCCGCGGACACCAACCTGGTGGCCATACCGGCGGACATCGATTTTGCCACCGCGGCCAGCCTCGGCTGCCGCTTCGCCACGGCCTATCGCGCCCTCGCCGCGCGGGCACAGGTCAGGGATGGCGAGTGGGTGACTGTAGTCGGGGCGGGCGGCGTCGGGCTCAGCGCGGTGATGATCGCCAAGGCGATGGGCGCCAGGGTGATCGCGGTGGACCGGAACCCCGGCGCGCTGGATGTGGCTTCGCGGCTTGGCGCCGACCATGTCCTGCTCGCTGACGGCACCGACATCCCCGCGTCCGTCAGCAGCATCACTGACGGTGGAAGCCATGTGGCAGTCGATGCCGTCGGCAGCGAGCAGACGTGCTCGGACGCGATCCTCAGCCTCCGCCGGCGCGGACGGCACGTCCAGATCGGGCTGCTGCCGGCGGTCGACGGCATTACGCGGGTGCCCATGGCCCGGGCGATCGCCTGGGAGCTCGACCTGCTCGGCAGCCACGGCATGGCCGCCGTCGACTACCCCGGAATGATGGCGCTCATCGAACAGGGCGCGCTGCAGCCGCAGCGGCTGATCGAACGCACCATCGGCCTCGAAGAGGCCGCCGCCATGCTGCCGGGCTTCGACAAGGCATCGCCGGCCGGCATGACCATGGTCGACCCTTCCCGCTAAAACGGACAGCCCGCCAAACCGTGCGGTCAAAGCGGACCGTGCACTCAGTCCTCGAAGTCGCCCGCGGCCTTGCGGAAGCGGCCCAGCACCTGGATCAGCTGCTCCACGTCGTTGTCCTCGAAGCCCGACTGGCCGAACACCTCCGCGTTGAGGGCCGTCGTCGCGCGTTTGGCCAGGGTGCGGCCCTCCGAGGTGAGCTCGATCAGGGTGGTGCGCCCGTCGGTCGGGTGCGGTGAGCGGACCACCAGTCCCGCCTTTTCCAAGCGGTCGACGGCGTTCGTCACCGAGGTGGGATGGACCTGCAGCAGGGCGCTCGCCTTGTTCATGGGCAGCGCGCCGCTGCGGGCGAAACCGAGCAGGGCCAGCAGTTCGTAGCGCGCGAAGGTCAGGCCGAGGGGCTTGAGGACGCCCTCGATCCGGGCCGTCAGGATCTGCTGCGTGCGCATGATCGCGGTGATCGCGGCCATCGGTGCGGCGACCTCGCCCCAGCCGTTGCGCTCCCAGTTGCGGCGGGCGTCGGCGATCGGGTCGCGCGGCAGCGGGGTTCCCATGGTGGCCTCAATCCCTCAAGCCAGGGAACTCGGACTCGGAATACTCCACGCCGAGACCGGCCGGCAGAGGGCCTGCCCCCGGCTGGCCGTCTTCGCCGTGCCGTTTCACTTCGCTCTGGCGCAGCTCCACCCGGCGGATCTTGCCGGAAATCGTCTTGGGCAGCTCGGCGAATTCGAGGCGGCGGATCCGCTTGAACGGTGCCAGGTGTTCGCGGCAGTAGCGCAGGATGTCCTCGGCGATCTGCGGCCCCGGCTTGTAGCCCGGGGCGAGTACCACGAAGGCCTTCGGTACCGAGAGCTTCACCGGATCCGGGGACGGGACGACGGCGGCCTCCGCCACGGCGGGGTGCTCGATCAGGACGCTTTCGAGCTCGAAGGGCGAGAGCCGGTAGTCGGAGGACTTGAAGACGTCGTCGCCGCGGCCCACGTAGGTGATGACGCCGTTTTCGTCCCGGCTGGCCATGTCGCCCGTGTGGTAGTAGCCGTCGCGGAACGCCTCGGCGGTCTTCTCCGGGTCGCCGTAGTAGGCGGTCATGAGGCCCACGGGCCGGGGGTCCAGGCGCAGGCACAGCTCGCCGTCGTCGGACTCTTCACCCGTGGCGGGATCCACCAGCACCACGTCGTACCCTGGCAGCGGCCGGCCCATGGAGCCGGTCTTGACCGGCTGGCCGGGCGTGTTGGCCACCTGCACCGTCGATTCGGTCTGGCCGAACCCGTCCCGGATGGTCTGGCCCCAGGCGCGTTCCACCTGCCCGATCACCTCGGCGTTGAGCGGCTCGCCGGCGGACACCACCTTGGTGGGCGGGTTCTTCAGTTGCGTCAGGTCGGCCTGGATGAGCATGCGCCACACCGTGGGCGGGGCGCAGAAGCTGGTGACGCCTTCGCGGTCCATCTGTTCCATGAGGGCCTTGGCGTCGAAGCGCTCGTAGTTGTAGACGAACACGCAGGCCTCGGCGATCCACGGCGTGAAGACATTGGACCAGGCGTGCTTGGCCCAGCCCGGGGAGGCCACGTTCAGGTGCACGTCCCCGGGTTCCACGCCGATCCAGTACATCGTGGACAAGTGGCCCACCGGGTACGAGCTGTGGCTGTGTTCCACGAGCTTGGCGCGCGAGGTGGTGCCGGAGGTGAAGTACAGCAGCATGGTCTCGTCGGCGCGCGTGGGCTGATCCGGAACGAAGTCCGCCGCTTCCGTTGCATGATCGGCGTAGCGCAGCGCGCCCTCAGTATGGCCGATGCCCACCTCGATGAGCGTGTAGTCGCCGGGCACCTCGGCGAACTTGGCGATGTTCGCACTCCCGACGGCGGCCCAGCGGGCGCCGCCGCGTTCCACCCGGTCCGCGATGTCGCGGGGGCCCATCAGCGTGGTGGTGGGGATCATGACCAGGCCCAGTTTGATGCCAGCCAGCATCAGCTCCCACAGCTCCACCTGGTTGCCGAGCATCACGATCATCCGGTCCCCGCGCTGCACGCCCTGGCCGCGCAGCCAGTTGGCCAGGCGGGCCGAGGACTCCGAGAGGTCCGCGAAGCTGCGGCGCGTGGCGCTGCCGTCCTGCTCCACGATCACCAATGCCGGCTTGCCGCCCTTGCCCGGGTCCGCGGCAATGGCGTCGAACCAGTCGAGCGCGAAGTTGAAGTGCTCGAAGCGCGGCCATTTGAATTCAGCGTGGGCCTGGGCATAGTCCCCGCGCAGCTCCAGGAGCCGGTCGCGGGCCGCACGGAAGTCTTCGGTGACAGTCATGGCGTGCCTTTCGCTTCGCGGGCCATCCGCAGCCGGGGCCCGCACTTGCAAAATATACTAGGACATCCAAGCGTTAGGAAGGCCGGACCGGCCGCAGGTCCCCGGTCAGCAGCTCCGCATAGAGCGTCGCGTGGCGCCGCGCCATCAGATCCGCGCTGAAGCGGCGTTCGACGGCGGCCCGGCAGTCCCGCCGGTCCAGCCCTGCCGCGGCGCGCAACGCCAGTCCCAGGTCCTCGGTGCCGTTCCTGAGGAAGCCCGTGACGCCGTCGTCGACGATTTCCGGAGCCGCGCCGCGGGGCACGGCCACCACGGGCGTCCCGGCGGCGAGCGATTCGATCATCACCATCCCGAACGGTTCGTCCCACTGCAGCGGGTTGATCAGCGCAAGCGCCCCGCCCAGCAGTTCGAGCTTGCCCGCGGCATCCGGTTCGCCCAGGAACTCCTCGTTGCCGCCGAGCAGCGGCTCCACGACGTCCCGGAAGTAGTCCACTTCCGCGCGGGCGCTCATCTTGGCCGCGATCCGCAGCGGGATCCCCGCCGAGCGTGCCGCCATGACCGCCTCCACCACTCCCTTCGTCGGGTCCATCCGGCCCAGGAACAAGGCATAGCCACCGCGGCCGTCGCCGAACGGGATGCCGGCGGGATCCACGCCGTGGTGGATGACCCTGGCGACGGGCACCTCCGGCGCCGCGGCGGCCTGATCGCGGGAAATCGCAACGATCGCGGTGTCGCGGGCCATCGTCCGGTACACGCTGCGCAGCTCCGGGGTCATGACGGTGTGCATGGTGCACACCACCGGAATCCCGGGCGGGCGGTGCCGGTACAGGGGGCCCGAGAGGGTATGGTCGTGGATGAGGTCGACGTCGGCCAGGGCCTCGTAGGCGCGGATCACGTGGGGAAGCTCGGACATGCTCTGGCCCATTCCGGAACGCATGGCCGGGGCGAAGCCGCTGGGGCGTTCCACCGGGGAACTGCTGTCCGAGGACGCGGCGAGCACCACGGAGTGCCCCGCGGCCGTCAGGCCGGTGGCGAGGGCGTGGACCACGGCCTCGGTTCCGCCATAGGCGACGGGCGGGACCGGGACCCAGGGCGGAGCGATCAGACCTATCCGCATAGGGGACTCCTGTGGTTACTGGGTGGGACTGAGCTTTTCCGCGAGTTCCACCAGTTCCGCCAGCACGGGCCTGGCTCCGTTGTGCAGGGTAATGCCCGGCGGGAGACCGTCCACCGTTGCCACATTGTCTTTCACCGTGATGGTTATCCGGGCGTCGCCGAGGGGGCAGTTGGTGATCCGGACGTCGCCCATTTCCGGCGGCAGGACCGGGTCCAGCCATAGCCCGTTCTGCGCCACGTGCGGATCGTGCCGCAGCAGCACGCGCAGCAACTGCACCGGAGCGGCCGCAGCCCAGGCCTGTGGCGAGCACGACGTCGGATATGGCACCGGTTCCGGATAATCGGCACGGTCGAAGCCGCAGAACAGCTCCGGGAGCCGGTGGTCCGTGTATTCCGCGGCCTCGAACAGGGCCATCGCCACCCGCTGTGCCTCGGCCACGAAACCGTAGCGCATCAGGCCGGTGGCGATCAGGGCGTTGTCATGCGGCCATACCGATCCGTTGTGGTAGCTGGCCGGGTTGTAGGCACCCATGTCCGTCGCCAGGGTGCGGATGCCCCAGCCGCTGAACATCTCCGGCGACATCAGCTTCCTGACCATCAGCGGTGCCTTGTCCTCGTCGATGATGCTGCTGATCAGGCACTGGCCCATGTTCGAGGCACAGGCGTCCACCGGCCGCTTGTCCCGGTCCAGGGCGATGGCGTAATAGCCGCGGTCCGGCAGCCAGAACTGCTCGTTGAACTTCCGCTTCAGTTCGGCGGCGCGCTCGCGGTATTCGCGCGCCAGGGCGAGGTCGCCGGTTTCGTAGGCCAGCCAGGCCCGGGCGGTGTAGGCGCTGTACACATGGCCCTGGACTTCGCACAAGGCGATGGGCGGCTCGGCCATGCGGCCGTCCGCGAAGTTGATGCCGTCCCAGGAGTCCTTCCAGCCCTGGTTCAGCAGGCCCTGGTCGTTGAGCCGTTGGTACTCCACGAAACCGTCGCCGTCCCGGTCCCCGTAGTCCCTGATCCAGTCCAAAGCGCGGTCCGCGTAGGGCAGCAGCGCGGCCATCTGCTCCCGGTCCAGGCCCCACCGGCTGGCCTCTCCCAGGAGGCCCACGAACAACGGCGTGGCATCGATGGACCCGTAGTAGGCGGACTTCCCGCCCAAGGCCAGCGTGGTCCCGATGCCCGGGCGCACCTCGTGCAGGATCCGCCCGGGCTGCTCCTCGGTGAGTGGGTCCACCTTGGTGCCCTGCCGTTCGGCAAGGTTCCACATGGTGTCCAGGACCAGGGTGGGATCCAGGGTCAGCGACATAAAGGAGGACAGCAGGGCGTCCCGGCCGAAGAGGGCCATGAACCATGGTGCCCCGGCCGCCATCACCGTGCGGTCCGGCCGTTCCGGGTCTTCGATCTGCAGCGCGCCGATGTCCTCCTGGCTGCGCTGCAGGGTCCTTGCGAAGGAGGGGTTGCCGATTTCCGGGGCCGGGATCTTCCGGATCCATTCCTGGCGCCGCAGCTCGGCGGGGGACTCGGCCGAACTGAGGTGGCGGAACGGCAGATGCCCTGAAGACACGGCCTGCCCGCCGTCGTCGGGCACGGGGGAGTCGTCCAGCGGCGAAACGGTGACGGTCACGCTCCAGCTGCCGTGGGCCGGGACCACCAGCGTGTAGCCCAGGCCTTCGTGGCGGACGACGGCGTCCGGGGCGTGGATGGCCACTCCCTTCCGGGCGCCGCGCCACGCGCCTTCGATGAACAGGGAATCGCCTTCCACCCGCCGCTGCTGCTCCCAGAAGCGGGTGATCCGGGCGTCCTTCACCTCGAAAAGGTCGGCGAAATCCGCGTCCATGGTGAGTTCGAGGTTGCATACCGCCGGTTCACGCGAATGGTTGCGCACGGTGATGGTTTCTTCCATCCCGACGCCGGCCTCCCGCCGGCGCTCGACGATCATCGGGCTGTCCGCCCGCCCCGCCAGCCGGCCCGGACGCCCGATGAACACGCCGCGGTACGGCTCGAGGTTCCGGGCGGCAAGGGGCTCCAGCGTGACGTCGTTGACCGTGAGGCGCCAGCGGGAAATGATCCGGGTGTCGGCGTGGAAGACGCCATGCGGACGGTCCGAATACATGTCGCCGGCCAGGCCGGAGATGCAGAAGTTCGCTCCGTCAACGAGCGTCACGGAGGCGCCCAGCGGACCGGCAGCGGTATCGGCGTTCCATCCAGCCATGGCGGCTCCTTCACGGAGGGCCGCCGGTATGAGTGGTCCGCCGGCGGCTACGGTTTGTCAGCCAAGCATGACCCTACGCCTGCCATAGGGGCGGCGCCAGAAGGCGGGCAGGGCAAGTCCGGAATGCCGCAGGCCGCCGTTTCCCGTGCGGGAAACGGCGGCCTGGGTCATGCAAGCAGGTTCTGCTACGACAGGGGGGTCACGTACGCCGCCGAGATGCCGCCGTCCACCAGGAACGTCGAGGCCGTGATGAAGGACGAATCATCGCTGGCCAGGAACGCGACGGCCGCGGCCAGCTCCTCAGGCTCGGCGAAGCGGCCCATCGGCACGTGCACCAGGCGCCGGGCTGCCTTTTCCGGGTCCTTCGCGAACAGTTCCTTGAGCAGCGGGGTGTTGGCCGGGCCCGGGCACAGTGCATTGACGCGGATGCCCTGGCGGGCGAACTCGACGCCGAGTTCCCGGCTCATGGAGAGCACGCCGCCCTTGGAAGCGCTGTAGGAGATCTGCGACGTGGCGGCACCCATGACAGCAACGAAGGATGCCGTGTTGATGATGGACCCCTTGCCCTGCTCCTGCATGTACGGGATGGCGTACTTGCAGCAGTAGTAGACCGAGGTCAGGTTAACGTCCTGGACCCGGCGCCAGGCGTCGATCCCGGTATCCAGGATCGAAGCGTCGCTTGCCGGGGAGATCCCGGCGTTGTTGAATGCGATGTCCACGCTTCCGTACGTTTCCTTGACGGTGGCGAAGAGGTTGCGGACGTCTTCTTCGCTGGTGACATCGACCTTGACGAACAGGCCGCCGACCTCGGCCGCCGCGGACTCGCCGGTGGTGGGATCGATGTCCGCGATGACCACGTGGGCGCCTTCGGAGGCCAGGCGGCGGGCGGTGGCGAGGCCGATTCCGCTGGCACCGCCGGTGATGACGGCGCTGCGGCCTTCGAGGCGGTTGGAAATGACTGCGTTCATTGTGAGGCTCCTTGTTAGTCTTGTGTGCTTGCTTGGGGTGCCCGGCTCAGGCCGGATTGGTGGAAATGAAGACGTTCTTGGTTTCGGTAAAGGCCGCCAGGGCGTCCGGTCCGAGTTCACGGCCCAGGCCGGATTGCTTGAAACCGCCGAAGGGCGTGGAGTACCGGACCGAGGAATGCGAGTTGACGGAGAGGTTCCCGGATTCGACGCCGCGGGCAACCCGCAGTGCCCGGTCCACCTTGGACGTCCAGATGGACCCTGAGAGCCCGTATTCGGTGTTGTTGGCAATCCGGATGGCCTCGGCCTCGTCGTCGAAAGGCACGACGGCGAGCACCGGCCCGAAGATCTCCTCCATGAAGGCGGGGTCGTCGGCCCGCGGTGTCAGCACCGTTGGCGGGAACCAGAAGCCCGCGCCTTCCGGGGCCTTGCCCTGGAAGGCGACAGGGGCGCCGTCGGGCACAAACGAGGTGACGGTGGTGAGCTGCTGGGCCGAAATCAGCGGACCCATGGCCGTGGCCTCATCAGCGGGATCGCCCACCGCCATGCCGAGCACCGCGGGCTCCAACAGTTCCATGAAGCGCTCGTAAACGCTGCGCTGCACCAGCACCCGGGAGCGCGAACAGCAATCCTGCCCGGCGTTGTCGAAGGCACCGCCGGGAGTAGCCGCCGCGGCCAGCTCCAGATCCGCGTCCTCGAAGATGATGTTCGAACTCTTGCCACCCAGCTCCAGGGTCACCCGCTTCACCTGCTCGGCGCAGCCCGCCATGATCCGCTTGCCCACCGCAGTCGAACCGGTGAAGACGACCTTCCGGACCGCGGGATGGGTGACGAAGCGCTGACCCACCACGGAACCCTTGCCGGGAATCACCTGGAAGACGCCTTCGGGAAGGCCGGCTTCCAAGGCCAGTTCAGCCAGCCGGATCGCGGTGAGTGGGGTTACTTCGGCGGGCTTGAGGACAACGGTGTTCCCGGCCGCAAGCGCGGGGGCGAACCCCCAGCCGGCAATCGGCATGGGGAAGTTCCAGGGGACGATCACGCCCACCACCCCGAGCGGTTCCTGGAACGTGACGTCCACGCCTCCGGCCACCGGGATCTGCTTGCCGAAGTTCCGTTCCGGGGCAGCCGAGTAGTACTGCAGCACGTCCCGGACATTGCCGGCTTCCCAGCGGGCATTTCCTATGGTGTGGCCGGCGTTCCTGACTTCCAGCTGCGCCAGGTTTTCCAGGTCGGCGTCGACGGCGGCGGCGAAGCGGCGCAGCAGCAGGGCCCGGTCGGCCGGCGCAACGTTTCGCCAGCTTTCATAAGCGGCGGCCGCGCGGGCGATCGCCGCGTCGACGTCGCTGGTTCCGGCCAGCGGCACCGACTCAATGATTTCTTCCGTTGCCGGATTGATGACGTCAAAGACAGTTGAGGTCATGGTGTGGACATCGCTTTCGTGGTCTCAGTGATGGTCAGCGGGCGTTCGGCGCGGTAGGCGGTGGCGGCCGCCACGAAGCCGTGGAAGAGCCGAAGGTCTGCCGGATTCTGCTCCGGATGGAACTGCACGCCCAGGACCCAGCTGTCGTCCTTGCTCTCCAAGGCCTGGATGGTGCCGTCGGTGGAGCGCGCAGTGACACGCAGCCCGGCGGGAACGGCATCCACCGCTTGGTGGTGGTAGCAGGGGGCTGTGCCGGAAGAACCCAGCAGTCCCTCGATCAGGCTGCCCGCCTCGGTGCTGAACGCGGCTTCGCCGAACACGCCGGGTGCCGGCTGGTAGTTGGCGCCGGGGTTGATGTCCGGAATATGCTGCACCAGCGAGCCGCCCAGGGCGACGCTGAGCAGCTGGGCTCCGCGGCAGATCGAGAACAACGGGAGGCCGCGTTCCAGGGCCGCCCGGGTGAGTGCCGCATCGTGCGCGTCCCGCAGCGGCTGTGGTGCGGTCAGCGGATGCGGTTCGGCCCCGTAAAGGGAAGGGTCGACGTCGGGGCCGCCCACCACGATCAGTCCGTCCACGATGTCCAGCACCGATTCGTCGGTGCCCAGCGGCGGCAGGAGCAGCGGGGTGCCGCCCGCGGCGACCACCGCTTCCACGTAGGTGCCGGGAAGGATGGCGGCCGGCGCGTTCCAGACACCCCAGGATGCTTCCTGGTAGTAGCTGGTCAGGGCGATCTTCGGGCGGTAGGCCTCAGAGCCGTTCGAAGCCACGGACACGCTCCCAATCTGTGATGGCGCTTTCAAAAGCGGTGAGTTCCACCCCGGCGGCGTGGACGTAGTGGTCCACAACGTCGTCGCCGAAAGCCTTGCGGGCGATGCTGCTCTCGGCCAGGAGGGCGCGGGCGTCACGGAGCGTCGTGGGCAGCCGTTCGGCATCCGAGTCGTAGGCGTTGCCCCTCGTGATGGCCGGCATCTGCACGTCGTTTTCCAAGCCGTGGATGACTGCCGCCACGAGTGCTGCCGCTGCCAGGTAGGGATTCACGTCGCCTCCGCCTACGCGGTTTTCGGTGCGCAGGCCAGCACCGTGGCCCACCACCCGCAACGCGCAGCTCCGGTTGTCCAAGCCCCAGGCGATGGCGGTCGGAGCGAAACTGCCCTCGACGTACCTCTTGTAGGAGTTGATGTTGGGGGCCAGGAAGTAGCTCAGTTCGCGCAGCGCCGCGAGCTGGCCTCCGATGAAGCGCTCCATGACCGGGCTGAAGCCATGTTCGCCGTCGCCGGGCAGGACCGGCTTGCCGTCGAGGTCCGTGAGGCTGATGTGGATGTGGCAGGAGTTGCCTTCGCGTTCATTGAACTTAGACATGAAGGTGATGCTCTTGCCGTGCTGGTCGGCGATTTCCTTGGCGCCGTTCTTGTAGAAGCTGTGCTTGTCGCACGCGGCCAGGGCCTCGTCATAGCGGAAGGTGATTTCCTGCTGGCCCAGGTTGCATTCGCCTTTGGAGGACTCCACCACCAGCCCGGCGGCCTCCATGTTGTTGCGGATCGAGCGGATCACCGGCTCCAGGCGTGACGTGGCCAGCAGTGAGTAGTCCACGTTGTATTGCGTGGCTGGACTGAGTCCGGTGTAGCCCTTGTCCCAGGCTTGCGAGTACGAATCGTCGAACATGATGAACTCGAGCTCCGTGCCGATGTGGGCGCGGTACCCAAGCTTTTCGAGGCGCTCGAGCTGTGCCTTCAGGACCTGCCGCGGCGATGCCACCACCGGGGAACCGTCAGTCCAGAGCACATCGCACTGCACCATCGCAGTGCCTTCGAGCCAAGGAACGCGGCGAAGGGTTGCCAGGTCCGGCTTCATCACCATGTCCCCGTAGCCGGTCTCCCACGAGGACATCGCGTAGCCGTTCACCGTGTTCATTTCGACGTCGACGGCCAGCAGGTAGTTGCAGCCCTCTGCACCGTGGTCCAGGACGTCTTCGAGGAAGGAACGGGCGCCGCAGCGCTTGCCCTGGAGGCGGCCGAGTGCGTCGGTGATGGCTACGACGACGGTGTCGATCTCTCCGCTTGCCACCAGTTCCCTGAGGGTTTCAAGCGTCAACTGCCGGTTTGTATCTTGGATGTTCATTCTGTCTCCGCAGCGTGGTTTCGGATGGAGTGGAATCTGGGGCTAGGACTTGAGCTCGGCTTCGGCACGGGCCAGTTGGGCGAATTCCTCTTCCGGTGCCCCTGCGACGATGCGGTGCCGGCTGTAGAACCAGTAGTAGAGCAGCGCAGCGGCGAAGATGGCGGCGGTGATGGAAGCGGCAAAGACGTCGACCACGAAGGTTGCCACGACTGCCACGGCGGACAGCACCAAGGCAATCGAGGTGGTGACGACGCCCCCGGGGGTCCGGTAGCCGCGCTCCAGCAACGGCTCCTTCTTGCGCAGAACTATGTGGGAGAGGTTCAACAGGACGTAGGAAACGGTGGCTCCGAAGACTGCGATGTTGATCAGCAGGGCGCCGTCCTGGGTGATGGCAGCCAGCAGGAAGCCGATGGTTCCGGGAACGATCAGCGCCCAGTACGGGGTGCGGCGCTTGCCGGTGAGGGACATCCAGCGGGGCAGGTAGCCGGCGCGGGACAACGCAAACAGCTGGCGGGAGTAGGCGAAGATGATGGAGAAGAAGCTGGCCACCAACCCGGCGAGGCCCGCATAGTTGATGAAATCGGCCAGGATCGTATTGCCGCCGTAGGCGATGCGCAGTGCTTCCGGCAGCGGGTTGTCCGAACCGCTCATGGCTTTGGCTCCTGCGGCCCCCGGCACGAGGACGAGCATCAAGGCCCCGAAAATCACCAGGATCAGTACTGCGACGATGATGCCCCGCGGCATGTCCCGTTTCGGGTTTGAGGTCTCTTCGGCCGCCAGGGGAACACCTTCGACGGCGAGGAAGAACCAGATCCCGTAGACCAGTGCCGCAAGGATGCCGCTGATTCCCATCGGAAGGAACGCGCTTGATCCGGTGGAACCGTCGGGAACAATGTCGAACAGCCTTGCCGGATCGAACTTGGGAAGCAGGCCGGCGACTGCGGCGGCCAGGGCGACGGTTGCCACCGCGGTGATGGCAAACATGATCTTCAGGGCTTCGCCTACGCCGCGGATGTGGATTCCGATGAAGATGACGTAGGTAACCAGGTACACGGGCCAGGAGTTGGTGAGGCCGAAGAGGCCAAGCGCTTCAACGTAGCCGCCAATGAACGTGGCAATGGCCGCAGGCGCCACCGCGTATTCAATCAACACCGCCATGCCGGTGGCGAATCCTCCGAGTGGACCCAGGGCCCGGCGGGCGAAAGCATAGCCCGCCCCCGCCGTCGGGAGGGTCGAAGAAAGTTCGGCGAGGCCGAAGACCATGCAGGTGTACATGACGCCCATCAGGACGAAGGCGATCACCAGCCCGCCCCAGCCCCCCTGGGCGAGGCCAAGGTTCCAGCCGGCGAAGTCGCCGGAAATGACATAGGCAACGCCCAGCCCGGCAAGGAGAACCCAACCGGCGGCGCCGCGTTTCAGCCTGCGGTGCTGCAAATAAGCATCGTCGTTGCGTGCTGTGTCTGTTGTTTCCATGTGTCTTCCTAAGGAGGGGAGGAATGCATCGGGAAATTCTGAAGTGTGCGCACGTTCTAAAGGACTGTTTTTAGTCCAAGAGCTGCATCATAGTTTGGAGGTGATCTGGGCCACGGTCAAGCATTTGGCGAAAAAATGATGTCGGGCTGGGGAAGTTTGGCCCTAAGCAATGGTCGATTGAGTGACCATTGAGCCGGGCGTGGATAGTATGGGTGCATCATCGACAGGCCCGGTTCCCGGCCCTAGTGAAGGTGAGGCTCCGCCATGCAGGATTCTCCGTTCGGCCCTTCCTATTCCGTGCTGCGTCCGGTGCGCGGCGGAAATGCCTTCGAAGAGACCATCGAACACCTCCTGCAGACCATCAAACTGGGGATCTTCGCGCCGTCGGAGAAGCTTCCGCCGGAGCGCGAACTCGCGGAGAGGTTGGGGGTTTCCCGGGCCACGCTGCGGGACGCCTTGGGTGAACTGCAAAAAGCCGGCTATTTGGAAGTCCAGCGTGGGCGCTACGGCGGCACCTATGTCTCGAGTTCGGCCGTCCAGCGCCCTTCGGAGAATCGCCCGCTGGAACGCGCGGAGGTCGAAGACGTGCTCTTGTTCCGGGGAATCATCGAGCCCGCGGCCGCGGTGCTGTCGGCAAAGGCGGCGCTGACGGCCGCCGCGCGGCAGCATCTGCAGCAGTGCCTCTCGGAATTGATGAGTGCGACGCCGGAAACCTACCGTCCGAGGGACGCCAGGTTCCATATCGCCATCGCCGAGTTGTCCGGATCAGCCAGTTTGGTGGGTGCCGTGGCGGAGACTCGCGCGCGGCTCAACGATCTGCTGGACCGTATCCCGCGCCTGGGCACAAACCTCGAACACGCCAATGAACAGCACGCGGAAATCGCGGAGGCAATCCTCAGGGGAGACGCCGTCGCCGCGGAGCGGATCACGGTGGAGCACCTCGAGGGCACCGCATCCCTCTTGCGCGGCTTCCTCGCCTGAGCGTCCGAAGGTTTGGCCCTGCTTCAAGCACCTGCGCCACCTGCTGCTCGACGAAATAAAGGACGACCCGGAAGTCCGGCGGAACTCGGTGGCGTGGAACGAACTGCGGGCTTGCTCAGTCTTCGAACAGGACCTGAGCGAACCGCTTTCGCGGACCACCGCGGAATGGAACCGTGAGATCGCCCGTGCCCTCGTCGCCGCAGGACATGCACCCAACGAAGAGGAGGCTGCAACCACCGCAGAGATGCTGACCTGCCTGGTGGAAGGGATCTCCGGCCGGTGGCTGAGCGGGTTCGTCTCCACGGACCACGCACGCTCCCTCCTGGCAGCGGCGGTCGACTCCCTCACAAGCGGACGTCCGGCAGAGACCAGTCGTTAAGCGACGGCGGGCTACCTGGCTGGTGCGCGCCGGGGTTCGGTGACCATGGCTGCGACCTCCGGGGTGCCCAACGAAGAACAGGGACTGGCCACCATGAGCCAGCGGATCGGCATCACGATGGGAATTATCGGCAACTACGAGCCGCCGGCTGTTCCCAGTGGCGTGACCACTGAAAGGCCAGCGGCCGGTCCCTCGAATGATCGAGGGGACCGGCCGCTTGAGCCCGGAAGGCTTGGCCTACTTCCACCAGCTGTCGAAGATGGTGACCGGAACGGTGCGCTTGTGGCGTGTGCGCAGGAATTTGTCTTCGATGATCTTCGCGACGCCTTCGGGAACCTCGCGGCCCTCAAGGTAGTCGTCTATCTGGTCGTAGCTCAGGCCCAGTTCGTCCTCGTCGGTGCGGCCCGGCTGGCCGTCCAGCAGGTCCGCCGTCGGGACCTTCTCCCAGACCCTGGCCGGGGCGCCGAGCTCGGCCAGGAGGGCCCGGTTCTGGCGCTTGTTGAGGCCGAACAGCGGCAGGATGTCCGCGCCGCCGTCGCCGAACTTGGTGAAGAAGCCCGTGACGGACTCAGCGCCGTGGTCCGTGCCGATCACCAGGTAGTTGTGCTCGCCGGCCAGGGCGTACTGCGCCACCATGCGGATACGGGCCTTGGTGTTGCCCTTGTGGAAGTCGGAGATCGCGGAACCGCTGGTCTTTTCGAACTCGTCCTCCACACCGTCCACGGCGGCAGAGATGTTGAAGGTCCACTCGGTCTTGGCCTGGATGAAGTCCAGTGCCGCCTGCGCGTCGTCCTCGTCATGCTGGGTGCCGTAGGGCAGGCGGACGGCCACGAAGTTGGCCTCCACGCCTTCGCTCTCAAGCTCCTCCACGGCCAACTGGGCAAGGCGTCCCGCGAGCGAGGAATCCAGGCCGCCGGAGATCCCCAGCACGAAGCCGTTGGTATGGGTGGCCTTGAGGTATTCCTTCAGGAACGTGACGCGCCTGCGCACCTCCTCGGCAGGGTCGATCCGGGGCTGGACGCCCATTTCCTCAATGATCTTCGCCTGGAGTTTGCGCATGTTCCCAAGACTAGCCAGCCGCGTTGGCCGGGCTCAACTATGGCGCGGATGCATCACGAAGCAAGACGCGGGCGGGGCGGCTGGTAAGGATCTGCTGCCCGTAGAAAAACTCAGTACAGGAAAACCGGCAGCCAGTCGCGGTTGTGGGCGTGCACCAGTGCGAGGAACAGCACCAGGTCGAAGATGAGGTGCACGGACACCACGTAGCTCAGCGACTTCGTGAGCTTGAACGTGTAACCCTGCAGGAGGGCGAACGGGAAGGTAAGGAGCGGGCCCCAGGACTGGTAGCCGATCTCCCACAGGAACGAGGAGAAAACCACGGCCTGCAGAAGGTTGGCCAGCCAGTCCGGAAAGTGCCGGCGCAGCAAGGTGAATGTGGTGCAGATGAAGAACAACTCGTCCCAGATGCCCACGGTGTTCACGCCGAGGAAGAGCCGCCAGAAGATGCCTGGCTCGGAGGCGTCCGGCCAGTTCTGGTACACCCCGGTCCGGATCAGGTAGGCCGGCAGGATCAAGTACCCCAGTGCCACCACTCCCAGCAGGTACAGCTTCGCTGCGAGGGGCCACCGCCGCCCGGTCCTGACGGGGAAGCGGATGATCTCCTCCCGGTAGCCGAACCTCGAGACAAGCCACGGCACGAGGACGGCCAGGGCCAGGGCGCCGCCCATGAGGGCCATGTGCCCGAGGCCCAAGTCGGCGTTCAGCGGCACCAGGCTGATGATGGCCATCCCGGCGGCGACCAGGGCGAGGTGGCGCATCAGCCGCCGGTCAATGAAGGCGGCGGTGATCACGGCGACGGCGAGCAGGCCATACCCGGGGAGGTCTTCCTGCAGTGCGAACAACGGCACGGCGGACAGCGACAGGAGCGCAGCAGGCAGCAGTTTCCAGCTGATCGCGGTCCGGATGGCTTCCGCCGGGAGTGATGGCACCTCCCAAGCATGTCAGGGCCGCGACATCACGCGGGGGGAGCAGGGCACGCCAGTCTAAACTAGGAACCATGACTCCCGTTGCTGACGCCTCCGTTGCCCGTGCCCGCCTGCTTGAACTGATCAAGGAGCTCGCGGTGGTCCGCGGCAAGGTGATCCTCTCCAGCGGAGCCGAGGCCGACTACTACATCGACCTGCGCCGCATCACCCTCCACCACGAGGCCTCCAAGCTGGTGGGCGAGGTCATGCTGTCCCTGATCGACGACGCCGGCGTGGCAGTCGAGTGCGCCGGCGGCCTCACCATGGGTGCCGACCCCGTCGGTACCGCCGTGATGCACGCAGCAGCCGACGCCGGCCGCGCCGTCGACGCGTTCGTGGTCCGCAAGGCGCAGAAGTCCTACGGCATGGGCCGCCAGGTGGAAGGCCCCTCCGTGGAAGGCCGCAACGTAGTGGTCCTCGAAGACACCTCCACCACCGGTGGCTCCGCGCTGACCGCCGTCGAGGGCGTCCGCAACGCAGGCGGCAACGTCGTGGCCGTGGCGGTAATCGTGGACCGCAACACCGGCGCCAAGGAAAAGATCGAAGCCGAAACCGGTGTCCCGTACCTCTACGCTTTCAGCAAGGACGAACTCGGCCTCAACTAAGGCCCGTCCGCCAAGCCCCATCCGCATGGCCGGTTCCGCGAAGGAGCCGGCCATTCGGCGTTAACAAGCGTTAACATCCATGCGGCGTTAACAGCCATGCGCGGCACCCGCCCTTGTGCCTAAGCTGGCTGCGTGGACCAGCAGGACAGGGGGAACCTCCGCAAGGGACGCCGGAATGCCCAAGGCCCGGACAACCTTGACCGGGCCGCCATCGGCGCTGCCCGCACCCGGGCCACCTTCGGCGCCGCCCACTCCCGCACAGCGCGGATCCTGCGGCAGGCTGCCGAGCTCAAGGACTTCTCCCGGCGCAGCTTCCTGATCGGCGCCGGCGCCTCCGGACTGCTCGCCACCGACATGTTCATTACCCGGCAGATCCAGGACGAGCGGCGCGTCACGAAGATCCTGACCGTGGATGATGACGTCGCCAAGGCGTACTTTCCCGACGCAGCGTGGATCCTTTTCCCCGGCTACAAGACCAGCTGGGAAGAAGCGCAATGGATCCTCAACTCCCTGCGCAACGCGCTGCGGCAGCGGGGCCAGCTTGCCGCCGTCGGGTACTCGAACCTCGGCCTGGAGGTCGACGAGGTGACCGACGCCATCGTCGCCTATCTCCGGGAACGCAAGCTGCGCAAGCTCTACTTCTACGGCCACAGCTTCGGCGGAATGCTCGCCACTGAGGTGGCCACGCGGCTGCGGGAGTGGCACGGGATCGCGGTGGAGTTCATCCTGCTCGACTCCTCCCCGTACAGCAAGTACGACGTCCTGGACGAGGGCTGGTTCGACGGCGTCGTGTTCCTGTACGAGAGCGGCTTCCGGGTGCCGTCGGTGCTGCGCGGCGGCTATGAGCTGGGGGAGCGGGTGGCCCACAAGAACGAGCGCAGTTGGCGGCAGATCTGGGACCAGACCCTGGAGCAGCTGACGCCGATCGCTCCGTCCAGCGTGCTGATCCAGAGCGAATCGGCCTACATCTACCACTTCGACGCCACGCGCTTCGTGGACCGGCTGGGGAAGACCAAGATGGCCTTCATCGGCAACCCGCGCGACAACACCGTGAATTACGAAACGGCGCGGGCGGGCTGGTCCAAGACGTTCCGGAAGAACATGGCTTCCGCGGACCGCAGGACCGACGGCGCCCTGCCGCCGCACGCGAGCCCGCAATGGAACCCGTTCATCTACCGGCCCATCATCCAGGCGCTGGAGGACGAGCTGTTCCCGCTGCCGGGCGCGGCGGGCCGGGTGACGGCATACTGAGATTCCGACGACGGCGGGCCCGGCTCACGCTCCGGGGTTGCGGAGTGCGGCGAGTTCGGCAGCGGTCAGGCCGGCGTCGCGCAGGTAACCCGCGGCGTCGCCGAATTCCTTCTCGAAGCCCGCCAGGAAATGCCGGATGGCCCCTTCCGGGGACTGCAGCAGCATGTGCTCCGGGCTGAAGGCCTGCGGCGGAAGGGCAGGGACCGCGACGCTCCAGGTCTGTGCCATGACGGTCAGCAATTGGGGCAGGGCGGCGGTGGTGGCGGTGTAGTCGGCCACCACAACCTCCGGGTCCGTGCCGGCCGCCAGCAGGGCCAGGGCCGAAATCACGCCAGTGCGGTCCTTGCCGAGCGAACAATGAACGAAGGCGGGGCCGTGTGCCGCGGGCCGGAGGGACGCCGCGACCCAGGCGGGGCCCGTGCGGACCCAACCCAGGTACAGCTCGCCGAGTTCTTCGGCCGTGGTCACGGCCGGGGGACGTCCGTGCGGCGCGGCGTCGAACGGGTTCTCCAGCAGGTCGACGCCGTTGCCCGGGGCCAGCTGCCACGGCAGGAGGTCCCGTTCCCGGCCGCTGCGCAGGTCCACCACCGTGCGGATGCCGTGCGCCGACAGGAACTCCGCGGTGGCGGCCGCGTCCAATCCGAAAGGCTGGCTGCCCCGCACGAGCCGGCCGCCCAACAGTGGCCGCAGATTCAGCACCGCCATGGCCCTGTCCTTCTTAGATCTGGTCCTTGAGTTCGGCCACCGAGGTCAGCACCTGGTTGGGCCGGAACGGGAAAGCCGCGATTTCCTCGCGCTGGGTGATGCCGCTGAGCACCAGGACGGTGTGGAGGCCGGCTTCCATTCCCGCAATGATGTCGGTGTCCATGCGGTCGCCGATCATCGCGGTGGTTTCGGAATGGGCGTCGATCCGGTTCATGGCGGAGCGGAACATCATGGGGTTCGGCTTGCCCACGATGTACGGTTCGCGGCCCGTGGCCTTGGAGATCATGGCGGCGATGGCACCGGTGGCCGGGAGCGGGCCATCCTTGGATGGTCCGGTGGCGTCCGGGTTGGTGGCGATGAACCGCGCTCCGCCGAGGATCAGGCGCACGGCCGTGGTGATCGCCTCGAAGGAATAGGTGCGGGTTTCGCCGAGCACCACGAAGTCCGGGTTCTGGTCGGTGAGGATGAATCCGGCCTCGTGGAGCGCCGTCGTCAGGCCCGCCTCGCCGATCGTGTAGGCGCGGTTCCCGGAGTCCGAACCTTCCACCTGGTCCTTCAGGAACTGGGCGGTGGCCAGGGCCGAGGTCCAGATGTTCTCCTCCGGGACTTCCAGGCCGGAAGAGCTCAGGCGGGCAGCGAGGTCGCGCGGGGTGAAGATGGAGTTGTTGGTCAGCACCAGGAAGCGCTTGGACGTGTCCACCCAGCGCTGGATCAGTTCGGCCGCCCCGGGAATGGCCTGGTTCTCGTGGACCAGGACACCATCCATATCCGTCAGCCAGCACTCGATCTCGTGACCGTTGCGGTACGGATTGGATTTCTTCGGTGCCTCGCTTGCATTCGCCATGCTTCTCCTTGGGGGTTTCCGGCATTTTCCTGCCCCAAGTCTTTCACTCCCCGGAGGGTAGAGGTACCCATGGCCAACGGCAGAACATACCGGCCGCCTCCTCTAGGCTGGGCGGAGGCGCCCCGATGAATCCGTAGAAGGGCGCGGTTTCGTGCAGGGGACACGCACCAGGTAACGGTCCGGACTCCCTGCGTCCCCCGATCCGCAAGGGTCGCACCCGAAAGGATCGCCCAATGAGCAGTAATTACGGTGGCAGCAACAACGGAGCTCCGCAGTGGCAAAGCCAGCAGCCTCCAGAAGGACCTCCCGTCCCGCCGCAGCCGCAGTATCCCGTCCCGCCGGCGCAGCCTGGCCAGTACCAGCAGCCCGGCCAATACCAGCAGCCCGGCCAATACCAGCCGTTCCCGGTTCCCCCGCAGAAGTCTTCCGGCGGCAAGACGCTGGCCATCGTGCTCGGCTCGGTGGCTGCCCTGGTGATCATCGCCCTGGTGGTTGTGGTCGCCTGGATCGTCCCTTCTTTCAGCAAGCCGGGACCCGCGCCCAAGCCGGACACCGTCGCAACGGAAACGGCCCCTGCTCCGGAGGAGTCGCCGTCGGAAGCCGCTCCTTCATCCTCGATGCCGGCGGACGCCATTCCGCTGCCGGCAGCTTGGGCGGAGCTGGAAGGTCCCAGCGACGTCCCGGCCGACGGCGATCCTGCCTTTGCGAAGTTCGTTACCGGAGAATCCTCCTTCCAACGACTGAAGTCTTGGAGCTACGACGGGACCTTTGGGATTTCCAAGGACCCGGAAACGGGCGCGGAAATGCAGCAGGTGGCGCAGGGCACCGAGGAAAAGGACGCGGACGGGATCTCTCTGGCCTTCTCCTTCTTCGCCGAGAGCGAGGAGGGCAAGTACGGCAAGGACCCGGAAAAGGTCAAGGCAGCCATCAAGGCCACCGAGTCCAAGCTCGCCGGCATGTCCGCGACTGAGCTGCCCAAGCATTTGGTGGGCCACAAATGCGCCTCCGACTTCCAGTCAAGCAAACCGGAAATGCGCGAATTCCGCCGTGGCATCGCCGTCGTGGTCGGATTCAGCTGCAAGACTGCAGCGGGCGAAGACATCCAGGCGGTCAACCTGTTCTCAGTGACGCCGTGGGGTACCCCGCAGATGGTAGGCGTCAGCGGCCACAAGAGCTACTGGGATGCGCACCCGGGGCTCTTCACCAAGCTGGCCAACAGCTACCGCATCAACAAGTGGAAGCAGGGTTAGCCGGCAGGCAAGGGGGCGGCGGGGATTAGGGTTGGATGGTGACTGAACACCCCCAACACCCGGCCCCGCCCGTTCCGCCGCCAGGGGAGGACGCGGCACCCCAAGCCGAGGTCGGCGTCGGGCCCTGGGAAGGTACCTGGCCCGAGGGCGACCACTGGGACCCGGACCTGCTGGCCGATGGCGACCGCCGCAACGTGGTGGACAAGTACCGGTATTGGAAGCACGAGGCGATCGTGGCTGACCTCGACTCCCGGCGGCACGACTTCCACATCGCCATCGAGAACTGGCAGCACGACCTCAACATCGGCACCGTGGTGCGCACGGCCAACGCGTTCCTCGCCAAGGAAGTCCACATCATCGGACGACGGCGGTGGAACCGCCGCGGCGCCATGGTCACCGACCGCTACCAGCACGTCCGCCACCATCCCACCGTGGAGGACTTCGTGGCCTGGGCGCAGGGCGAGGGGCTGGCGATCATCGGAATCGACATCTTCCCGGATTCCGTGCCGCTCGAAAGCTACGACTTGCCGCGCAACTGCGTGCTCGTCTTCGGACAGGAGGGCCCCGGCCTGACCCCCGAGGTGCATGAGGCCGCCGTCGCCACCCTGTCGATCGAACAGTACGGCTCCACCCGGTCCATCAACGCCGCCTCCGCCGCCGCGATCGCCATGCACGCCTGGATCCGGCGGCACAACTTCGGCCAGCGCGTCACCGGCTGACCCCTTCCGCCGAGTTGACACTTCACGGCAGTGTCCGCGCCCGCGACTGCCGTGAACTGCCAACCCGGCGAGGCCTTCCAACGCCGGCCTGTGGATAACCCTCCGGGGCTCCCGGAAAGCGGCCACAATGAGGCATGCGTCGGGCGCCCCTTCCTGAGTACTTGAATACCGGCTCCTTCTCCCTGCGTGCGTCAGACAAGGCGGGGGTTACGCGGACGCGCACCTTGGCCAAGGATTTGGTGGCAGTGTCGCGCGGGATCAGGGTGCCCATCCATTCGGAAGCCTCGGGGACTGCTGCGCTGCGGGGCTATACCGACGTGGACGACCACTCCTTCCTGGCGCTGTATTCGGCGGCGCGCATCTGGGGACATCCTCTGCCTGCGCGGCGCAGCGGCGATTGGCGGATCCACATTGCCCGACGCCGTGGCAGCAGCTTCCCGCGCCGGGCCAACGTTGCAGGTCACGCCTTGACGCTGCTTCCGGATGAAGTGACCGAGTTCGACGGCGTCCGGCTCACCACGCCTGCCCGGACGTGGCTGGACCTTGCTGCGGTGCTGACGGTTGAGGAACTGGTTGCGGCGGGGGATTTCCTGGTGTGTGAACATGGCCCCGAATTCCCGTTTCCGCGGGAGGCTGTGTGCACCCTGGGCGAGTTGCGGGCCATCGCGGGAAGGCACCCGGGAATGCGCGGCATCAGGACGGCGCGGGCAGCGTTGGAGCTGATCCGTGTAGGAGCCGACTCAGCGCCGGAGTCCTCCATGCGCCTTGCACTTGTCAACGCGGGGCTTCCCGAACCGGTGCTGAACCATGTGGTGTGGGGCGATCATGGCATGCCTGTGCTGTGGCCGGACGCGGCATATCTGGACTACAGGATCAGCATCCAGTACGACGGCATGCCGCACGCCGACGGGAAGCAGCACCGCCGGGACATTGCCAGGCAGGAAACAACTGCCGTTTACGGCTGGCTTGAGGTGCGGGTGAGCAAGGACGACCTCGACGGCGAGCGTCCCGCCGTCGTGCGCAAGGTGCGGCGGGCGCTGGAAAGCCGGGGCTGGCGCGCGAGTTGACGCTTCGCGGCAGTGTTCGCGCCCGGGACTGCCGTGAAATGCCAACTCGGCGGCGAGCGGGCTGCGAAACGGGCGAGTATTACCGAGGCGTGACCCGAAGCACGCCCTGTTGGTCGATCTGGCTAGGATGGTGCCTAGCCGTAACCGGTCTGTTTCAGGGTCAGCACACCCATAGACGAAATCACAGCATAGGAGTCACCATGCCCATTGCAACCCCAGAGATTTACTCCGAGATGATCGATCGTGCGAAGGCCGGCGGTTACGCTTTCCCGGCGGTGAACGTGACGTCGTCGCAGACTCTGAACGCTGCGATCCGTGGTTTCGCCGAGGCGGAGTCCGATGGCATCATCCAGGTCTCCACCGGTGGTGCGGCGTACTGGTCCGGTGCGTCAGTGAAGGACATGGTGGCCGGTTCCCTGGGTTTCGCGGCGTTCGCCCGTGAGGTGGCGAAGAACTACAACGTCAACATTGCCCTGCACACGGACCACTGCCCGAAGGACAAGCTGGACAGCTTCGTACTGCCGCTGTTGGCCGCCTCGGAGGCCGAGGTCAAGGCCGGCCGTAACCCGATCTTCAACTCGCACATGTGGGACGGTTCCCACGAGGTGCTGGGCGAGAACCTGCGCATCGCCCGTGAGCTGCTTGAGCGCACGGCGGCGGCGAAGATCATCCTCGAGGTCGAAATCGGCACCGTCGGCGGTGAAGAGGACGGCGTGGAGAACGAGATCAACGAGAAGCTCTACACCACCACCGAGGACGCCCTGGCCACCATCGAGGCCCTGGGTGCGGGCGAGAACGGCCGGTACATCACGGCCCTGACCTTCGGCAACGTGCACGGCGTGTACAAGCCGGGTGGCGTGAAGCTGCGCCCGGAGCTGCTCAAGCAGATCCAGTCCGAGGTTGGCGCGAAGATCGGCAAGGACAACCCCTTCGACCTCGTGTTCCACGGCGGTTCCGGTTCCTCCGACCAGGAGATCGCCGACGCCGTCTCCTACGGTGTCATCAAGATGAATGTGGACACGGACACGCAGTACGCGTTCACCCGTCCGGTGGCCGGGCACATGTTCGCCAACTACGACGGCGTGCTGAAGGTTGACGGCGAAATCGGCAACAAGAAGACCTACGACCCGCGCGTCTGGGGTGCCTCGGCCGAAGCCGGCATGGCCGCCCGCATCGTCGAATCCGCCCGCCAGCTCGGCTCGGCAGGCAAGACCTTCTAAGACCATGTCCGACGAATTCCGCAAGAACCTGCTGGGCCCCGAGCCCACTCTGCTGCCGGCCGAGTCCGACGTGTACCAGCACCTCGCGCTCGGCCAGGAAGCGCTGGACCTGGTGGCCAAGCACCCCACGTCCTCGCTCCTCTGGGCAATCCTCGCGGAGGAGGCCTGGGCCGAAGGCCGCACCATCGAGTCCTACGCTTACGCCCGCGTGGGCTACCACCGCGGACTGGACTCGCTGCGGCGCAACGGCTGGCGCGGCGTCGGCCCCATCCCGTGGGAGCACGAGCCGAACCGCGGATTCCTGCGCGCCCTCTACGCGCTGGGACGCGCCTCGGCAGCCATCGGAGAAGCCGAGGAGCCCGAGCGGATCGAGAAGTTCCTCAACGACTCCGATCCCACTGCAAAGGCAGCGATCGAGGGCTAGCGCATCGAACTGAACGACGACGGCGGGCGGTCACCTTCTCAGGAAGGCGGCCGCCCGCCGTCGTCCCCATCGGCTCCCTGACCTCGCTCCGCTCGGTCTGGGGCCCTCGCCGATGTGGGCCCACCATCGGCTCCCTGACCTCGCTCCGCTCGGTCTGGGGCCCTCGCCGATGTGGGCCCGCTTCAGTTCTTCCGGAGTTCCCGCCGGAGGATCTTGCCGGACGCGGACTTGGGGATCGCGTCCAGGAACTCGACCTGGCGGACCTTCTTGTGCGGGGCCACGTGCCCGGCCACGAAGGCCATGACCGCCTCGGCGTCCAGTGCGGAGCCGGCTTGCCGCACCACGAACGCCTTGGGTACCTCCTGATGGTCGTCGTCGTAAGCGCCCACCACCGCCGCGTCCGCGATCTCCGGATGCGTAAGCAGCACGGCCTCCAGTTCGGCGGGCGGAATCTGGTAACCCTTGTACTTGATGAGCTCCTTGAGTCGATCCACGATGCTCACGACGCCGGTGGAAGAAACCGTGGCGATGTCGCCGGTGTGGAGGAAGCCGCCCGCGTCCAGGGCCTCGGCGGTGGCCTCCGGCAGATTGAGGTAGCCGAGCATCACGTTGGGCCCTCGACAGAGCAGGTGCCCGGGCTCGCTGACACCCTCGGCCGGCGGGTCGATGTCCTCGCCCGTCACCAGGTCGATGATCCTCATGTCCATGTTCGGGATGGTGTAGCCGCAGCTGCCCAGGGGAACGCCTTCCGCGGAGCGCGGGATCAGGTGGGACACCGGGCTCATCTCCGTCATCCCGTACCCCTGCAGCATCCGGCAGCCGATCCGTTCGGCCACCGCGTGGCCCAGCTCCTCGTCCAGGGGCGCCGCTCCGGAGAGGGCGGTATGGACGCTGGAGAGGTCGTACTCCGCCACGAGCGGGTGCTTGGCCAGGGCCACTGCAACGGGCGGCGCGATGAACAGATAGCTGATCCGGTGCTCCTGGATGATCCGCAGGAACTCGGGCAGCTCGAATTTGGGCGTGGTCACCAGGCTTGCCCGCTCCGCGAGGGCCAGGTTGAGCAGCACCGTCATGCCGTAGATGTGGAAGAAGGGGAGCAGGGCCAACAGCCGGTCCTCCGGCGTCACGTCCAGGAGGGCACGGACCTGCTGGACGTTCGCCACGAGGTTGCGGTGCGTGAGCATGACGCCCTTCGGCGCGCTGGTGGTGCCGGAGGAGAAGGGCAGCACGGCCACGTGCGTGGCAGGGTCGATGCTCACCTCAGGGGCGGGGTGGGCCGCCTCCCGGATGTCCGCGTACGACGGGTGGCCCGGGGCGCCGTCGATGATCACCACCCGCCCGGGCGGGATACCAGCCTGCTCCGCCGCGGCCTCGGCACGTTCCAGGAACGCTGAAATGCTGAAGAGCCAGGTGGCGCCGGCGTCCCGGAGCTGGGTTGCCACTTCCTCCGCCGTGTAGAGGGCGTTGACGGTGGTGGCCGCGGCGCCGGCACGCAGGATGCCGTGGAAGACGGGTGCGAAGGCCGGGATGTTGGGGGAGAAGATCCCGACGACGTCGCCGGGCCGGGTGCCGTGCGCGGCCAGGTAGCCGGCCACGGCGGCGAGGTTGGCCGCGAGGTTGCGGTAGGTCCCGGCAGCGCCGCTGGCGCCGTCCACCAGGGCCACACGGTCCAGGTCTTCCGGACTGAGTCCGCCGAACAGGTACTCGTGGACACTCACGTCCGGGATGTCGACGTCGGGAAATGGACTGCTGAACACGGTGCCTCCTGTCTGCCGCACCGGAGGGGCGCGGAGCGCGGGACCCCGCTGTTACCGGCGGGTATGTCGGTTCCAGATAACAGCCGGAAACGGCCGGGCGCAAGGGGCTGGGGGACCTGCTGCTTAGTCCAGGCCCATGGCCTGGCGGACTTCCACCACCACGCGGTGCATCGCTTCCTCGGCCTTGTTCGTGTCCCCGCGCGAGACCGCCGCGGCAACATCCTCGTGCGCCTTGAGGGCCGCCTGTTCCGGCCGGAAGGGCATGAGCCCCTGCCGGGTGCGGCTGGTCAGGACCTCGGCCACCATCTGGTCTATCGCGGCGAACATTTCGTTGCCGCTTGAGTGCAGCAGGAGCCGGTGGAAGGCGATGTCGACGGCGAGGAAACCCTCGAGGTCACCGGCTTCGCCCAGGCGCCGCAGCTCCGCGGCCAGCGCCCCGAGCTCTCCGCGCTGTGCGTGCGTGGCCCGCCGGGCGGCAGCCGCTGCGGCAATGGGCTCGACGGCGATGCGCAGCTCCGTGAGGGAGGCGTACTGGGCTTCGCGGCGGGTGGAGGCCAGCCGCCAGTGGACCAGCTTGGGGTCGAAGACGTTCCAGTGCTGCGGGTCCTGCACCACGATGCCCACGCGGCGGCGGGAGTACACGAGGTTCATGGATTCCAGGACCCGCATGGTGTCCCGGGCTACGGTGCGGGAGACATTGAATTCATTCTGGAGGTCTTCGAGGGTCAGCCGGGATCCGGCGGCAAGGCGGCCGGACGCGATCGATTCGCCAAGGGTGTCCAGCATGCGCTGATGCAGGCCGCCGCCATCCGCTGTCGCCGTCGACATCTCCCGCCCTTTCCGCGCTGATTCCCTCCCCAGCGTAGTGCCTCCGCCGTAAAAGTATGACCAAACGCACATTAAGTACTACCAATGGCGTTCTAATGGTGTTATCTTTTTCTGGAACGCGGCGCTTCGGCGCCACCCCGAGCTTCTTCGGAAGCCAACGACGTCTTCCTGCGGAGGTAGGGCAATGGAGTCATCTGCAATCCACGTGGTCGTCATGGGCGTTGCCGGCGCAGGCAAGTCCACGATTGCCGGAGCACTTGCGGCGGCCCTCGGCTGGGACATGGCAGAGGCCGACCGTTTCCACCCTTCGGCCAACATCTCGAAAATGGCCGGCGGGATTCCGCTCACTGACGAGGACCGCTGGCCCTGGCTGCGCAGCATCCGCGACTGGATGACGTCCGAGGCCACGGCGGGCAACAGCACCGTGCTGACCTGCTCCGCCCTCAAGCGCGACTACCGGGAACTGCTCGCGGAGGCCGAAGGCCATGTGCTCTTCGTCCACCTCGACGGCAGCCCGGAACTCCTCGCCGAACGCATGGGCAGCCGCGAAGGCCACTTCATGCCCACCACCCTGCTGCCCAGCCAGCTCGCCACCCTCGAACCCCTCACGGCCGAGGAGTGCGCGGCAGGAAGCATCCGCCTGGACATCGCGCAGGACCCGGACACCTTGGTGCGCGCCGTCGTCGACGTCCTCGCACTTCAGGCCGCCTGAACTTCGGGTTGTCCGAACTGCAGGCCGCCTGAACTTCGGCCTGTCCGAACACCTGCGGCCCCGGGCTCCTGGCTGCCCGAAAACCCCCAACATTGCATCACCCGTTTCAAAGGAGAACCATGACCGCCATCGAAGGATGGACCCAAACCCTGGGCGCCGGCCCGCTGCTGCTCATCGCCGCCGCCGCCATCGCCGTCCTGCTCGTCCTGATCATCCGCTTCAAGATGCACGCCCTGCTTGCCCTGATCACGGTAAGCCTCGCCACGGCCTTCGCCACCGGCATTCCGGCGGACAAGGTGGTGGGCGTGCTGGTCGGCGGGTTCGGAACCACCTTGGGCACCGTGGCGCTGCTCGTCGGCCTGGGTGTGATGCTTGGCCGGATCGTGGAGACGTCAGGCGGAGCCAAGGTCCTCGCCGACTACCTGATTGGCGTCTTCGGCGAGAAGCGTGCGCCGTTCGCGCTCGGCCTCGCCTCGCTCATCTTCGGCTTCCCGATCTTCTTCGACGCCGGTCTCGTGGTCATGCTGCCCGTGGTGTTCGCCGTTGCCCACCGCCTTGGTGGCGGCGTCCTGCGCTTCGGCCTGCCCGCCGTCGGCGCCTTCTCGGTGATGCACGTCTTCCTGCCCCCGCACCCGGGCCCGGTGTCCGCCTCCGCGATCCTCGGCGCGAACGTCGGCCTCGTGGTCATCGTCGGCCTGATTGCGGCACTCCCCACCTGGTACCTCACGTGCTTCCTGTACGGTCTGTGGACTGGCCGCAAACTGGTTCTTCCTGTTCCGGAGATCCTCGGCCACGCCAGCGCCGAGGCCGAGGCGCACCCGCCCCGTTTCCGCACTGTCGTCAGCATCCTGCTGTTGCCGCTCGTGCTGATCTTCCTCAACACCGGCCTCAACACTCTGGCCACGTCCCACCTCCTGCCGGACACCGTGAAGGACCAGCAGTGGTTCCAGATCATCCGCGCGCTGGGTGACACGCCTGTTGCCCTGCTGATCTCGGTGTTCGTGGCCGCACTGGTTCTCGGAATGCGCCGCGGCCTGCACGGCTCCCGGCTCGAAGGGCTCCTCGAGTCCTCCCTCGGCCCGGTTTGCTCGGTCATCCTCATCACCGGCGCCGGCGGCATGTTCGGTGCCGTGCTGCGGACCTCCGGAATCGGTAAGGCCCTGGCCGATGTGCTGGGCGACGCCGGGATCCCCGTGATCCTGGCCGGCTTCCTGATCTCCTCGATCCTGCGCATCGCCCAGGGCTCGGCCACCGTGGCCTTGACCACCACCGCGGGCCTGATCGCCCCGGCTGTCGCCGAGGCCGGCGTGGGCGGGCTCCAGCTCGCCGCGCTCGTGGTGGCCGTCGCCGCCGGCTCCGTGGTGGTCTCGCACGTCAACGACGCCGGATTCTGGATGGTGGGCCGCTTCATGGGCATGGACGTGAAGACCACTCTGGCCACCTGGACCGTCATGGAAACCCTCATCGGCGTCACGGGCTTCGGAATCGCCGCGGTGGTGTTCGCCGTCGCCGGCGCCGTCGGCTAGCGCCTTTCGGACGCAAGAGCGGGCGGCACCTTGAGGTGCCGCCCGCTCTTTGCTTATGTCGCGCCGTCGTGCATGATGCCGCCATGGAGAAACGCGAGTCGTCCGCTGCCGCTGTTGCCGCCTTCGAAGACCTGGGGGCCGATCTGCTCGACGCCGGAGTGGTGGCGGGCCAGATGTTCGGTGCCCGTTCGCTGCTGCTGGAGAAGAAAGCGCTCGCCTGCCTCAACGGCGACACGGTGGCATTCAAGCTCGGGCGCGACAACCCGGAGCATGCCCGGGCCCTCGCGCTGCCCGGGGCGGTACTCTTCGACCCCTCGGGCATGGGAAGGCCCTTCAAGGACTGGGTGGAGGTTCCGCTCGCGGCCGCCGATGAGTGGCCGTCGTTGGCGGACGCAGCGCTTGCCGCCGCCCGCCAGTAGCCCTTAGGCGCTTACGACGCCGGCACCTGGCTGGGCGCCGTGTCCTCGCTCGGGTAGATGGTCTCCAGCGGTGCCCGGTTGGTGGCCTTTGCCCAAGGGTAGTAGACCAGCATGGTCACCGCGATGCCGACGATCCAGGAGATGTCCGCGCCGCCCAGCCAGTGCGTCACCGGGCCGGTGTAGAGGGCCTGGGCGAGGAACGGGATCTGGACGACGACGCCGATGCCGTAGGACACGAGGGCTGCGACGTTCCAGCGTCCGTAGCGGCCGTTCGGGTCGTAGAGGGCCGGAATGTCCAGACGGTCGCGGGAGACCTTGTAGTAGTCCACGAGGTTGATCACGGACCACGGGGTGAACACCATGAGCAGCATCAGCACGAAGTTCTTGAACACGTTCAGGAAGTCCTTGCTGGCGAACAGGGCGATCAGCACGCTCGCACCGATGACCACCAGGATGAACGCGATGCGTGCCGTGCGGGACACGGTATCGCGGCGGTTGACGGCGGTGCCGATCGTCACCGAGCACATGAAGGCGCCGTAGGCGTTCAGGCAGTTCACTGTGAGCTTGCCGCAGACGATCATCAGGTAGATGAAGACGGCGATCAGGCCGCCGCCGGCGAGGTCGCCCATGTAGCCCACCTGGTTCTTCAGGAAGTCCCCGCCCAGCTGCGCGGCGGACAGGCCGCCGGCCAGGGCACCGATGGTCATGGCCCACTGGGCGCCGCCCACGGAACCCGCGAAGGTGTACCAGAAGGTCCGGCGCTCGCTGGTGTCCTGGGGGAGGTAGCGGGAGTAGTCCGCAACATAGGGGCCGAAGGTCAGCTGCCAGCCGGCGCCCAAGGCGATGGCCGTCAGGAAGGTGGGCCATTCGAAGCCCTTGAGGAACATGATCTGGCCGATGTCGTACTTGGTCAGCACCACGAAGGTCAGGTACAGGAAGCCGGTCAGGCCCAGCACGGTGGCGATGCGGCCGAGGGCGTGGATGTATTTGTAGCCGAGGATGGCCAGCAGGGCGGTGGCGGCGCCGAAGATCAGGATCCCGACGGCGGGAACGTTGACTCCCAGGATCAGGTTGATGGCCTGCCCGGAGAGCACGGTGCCGGTGGAAGCGAAGCCCACGTACATCAGGATGACGAGGACCAGCGGGATGACCGCCCCGTAGACGCCGAACTGGGCGCGGCTGGAGATCATCTGCGGAAGGCCCAGCTTGGGGCCCTGGGCCGAGTGCAAAGCCATGACGATGCCGCCAAGGACGTTACCCGCGAGCAGGCCGATGATGGCCCAGAATGCGTCGGCGCCGAAGACCACTGCGAGGGCGCCGTCCACGATCGCAGTGATCTGGGCGTTGGCGCCGAACCACAGGGTGAACTGGGATTTCGGGTGGCCGTGGCGCTCGCGGGACGGGATCATTTCGATCGACCGGGCCTCGACGGCACTGCTTGCTGCTGCCATGGTGTTACTCCTCATGCTGAACGGGCATGTTCCATGTCACAACAATGCCGGGCGCGGAACAACGGGATCCGGGCGCGTGGTGTCGCGGATCCCAGACACTTTGCGCGTGTCGCTGGCAGGCTACGGGTGCCCGCCGGGTCCGCATGGCGCGCGGCGGCACCGGCGTGCGGTACGGCGTCGAGTCCGGGTGCGGGGTCATGACACCGTGATATGGGGCCGGATCGGCTAAACTTGGCTGGTAAGAGCCCCGGAACTCTTGCCCTTCCTGCCCATGAATCCCAGTTGAAGATTGTGGACAGGGCCTGGCTTCGGGGCGTTCTCATGTACGGCGCCAGGCGCGGTGTTCCCGTCGCCTGCCCGAAAAGAATGGGGGAGGATCCCATGCCCGCTATCGTGATCGTCGGAGCCCAGTGGGGCGACGAAGGCAAAGGCAAAGCGACCGACCTGCTCGGCGGCCGCGTGGACTACGTGGTCAAGCCCAACGGCGGCAACAACGCCGGGCACACCGTCGTCGTCGGCGGCGAGAAGTACGAGCTCAAGCTCCTTCCCGCCGGCATCCTGAGCCCCAACGCCATTCCGATCATCGGCAACGGCTGCGTGGTGAACCTCGAGGCCCTTTTCCAGGAAATCGACGGCCTCGAAGCCCGCGGCGCGGACACCTCCCGCCTGCGCGTTTCCGCCAACGCCCACTTGGTGGCCCCGTACCACCAGGTGCTGGACAAGGTCACCGAGCGCTTCCTCGGCAGCCGCGCCATCGGCACCACCGGCCGTGGCATCGGCCCGGCCTACATGGACAAGGTGGCCCGCCTGGGCATCCGCGTCCAGGACGTTTTCGACGAGTCGATCCTCCGCCAGAAGGTGGAAGGCTCGCTGCGCCAGAAGAACGAACTCCTGGTCAAGGTCTACAACCGCCGCGACGTCGTAGCCGAAGAGATCGTGCAGTACTTCCTGGGCTTCGCCGAGCGCCTGCGCCCGCTGGTCATCGACTCCACGCTCGAGCTGAACAACGCCCTGGACGAGGGCAAGGTGGTCCTCATGGAGGGCGGCCAGGCCACGTTCCTGGACGTCGACCACGGCACCTACCCCTTCGTCACCTCCTCCAACCCGACCGCTGGCGGCGCGTCCGTCGGCTCGGGTATCGGCCCCACCCGCATCTCGCGCTCCATCGGCATCATCAAGGCCTACACCACCCGCGTCGGCGCCGGCCCGTTCCCCACGGAGCTCTTCGACGAGATGGGCATGTACCTGCAGAAGACCGGCGGCGAGTTCGGCGTGAACACCGGCCGCCCGCGCCGCTGCGGCTGGTACGACGCCGTCCTGGCGCGCCACGCTTCCCGCGTGAACGGCTTCACGGACTACTTCGTCACCAAGCTGGACGTGCTCACCGGCATCGAGCAGATCCCGGTCTGCGTGGCCTACGACGTCGACGGCGTCCGCCACGACGAAATGCCCATGACCCAGACCGAATTCCACCACGCCGTGCCGATTTTCGAGTACTTCGACGGCTGGACCGAGGACATCACCGGTGCCAAGACCCTCGAGGACCTTCCGGAAAACGCCCGCAACTACGTGCTGGCGCTCGAAAAGCTCTCCGGCACCCGTTTCTCCGCGATCGGCGTCGGCCCGGACCGCGACCAGACGATCGTTGTGCACGACCTGATCGAGGACTAAGCCTCCCCGAACGCCCGACGACGGCGGGCCGCCCAGGGTTCCGAGTGGAACCTTCCGGGCGGCCCGCCTTTGTTGTTGGCGCTTCCTTGTATTGGTCCCCTTTGCGTTGACCCTGCAGATCACGCGACGTCGCCGCCGCGCACCCCGCCTGATCTGCAGGATGAAATTCGGGACGGCGGCCGTGAGATGACAAACGCGACAAACGCACCCAAAAACCGCCCTTGAGCTGCGAAAACACTCTTCCCGGAAAAATTTTCGGAATCCGCGTAACCCTTCGGGCAGCCGCGACGATTACTTCAGTGAACGGGCCGAGCTGGAATCTGTCCCCCATCATGTTCCAGCTCGGCCCTTCGTTTTGCCCGCACGGGGATGGCAAAGGATGCGGGGACGGGCCGGTGTGTGCCTTGGGCTGGGCAGGCGGGGGCGGTTAGGCTGGTGGAGTGCCCGCAGCGAGTCCGCCGGGACAATCGCGCACAGCGGCCGCAGACCCAGCATCCACCGAAAGCACCTGAACCGTGACTGACGCCCTGACCGACGAAGCGTTGCAGGCCCTTCAGGGCAACGACGCAGAGCTGTTCAGTGCTGTATACCAGTCCTTCGCAGGACAGGTATATGGCTACCTCAGCGCCAAGGGGGTGCAGGACCCGGAGGCCCTCACCCAGGATGTTTTCCTTGCGGTGCTGCCACGGATCGACACCATCTCCGGCGGGGTCAAAGGCCTGCGGACGTTTGTTTTCTCGGTTGCCCACGCCCGGATGGTCGATGACCACCGCAGGCAGGTCCGCTCGCCGGAACACCAGGAGTTCGAAGCCGAGCGGGACACCAGGGAAGTCCTCTCGGCCGAAGCCGAGGCGATGGACCGGGTGGCTCCGGGAGAAGTGCTGGCGCTGCTCGAGGTTCTGCCCGAGGAGCAGCGGGAGGTCCTGTCGTTACGCATCATTGCGGGGCTGACCGTGGAACAAGTTGCCGAAATCATGGGGAAGAGCCAAGGTGCAGTGAAGCAGTTGCAGCGGAGGGCGTTGAACACTCTCCGTGAACACTCGGCAGTAAAGGAATATGTGGCGCCATGACGCGTTCCGATGCGGATCGTGACAAGTTGGTCTCCGAGCTCATGCTCGATGCCGGCCTCCCCGGTGATGCGCCGCTGAAGGCTGCCCTCGATTCCCTCGCGAGCCTGGCGGGCGTGCCCGCCCCGGCACCCCGCGGTGAACTCGCCGCCCTGCTCGGTATGCCGGCAGTGGATCACGACGGCGGCACGGATCTCGACGGCGGCAGGGATCTCGACGGCGGCACGGAGCCTGAGGCCGACGAGCTCGCCAAGCGTCGCCGCAGGAAGCACCGCCCCATCGTCATCGCCGGCGCGGTGATGACGGCCATGGGCCTGGGCATCGGCGGCGTTGCCGCGTCCGGCGGCCTGCCGCAGAACCCTCCGGAATTCTTCAACCAACTGATCGCGGGCTGGGCGCCCCGCGCGAACCCTGCGCCCCAGTCTCTCCTGCCGGCCGGTCCCTCTCCGGACGAGCCGAAGGTCACGTCAGTCCCGGCGCCCTCCAGCCCGCCGCCGCCGGAGTCCGCTGCAGGGTCATCCCAAGGCCGCGCGTCGACGTCGCCGTCCACTGTTCCGAACCACGTGCGTGACGCGGCGTCCAAGGGAAAATCGAGCGCTACGGCTGCCGGAAAGAAGGCGGCAAAGGCGAAGCCGAACCAGGCTGCGGGCACCGGGAGGGGAACCCGGCCGGCCGGGAGCGCAGGTTCTGCGCCCGGCGGCCCCGCGGGACCTTCCGGCCTGAACTTCAAGGACTCCTTTGAAGCCGTTCTGGACGAGCCTGGCATCGTGGACGGAAGCACCGTGGACGGAAGCACCGTGGACGACGTCCTCGATCGGATCGTGCGCCTCGGCACCCGCCTCTGAGCGGGTCGGGCGCGGGTCCGACGCGGGCCGTAACGCAAGCTCGGTGCCCGACGGGAGCCGTGCGCCTGGCGGAAGCCGGGCCAGCCGCGGGCGTAGGCTGGGCATATGACCCATGTAAACGATCCGGCCGTCATTGAACGCCTCATGCGGACCAAGGGCCGCTGGGCTATCGTCGGCCTGACGAACAACGAGTGGCGCTCCGCGTACGACGTCGCGCTCTACGTCCGCGACCGCATGGGCATGGAAATCATCCCGGTGAACCTGCGCGGCGAAGACGTCCACGGCGAAACCGGCTACAAGACGGTGGGCGACATTCCCGCCGAAAAGCAACCGATCGACGTCGTGGACTGCTTCGTGAACTCGAGCCACGTGGGCGCGGTGATCGACCAGGCGATCGAGGCCGGCGCGAAGGCCGTGTGGCTGCAGCTCGGGGTCAACGACGAGTCCGCCGTCGAACGCGCGAAGGCTGCCGGCCTGGACGTCGTGGTCAACACCTGCCCGGCCCGGGAAGGCTGGCATTACGGTCTGTAGCCTGGACTAGGCTCGGACCATGGATGCTGCCACCCTCCGCCGGATCTGCCTGGATTTCCCGGGCGCCTTCGAGGACTTTCCCTTCGGCCCGGAAACTTCTGTCTTCAAAGTCCGCTCGGCGGTGTCCGGCGGCGCGCCCCACGGCGCGAAGCTGTTCGCGCTCTCCGCGCTGGACGCCGAGCCCCTCACGGTAAACCTGAAATGCGAACCCTCGCTTGCAGTCCAGTTGCGCGCGGCGCACCCCGAAATCACCGGCGCGTGGCACATGAACAAGACCCATTGGAACGGAGTCCGGCTGGACGGCAGCCTTCCCGACGCAATGATCCGGGACATGGTGGAGGACTCCTACGACCTCGTGGTGGCGGGCCTGAACAGGAAGCAGCAGGAGCAACTCGGGTGGGCGCGCCTCGCCGGCGAGTGAGCTGCCGCGGCATGCCCCCGGTCGGATAGATTGAGAGTGCGCAACACCATTCGATGCCCTTGACGCAATCGGGAGCGGCCAGATGCTGGAGCAAAGAACACTCGACGAGTTGTGGACCTTCGAAGACCCGGCCCTGTCCGAAGCCCGCTTCCGGGAAGCCATGCAGGACCCCCGCTTCGACGATTTCGAACGCCTGGAGCTGGCCACCCAGCTCGGCCGCGCCATCGGGCTGCAGGGCCGCTACGAAGAAGCCGATGCCCTGCTCGACTCGATCGACACCCAGGAGGAACCGACGCTCGCGGTCCGGGTCCTGCTGGAGCGCGGGCGGCTGCTGAATTCCTCAGGACACCCGGCCATGGCGGTACCGCTGCTCGAACAGGCCGCGGAACTCGGCGACCACCTCGGCGAGGAATTCCTCACGGTGGACGCGCTGCACATGCTCGCGATCGCCGACTCCGGTCACCAGGAATCATGGACGCGCAGCGCGCTCGAGTACGCCTCCGCCGTCGACGATCCGCGCACCAAGCGCTGGATGGTTTCGCTGCATAACAACCTTGGCTGGGCGCTGCACGACGACGGCCGCCGCACCGAAGCGCTGGTGGAGTTCCAGCTTGCCGAGCAATGGGCGGAACGTGTCGGCACTCCGCAGCAGCAGCGCTGGGCTCGTGAAGCCATCGACGAGTGCGAAAGGTCGCTTAGCGGACGCTCCTGAGCTGCGGTTTCTTTCATTTTGGAGCCTCTCCGGGGGTCCCGGAGGCGCTTCCTGGCTAGATCACGTTTTGACAAAAGTTGATTGAAACTAGCCAGAAATATTGATTTCCGATCACTTGTGGTGAAGTATGTCACACGAGGGTGGCGCTGCTTCGGGCGCCTTCCAGCCGATCCGAAATCAAGGCACGGGCGCCGTCCGGATCGGTCCTACGAGTCCCTGGAGGGTTTTAGGATGAACGTTCAGCAGTCCTTCGCACGCCGTGGTTTCCTTCGCGGTGCGCTTGCCACCGCCGTGCTGGCCCCAATGGGCGGAGCCCTGGCCTCCTGCGCGTCGGGCGGCGGCACTACCACGGGTCCAACCGGCACGGTCTCCGATGCCAACCCGTTCGGCGTACCGGATAACTCCACCGTTGACGCCGTGATCTTCAAGGGCGGCTACGGCATCGACTACGTCGATTTCGCGGGCAGCCTCTTCAACAAGAACCACCAAGGATCCACCGCCAAGATCAGCCCTTCGACGGCGATCTCCACGGAGCTGCAGCCGCGCTTCGCCGGCGGCAACCCGCCGGACCTCGTGGACAACTCCGGTGCCCAGTCCATCGGCATCAGCACCATCCTGGACCAGCTGGAAGACCTGCAGCCTGTGGTGGATGCCAAGAACCTCGAAGGCACTCCGATCAAGGACACCCTGTACGAAGGTGTGCTTACCCCCGGCACCTTCAACGGCAAACTGGTGGCCATCAACTATGTGCTCACCCTCTTCGGTGTCTGGTACTCCGCTACCCTCTTCGAAGCCAACGGCTGGACGCCGCCGAAGACGTGGGACGAAGCCTTCGAGCTCGGCGAGAAGGCCAAGGCCAAGGGCAAGTACCTGTTCCTCTGGGGCAAGGAAGCCGCGAGCTACTACCTTGAGCTGGCGCTGTCCTCGGCCATCAAGGAAGGTGGCGACGAGGTCCGGGTGGCCCTTGAAAACCTCAAGGAAGACAGCTGGAAGCACCCGGCCCTCACCAAGGTCTTCGAGGCGCTGGACAAGCACGTGAAGGCCGGCCACTTCAAGCCGGGCGGCTCGGGCACCGCCTTCACCGCGGCGCAGGCACAGTGGAGCAACGGCCAGGAGGCCCTGCTGTACCCCTCCGGTTCCTGGATCGAGAACGAGATGAAGGACCAGACCAAGGCCGACTTCAAGATGACCGGCGCCCCTGTGCCCACTGTCACCAGCAGCTCCAAGCTGGGCTACGAGGCACTGCACTCCGGCGGCGGCGAGCCCTTCATCGTCCCGTCCCAGGCCAAGAACAAAGCCGGCGGCAAGGAAATCCTGCGGATCATGCTTTCCAAGGATGCCGCTGCGAACTTCGCCAAGACCAAGCTGGCGCCCACGATCGTGAAGGGCACGGTTCCGGCGGACGGCTTCGGTTCCACCGCGCTCGTTTCGCAGACCAAGATGCTCGATGCCGCCGGCAAGAACGTGTTCAACTGGCAGTTCCTGGACCTCTATGGCATGAACAAGGACGTGCTGGTCGTCTGGAACGCCTTCCTTGACGGCAAGTCGAACGCCGCCAACCTGGCCAACGACATGCAGAAGATGTCGGACAAGATCCGCAACGACAGTTCCATCAAGAAGGTTGAAATCAAGTGAGCCTGCCTCCGCCAACCGCGGTACTGGAAGGCGGCCGTAAGGCCGCCATCCAGAGCCGCCGCAAGAACCTGACCTTTGACAAGGTTTCCTTTATGGTGGTGTTCCTCGGGATACCGCTGGCGATCTACCTGCTCTTTGTGATTTGGCCGTTCCTGCAGGCATTCGTCTATTCCCTGACGGACTGGTCCGGCTTCAGCCCCAACTACAAATTCGTCGGGCTGGACAATTATGCTCGGATTTTCACGGACGATCAGTTCCTGAAGGCCCTCAGCAACAACGTCATCCTGCTGATCGTGGTGCCGATCGTCACTGTGGTCCTGAGCCTCATCCTTGCCACGCTCGTCACGGTCGGCGGCAGCAGCAAGGGCCAGGTCAAGGGCCTGAAGAACTCAAGCTTCTACCGCGTCGTCTCCTTCTTCCCGTACACCATTCCTGCCGTCGCCATCGGCATCATGTGGGGCCAGATCTACGACCCCAGCGGCGGCCTGTTGAACGGTGCCTTGAACGCCCTTGGACTCAACTTCAAGGACTACGCGTGGCTGGGAAATACCAGCACGGCCATGGCATGTTCCATCTTTGTCATCATTTGGGGATTTGTCGGCTTCTACATGGTGCTTTTCATCGCCGGCATCAAGGGCATCCCTGCCGAGCTCTTCGAGGCCGCCCGCATTGACGGCGCAGGGCGTTTCCGCACGGCCGTGAGCATCACCATCCCGATGATCCGTGACAACATCCAGACCGCGTATGTCTACCTGGGCATTTTCGCCCTTGACGCCTTCGTCTACATGGCCTCGCTGTTCCCGAACGCAGGTGGTCCGGAGAACTCCACGCTGGTCATGTCCCAGCAGTTGTTCTTCACGGCGTTCCAGCGCGGCCAGTTCGGCATGGCGACCGCCATGGGCGTGGTCCTGGCTGCGGCGACCCTGTTGTTCTCCGGACTCGTGTTCCTGGTGAACAAACTCACCGGCGGATCCGAGGGAGGCCGACTGTGACTCTCCTGAAGCAAAAGACAACCCCGGTGGGCCACATCGAGCGTGAAGCCAAAAGCACTGCCGGCGACCGGGCGGTGGCTGCCACCTCGCACGTCGTCCTGGCCATCTGGTCAGCCATCGTGGTCCTTCCCTTGCTGTGGACCTTCATGTCCTCCTTCAAGAACTCCAACGAGATCTTTGCCTCGCCGTTCGGCCTGCCCGGAAGCTGGAAGCTGGACAACTACCTCAAGGCGTGGAACGAGGCAGGCATCGGTGCTGCCTTCATCAACTCGGTGATCGTGGTTGGCGTCTCGCTGGTGCTGGTCATGCTGCTGGGGTCCATGTGCGCTTACGTGCTGGCCCGCTTCAGCTTCCGGGGGAGCAGGGTCATCTACGTCCTGATGCTGGCCGGCCTGACCTTCCCGGTGTTCCTGGCCATGGTTCCGTTGTTCGGCGTCCTCAAGGGCATGGGGCTGCTCAACCAGTTGCCCGGCCTGATCATCACGTATGTGGCGTTTGCCTTGCCGTTCACCGTGTTTTTCCTGTTCGCGTTCTTCAAGAACCTGCCCGGTGAAATCGCCGAGGCCGCGGCGATCGACGGCGCCGGCGAATGGCGGACGTTCTTCCAGATCATGCTGCCGATGGCCCGGCCCGGCCTGGCGTCCGTGGCGATCTTCAACTTCCTGGGCCTGTGGAACCAGTTCCTCATCCCGGTGACCATCAACGCAGGCGGTCCAAAAGTCCTCTCGCAGGAACTCTTTGTCTTCGCCCAGCAGATGGGTTACGCGGTGGACTTCGGTGCGCTGTTCGCAGCCGTCACCGTCACCGTGATCCCGGTCCTGATCGCGTACATCCTGTTCCAGCGCCAGCTGCAGGGCTCGGTGTCGCAGGGCACCTCGCGCTAGCGCGGCTTCCTTAAACAGCGCGCGACGGCGGTTTCCACCTTCAGGTGGGGCCGCCGTCGTCGTCTTCCCGGCTGGGCCGGACCCGCCGCGGTGGCAGAATGGCCGCGGTGGCAGAATGGGAGCGAACTGTCAGTGCGGACGCCGGTCCGCGCTGCCGCGCGCCGGCCCGCCGAAGGAAAGGCCGCCCGTGATCTTCATTGTCGTCAAATTCAAGACCAAGCCCGAATGGTCCGGGCGCTGGCTCGACCTCGTGGCCGGCTTCACCGAGGCCACCCGCGCCGAGCCGGGCAACCTGTGGTTCGACTGGTCCCGCAGCGTGGACGACCCCAACGAGTTCGTGCTCGTGGAAGCCTTCAACGACGACGCCGCGGGCGACCACGTCAACAGCGAACACTTCAAGAAGGCCATGGCGGACATGCCGCAGGCCCTAGCCGAAACACCGCGGATCGTCAGCCGCCGGATCGACGGCGACGGCTGGGACCTGATGGGCGAACTCACCATCCCGTAGCCTGGCGGAGCCATAATGGCTCCATGTGGATCGGCTGGATCGAGTTCGACATCCTCCTCGGCGAAGTGCACAGCCTGAAGGAGAAACGCTCGCTGGTGCGGCCCGTAGTGGCCGAGCTGAAGCGCCGCTTCGAGGTGTCCGCCGCGGAGACGGGCCTCATGGACCAGCACCGGCGTGCCCTGATCGGGGCTGCGGTGGTGTCGCCGGACCATGGGCACCTCGTGGAAGTGCTCGACGCCGTCGAACGCCTGGTTGCCGGGCGCCCGGAACTCGAGTTGCTCAGCGCCCGCCGCCGCGACCTCCACAGCGAAGATTAGAGCAACGCGGGGTCACTTGCGGCCCGTCCCGATGGGAAACATGGACCGTAAGTGACCCCGCGTTGGGGGCTGAGGCTAGCCGAAGTACTTCGGCAGTGTGCCTTCGTGCGCTTCACGGAGGGCGTCCAGGGACAGGGTCTCCACGCCGTTGATCTCCAGTGCGTTGGATGCTGCGTCCACCACGCCGATGCGCAGGTGTGCGAAGCCGCGCGCGGTGCACATGTCCTTGAAGCGGACCTCCTCGGAACGCGGCACGGACACGATGGCCCGGGCCTGGGACTCGGAGAACAGCGCCGTGAACAGGTCCACGCCGTCGCGCTCGAGCAGTTCCTCCAGGGCGATCCGGGCGCCGACGCCGTAACGCAGCGATGACTCCACGAGGGCTGCTGCGAGGCCGCCTTCGGAGAGGTCGTGCGCGGAGTCCACCATGCCGTCGCGGCTGGCGTTGATCAGGATCTCACCCAGCTGGCGCTCGGCGGTAAGGTCCACCTTGGGCGGCAGGCCGCCGAGGTGGCCACGCAGCTTGGCCCATTCCGAACCGTCCAGTTCATTCGCCGTGGTGCCCAGCAGGTAGATGGCCTGGCCGTCTTCCTTCCAGCCCGACGGCGTGCGGCGTGCGACGTCGTCGAGCTTGCCGAGCACCGCCACCACGGGGGAGGGGTGGATCGGCGTGGTGCCGGTCTGGTTGTACAGCGAGACGTTGCCGCCGGTGACCGGGACGCCCAGCTCCATGCAGGCGTCGGACAGGCCGCGGATGGACTCGGCGAGCTGCCACATGACATCCGGATCCTCGGGGGAGCCGAAGTTCAGGCAGTCGGACACGGCCATCGGCACGGCACCGGAGGTGGCCACGTTGCGGTAGGCCTCGGCCAGAGCCAGCTGGGCGCCGTTGTACGGGTCCAGGTAGGTGTAGCGGCCGTTGGCGTCGGTGGCGAGGGCAACGCCCAGGCCGGTTTCCTCATCCACGCGCACCACGCCGGCGTCGTCCGGGAACGCCATGGCGGTGTTGCCGCCCACGTAGCGGTCGTACTGCTTGGTGATCCAGGACTTGTCGCACATGTTCGGCGACGCGACCAGCTCGGTGACGGCGGCAGCCAGCTCCGCGGGGGCGGCGGGGCGGCCGGCGTCCTGCACGGAACCGGTGAAGGTGTCCGCCTGCAGGGCGTCCTGCCAGGCCGGGCGGGCGTAGGGGCGGTCGTAGACCGGACCGTCGTGGGCGACGGTGCGCGGATCGACGTCGACGATGACCTCGCCTTCCCAGGTGATGATGAGGCGGCCGGTGTCGGTCACCTCGCCCAGCCAGGCGTACTCCACGGCCCACTTGTCCATCACGGCTTCGAACGCTTCCACGTTCTCCGGGGTGACCACGGCCATCATGCGTTCCTGGGACTCGGACATCAGGATTTCGCCCGGGGTCAGTGTGGGGTCGCGGAGGAGCACGTCGGTCAGCTCCACCTGCATGCCGCCGTCGCCGTTGGAGGCGAGTTCGGACGTGGCGCAGGAGATGCCGGCCGCGCCGAGGTCCTGGATGCCTTCAACCAGGGAGCCCTTGAAGAGCTCGAGGCAGCACTCGATGAGGACCTTCTCGGCGAAGGGGTCGCCCACCTGGACGGCGGGGCGCTTGGACGGCTTGGTGTCGTCGAAGGACTCGGAGGCCAGCACCGAGGCGCCGCCGATGCCGTCGCCGCCGGTGCGCGCACCGAACAGGACCACCTTGTTGCCCTTGCCGGAGGCGTTGGCCAGGCGGATGTCCTCGTGGCGCATGACGCCAACTGCGAGGGCGTTGACCAGCGGGTTGCCCTGGTAGACGGCGTCGAACACCATCTCGCCGCCGATGTTCGGCAGGCCCAGGGAGTTGCCGTAGCCGCCGATGCCGGCCACGGCGCCGTGCATGACGCGGGCGGTGTCCGGGTGGTCGATTTCGCCGAAGCGCAGCGGGTCCATCACGGCCACCGGGCGGGCGCCCATGGAGATGATGTCGCGGACGATGCCGCCGATGCCGGTTGCGGCGCCCTGATACGGCTCAACGAACGACGGCGAGTTGTGGGATTCGATCTTGAAGGTCACGGCCCAGCCGTCCCCCAGGTTGGTGACGCCGGCGTTTTCGCCGATGCCCACCAGCATGTCCTTCTTCATTTCCTCGGTGACCTTCTGGCCGAACTGGCGCAGGTGGTTCTTGGAGGACTTGTAGGAGCAGTGCTCGCTCCACATCACGGAGTACATGGCCAGCTCGGCGCCGGTGGGGCGGCGGCCCAGGACCTTGACGATCTCCTCGAACTCGTTCTGCTTCAGGCCGAGCTCGGCCCAGGGGAGTTCGGTGTCCGGAGTGTTCGCAGCGTTCTCGACGGTGTCGATGTTGAACTTCTTGTTGGTCTCCGTGGTCACTTGGCGCCTCCCACAATCTTGTTCAAAACGGAGGTGAAGAAGCCCAGGCCGTCGGTGCCGGAGTTGGACTCCGGGCCGAAGCCGGGCTCAACCGCGTGCTCGGGGTGCGGCATGAGGCCCACCACGTTGCCGGCGGCGTTGGTGATGCCGGCGATGTCGCGGCGGGAGCCGTTCGGGTTGAAGCCCACGTAGCGGAACGCGACGCGGCCCTCGGCCTCAAGGGCGTCGAGGGTCTTGTCGTCGGCGATGTACTGGCCGTCCTGGTTCTTGAGCGGAACCAGGATCTCCTGGCCGGCCTCGTAGTCGGCGGTCCAGGCGGTGGTGTTGTTCTCAACGCGCAGCACCTGGTCCCGGCAGAGGAACTTCAGGTGGTCGTTCTTGATCATCGAACCGGGCAGCAGATGCGACTCGGTGAGGATCTGGAAACCGTTGCAGATGCCCAGCACCGGCAGCTTGGCGTCCGAGTTGGCAGCGTCGATGATCTTGGACATCAGCGGAGCGAAACGGGAAATGGCGCCGGCGCGCAGGTAGTCGCCGTAGGAGAAGCCGCCCGGGATCACCACGGCGTCGACGTCGGCCAGTTCCGTGTCGGCGTGCCAGAGCGCGACGGCGGTGCCGCCTGCGAGGCGGACCGCACGGGCGGCGTCGCGGTCGTCAAGGGTACCGGGGAACGTGACCACGCCGATCCTGGCGCCGTTCAACCGGGATTCGGCGGCCACGGGGGCTTCGCCGATCAGGGGAAGTTCAGTCATGTCAGGCCTCGACGACCTCGACGTTGACAACGTCTTCGATGACCGGGTTGGAGAGCAGGGTCTCCGCTGCCTCGCGGGCCTGGGCGAGGATGGCGTCGGTCACCTCGCCGTCGACGGTCAGTTCGAAGCGCTTGCCCTGGCGGACTGCGCTAAAGCTGGTGAAGCCGAGGCGGGGCAGTGCTCCTACGATCGCCTTCCCCTGCGGGTCCAGAATCTCGGGCTTGGGCATGACGTCGACGACGATCCGGGGCATCCGGTAACTCCTGTGCGTGAGCGTTGGTTGAACCTTGTCAAAGGCTGCCGCGGAGTGGTGCCGTCTCACGCCGAACCGCGCACAAACAGCGTCCAAGAGGGTGTCCGGCCACGGTGTTTGGTGCAGCGTCTTACGGATAAGGGGCGCTCCGCGAGCTTGCACGCCCATTCTACCGGCCAGAAGGCCCATACCCTATTTGTGCGGCTGCAGGGTGGGCCCACTGCGGCGAGGGGCCCCGGCCTGAGGTATGAAGGCCGGGGAACCGCAGGGGAATAGGATGTCCGCATGGCAGGGAACGTGAAGTCCATGGTGTTGCCGGTGGTGGCTGCGGCGGTGTTTGCCGGCCTGGGCAGGATGGTGATCCAGCGGATCAAACTGGACCGGGCAGCGCGTGAAAACCACACTGTTGCCCTCCTCGATGCGGCCGCCCGGGCGCGGATCAGCGCGGCCCTGCGAGGAGCCGCCCAACCGCCCGCTCCGGTGACGGAATAGGTGACGGAATAGTGCACGTACAAATGCGCTAATCCTGCGGGTGAAAGTCCGGAAAACGGGCGTAGCTTTGGATCCATGCCGGGTCATTTCCCGAACTGAAGCTAGTTACCGAGCCAGGAGGAACCATGACTGAACATGTTGCCGAAGTCTCCGCCTGCAGCGTTGGCAGCTGTGGATTCAACCATGACGGCTGTACCGCATTTGGAATCACCATCGGCGGCACGGCGGACCACGCGTCCTGCGCTACGTTCATCGACACCACGGCCATGGGCGGCCTTCCCAAGGTCTTGGCCCACGTCGGTGCCTGCCAGCGCAGTGAATGCATCCACAACAACCACCTGATGTGCGAGGCGCATGATGTGAGGGTCGGTCCGGGCGCCGAAGCCGCGGACTGCCTCACGTACCAGCACGCCTGACGCACCCTGAACGACCAACGGGTACGCTCCACACGGAGCGTGCCCGTTTTTCATGCCGGAGGACCCCCGAGCCCGGCGTATGACAAGCGTGAAATCAGATTTTGCGCCCTATGTCATATTCAGCTATCGCTCTGTACTGTATGAAGCGATTGCTTCCGAGCGGTTGACAGGAACTGTCAACCGGGCAGCATTCCAAGTTGGCAGCATTCCCAGTTGATTGATCCCGGCGCGACCGCCCGGATCGCCTGTAGAAAGGTGCAATCACTCGTGAAATCAAGAGGAAAGAGCTTCGTCGGAAGCGGGGGCCTTCGAAGAGCTGCGGCACTGGCCGTGGGCGTACCGGTGTTGCTGTCGTCAATGGCGCTGGCACCGGCACAGGCCGCCCCGGCCCAGGGAAGCAGCAGCGCCGCCACGATCAAGAAGAACCTTGATCCGCAGGCGTACAAGGATGGCCGCTACATCGTGGTGCTCGCGGAGAAACCGGCAGCCACCTACGACGGCGGCACCCCTGGCTTTGCGGCCACCAAGCCGACGGCCGGCAAGAAGCTGGATGTCCGCAGGAACGAAGTCCAGAGCTATCAGGCGCACTTGAAGCAGCAGCAGCGCGAAGTGGCCGCCCAGGAGAATGTCAGCATCAAGCGTGACTTCACCTCGGCGCTCAACGGATTCAGCGCCACCCTCACGGCGGAGCAGGCCGTCAACCTCGCAAAGAACCCCAAGGTCCTCCTGGTTGCCCCGGACACGCAGCGCGCGCCCGACTACTCCACCACCGACTTCCTGAAGCTCAGCGGTTCCGGCGGACTCTGGGACACCCGTTTCGGCGGCAAGGACAAAGCCGGCGCAGGCACCGTGGTGGGTGTGATCGACACCGGCTACACGCCGTCGAGCGCTTTCTTCGCGGGCGAGCCCGTGCAGCCGCTCGCCGGCAACCCCCAGGTGGGCGTCCCGTACCGCACGGACGACGGCAAGATCGCCATGCTGAAGGCCGATGGCGACACCTTCGTGGGCGAATGCCAGTCCGGTCAGGACTTTGACGGCACCGCGTGCAATTCCAAAGTCCTCAGCACCCACTACTTCGCCGATGCCTTCCTCGAGACTGTTCCGCCGGCGCACCGCGCCCCGGAGGAACGCATCTCCCCGGTGGATGTTGCCAGCCACGGCACCCACACCGCCAGCACTGCTGCCGGCAACTCCGACGTCGAAGCCACCGTGGACGGCCGCAGCTTCGGCATCACCAGCGGCGTGGCCCCGGCCGCGAAGCTCTCCATCTACAAGGTCTGCTGGGAAGACGATGACCCCAATACGGGCGGCTGCTATGGTTCGGCCTCGGTTGACGCCATAGACCAGGCCATCGCCGACGGCGTCGACGTGCTGAACTACTCCATCTCCGGTTCCACGGACACCACCACCGATCCGGTGTCCCTGGCCTTCCTCTCCGCAGCCTCGGCCGGCATCTTCGTGGCCGTGTCCGCGGGCAACTCCGGCCCCACCGCCGGTACCGTCAACCACGGCGCGCCCTGGCTCACCACCGTGGCCGCCAGCAGCTTCTCGCAGGAACTGCAGGGCACTGTGGAATTCTCCGACGGCAGCAAGTACCGCGGCGCCAGCATCATGAACGCCGAAGTGCACGACGCCGGAGTGGTCCTTTCCGCCAATGTCGCCTCCGGCACGGGCAACGCAGCCATCTGCGCACCGGGTTCGCTGGATCCTGCGAAGATCGCCGGCAAGGTAGTTGTGTGCGACCGAGGCGTGGTTGACCGGGTGGCCAAGAGCGCCGAGGTCAAGCGCGGCGGTGGCGTAGGCATGATCCTGGTGATCCTTGCCAGCTCCTCCCTGGACACGGACAAGCACTCCGTCCCCACCGTCCACGTGAACCC